>Ga0070680_100001317_pt1 | contig 17996 bp, 17 predicted proteins | sample KBSC73BmetaG_FD_64672 | JGI IMG/M metagenome (GOLD analysis project Ga0070680, IMG submission 64672) | Corn rhizosphere microbial communities from Kellogg Biological Station, Michigan, USA - KBS C7-3B metaG | ecosystem: Host-associated > Plants > Roots > Rhizosphere | place: USA: Michigan...
CCGGACACCGTCTATCTCTCGCCGGCGCCGCTCTATCACGCGGCTCCCTTGCGCTTCAACATGACGGTGATGAAGCTCGGCGGCACCTGCGTGCTGATGGAGAATTTCGATGCCGAGGATTTCCTGCGCCTGGTCGGCACGCACAAGGTCACGCACACCCAGCTCGTGCCCACCATGTTCGTGCGCTTCCTCAAGCTGCCCGACGAAGTGCGCCTCCGGCACGACGTGTCGTCGCTCACCTGCGCGATCCACGCCGCCGCGCCCTGCCCGATCCCCGTGAAGGAGAAGATGATCGAGTGGTGGGGTCCGATCATCTGGGAATATTACGGCGGCACCGAGGGCAACGGCCTCACCATGTGCAATTCCCGGGAGTGGATGGCGCACAAGGGCACGGTCGGCAAGGCGATGGTGGGCAAGCTCCGGATCTGCGACGACGACGGCAGCGAACGGCCGCCGGGCCAGCCGGGCACGATCTATTTCGCCGACGGCAATCCCTTCAAGTATCACAACGACCCGAAGAAGACGGCGGAGTCGCGGCACCCGAAGGGTTGGACGACGCTGGGCGACGTGGGCTACGTCGATACCGACGGCTTCCTGCACCTGACCGACCGCAAGGCCTTCATGATCATCTCCGGCGGCGTGAACATCTATCCGCAGGAGACCGAGAACCTGCTAATCAACCACCCCAAGGTGATGGACTGCGCGGTGTTCGGCGTGCCCAACGCCGACTTCGGCGAGGAGGTGAAGGCCGTCGTCCAGCCGCGCGACATGGCCGATGCCGGCCCCGCCCTGGCCGAGGAGTTGATCGCCTACTGCAAGCGCCACCTGTCGGCCCTCAAGTGCCCGCGCACCGTCGACTTCGAGGCCGAGCTGCCGCGCCATCCGACCGGCAAGCTCTACAAGCGCCTGCTGCGCGACCGCTACTGGGAAGGCCGCGAGAGCAGGATCCTTTGACGCGGGCACGCCTCCTCGAGGCGGAGGAGGCCGGTGGCGGCACGGCGGCCGACGACGTCGGCAGGCTGATGCTGTTCTTCGCCATCGTCTTCGCGGTCGAGGGGATCGGGCAGGGACGCGTCGGCATCGTCCTGCAGCCGCTCACCAACTTCCTCAAGGCCGACGGCTGGACGGCGCTGCAGGTCACGGCCTATTTCGGCGCGCTGAACTTCCCGTGGATCATCAAGCCGCTCTACGGCCTGGTTTCGGACATCGTGCCGCTGTTCGGCTACCGCCGCACCGGCTACCTGATGCTGGCGAGCGCGGGGGCGGCGATCGCTTACGCCGCCGTCGCCTGGTTCGACACGCCGGCGGGATTCGCCCTGCCGCTCGTGCTCACCGCCTATGCCATGGCGACCGCGAGCACGTTGTGCGGCGCGCTGCTGGCCGAGAGAGGCCGCAGCGTCCAGCGCAGCAGTCTCTTCGTCGGACAGCAATGGCTGTGGTTCTACGTCGCGATCATGGCCAGCGCCTTCACGGGCGGCCTCCTGGTCGAGCATCTTTCCACCGCGGCCGCCGTGAAGGCCGCCGCGCTGATCGCCGCCGCGGCACCGCTCGCCATCCTCGTGGCGACACCGCTCCTGCTGCGCGAACCCAGGACCGTGGCGACCCGCCAGCAGGCCCGGGAGACGTTGCATGGCATCGCCGGCGCGCTGCGCTCGCGCAGGCTCCATCTCGTGGCGGCGTTCCTCTTTCTCTACGCCTTCGCGCCCGGTTTCGGCACGCCGCTCTACTACCACATGACCGACCGGCTCGGGTTCTCGCAGGCCTACATCGGCGTGCTGGGCTCGATCGCGTCGGCGGGATGGATCGCCGGCGCCCTGCTCCACCGCTGGCTGGCGCCGCGGCTCGGCGCCCGGGCGCTCCTGTATCTCAGCATCGTCCTGGGAACCGCCTCGACCCTGTCGTTCCTGCTGCTGACCGACGAGATCAGCGCAGCACTCGTCAACTTCGCCAACGGCATCGCCTCGATGATCGCCACCATTGCCTCGCTGACCCTGGCCGCCCGGCATTGCCCCCGCCGGGCCGAGGGCTTTGCCTTCGCCGGATTGATGTCGGTGTCGAATCTTGCCGAGATCTGCTCGATCAACGTCGGGGCCTATCTCTACGAGCACGTTTTCGACAGTCGGCTCGGGCCTTTGATCGTCGTCTCGGCTGCGACCACTGCACTCACCTTATTGTTGGTTCCCTGGCTCACCGCAAAGAGCGATCATCCTGCGGAGGAGAAATCATGAAAGCAGCCGTCGTCACCGAACAAGGCGTCCAGTACAAGGACGCACCCAAGCCCTCGCCCAAGGCCAACGAGATCCTGATCAAGGTCCGCGCGGCCTCGCTCAACCGCGCCGATCTCGCGGTTGCCTCGGGCCATCGCCACGGCACCGTCGGCGGCGCCGGCACGATCGTCGGCCTCGAATGCGCGGGCGAAGTCGAAGCCGTCGGCGCCAACGTCAAGGACTTCAAGCCCGGCGATCGCGTGATGAGCTCGGCGGCCGGCGGCTTCGCCGAATACGCCGTCACCGACTCCGGCCGCGCCCACAAGGTGCCGGCCAACAACATGAGCTGGGAACAGGCCGCCTGCATGCCGGTTGCCGTGCAGACCATGCACAACGCGCTGGTCGGCGCCGGCCGCCTCAAGAAGGGCGAGACCGTGCTGATCCAGGGCGCGTCCTCGGGCGTCGGCCTGCTCGGCATGCAGATCGCCCGGCACATGGGCGCCTCGGTCGTGATGGGGACCTCGACCAACGACGGCCGCCGCGCCCGCCTCAAGGAGTTCGGCTGCGACGTCGCCATCGACACCCGCGATCCCAAGTGGCCGGAGAAGGTCAAGGAAGCCACGTCGGGCAAGGGCGTCGACCTGATCGTCGACCAGGTGTCGGGCGGCGTGATGGACCAGAACATGGAAGCCGCCGCGATCCTGGGCCGCATCGTCAACGTCGGCCGCCTGGGCGGCATGAAGGGCGAGTTCAACTTCGACCTGCATGCGCTGAAGCGCATCGACTATATCGGCGTCACCTTCCGGACGCGTTCGCCGGAGGAAGTGCGCGCGATCGTGCAGGCCGCCCGCAAGGACCTGTGGCCGGCGATCGAATCGGGCAAGCTGCACCTGCCGATCGACAAGACCTTCCCGCTGTCCCAGGCCGCGGAGGCGCTTGCGCACATGAAGGCCAATGCCCATTTTGGCAAGATCGTCCTGGTGGTTTGAGGTCTCGGAGGAGCGCGCCACTCCCGTGGCGCTCGGAAACATGAGCGGCACTGGAGTGCCGCGCTCCCCTGACGAAGAAGGGTGCTCGCATGACAGCCAAAGACATCAACCATCTCGCCACGGCCGACGGCCTGTTCTTCGGCAAGGGCGCGCTCGATCCGCGCAAGACCAAAAAGACGGTTGATGAAGCCCTGGCGGGCTGCGACGACGGCGAGCTGTTCCTCGAGTACGTCAAGAGCGAGGGCCTGTCGTTCGACGACGGCAAGCTGAAGAGCGCCTCCTACGACACGACGCAGGGCTTCGGCCTGCGCGCCGTGTCGGGCGAGGTCACGGGCTTCGCCCATGCCTCCGCGCTCGACGAGCAGGCGCTGAAGCGCGCCGCCGCCACGGTGAAGCAGGTGCGGTCCGGCAAGGGCGGCACCTTGGGCGAGTCGCCGCGCGGCACCAACCAGCTCCTCTATTCCGACGACAATCCGATCGACGGCGAGACCTTCGAGAAGAAGGTGGCGCTCTTGCAGGAGATCGACGCCTACATCCGCGGCAAGGAGCCCAAGGCCAGGCAGGTCTCGATCTCGCTGGCGGCCTCGTGGCAGGTCGTCGAGATCATCCGCGCCGGCGGCTGGCGCGCCGCCGACGTGCGGCCGCTGGTGCGGCTCAACGTGAGCGTGGTCTGCGCCGACGGCGACCGCATGGAGACCGGCTCGACGGGCAGCGGCCGGCGCGCGGCCTACGGCGACATCTTCAACACCGACTACTGGAAGCGCGAGGCCGACGAGGCGATCCGCCAGTCGCTGGTCAACCTCGAGTCGGTCGCCGCCCCCGCGGGCGAGATGCCGGTGGTACTGGGCTCGGGCTGGTCGGGCGTGCTGTGGCACGAGGCGGTCGGCCACGGGCTGGAAGGCGACTTCCACCGCAAGAAGACCTCGATGTTCACCAAGCTGATGGGCGAGACGGTGGCCTCGCCCGGCGTCACCGTGGTCGACGACGGCACGCTGGCAGACCGCCGCGGCTCGCTCACCATCGACGACGAGGGCACGCCCACCCAGCGCAACGTGCTGATCGAGAACGGCCGGCTGGTCGGGCTGATGCAGGACCGCATGAACGCCCGCCTGATGGGCGCCAAGCCGACCGGCAACGGCCGCCGCCAGAGCCACGCCTATGCGCCGATGCCGCGCATGACCAACACCTTCATGCTGGGCGGCGACAAGGATCCCAAGGAGATCATCGCCTCGGTGAAGAAGGGCCTCTACTGCGCCAACTTCGGCGGCGGCCAGGTCGACATCGTCTCGGGCAAGTTCGTGTTCAGCGTCACCGAGGGCTACCTGATCGAGGACGGCAAGCTCACCCATCCGGTCAAGGGCGCGACCCTGATCGGCTCGGGCTCGCAGGCGCTGACCAAGGTCGGCATGGTCGGCAACGACTCCAAGCTCGACCCGGGCATCGGCACCTGCGGCAAGGACGGCCAGGGCGTGCCGGTGGGCGTCGGCCAGCCGACCCTGCGCATCGACGCGCTCACCGTCGGCGGCACCGCGACCGCCTGACCCACAAGATATTGTAGCGTTTACCGCAAGGGACACTGCGACGGAGGCAGCGCACTAGCGCTAACTGCGCTAACTCCCCTTCGCCTGCCCCGCTCGATCTGCCCCACCGTGCAGCGTCTCCCGAGGCCCCCGCGCTTCCAGCCTGTTGGCCGATGGGTCCGGGTCCCCATATGCTTGAATATTGCATAAATCGCAATATTTGTCAAGACCTGATGGAGCGCCGACGCTACCATGTCGTGCGGTCGTCAGAGGAGAGCGGCCACTAGGCGGCGTTCAGCACCTAATGCCTACGCCGCACCCGCACCAAGGGTCTCATCCGGTCATTGAAGGAGTGGCGACCGGCTAGCGTGGGACGTCACGCATTAGCTATAGTCTCGCGCCAATCCACCGAGACCGGTCACCGAGGAGCACACATGCCCTGATGGATCTCTTTTTGATCGATCAACGAAGGACATGCCGATGCAAACCGATTGGTTCGCCAGCGCCCGCGCCATCCTGTTCCGTGAATGGGACCCCATTGGGATCAGCCGATGGGACGGTTCTCCCGAGGACGAATACGACGACTACCGGGACCATCTCGCCGACCTGATCCGGGCTGGGGAGTCGGATCGGGTCTTGCTCGACTATCTCGAATGGGCTGAGGTCGAGTGCATCGGCTTAGGCCCCGCCAATCGCCAAAGAAATGCAAGGGTCGTGGCCGCGTTGAGAGCCTTGGGCTCTCCATCCGGCTGAGATCGCTGCCGACGGACGGTTGCGCGCCACGCTGACCACGCCATCAGGTGCGTTTGCTACCTGATGCCGTAAATCTCAAACGGCGGGTCCTTTTCCAAGCGCCTCAGTCCCTGGCCGGCGCCTTCATATAGTCGGCGTCGCTGACCGGTTCGAGCCACGTCGTGGCGTTGCCCTTGTCGTCGGTCTCCGACATGGCGAGATGGACCATCATCGTGTCCGGCGCCGAGCCGTGCCAGTGACGCGCGTTCGGCGGGATCACCACCGTGTCGCCCGGCTTGATCTCCTGCACCGGCTGGCCGTCGAGCTGGTAGCGGCCGACACCCGACAGCACGTAGAGGATCTGGCCCACGGCATGCTGGTGCCAGTTGGTGCGCCCGCCCGGCATGAAGGAGACGCGCGAGGCACGCAGCCGCGAGGGGTTCTCCGGCGCGTAGACGGGATCCGACAGCACCGTGCCGACGAAGTGCTCGGCCTCCGCCCTGGCCGTCGGACGGGATGCGGCTCGCATGATCCTGGGTTTCATGACGTTCCTCCTGGCTGTCTTAAAGTGCGTAAAGTCCCTTCGATACCGCGAGGCTGACGCAAAGCGCCTCGATCGCGTCGAGCGTCGGCGTGGCGACACCGGCGCTCCTCGCAAACGCCAGCGGCGCGCGCACGATCGCCTCGACCTCCATCGGCCGGCCGAGCTCGTAATCCTGCAGGATCGACGGGCGGTGGTCGGGGTAGACGCGCTTGGGCCCGTAGCGCACCTCGGGACTGTCGTCGAGCACGACGCCGTGTGCCCGGGCGATCGCCAGCGCCTCGGCATGGGCGCGGCGCGCCAGCGGATTGACCATCGGCGTGGCCTGGATGGTCGTGGCCTCGCGCAGCAGCAGGCAGAGCGTCGAGCCGGTGAGGTTGGCCATCAGCTTGTGCCAGATGTCGTAGCGGATGTCGGTCGTCGCCGGCGAGGCGATGCCGGCGGCGATCAGGGTCTTGCGCAGCGCCAGGATGCGCGGGCTCTGCGCGTCGTCGGTCTCGGCGACCCACAGCACGTTGCGCTCGGGCGAGATGTTGCGCACGACACCGGGCGCGATCACATGGTTCGACGAGGTGACGACCGCGCCCACCGTGCGCCCGAGGCCGACGGCGCGGGCGAGCGCCCCGCCCGGATCGAGCCGCGACAGGTCGGGCGCCGGCGGGCGCTTGTCGCCGATGCCGTGGCCGTACCAGAAGGGAATGCCGTTCTGCACGAAGGCGACCGGCGTGTCCTCGCGCAGGAGAGGGCCGACAGTCTCGGCGAGGGCTGCCTGGCCCGAGGCCTTCAGGGTCGAGAGCACGACGTCCTGCGGGCCGAGGTCGGCCGGCCGGTCGGAGGCGCGCACCTTGGCCACCGTGCGCTGGTCGCCCGAAAGCATGACGAGGCCGTTGGCGCGGATCGCCTCGAGATGGGCGCCGCGCACGACGACCGAGACCTCGTTGCCCGCCGCGGCCAGGCGCGCGGCGAAGTTGCCGCCGATCGCGCCGGCGCCGAAGACGCAGATCTTCATGGCCGGGTTTCCGCGACCTTGAGGGAGTCGAGGAAGCGCAGCGCGGCGCTCTTGCTTTTCATGTCGGCACTGGCCGTCACCAGCATGCGGTAGAGGCGGTCGCGCACGATGTAGGTGCGCATCATGATGCCGGCGCCGTTGGCGTCCTCGATGTCGAGCGCATAGCCGTCCCAGCCCTGCAGGGTCACGGCCTCGTCGCGCGCGTACTTGAACTTCGCCCGCGGGAAGGCCTTCTCCGCCTCGCCACGGCCGAGGTCGCGCACCGCGTCCCTGGTGTCGCGGCCGGAGAACCAGCCGGCGTCGTACTCGACATAGTCGAAGTCGAAGATCTGCTCGCCGCGTTTCGATTCCCACGACAGCCGCGGCGCGGCATGGCCCTTCTCCCTGGCGCCGCCCTCGCTCTTCTCGGCCGGCGACGGCATCTCGAGGCGGCAGCGCAGGTCGGGCGCCACGACCGTCTGCCAGTCGTCAGGTTGCGCTTGCGCGACAGGTGGCGCTTGCGCGGCGGATTGCGCGCGGGCAGCGAACGGCAGCATCAGCAAGACGAGAGCGAGCAGGAGATGTTTCATGGCGGCGGCACGAGATCCTTGCGCCCCGACCAGTCCCACGCCAGTCCGGTGCGCGAGACGCCGAGCAGCAGCCCGTGCAATTCCTTGGGGTGCACCCACCCGCCGTCGGGATCGGTCGCCGGATCGGCGCCGCGCGGCGTGTAGCGCGCGTTGGCGTCGAGCAGGCGCCGGCGGATCGCCGGCCAGTCGTGGGTTTCGACGTAGCACATGTAGAGCGAGTCGCCGTGCTTCCTGGCGTAGCGGCCCATCGAATGGACGTCGTCGGTGACCTGGCTGAGCTCGATGCGGTCGAGCCGGTTGGGCGGATCGAACAGAGTGAGCGTGCCGATGTAGCCGAAGCGCTCGCTGCCGATGTCGCTGAAGCGCGCCGGATCGAGCCCGAACAGGCCGGCGTAGACCGCCGCCGCGCGGCGCCAGTCGGTGACCAGTGTGTTGGTGGTCTCGTAGAGGAACGACACCGGCCCGACCCGCGGCCGGTAGGTGCTCTGCGAAATGACGATCGGCAGGCCGAAGGTCGCCGTGCCACCGAGATAGAGCTGCTCGCCGTCGCGCTCATGGGGGACGCCGAGTCCTTCCCAGCGCCGCACCATGCTGTCGAGGTCGGCGGTGCAGTAGCCCGCCGTCATCAGCCCCTCGCCGCGGTGGCTGAGGAAATCCTGCGTGGCGCCCGCGCCGTCGGGCTGGCAGAGCTCGAACTCGCTCTCACCGACCGCGAGCACCGTGCGTCGCGCGGCCAGGTGACGGCTGTGATCGAGGCGCGCGATCTCGCAGCCCAGCAGCGTGCGGAAGCGCTCTGCCGCCCTGGCGGCATCGTGCACGGCGATCTGGACCCTGTCGCACCGGTCGAGCATGGCGGGAATCTAGCTCAGTAGGCGTAGTCGCGGAACAGCGGCGCGAAGGAGCCCTTCCACTCGCCCTGCCACTTCTCGAGCAGCTCGTCGGACAGCGCCTGGCCGCTGGCCACGGCGCGGTCGAGCGGCGCGAGATGGATCGTCTCGTCGTTGCCGTGGGCGTCGAGCCGCTTGCGCGCGCGCAGGCCGGCGTGGGCGATCTCGACCACCTCGCGGCCCAGCTCGGCCAGCGCCCGGCCCTTGAAGCGCGTGGCGAGTCCCGTCTTGGGCGTCTCGCGGCGCAGGAAGTCGTGGTCGGCCACGCTCCAGCCCTTGACCAGGTCCCACGCCGCATCGAGCGCACCCTGGTCGTAGAGCAGGCCGACCCACAGCGCCGGCAGCGCCGTCAGCATCGGCAGGGGGCCGGAGTCGGCGCCGCGCATCTCGAGGTAGCGCTTCAGCCGCACCTCGGGGAAGGCGGTGGTGACGTGGTCGGCCCAGTCGTTGATCGTCGGGATCTCGCCCGGACGCGCGGCCAGCTTGCCCTTCAGGAAGTCCTTGAAGTCCTGGCCCGAGGCGTCGATGTACTTGCCGTCGCGATAGACGAAGTACATCGGCACGCCCAGCATGTAGTCGGCATAGCGCTCGAAGCCGAAGCCGTCCTCGAACACGAACGGCAGCATGCCGCAGCGGTCGGGATCGGTGTCGGTCCAGATGTTGCTGCGATAGCTCTTGAAGCCGGAGTCCTTGCCCTCGACGAACGGCGAGTTGGCGAACAGCGCGGTCGCCAGCGGCTGCAGGGCCAGCGACACGCGGAACTTCTTGACCATGTCGGCTTCGGATTCGAAGTCGAGGTTGGTCTGCACGGTACAGGTGCGCAGCATCATGTCGATGCCGAGCTTGCCCTTCTTGGGCATGTAGTCGCGCATGATCTTGTAGCGGCCCTTGGGCATCCAGTCGAAGTCCTCGCGCTTCCACTGCGGCGCGAAGCCGAGGCCGATGAAGCCCGCGCCGATCTCGCCGGCAACCGTCTTCACCTCGTCGATGTGCTGCTCGTTCTCGGCCGCGGCCTCGTGCAGCGTCTCGAGCGGCGCGCCCGAGAGCTCGAACTGGCCGCCCGGCTCGAGCGTGATGTTGGCCTTGCCGCGCAGCAGCGCGATCGGGTTGTTGCCCTCGGTGACCGGCTCCCAGCCGAAGCGCGTCATGCCTTCCAGCATGGCGCGGATGCCGGTCTTGCCCTCGTAGGGAAGCGGCTTCATCGTTTGCTTGTCGAAGCCGAACTTCTCGTGCTCGGTGCCCATGCGCCAGGCGACCTTGGGCTTGTTGCCGGCAGCGAAGTACTCGATCAGCTGCCGCCGATTCTCGATCGGCGTGCCGCCGCCCGACGGTGGTGCGGACATGCGTTGAAGACTCCCTCGTCACCCCGGCGAAGCGGACCGGCGGCGGCGCAGTTCGCATGAGCATTCCTCACGCGAGCCTGCGGCTGGTTCATGATGTTTCGACTCCCCGTCTCCCATGCCGGCGGGGGCCTGTGCAAGCGCTCAGACGGGCCCTCTTGATGTGCGGTAATCGGCGGTCAAACGCGGCGTCGGCCGGCGCCAGTCGCCGACCAGCGCCTGCCACACGGCAAGGGCGGCGAGGGCTGCCGTGTCGGCCCGCAGGATGCGCGGCCCCAGTCCGACTGCCGTTACATCTTTAATGCGACGCAGCGCCGCCAGCTCGGCCTCGGCGAAGCCGCCCTCGGGACCGACGACGATCGCCCACGGCGCGGCACGTGCGGCATCGTCCAGCACGGCCAGCACCTCGGCGATCGGCGGCCCCGCGCCGGTCTCGTCGCACATCAGCAGGCGCCGGCCCGCCGGCCAGCCGGCCAGCAGGGACGCGAGATCGACCGGTGTACGCACCTCGGGCACCGACAGGCGCTCGGTCTGCTCGGCGGCCTCGACGGCGTTGGCGCGCAGGCGCTCGACATTCACGCGCTCGACGACCGTGTGCTGCGTCGTCACCGGCTGCAGCACGGCTACACCGAGCTCGGTGGCCTTCTCGGCGATGTAGTCGATGCGCGCGCGCTTCACCGGCGCGAAGCAGAGCCACAGGTCGGGCTCGGCTGCCTGCTCGCGCGTGCGAGCGCCGACCAGCGCCACGGCGGCCTTCTTGCCGCGCAACCCGAGCGTGGCTGTCCACTCGCCGTCGCGGCCGTTGAACAGTTTCAGCGGCGCGCCCTCGCCGCGCCGCATGACGTGACGCAGATAGTGCGCCTGTGCCTCATCGAGCGCCGCTTCCGCGCCGGCCGCAAGATCGCCTTCGACAAAGAGCCGCGACACGCTCATGGCGTTATTCCACCCATCCCGGCATGATGCCGCCATGGCTTCCCACGCGCCAGCACCGGGCTTCACCGACATCGATCTCCAGCACTGGACCCTGCGCCGCCTGCCGCCGTGGGCGCGGCCCTACGGCCGTCTGGCGCGCTGGGACCGGCCGATCGGCATATGGCTGCTGCTCTTTCCCTGCTGGTGGTCGCTGGCGCTGGGCACCGGCGACCTCGGCACCGGCCGGCACTGGGCCGCCCTCGTCGGCTGGATGGCCCTGTTCGCGCTGGGGGCACTGGCCATGCGCGGCGCGGGCTGCACCTGGAACGACATCGTCGACCGCAAGGTCGATGCCCAGGTCGAGCGCACGCGCGGCCGGCCGCTGCCCTCGGGCGAACTCAAGCTCCGGCAGGCGCTGGGATGGGTGGTGATCCAGGCGGCGGTGGGGGCCGCGATCCTGTTCAAGCTCAACAAGTTCGCGGGCGGCATCGCGCTGCTGTCGCTGCTGCTGGTGGCGATCTATCCGACGATGAAGCGCTTCACCTCGTGGCCGCAGGTCGTGCTGGGGTTCGCCTTCAACTGGGGCGCGCTGGTGGGCTATGCCACGGTGACCGAGACGCTGTCGTGGGCCACCGTCGCGCTCTACGCCGGCGGCGTCGCCTGGACGATGGTCTACGACACGATCTACGCCATGCAGGACCAGCGCGACGACGCGATCGTGGGCGTGCGCTCGACCGCGCGGCGCTTCGCCCATGCCCCGCGCCGCTGGCTCACGCTCTTTGCCGTACTGGCGACGGCACTGTGGGCGGCGTGCGGGATGCTGGCCCATCTCAAGCTCCCCTACTTCGCCGTGCTGCTGGTCATCGCCGGGCACTTCACCTGGCAGATCGCGACCTTGAAGCCCGCAAACCAGCCCGACTGCCTGGCCAAGTTCAAGGCCAATGCCTTCATCGGCTGGCTGCTGCTGCTGGCCATCGTCGCCTCGCCACTGATCGCGGCGATCCGGTCGACGACCCTCTGATGGCGCGCCTGCCGGCCGACCCCGAAGCCTTCATCCGCCGAAACACCGCCCTCGAGGCGCCGGCCCTGGTGCCGGAATTCAAGCTGTGGCTCGCCACCGAGTACGTGCCGATCTGGCAGGCGACCGAGGCGTGGCTCGAGGAGCAGAACGTCGATCCGCCCTACTGGGCCTTCTGCTGGCCGGGCGGCCAGGCGATCGCGCGCTTCCTGCTCGACAATCCGGACCACGTGCGCGGCAAGCGGGTGATCGACTTCGCGGCAGGCTCGGGCGTGTCGTCGATGGCGGCGATGCGCGCCGGTGCGGCCTCTGTGACCGCCAACGACATCGATGCGCTGTCGCTGGTCGCGGCCCGCCTGAACGCGGAGGCCAACGGGCTCGCCGTCGGCACCAGTGCCGAGGACTGGCTGGCCGGTCCTGCCGGCGCCCCCGAGGCCGACGTCGTGATCGCAGGCGACGTCTGCTACGAGCGCGAGATGTCGGTCCAGGCGCTGGCCTGGCTGCGCAGCCATGCCAATGCCGGACGCCTGGTCCTGCTGGGCGACCCCGGACGTAACTATTTCAGCGCCCAGGGCCTGGAGGAGCTGGCGCGCTACGAGATCCCGACCTCGCTCCAGCTCGAGAACCGCGGCATGCGCGAGACCGTGGTTTGGCGCGTTTTGCCTCATCGCTAGGCACGCTGCCGTGCCGATAGGGTGGCGGTTACAATTCCTTAACTGTTCTTTCACACCCGGATCGGGTACACGCGCCCTCGCATGCCCCAGAATACAAAGACCACCATCAAGCCCCGCGACTTCGCGAGCCTCTACGACGGCTTCAACGCCCCGGTCTCGCGCTTCGACTGCGGCCGCAAGTGTGCCCCCCTGAACGGCGGCGAGCCGGTCTGCTGCTCGACCCAGAACGCCGTGCCGGTCGTGCACAAGGTCGAGTACGAGCTGCTCAAGACCCGCACCGACCTGTGGAGCAAGTTCAAGCCCTACGACTACGCCACCAGGCAGATCGTCGAAGAGCTGACGCCCGACTGCATGGCGATCCACTGCAAGGGCGCGCGGCACTGCGAGCGCGACAACCGCACGATCGCCTGCCGCGGCTTCCCCTTCTATCCGTACCTGACCCGGCAGCGCGAGTTCGTCGGCATCGGCACCTACTGGGTGTTCGAGGACCGCTGCTGGATGATGTCCAACCTCGAGATCGTCGACGCCAAGTTCGTGGCCGAGTTCGTCGCCACCTACGAGGCCCTGTTCATCAAGGACCACAGCGAGTTCACGACCTACGTCGACTTCTCGGCGTCGGCACGCCGCGTCTACTCGCGCTGGAAGCGCGAGATCCCGCTGCTCGGCCGCGACGGCAAGCTGCTGATCGTCGAGCCGTCGACCGGCGAGATCCGCCCCGGCAAGAAGAAGGACTTCCCCAAGATCGCGCCGTTCGACAGCGAGAAGTCGTACCGCGAGGCCATCAAGGAGGCCGAGGGCGAAGTCCCCAAGCAGGGACTGCGCCCGGTCTGACCTCGCTCGGGATGACGGAGCTCTTGCTTCATATGGTTTGACCCTTGACCGTCAACCGCCGTCGCCTCGCCTGGATCCTGCTGCTGCTGTCGCCGGGCCTGTTCAGCGTCAACATGCTGGCGGCGCGTTACGCGGTGTTCGTGCCGGCCAACGCGCTGGCGCTCGGCCGCTGGCTCTTCGTCTCGCTCCTGCTGCTGCCGTTCTGCTGGCCGCGGCTGGTCGCCGGCCGCGCCGCCATCGTGCGCGAGTGGCCCGACCTGCTGGCTTTCGGCGCGCTCGGCATGTGGATCTGCGGCGCCTGGGTCTACATCGGCGCGCATACGGTGCCGGCGCTCAACATGGGCCTGATCTACGCCGCCTCGCCCATCCTGATCGTCGTGCTGGGCAGGATCATCGACAAGGAGCGGCTGACGCCCGCCCGCCTGGCCGGCATCGCGCTCTGCCTCGCGGGCGTCGCGGCGGTGTTCGCCAAGGGCCGGCTCGGCAATTTGCTGGCCGTGCGCTTCACGGTGGGCGACCTCTGGGTCATGGCGGGCTCGGCGAGCTGGGGCCTCTATTCGGTGCTGCTGAAGCACCGTCCCAGCCGCCTCGATCCGACCACGCGGCTCTGCGCCACCTCGATCGCCGGCTGCCTGATCCTGCTGCCCTTCACCATCGGCGAGGCCGTGCTGTGGGGGCCGCCCGACTTCGCCGACTGGCGCCTGTGGGCGGTGTGGCTGGTCATGGCGATCGTGCCCGGCGTCGGCGCCTACACCGCCTATTCGTTCTGCATCCATGAGCTCGGGCCCTCGCGCACCGGCATCTCGCTCTACCTCGGCCCGCCCTATGTCGGGGTGATGGCGTGGGCGGCCCTTGGCGAAGCGCCGCAGTGGTACCACTTCCTCGGCATCGCGCTGGTGCTGCCGGGACTGTTCCTGGCCACGCGCCCGCCGGCCAAATCGTCCGCCAAAGGAGCCTGAAGATGCGCCGCCTCGTCCTCGCCGCCCTGCTGTCGCTCGCCGCCGCCTTGCCCGCCTTCGCCGAGGACATCGGCTCGGTCGGCTATCGCTTCAAGTGGCTGGGTCCCAACGACAAGATCGTGGTCCAGGCGTTCGACGATCCCGACGTGCCCGGCGTCACCTGCTACATGAGCCACGCCCGCACCGGCGGCCTCAAGGGCGCCATCGGCCTGGCCGAGGATCCCGGCGAGGCCTCGATCGCCTGCCGCCAGGTGGGCCCCGTCGACACCGCCAAGCTCGACAAGCTCAAGAGCCCGCACGAGGTATTCAGTGAGCGCGCCTCGCTGATCTTCAAGACCACGCAGGTCACGCGCTTCTGGGACGCCAAGCGCAAGGCGTTGGTCTATCTCGTCTACACCGACCGCATCATCGAGGGCAGCCCGCGTAATTCGATCAGCGTCGTGCCCGTCGGCGAGCGCTGAAGCCCCCGTCCCATTTAATAAATGGAAATTTAATGGGAAAGGATGGGACAGATTTTTTTCGGCGTTTTCGCGAAACACACAAGACCGTCCGGCAAGCTCTTGATATAATTGCGATTTACGCTCTTCGCCGTGATAATTTCGCAAATGTTCGCGAATTCGCAAAATCCCCGTCGATTGGCCTGCACGCCTCCCGTCCCGTTCGGGTGAACTCGTTCCCATCTCCTCAATATTGCGTATTATGCAACTAATGTCAAGTCCGCGCTTTCAATAGCCCGCTTCAGCTCGACGTCGCCGCGTGGCGCAACTCCATTCGCAGCGTCGCGCGGTTCCTCACCGGTACAGGAATGTCCCCAGCAATACCCAGCGGGCGGCGTTCGCCGTGCCGACAAGCGGCGTCGTGTAGTGCCAGAACGGCAGGCGATAGGCCGTCAGGGTAGCGGGCGCCGCCACCGAGACGATCTCGCTGAAGTGGCCGGCGCGCGAATAGACCAGCCACTGGTGCTCGACGCCCGGCGTGCACAGGCTGAGGTGAAGGTCGATGTAGCCGCGCCTGGCCTTCCTGTTTTCGGGGTGGTGATCGTTGTGTGGACCGGCGTAGTCGCCCGGTCCGTAGCGCAACACCTGCGTGCCCCACCCTGACGCCAGCTTTCGCCCGGCCAGCGCGGCGGCAAAGGCGCGGAAACTCTCGGAGCGCATCATGCGCGCCAGGCCGATCTTCCCGGCCGCCTTCACGCCGGCTTCGCGGCGGCTGTCGAAGAAGATCGTGCGGCTGCGCGTCGTCTTGGGCAGCAGCTCGCCGTAGTCGCGGCGCATGTCCCAGATGCTCTCGGGCGGGATCGGCCTGTCGAGCGGCTCGAGCGTGTCGGCGAGCCCGGCCTCGAGGACGCCGCGCAGCTTCGCCGCCTTGGCGCGGTCGAGCAGGTCGTCGTGCATCAGGAACCGCCGCCGGGGATCGGCCAGCGCGCCGCAGATCTCGTGCGTGCCCGCCAGCACGCGCCGGCCCTGGCGGTTCAGCAGGTCCTCGAACTCGGCGGGGATGGAAGGGCGCAGCATCGTTACAGCTTACTGCCAGCCCACGCTCTCCCTGTCATCCCGAGCGCAGCGAGGGACCTTTATTCATGGCCTTAAAGGTCCCTCGCTGCGCTCGGGATGACAACGGTGACGCGATGACAACGGTGACAATGTCGACAATCCGGGAGCTTCTACCCTACAAACCTCCATGCCCTACGCCTCGCTTCGCGACTTCATGGACCGGCTCGAAAAGACCGGCCGCCTCGTGCGCGTGACGGCACCCGTGTCGCCCCATCTCGAGATGACCGAGATCCAGACCCGTCTATTGGCCGAGAAGGGGCCAGCCGTCCTGTTCGAGAACGTCGTGGGGTCGGACATCCCCGTGCTGGTCAATCTCTTCGGCACCGTCGAGCGCGTGGCATGGGGCATGGATCGCGAGCCGCATGAGCTGCGGGGCGTCGGCGAGACCTTGGCCTTCCTGCGCCAGCCCGAACCGCCCGGCGGCTGGCGCGAGGCGCTCGACATGCTGCCGATGCTGCGCACGGTCATGGCGATGAAGCCCAGGACGGTCGGCAGCGCGCCGTGCCAGGAGATCGTTCTCACCGGCGACGACATCGACTTGGCCAAGCTGCCGATCCAGACCTGCTGGCCGGGCGAGCCCGCGCCGCTGATCACCTGGCCGCTGATCGTCACGCAAGGCCCCGATCCGGAAGGCGACAAGCAGGACAGCTACAATCTCGGCATCTATCGCCTGCAGGTAACGGGGAAGAACACGACCTTGATGCGCTGGCTGAAACATCGCGGCGGCGCACAGCATCACCAGCGCTGGAAGGGCGCGGGCAAGCGCGAGCCGCTGCCGGTGGCGGCCGTGATCGGCGCCGATCCCGGCACGATCCTGGCAGCAGTGACGCCGGTGCCCGACACCTTGTCGGAGTATCAGTTCGCGGGACTCCTCAGGGGCAAGAAGGTCGAGCTGGTCGACTGCAAGACCGTGCCGCTCAAGGTGCCGGCCGAGGCCGAGATCGTGCTCGAGGGCCACGTCAGCCTCGACGACCATGGCGACGAGGGTCCCTACGGCGACCACACCGGCTACTACAACTCGGTCGAGCCGTTCCCGGTGTTCACCATCAGCGCCATCACCATGCGCCGCAAGCCGATCTACCTCTCGACCTTCACCGGCCGGCCGCCGGACGAGCCCAGCGTGCTGGGCGAGGCGCTGAACGAGGTGTTCATTCCCCTCTTCCAGCAGCAGTTCCCCGAGATCGTCGACTTCTGGCTGCCGCCCGAGGGCTGCTCGTACCGCATCGCCGTGGTGTCGATGAAGAAGGCCTACGCCGGCCACGCCAAGCGGGTGATGATGGGCGTGTGGTCGTATCTCAGGCAGTTCATGTACACCAAGTGGGTGATCGTGGTGGATGCCGACATCGACGCGCGCAACTGGAAGGACGTGATGTGGGCGCTCAGCACGCGCATGGATCCCGCACGCGACATCACCGTGATCGAGAACACCCCGATCGACTATCTCGACTTCGCCAGCCCCGTGTCGGGACTCGGTTCAAAGATCGGCCTCGACGCGACGGACAAGTTCCCCGGCGAGACCAATCGCGAGTGGGGCCGCCAGATCAGGATGGACCAGGCTGTGGTCGACAAGGTCGACAGGATGTGGGGCGAGTTGGGATTGCCGGGAACAGGCAAGAAGATCTGGAAGTAGCGGCATGGCGGTCGAAGGCTCGACATATCGCCCGACAACCCGGGATGAACTGCTCACCTCGGCAAACGCCAGCCGGGCGTTCAACGGAATCCTGTTTCCGGCGGCCCTGGATCTCGACGAGGTCGATCTCTCGTCCGCCAGCTTCACCGGATGTCTCTTCGAGCAAACCGTCCTTCAGGCCGTCGATTTCTCGGACGCGACCTTCAAGGACTGCCGGTTCGCCCCGATGCGCCTCACCAGTTGCAAGTTCACCAATGCGCGGCTGGAGAACTGCATCTTCTTCAATCCCGACCGGAAGCTCGGCTGCACCTTCGCTTTCTGCGAGCTGCGCGCGGTCGAGGCGACCCGGTGCAACTTCTCGGTCGGTTCGTTCGAGCGCTGCGACCTCTACAATCTGAGTGCCTCGGAGTGCGGCTTCCGCGGCGCCAGGTTCCACGGGTCTACTTTCAGCCGGGCAATCTCGAGGAAGGTCGTGCTCACGAAAGCGAAATTCGACCGGTGCAATTTCAGCTTTGCCGACCTGTCGGGCCTTTCGCTTCCGAAGTGCGAGCTGCTGAGATGCAAGTTCTCCGACACGGCCCTGTTCGACGTCGACCTGACCGACGCCGTGATGACCGGATCGGCC
>Ga0070680_100001321_pt1 | contig 17974 bp, 18 predicted proteins | sample KBSC73BmetaG_FD_64672 | JGI IMG/M metagenome (GOLD analysis project Ga0070680, IMG submission 64672) | Corn rhizosphere microbial communities from Kellogg Biological Station, Michigan, USA - KBS C7-3B metaG | ecosystem: Host-associated > Plants > Roots > Rhizosphere | place: USA: Michigan...
CGGCGGAGGAACCGCGTAGCCGCCGCTTTCCGACACTGCGACTACCCGCACCACGCGCAGCCCTAGCGCCCGCGCATAGAGCTCTGCCCGCGCTCGCCCGGCCGCGATGGCCTTTGCCCGCGCCTCATCCAGCGCTGTCTCGGGATGCTCGATCGTAAGGTTCGGACCGCTGATCTGGTTGGCCCCCTCGGCGACGAGCGCATCCAGGATCTTTCCCGAATTGCGGATGTCGTGGAAGCTGATCGTGAGCTGGTTCGAGGCCGTATAGCCGGTCAGCTGCGGCGACTGGTTCTCCGGATAGCGATATTCCGCGCTGAGGTTCACGTTGCTCGTCTGGATGTCGCGATCCGCGATTCCGGCGCGCTTCAGCGCCGCGACAACCCGCTGCATCCGCTGCGCCGCCTCCTGAAGCGCGGCCGTTGCGCTCGTCGAGCGGGTCACGACCCCGGCGCTGATGATCGCGAGATCGGGGACCCGGGTGACCTCTCCGGTGGCGCTGATGTCGAGCCGGGTGCCGGCGATCGTCTGCGTGATCGACGCCTGCTGTGCCGCCGCCGGCGCGGTCAATGAAAGCGCGCCGAGCATCAGCGCGCCGATCAATATCTTTCTCATGTCCTCGTCCAGGTTGTTCGTTCCCGGCCCAAGGCTCGCCTCTCGCCTATGGCTGTTTCCTGAACGGACCGCCTAGATGCGCCGCCTTCCGGCGATCAGCCGGTAGATCACGAGCAGGATGATCGCACCGACGATCGCGGCGACGAAGCCCGCGCCTTCGTTCGCGCTGTACCAGCCGATTGCATGCCCGATCCACCCGGCGATGAGCGCCCCGGCGATCCCGAGCAGGATGGTGATGATGCAGCCGCCCGGATCCTTGCCGGGCATGAGCAGCTTGGCGATCGCCCCGGCGATTCCGCCGATGATGATCCAGCCGATGATACCGTAATGTTCCACGCCGCTTCCCCTTGTAATTCAGTGTCGTTCAAGCGACCTTCACGTTAGATGCGGCAACGCGCGCTCGCCAAACTAGTGCCACGTTTGGTCGAAAAGCAGTAGCCGCAGGCGGGGGAACGGGCTCTGTTGCACATGGTGACTTATTAAGATAATACAGTTGCCGGATCAGCGGCGCGGATTCGCGCACATGGGGCACGTTGGACAAGACAGTATGAACCGCGAAACTTCCTTTCACTCCTCCGACACCCTTGTGATCGTGGACGGCTCGCGCCGTCGGCGGCAGCTCGTCATCCTCGGGGCAGTCGCAGCGGTCGTCCTGTTCGTGATCGGGCTCGGCTTTCTGACCAGCCAGCGCTCCAACAGCAATGGCGCGGCCGCTACGTCCGGCGCTTCCGCCGGACAGATCCCGAGCGTCAGCGTCGTCGTCCCGGGGACGAGCGAGGTCGGCCGGGTGATCACCGCCAGCGGTCCGCTCGGCGCCAAGCGCGACCAGCCGATCGGAATCGCCGGCCAGGGCGGCCGAGTCATTCGCGTGCTCGTCGATGCGGGCAGCTGGGTGCGCGCCGGCCAGGTCCTCGCGGTCGTGGACCGCTCGGTCCAGGCGGAGCAGGCCGCTCAGCAGGCTGCGCAAATCCAGGCGGCGAAGGCGCAGGCCGAGCTCGCCCAATCCGATTACGACCGCGCGCTTGCGCTACAGAGCCGCGGCTTCATCTCGAAGGCCGATATTGATGCGAAGAAGGCGGCTCGCGATGCCGCGTTCGCGCAGGTCAAGGTTGCGCAGGCGCAGCTCGGCGCCACTCGTGCCCAGATCAACCAGCTCAACGTTCTTGCACCTGTTTCCGGCCTGGTCCTCGCCCGCAACGTCGAGGTTGGGCAGATCGTCAGTCCCGGATCGGGCGCGCTGTTCCGCCTCGCGGAGGGCGGGCAGATGGAAATGCGCGCGCAACTGGCGCAGCAGGACCTCGCCAATATCCACGTCGGAATGCCCGCGCAGGTGACTCCGGTCGGGTCCAGCACGTCGGTCACCGGCAGCGTCTGGCAGGTCGCCCCAGTGATCGATCCGCAGTCGCGGCTCGGCGAGGTGCGGATTGCCGTTCCGTATACGCCCGCGATGCGTCCCGGCGGCTATGCACAGGCGCGGATCACGGCGGGAACGACCAGCGCGCCGCTCCTTCCGCAGAGCGCGGTGCTCAGCGACGACAAGGGCAATTACGTCTACATCGTCAACGCCAGGAACGAGATCGAGCGGCGCGATATCCAGATCGGCAATGTCGGCGAGAACGGCGTGACGATCGCAGCCGGGCTATCGGGCAACGAGGCGGTGGTTCTTTCGGCAGGCCCGTTCCTCAACCCTGGCCAGAAGGTGAAGCCGAGGCGTGAGGCTGCGCACTAGGCGCTAGAAGAGTTTTAGGCATGAACTTCCGCAATATTTCGTCCTGGTGCATCCGCAACCCGGTCGCGCCGATCGTCCTCTTCGTCGGGCTTATGCTCGCCGGCCTGGTCTCGTTCGCGCGCATGCAGGTCAACAATGCGCCCGACATCGATATTCCGGTCGCGTTCGTGTCCATCTCGCAGCCCGGCGCAGCGCCGAACGAGGTCGAGACCCAGATCACGCAGCGCGTGGAGTCCGCGGTCCGCGGCGTGCAGGGCGTCGACGAGATCAGCAGCAACGTCAGCGAAGGCAACAGCCTGACGATCATTTCCTTCCAGCTCGGAACGCCGATCGACCGGGCGACCAACGACGTCCGGAGCGCGGTCGACCAGATCCGCGCCGATTTGCCCGACGGAATCCTCGAGCCCGACGTCGAGCGGGCGGAGGCGGAAGACGAGCCGATCACCGTAGTGGGCGCCCAGACCAGCGACATGAGCCTCGAGCAATTGAGCTGGTACATCGACAATACGGTGGCGAAGCGCCTGCTGAGCGTCCCGGGCATCGCCGCGGTTTCGCGCGGCGGCGGCGTGAACCGCGAGATTCGCGTGATCCTCGATCCCGCCGCGCTCCAGGCGCAGGGCATCACCGCAGCCCAGGTCAACCAGCAGCTTCGCCAGAGCAACCTCAACGCGGGCGGCGGCCGGGCCGAGGTCGCGGGGTCGGAGCAGAACGTCCGCGTGCTGGGCAATGCCCAGGACGCCTATCAGCTGTCGCAGACCGAGATCGCGCTTCCGGGCGGACGGTTCGTCAAGCTCGCCGACCTCGGGCAGGTCAAGGATTCCTACGCCGAACAGCGCTCGATCTCGAAGATGAACGGCCGGCAGGTCGTCACCTTCCAGGTGCAGCGCGCCAAGGACACGTCCGAGGTCACCGACTATGACGCGGCGTGGAAGGAGCTGAAGAAGATCGAGAAGGAGAACCCGAGGGTCCACTTCTCGGAGATCTTCAACACCGTCGACCACACCAAGGCGCAATACACCTCGGCGATGGAGGGCCTGGTCGAAGGCGCCGTCCTCGCGGTTCTCGTAGTGCTCCTGTTCCTCCGAGACATCCGCGCCACCGCCATTTCCGCGCTGGCGATACCTTTGTCCGCGATCCCCGCCTTCTTCCTGATGAGCCTGATGGGGATCACGCTCAATTTCATGTCCACGATGGCGATGGGCCTCGTCTCGGGCGTGCTCGTCGACGATGCGATCGTCGAGATCGAGAACATCGTCCGGCACATGCGAATGGGCAAGTCGGGCTACCAGGCGGCACTCGATGCCGCGGACGAGATCGGCCTCGCGGTGCTCGCAACGACCATGTCGATCGTTGCCGTCTTCCTTCCGGTCGCGCTGATGCCCGACGTGGCGGGTCAGTATTTCAAGGCGTTCGGCTTCACCGTCGTCCTGTCGGTGCTGATGAGCCTGCTCGTCGCCCGGATGATCACGCCGCTGATCGCCGCCTACTTCCTCCGCTCCCACGGCCAGCAGCCGCACGCCGCCTGGAAGTGGATGGACGTCTACCTCAAGGTCCTCAACTGGAGCCTCGACACGACCAAGGCGCACGCGCTGCTCGACAGGCTTCCGAAGATTCCCCGGCGCTTCGGCTTTTACGCGATCCTCGGGCTTCTCGGCCTCTTCGTCGCCGCCGCATTCCTGGCCGGCACCGGCGCCGCCATGGCAATCCTCGGCAAGCTCGGATGGAACGGCGCCATCGTTGGAGTGCTCGCGCTCGTCGTGGGCAGCGGCATCGGCTACGGCGCCGCTCGGCTGATCGGCTTCGCGGTTCGCTCGATCGGCGGCAGCTTCGGCCTGTGGTTCGAGATATTCGCCGCGCGTTTCGAAGCGCGCCTGCAGGACCATCGGCTGGCGATGGTCGGCGCCGGCGTTCTGACGCTGCTCCTCAGCGCCGTGCTCTTCGCGACCTTGCCGCAATCCTTCTTCCCGCCGCAGAACAGCGACTATTCGCGAGTAAACATCACGCTCGCGCCGGGAAGCACGCTCGACCAGACCGAAGCCGTGACGGACCGCGTCGCGAACATTCTGAACCACGATCCAAACGTCGATCGGGTGTTCGAAAGCGTCCAGGTCGGAAGCGCCCACGTCAACGTCGTCCTGAAGAAGCACCGCAAGCTCAAGAGCACGGAGTTCGAGCGCAACCTGTCGCCGACGCTCGCTGCGGTCCCCGACGCGCGGGTGAGCTTCCAGAGCCAAAACGGCGGCGGTCCTGACGGCGACTCCCGTGACATCATGCTTTATCTCGGCGGCGAGGATCCTGCGGAGCTGAACTCGGTCGCCAATCAGATCGCCAAAGAGATGCAGACCGTCCCCGGGCTTCGCGCACCGCGCGTCGGAAGCAACATGGCGCAGCCGGAAATCACCATCAAACCGCGCTTCGACCTCGCTGCCGACCTCGGCGTCACCACCGCGGCGCTCAGTCAGACGGTGCGGATCGCGACCCTCGGCGACATCGAGCAGAACAGCGCCAAATTCTCGCTTTCGGACCGCCAGGTGCCGATCCAGGTTTCGTTGTCGGAAGATGCGCGCAAGGACCTGTCGGTGCTGGAGAACCTGCCGGTGCCCACGACCAACGGGAATTCGGTGCCGCTAAAGGCGGTAGCGGACATCGGATTCGGTTCTGGGCCGACCACGATCAGCCGGTCGAACCAGCTCCGCCGCCTCGCGGTCGGCGCCGATCTCGCGCCCGGCGTCGTCGAGGGCGACGTATGGGCGAAGATCAACCAGCTGCCGACCGTGAAGAACCTGCCGCAGGGCATCCAGCGGATGAACCTCGGCGCGCAGAAATGGCAGGCCGACCTGCTCACCAATTTCGCGATCGCCTTAATCTCCGGCGTCCTGCTCGTGTTCGCGGTGCTGGTCCTGCTTTACCGCCGGTTCCTGGCGCCGTTCGTGAACATGGGCTCGCTCCTGCTCGCTCCATTGGGTGCGGCAGTGGCCCTCCACATCGCGGGTCAGCCGGTCTCGCTGTTCGTCCTGATCGGGATCCTGATGCTGTTCGGAATCGTCGCGAAGAACTCGATCCTGCTGGTCGATTTCGCGGTGGAGATGATGAACCATGGAATGGCGAAGAATGCAGCCATCTGGGAGGCGGGGCACAAGCGCGCGCAGCCGATCGTCATGACCACGGTCGCGATGGTCGCGGGCATGCTTCCGACCGCATTTTCGATCAGCGGCGATAACAGCTGGCGAGCGCCCATGGGCATCACCGTGATCGGCGGCCTCCTCTTCTCGACGGTCCTGACGCTGCTTCTTGTGCCGTCATATTTCTCGATTGCCATCTCGATCGAATCGCGGATCGGGCGCCTGTTCCACCGCTTCGTCGGCACTGGAGCGCACGAAACCGGTGCGCCGGTTCCGGCCGAGTGATTCGCCGATTGTGAACTTCGCGGCCGGCTCGGCTATTGAGCCGGCATGATGGCAATGGCGAACGGCGCTCTGTCACGCTTCAATCCCGTGCAGCCCGGCGCGCAGGGGATGAAGGCCGTCGCGACCGGCCTGCTGATCGTTATGGCCGCGGTGTTCGCGGTGACGCGCGCATTCGAGCATCTTTATCCGGCGCTGTCCTACGTGAAAGCCTTCGCAGAAGCGGCGATGGTCGGTGGACTCGCCGACTGGTTCGCGGTCACCGCCCTGTTCCGCCACCCGCTGGGGTTGCCGATCCCGCACACCGCCATCATCCCGCGGAACAAGGACCGGATCGGCGAGGCGCTCGCCAACTTCATCCGGGAGAATTTTCTGATTCCGGCGGTCGTCGCGCGGCGGATGCGGAAGCTCGATGTCGCCGGCGCAGCCGGCCGCTTCCTCCAGACTCCGGCTGGTGAAGGGACACGAATCCGAGCCGGTGCGTCTCGGCTCATCGCCGATCTCTTTGAAAGCCTCGACGACGAGCGCTTGGGCGGAATCGTCAAGAGCGCGATCAGCACGCGCCTGCGCAACGCCGAGGTATCGCCGCTGCTCGGGCATGCGCTCGCCTCGGCGATCAACGAAGACCGCCATGTGCCGATGCTGGAGGCCGCGATCCGATGGACCGCGAGAGCACTCGATGCGAACGAGCAGCTGATCCGCGAGATGGTCAAGAAGAAGGCCAATTGGGTGCTGAAGCTCGCCGGCCTCGACGCCAAGCTCGCCGACGCGATCATCGACGGCTTGCGCAAGCTGACCGCCGAAATGTCGACCGATCCGGCCCATCCGGTCCGGCTCAAGATCGAAGAGGCGCTGGCGCAGCTCGCCAACGACCTGCAGACGCGTCCCGAGACCCGCGAAAGGGTCGAAGCGATCAAGGAACAGCTGCTCGACAACCGCTCGGTCAGCCTGTGGCTCGACACTTTGTGGCAGAAGGGCCGCGAAACCATCATCAAGGCCGCGCGCAACCCCGACGCCGTGCTTGCGGGCAAGCTCGGGGAAGTGCTCAAATCGATGGGCGGAACGCTCGAGAAGGATACGCGCATCCGTGCCGCGATCAACGAATTCGCTCGGCGCGCGGTCGTCGGAATGGCGGCGAGCTACGGCGGGTCGATCGTCAAGCTGGTTTCGGAGACCATCCGCGGCTGGGACGCGCGCACCGTAACGGCGCGGCTGGAATCCGCGGTCGGCCGCGACCTCCAGTATATCCGGATCAACGGCACCATCGTCGGCGGTCTGGTAGGACTGATCCTGTTCATCGTGGACAGGCTGTGAGCGGGGCCCCTCTCGACGAACTGGCCGGAGCCGCCCGCAATCGCCGCCTCAAGCTCGTCCGCTCGCGCGTACGCACGCCCACCAAGCGCCGCTTCGGCAAGGTCGGCCTGACCGACGGGTCCGGCAAGCCGGTGTTCGGGATGGACGCCAAAGGGCCGGTCGCCGAGCCCGAGGAGGTGCAGGAATATCTCCGCAAGCTCGACGTCAGGGACTGGGGCGCATCGCTCGACGTCGCCGCGCCCCTGCGCAAGCGCAGTGCAAAAAGGCCGCCACGCGAGCCGGCGAACGATCGGTCGGTCCGACCGAGGCGCTCGCCCCCGAAATCGAAACCCTCTCCGAAGCCGCAGATCCGCGCCGCAAAACCGTCGGACGTGCCGCGGCTCGTGGAGCTGGTTCGCTTGCTCGGTCACACGATCGACGAGAAGTCGGTCCGCAGGAACATCGCAAAGCTGAAGAAGGACGGCGAGACGCCGCTGGTGGCGACGCTCGGCAAAGAGGTGGTGGGTCTGTGCGGAATCAGCGCTCGAGTGATGATCCACCGCGAGTCGCCGATCGGGCGCATTTCGCCGCTGGTGGTGGCCGAGGAAGCGCAGGGCCACGGAATCGGCCGGATGCTCGTCGAGGCCGCCGAAGCCTGGATGCGAAGGAAGGGCTGCAAGCTGGTCGAGGTCACCAGCAACGACCGCCGCGCCGAGGCTCACGCCTTCTACCGCCACATGGGCTACGAGCGCACCAGCATCCGCTTCGCGAAGCCGCTGTCCTGAACGCTGGACAGGCCGCTCGCCGGCTGCCTAGGCGGGTGCATGAGCGATAACCAACTCCAGGCCCGCTGCGCCCGGCGATTGTCGGGCCACAAGCCGGTCGACCCCGCCTCCGCGCTGAAGGCGCTCGCCGAGCACCCGGCCGCGGCCGAACCGGCGGACCTGTACGGCGCCGGCGGCGCCGCCGCGCTGGTCGAGAAGCGGACCGCCGAGCTGCTCGGCAAGCCCGCGGCCATGTTCTTCATCAAGGGCATGATCGCCCAGATGGCCGTGCTTCGGGTCGCGGCGGAGCGAGCCGGCACGCCGAACATCGTGGTCCACCGGATGAGCCATATCGAGCAGGACGAGGAAGGCGCGCTCTGGCGCCTCCATCATCTGCGCCCGGTGCGCCTCGGCAAATATGCGCCTTTCACCCTGGCGCAGCTTGAGGCGGTGACGGACCCGATCGCCGCCATGGTCGTTGAGCTGCCGCTCCGCCGCTCCGGTTATCGCCTTCCGCCGCTGGAAGAGCTTCGCGCCATCTCGCGCTGGGCGCGCGAGCGGCGCATCCATCTCCACTTCGACGGGGCGCGGCTGTGGGAAGCCGCGGCGGGCTACGGGATCGGCCTAGACGAGCTCGCGAGCCTCGCAGACAGCATTTACGTTTCTCTCTATAAGGGTCTCGGCGGCCTCGGCGGCGCTGCTGTTGCGGGCACGGAAGAGTTCGTGAAGTCGCTCGCGGTGTGGAGGACCCGGCACGGCGGCAATCTCTACCGCGTCTTCCCTTACGCGATCTCGGCCGTCGCCGGGATCGAACAGCATCAGCCGCGCATGGCTGCTTATGTGGACCGGGCGAGGCAGCTCGCCGCACACCTGCGCGGCGAACCCCGGCTGACGATCACCCCGGCCCGGCCGGAAGTGAATGCCTTTCACCTCCTCATGCCCGGCTCCGTCGAAGATTTGACGCAGCGCAATTGCGATTTCGCGGAGAAGCGCGGCATCTGGCTGTTCAACCTCTTCTACGAATCGCCCGTCGATGGGCATTCGGTCGGCGAAGTGGTGATCGGCGACAGCTCGGACGATTACGACGCCGACGAGGCCGCGCGCTGGATTCGCGAATTCCTCGACCTCGCCTAGCCGCTGCTCCGCCGCTCGATCGTTGCTCCGACCGCCGACAGTTTCTCCTCGAGCCGCTCGTAGCCGCGGTCGAGATGGTAGACTCGAAGCACCTCGGTCTCGCCCTCCGCGGCAAGCCCTGCAAGCACCAGGCTCATCGAGGCGCGGAGGTCCGTCGCCATCACGCTTGCGCCGGTCAACTTCTCGACCCCGTGGACGATCGCCGAACGCCCGTGGATGTCGATGTCGGCGCCCATGCGCCGTAGCTCGGGCACGTGCATGTAGCGGTTCTCGAAGATCGTCTCCTCGAGGAAGCTGTCACCCTGCGCCAGGCACAGCATCGCCATGAACTGCGCCTGCATGTCGGTCGCGAAGCCCGGAAACGGCGACGTCGAGAGCGCCAGAGGCTTCAGCGCTCCGTCGGCGCTGACCTTGATGCCCCGGTTGTGGAATTCGACCATCAGCCCGCACTGGGCAAGCGCGTTGAGGGTCGCCTGCATATCCTCCGGCCGAGCGCCGATCAGGTTGATCGAGCCGCCGGTGATCCCCGCCGCGCAGGCGTAGCTTCCCGCCTCGATCCGATCGGGCATCACTTCATATTCGCAGCCGTTCAGTCCCTCGACGCCGTCGATCGTCAGGTGCGACGAGCCGACGCCTTTGATCTTCGCGCCCATGGCCACGAGCAGGTTGCAGAGATCGACGATCTCCGGCTCGCGCGCGGCGTTGAACAGCTGCGTTCGGCCCTTCGCCAGGACCGCGGCCATCACCGCATTTTCGGTCGCGCCCACGGAAACCACCGGAAAGCTGAAGTCGCCGCCCGGAATGCGTCCCTTGGGCGCGCTCGCCTTCACGTAGCCGGCTGTAAGCTCGATCTCGGCGCCCATGCATTCGAGCGCCTTCAGATGGAGGTCGATCGGGCGATCGCCGATCGCGCAGCCGCCGGGCAGCGACACGGTCGCTTCGCCCATTCGCGCCAGCATCGGCCCGAGCACCAGCACCGACGCGCGCATCTTTCGGACCATGTCGTAAGGCGCGGTGGTCGAGACGATCTCGTCCGCCTGGAGGGTCATCCGCCGCCCGATCTCGCCCTTCTTGACCCCGGCGACGTGGGTCGAGACGCCGAGCTGGTTGAGGAGGTGGGCGAAGGTGTCGACGTCTGCGAGGCGAGGCAGGTTCTTGAGAGTCAGCTTCTCTCCGGTCAGCAGCGCGCAAGGCATCAGCGCCAGCGCCGCATTCTTCGCCCCGCTGATCGGGATTTCGCCCTTCAGCGTCGCTCCGCCCTTGATCCAGATGCTGTCCACCGGCGCGCTTTAGCGCGTGACTTCAGTGTGACAAGGAGCGTCGGCTACGCCTTCTCCAGCGTGCATTGCAGCGGGTGCTGGTTCTCGCGTGCGAAGTCGATCACCTGGGTGACCTTCGTCTCGGCGACCTCGTAGGTGAACACGCCGCACACGGCGACGCCCTGCTGGTGGACCTGCAGCATCACCCGAGTCGCGTCCTCGATGCTCATCGAGAAGAAGCGCTGCAGCACCAGGACGACGAACTCCATCGGCGTATAATCGTCGTTGAGCATCAGCACCTTGTAGTTCGACGGCTTCTTGGTCTTGGGCCTGGTACGCGTCGCGACGCCGGTCTCGATCTCGTCGAGGCCGTCGTCGTCTGGGCCATTCGCCATGCTGATCAATGGGTCGATCATCCGTCCCTGAAATATGGCAGTCCGCAAAAACGCGGCAAGGCGGCAAATTGCCGCAGAGGGGTAAAAAAAATGGCGGCCGCTCCAGCTGGGAGCGGCCGCCGACAGTCGTTGCCTGGACTTAGGAGGGGAGAGGGTCAGGCAACGAGGGAGTTGAAGCGCTCGGCATTGGCCGTCGCGCGGTTCGAAAGCGGCTGGAACGCCTCGCCAGCGAGCTTCACCAGCGATTCGGTCAGCTTCGACGTCTCAGCGACGGCGCGGTCGAACGAAGCGCGGGCGAATTCGCCCTGCAGCTGGAGATACTCGGTCGGCGACTTGGCTTCGGCCAGCGAGCGGATCGCGTCCGCCGCCTGCTCGACGCCGTCACGGCTCGAAGCGGCCACATCCTGGCCGATCGAACGCGCGCCCTCGGCCGCGACACGGCTCGCCTCGACCAGCGCCTCGACATTGGCGCGGGCAAGATCGGCGAACTCTTCGGCGACCTTCTGGCTCTTCTTGGCGAGTTCCTGGCTGCGCTCGTTCGCGTCGGCGAAGAGCGACTGGAACGGCGCGAACGCCGGCACGGCCTCAAAGCCGTTGAAAAAATTCTTGTTGGTCACGGTCTCAATCCTTTCCTGGGCGACGCGAGCGGTCTTGCGCGCGGCCGTACGAGTCTTGCGCGCGGTGCGCCGCGCCGGAGCCTTCCGGGCAGTCGCTTCGCGCTTCGCCTTGCGAGCCGTCGCGGCGCGGGTGCGCTTCGCGGTCTTGGCACTTTCCTTCGCGATCGTTTCGACGGTAGCCGCGACGGTCTCGGCGACCTTGGCGGGAGCGGCGGCTACAGCCTGTGCATCGACCTTGGTTTCGTCTGCCATCACGTGGTTCCTCCGAATTTGTTGCAGTGCACAATATAGGGTGCGCCGCAGCATTTCAAGTATCTTTTTGTGCGGCGCACCATCCCGTCGCTTGACGGCCACGGCTTACCCGAAGCAAGAGCGGCCATGGACCAGTCCACCGACCAGCCGACCCGCAGCCGTCGCGGACTCCTGATCGTCCTCTCATCGCCTTCGGGTGCGGGCAAATCCACGATTTCGCGGATGCTGCTCGATGCGGACACGGAAGTGTCGATGTCGATTTCGGCGACGACCCGGCCGAAGCGGCCCGTCGAGACGGAGGGCATCGACTACCATTTCGTCGACGATCCGGAGTTCGACCGGATGGTCGACGCCGGCGAGTTCGTCGAATGGGCGCACGTCTTCGGCTACCGTTACGGAACGCCGAAAGCACCCGTGAAGCATGCGCTCCGGCAGGGCCGCGATATCCTCTTCGACATCGACTGGCAGGGCGCCCGGCAACTCGAGCCTGACTTCGGCGAGCATCTGGTGACCATCTTCCTGCTACCGCCGTCGATGGCCGAGCTTGAACGGCGCCTTCACACCCGCGGCCAGGACTCGGAGGAAGTGATCGCCGACCGCATGCGCCGCGCCGCGGACGAGATCGATCACTGGGCGGAGTATGAATATGTCCTGGTGAACCGGGACATGGAGGGCTGCCTCGACCAGGTGCGCGCGATCGTGAGCGCCGAGCGCTCAAAACGGGTGCGCCAGACCGGCCTCGTCGAATTCGTCCGCGACCTGATCGGACCGCAACACTGATATTCCTCGCTATGAGCGCAGCTCATGGGGACGGGAACCTTCACCGCAGAGTGAATGGTGGAGGGGTGCTGGCGCCGAGTAAATTACCCCTCCACCATGCAGCGCATGGTTCCCCTCCCCACCAGCTTCGCTGGCAGGGAGGAATTATTGCTCAGTCGAGCAGATCCAGAAACCGCGCCGCGGTCATGAAATCCCGCCGCCGGTTTTCCAGCGCCTTTTCGGCCTCCGCATCCGCGCCCCATTGCTCGAGTTGCCAGCGGTCGTCGACGCTGACCGAGTCCCACGCCTCTTCGGCCGAAAGCGCCTTCTCGAGCACGGCCAGCGCGGCGATCAGCGACCCACCGATCGTCACCAGCGGCGACAGGCCGGCAAGCCGAAATGCGCCGAGCGCCGCAACCGCATAAGCGAGCTGCTCGATCGTCGCCTGCGGCTGCGGCACGTGAAGGAGCCCCGACGTCGTCGCAAAATCCACGTCATAGCGCCGGCGCACCCAGGCGAGCAGCGGATCCCACTTGGCTGCCTGGCGGCTGACGAGCTCCGGCGGCCAGTCGCTGCGGTAGCAGGCGAGATCGGCCTCGGCGTAGGTCGCGAGGCCGGCCGTGAACGTCTGCCGCTCGGGCGCGACCCGGTCGATCGCAGCATTGGCGAGGCCGGTGAGCGGCATCGCACGCGGCTCGACCTCCTCGTCGACCATTCGCCATTCCTCCGCGATCGCATCGGCGAGCGCCCGCGTCGGCACCACGAGCGGCTGGCGAGCCGGAGTCCGCAGCGGCCGATCGTCGAGCTTGACCGTCCAGCCGCCGTCTTCGGCCTCGGCGGCGACATTCTTCCAGAAACGCTTCACTGTCCCGATCGGTCTTCCTGGTCCCATGCACGCTTCAGCAATCTCGGTGCGAAGAACGCATCAACGACGCCGAGGATCGCAACCATCGCGCCGACCTGCGGCCAGCCGCCCGGTCGCACCAGGTTGGTGTAGACGATCGCGACCCCCAGGAGGAAAATCGCAACGCCACTCATCCGGACCAGGGTGTAGATCAGCAGGCGCTTCCGCCAGACCTCATCCCGGTCCATCGACGCCCTCCCTGGCCAGCTGGAGCACTTCCTCCGGCCGCTCGGCGACACCGACCGCGCCCGCATCGAGCAGCTCCCGCGAGTCATGATAGCCCCAGCCCGCGCCGATCCCGCGAGCGCCGGCGTTGACCGCCATCTCCATGTCGAAGCTGGTATCGCCGACCACGATGCTCGTCTCCGGCGCGGCTGCAGCGTCGGCGATCGCCTGCGCGACCATCGACGGGTGCGGCTTGGACGGGTGGCGGTCGGCGGTCTGCAGCGACACGAACCGAGCGTGGATGTCGTGCTGACCGAGGCAATGCTTGAGGCCCCGGTCCGACTTGCCGGTCGCGACCGCGAGCAGCCAGCCGTCCCGCTCGAGCGCATCGAGAAGGTCGAGCACGCCGTCGAACAAGGGCTCCTCGACCTCACCGGCAGCGCGCAGAGTCCAGAAGGCGCGCTTATAATCTTCCGCCAGCGCCGCGTGCTCCTCGATGCTCGCTTCCGGCAGCAGCGCCGCCATGGCTTCGATCAGGCTCAACCCGATCACCTTGCGCGTGACCTTCTGCGGCGGCACGTCGAGCCCGTTCTGTTCGAACGTCACGCAAAGTGCGCGGTGGATGGTCGCGCCGCTGTCGACGAGCGTCCCGTCGCAATCGAAGATCGCGAGCTTGTTCATCGCCGCTTCGCCCTTGCCTGGGAGCCGCGCGCGCGCCGCTCCCCTCGCCGCTCGCGCCGCCGCGCCTTGGCTGCGGCCGCGGCCTTTCGCTGCTTCGCTTCGGCGGACGGCGGCGCTTTCTCGAGCGGAAGCGAATCCCCTGCCATCGGATCGAAGCCGAGCGTCGCCAGGCTCTCGGCAAGGTGCGCCGGCAGGTCCGCCGTTACGTCGATCACCCGCTCGCCCGGCGCATCGATCCGAATACGGCGGGCGTGGAGGTGGAGCTTGCGGCTGATCCCGCCGGTCAGGAACGCTTCCGCACCGCCATATTTCGCATCACCGACGATCGGATGCCCGATTGCCGCCATGTGCGCGCGCAGCTGGTGCGTGCGTCCCGTCAACGGCTGGAGCTCGATCCACGTGGCGCGGTTTCCGGCGCGATCGATCAGCCGCCAGCGGGTCTTCGCCGGAAGCCCATGCTCCTCGCTGACATGCATCTTCTCACCGCCCGTGCCCGGTTGTTTTGCGAGCGGCGCGTCGATCAGCCCCTGCTCGCCGTCGGGAACGCCGACCACCAGCGCCCAATAGACCTTCCGCGCCGTCCGGCCCGAGAAGGCCTTGGCAAAATGCCCCGCCGAGCGGGCCGTCTTCGCAACCAGCAGCGCGCCGGAGGTATCCTTGTCGAGCCGGTGGACGAGCTTGGGCCGACCGCCCTCGCCCACCAGGCCGTCGAGCAGCCGGTCGAGGTGCTGGGTCGTCTTGGTCCCGCCCTGCGTGGCGAGCCCCGGCGGCTTGTTCAGCACGAAGGCGCTGTCGTCCTCGTAGATGACCATGTCGCGGACGAACAGTTCCTCGTCAGCCGTCAGCGCCTCGCGCTTCCGCTGCGGCCTCGCCGCGCGCTCCGGCGTCGCCTCGAGCGGCGGGATGCGGATCTCCTGCCCCGCCTCGATGCGGTCGCCGGGCACCGCGCGCTTGCCAGCGAGCCGAAGCTGCCCCGTCCGGGCCCAGCGCGAGACCATGTTGAAGCTGACGTCCGGCATGTGCCGCTTGAACCATCGGTCGAGCCGGATTCCGTCGTCGTCGTCGGCTACTGTGAAGCTGCGGGGTTCGGGCATGCGTGGGCGCTTAGGATCGGTTCGCCCAATACTCAAACGTCTGCCGGTGCAGCTTCCTTATGAGCTTCGCCGCCGAGGGCCCTTCCCACAGGCCGGTGTAGCCGTGCTTCTTCGCGCCGCCGACCCACCACCCCTGGCCCGGCAGCCCGTCGGACTGCCGCACGACCAGCACCGCAAGCTCCGGCTCGCCGCGCTCTTCCGCCTCGTCGTCGACGTAGGCGAGCACCTTGCACAGCTGGCGCATCTTCGGCCGCGTGAAATGATGGCCGAGCAGCTCCAACACTTCCGCATAGCTGATCGCCTGGCCCGCCTGCGCCGACGCGACCAGGATCGCCCGTACTTCCACGGGGTCCGCCAGCAATCCTGCTTCGCTCACTGCGGTTGCGAGTTGAAGTCGACCGGGGTTAGCTCGAATACCTCGAGCTTCGTGTCATTCTGCGGCCATGGGATCACCAGGCGCCACCGAAACGCGCCGATCCGCTCGAACACGCCCGCCATGTTGCGCTTGGCATCGTCGCCATAAGCCAGCGGTTGCTCCTCGTCGCCGAGCGTCAGGCTTCCAAGGAATATCATGCGGTTGGGATCGTCGTCCTCCCACAGCCGCCCCGCAGGGCGCTGGCTGCCGGTCTGCTTGACGATCGTCAGCTGGTCGTCCTCGAGCTGGACGTAGCAGAAGAACGGCCTGAAGCTCTCGAATGCCTTGCCCTTGGGAGTCGCCTTGCCGAGCGCGATCATCCGGCAATTATAGCTCCCCGGCGTAGGAGCAGGGCGCGGCAGCCCCGACCGCGGAAGAAGCAGCTTGCCTTCCTTCGCGATCTCGGCGGCATTGCCCTTCTTGGCTTCGGCGAGCGCTTCCTGCCAGGCGAGGCCAAGCCGCGCGATCCGGTCCTGATCGGCCGCGGTGGCGACCGCCTTCCACGCTTCCGACTTTGGCGGCGGTCCGACGATCACCTGCGGATGCATGCCTTCCGGCAGGTTCGGTTTGGTCTGACACGCGCCGAGCGCCGCGAGCGCGAGCACGACCGATGTTCCGGCGGCGAGGCGGCGATGATCCATGAGCGACAAGATGTTCACTCCTCCCCGACAGTGACTGTCACGTCAGTCGCTTTCAACCAATGACCCGTTCAACATAAGCTTTCACTGAACGCTAAGCGCAGCTACGCCTCGCCGAAATGAACGCGCCCAAAGGCCCCAAAGCTGCGGCGGTCAGCACGCAAGTCCGTCATTCAGGCGGGGTAACGCGAGAACGCGCCAAAGGTCCCCGAAGACCTTCCGGCGGCAACCGCATGCACGGCGGGTTCGCGCTCGGCCTGGGCGCCTACGGCCTGTGGGGCGTGCTGCCCATTTATTTCGAGGCTCTGCGCGCCGTGCCGCCGGTCGACATCGTCGCCCATCGCGTGCTCTGGTCACTGCCGTTCCTTGCCGTGCTGGTGGTGCTCGGCGGCGACCGCGCCAAGCTCCGCGCGGCGGTCAGGCAGCCGAAGACCGTCGGGATCCTCTTCGTCACCGCGCTGCTCATCGGGACCAACTGGCTGCTCTACGTCAAGGCGGTGACCAGCGGGCACATCCTCGCGGCGAGCTTCGGCTATTATCTGAACCCGCTCGCCAACATCCTGCTCGGCCGTTTCGTGCTCCGAGAAAAGCTCAATCGTCTGCAATGGACCGCGGTAGCGATCGCGGCCGCGGGGATCAGCGTGCTGGCCGCCGGAGCGCTCGGCCAATTGTGGATCAGCCTCGCTCTGTGCGTCACCTTCGCGCTTTACGGGCTACTTCGAAAGATCGTGCCGGCCGATGCGCTCACCGGCCTCGCGGTCGAGACGGCGATCCTGTTCCCACTCGCGATCGCGTGGCTCGGCTGGATGCTGCTCGCCTCACAGCCGATTTTCGGCAGCAGCACGCGCGATACCGGGCTGCTCCTTCTGGCGGGCGTGATCTCGACCACGCCGCTGCTGCTCTTCACCGCCGCCGCTAAACGCCTCGCTTATTCGACGCTTGGAATGCTGCAGTTCGTCGCGCCGACGCTTCAATTCCTGATTGCCGTCCTGGTCTACAAGGAGCCGGTAACGACCGCGGACATCGTCGCCTTCCCGGCGATCTGGACCGCGCTGGTGCTCTACGTAATCGCGATGTTCGGCTCGCCGAAGCTGCCGCAGGCGCCCGAATGATGGTACAGCTGCAGCGATGTTCAACCTCGTCTCGCTGATCATCGGCGTCGTCGCGCTCCTGTGCGCGCTCGTCGCATTCATTCCGTTCCTCGGCTGGCTCAACTGGCTGATCATCCCCCTCGCCATCATCGGCGCAGCTATCGGCCTGGTCTCGCGCGGGCGGGCCGGACAGAATCTCAACCTGTTCGTGATCATCATCGGCATCGTCCGCTTGATGCTTGGAGGAGGGATCCTGTGAGCAGGGAACCGCGCATCGACGCGTACATCGCCAACGCCCAGCCCTTCGCACGCCCGATCCTGGAGAAGGTCCGCGAACGCGTGCACGCCGTCGTTCCGGACGTCGAGGAAGCGATGAAGTGGAGCATGCCGGCCTATCTCTCCGGCGGCAAAATCCTGCTGGTGACGCCCGCCTTCAAGGCGCATGCCGCGCTCAACTTCTGGCGCGGGCAGGAGATCGGCGACGGGCAGCCGAAAGCCGGCGCGATGGGGCAGTTCGGCAAGCTGACCTCAGTGGACGACCTCCCGCCCCAACGCGAACTCGACCGGCTGATCCGCGAGGCCGCTGCGGTCGCCAAGACGGCTCCCGCGCCGCGAAAGCCGAAGCATTCGCCCAAGCCTGCGCCGGAGCTGCATCCCGAGTTCGCCGCCGCACTCTCAAAGGCGCCGAAGGCCAAAGCGGCGCTGGATGCTTTCCCCGCGTCTGCGCAGCGCGACTATCTCGAATGGATCGCGGAGGCGAAGCAGGAC
>Ga0070680_100001327_pt1 | contig 17922 bp, 17 predicted proteins | sample KBSC73BmetaG_FD_64672 | JGI IMG/M metagenome (GOLD analysis project Ga0070680, IMG submission 64672) | Corn rhizosphere microbial communities from Kellogg Biological Station, Michigan, USA - KBS C7-3B metaG | ecosystem: Host-associated > Plants > Roots > Rhizosphere | place: USA: Michigan...
GTTGTTCTCCGCGCCCGCCGGTGATTCGAACTCGGGTGTTCCTCTCAAGCTGGATGCGCCGGTGCCGCCCAAGCGCTGAACCGATCGCGCGTGCCGATATGGACACCCTCATCGCCGTGGCGACACCGAGCTTCGGAACACCCAGCCTGCGATGCGCCCGCGTGCGCCCAGTCGCGACGAGGGCGCGGACGCCGCGCCGACATAGAACCAGCGAGACGGTGCAATCTCTGACGTGACTGCTGGCGCGCGCGATGCAGTGGCTCGCGTCATCATGGAGCATCATTCGCTCAACGCCGGGCATCGCGCGGTGGCCACGGACGCCAGTCGATTGACGCTGGACGCCGCTGCTGCCGGCACGTACGAATTGCCACCGCGAGTGCCGGTGTCGCAGGTTCGCGCGTTTACCAACGCGCTCGATCGGTTGGGCTTCAACAGCCGATTGTTGCTGTCCGTGATCGGGCTTCGAGCGAGTGATCTCGACGATCCCGACGCGACGATCTCCGCCGCCATGCTCGATCGGTTCATGTGCGCGACGACCGAGGAATGTCGAATGCCGAATCTCGGCGCGCATCTGGCGGGCGTGACGCCGATCGGCGCGTTTCCGCTGCTCGACTATCTCGTCGTCATGACTGATACCGTCAGCGGCGCGCTCGATCAACTCGTTCGCTATTTCCATCTCGTCAGCGCACCGATGACGCTGAGCATCGTTCGGAACGATCAATCGGTGCGGCTGATCGTTGATCCCGGTGAGAATTCGTTCGGATCGCAGTACGAGGCGACTCTCGTCGTCGATCACCTGCGAGCCGAGACGGAGCAGCGGCTTCGCGTATCGTCCGTGAGCTTCATGATCGAGCCGGAGGATCGACGGGGTCTCGAGCAGCTCCTCGGCTGCACAATCCAGGCGCCGTCGACGTGGAGCGGCGTGGAGTTGTTCGCCGAGGATATGCGGCTGCCATTGCGCCGACGTGACTCCGCGCTGCGCGGAGTTCTCGAAGCGCGCTCGGCGCCCCTGACGACGGTCGAGCCACACTCGAACGAGGATGTGGTCGTCAGGACGATTCGAGCTGAGCTCGCCGCACGTATCGGCAAGCAAATGCCTTCACTCGAAGCACTCGCGCGTCAGCTCGCAAAGGCTCCGCGATCATTGCAGCGTCATCTCGCCGCCAAGGGATTGTCGTATCAGCGAATCCTCGACGACACGCGACGAGAGGGCGCCGAGCGCTTGCTAGCGGACGCAACGCTGTCGATCCGCGAGATCGGGTATCTCCTCGGCCTTTCTGAGCCGAGCGCGTTTCATCGAGCGTTCAAGCGATGGCACGAGGTCACGCCGCAGGAGTACCGTGCGCAGCACAAACGCACTGCGCGCCTGAGTTACTGATCAGCTAGATGGTGCGATAGTAGCGAAGGCCAGACGCCGAGCGCTTGAAGCCGGCGCTGACGAATGCGTCGAGATACTTGCTGCCGCCTGCCGGCTGTCCATCGATCGTCTCGATGTTCAGATCGCGGCCGACGCGCGCAACGAGGTGCGAAAGGATTGCTTTCGCGGCACTCGTGACTTGTTCGTCCGATGTGTCCGGTCGAATCGTCACTCGCGCACCGCGCCGATCAGCGATGAGGACTACGAGTCCCTCGATTGTGACGAGCAACGAACCGCGGCCGCGCGGCCGAACGAACGCGTCGCGCGCTTCCTGAGTGAGCGGCAACGTCCAGACGTTCGCCGGATCGGTGGCGGTCATGACGATGGGCTCAGCGTCCGCCGGTTCGCCGGAGGAGCGCAGCATCTCAACGGCCTCGGGGCGCGCGAACTGCGCGCCGGAGAGACCCTGTACGAAGTAGCCGCGCCGAACTTCACCGCGGAATTCGAGGCGCTTGAGCTCACCGTAAATCGCTCGCCACGCGACAGCAGGCTTTTCCCGGCGCCAGATCTCCCTCGACACGATGCCGTAGCGATCGAGCCACTGTCGCGCGATGAGCTCAGCGGCCGCGGACTCGTCGGTCTCAGGACCGAGCACGCGGGGCGTTCGCACGAGCGACCAACGCCCCGGCCAATTGTTCGATTCAGGCTGCTCCTTGTCGGGGCGTTTCCATCGAGGCATGCGACGGAGATTGGGCCGGCGCTGCACGACATGTCGATTTGCCGACGGTGTGAAATCGGCCGGAAGCCAGCGCGTGGGATCGGGCTGATTGCGATCGCGCGGCGACACGAGCGGCCGCCAGCGAATCACCTGCCGCAGCGAATCGACGGTGTCGTTGGTGACGAGCCCAGCGCCGGTGAGCTCGCGCAGGCCGTCGCGCACGGAGCGGGAGGTCAGCCCGGTCGACGCGACCAGCTCTTCGAGAAATGACGCGCCGTCGCGCTCGAGCGCGCCGAGCGTTTTGCGAGCGACGTCAGTCAGGGTGAGCGTGCTGTCCTCGCTGACCCAGAGACGCGCGGAGCCGCGCCGCACGAAGCGGACGACTGACAGATTGCTCGATTCATCCTGGCCAGCGGAGCCGCCGATCCAGACCAACTCGCCAGCGGCAATCAGACGAGAGAGCGTCGCCGCATCGTAATCGTCGACTCGAGACGGGAAGTACTCGCGCTCCCACTGCTCGGCAGGTCGCGCGAGACCATACATCTGTCGCGCGACAGCGATGGTGCCGTCGTCCGATGCAAGGCGCGCCGACGGCGCGAGATGTTGCCACCGCTGCATGAAATGCGAGAAGCGCGCGAGCGGCACGGCTTCGATCTGTTTGCGCGCTTGCGCGAGCTCGCGACGACGTGCCTGCTCGAGAAGACGTCGCGACGCCCAGCGCGGGACAGAAGCACCGAATGTGCCGCGCACGAGTTTGCCATTGCGGGTCCAATCGTCGAGTCGTTGGCGGACCCACCCGTCATCGAACGCGTAGCGGGCGAGGACGTCGTCGACTGAGATTGCGCCGTTCAACGACAGAAAGCGAACGAGGAGCTCGCGGCGTGCGGCGTTGCGAGTCAGGGCGACGACGCGTAGCTGGCCGGGGACGACGTCGGCTGCAGGCTGCGGATCGAGCGTGGGGCCGACGAAAACGGTCAAAAACGGCGAGTGCAGATCCGTTCCTCCACTCGCTTCGCTCGCATCAGGGCAGGCTGCTGCGCTCGGGATGACGCCGGGCGGGGTGACAGCCGCGAATGCCGCCACATAGCGCGCGTAGTTCTCGGTGAGAATGACGCGACGCGCAACGCCGGTCCCAGTCGGGATGTCGAGCGCAATCGCGCGACGGCGGTCGAGAAGCTCGCGCAACGGATCACCGCGGCGGCCTTCTTCCGGCGATGCGACGCGAGCGGACAGCTCGTCGATGGTGAGATCGCCCGCACGATCGAGCAGCGCCGCGAGCTCGTCCGCGCTGCGGGCACGCGTGCCGGGCGCGGTGCCGCGCCGGCGAGCGAGCGTGGACTCGAGCACGGCCAGCGTAGACTCGTCTGCACCTTCGCCCCCCATGACTTCATCGAGCAACGCACGATCGAGCGACAGCAGCGCCGCGCGCTGTTCCGCGCGCGGCGCATCGCCTGCGTACAGCCAGTCCATGACGAGGCCGAACTGCACCGAGGCGGCGAACGGCGACGGAACGTCAGTCTCGACGGAGCGAATCGCGACGCGCTCCGTCGCGATGGCGTCGAGCAACCGCGCGAGCGCGGGCATGTCGAAGGCGTCCTGCAAAACGTCGCGATACGTCTCCACGAGAATCGGAAACGACGGAAACTCCTGGACGGCCTGCAACAGATCGAGCGCCTTGAGTCGCTGGAGCCAGAGCGGCATGCGACGACGCGGCGTTCCACGCGGCAGCAGCAATGCACGAGCCGCGTTCATTCGAAAACGTGCACCGAACAGCGACGACGATCCGACTTCGTCGAGCACGCGCCGCTCCGCGTCCGCCGCCGTGATGGAGCGCAGCACCGCCACCGGAAACCATTCTTTCAGATTCGGCAAACGCAGCATGATGCTGTCGTCGTTCGTCTGCACTTGCAGCTCGAAGCTCGGACCATCGCGCGCGCCGCGCTTGCCCTGCTGCGACGTGGAAGAGCCCTGTTCGGCGAGCCACTCGCGGACCTTGTTCGCCAGCGCCATGCCCCACGGTGCGTTCACGCGGCCGCCATATGGCGCGTGGATCACGAGACGAACGGCGTCCATCTCGTCGCGGAACTGCTCGACGACGAGCACGCGCTCGTCGGGGACCGTGCCTGTCGCTGCGCGCTGTTGGTGGACGTAGTCGACGAGCGAGCTCGTCGTCGCCTCGTCGGCGTGATACGACTCCGCGAGGACGCGCATTTGCTCGTCGGTACGAACCGCATCGAGCTCGCGTCGCAACTCGCCGACCCGTGCAGCCAAATGCGACGAGCGCGTCGCGTGGTCGCCGTGCCAGAAGGGCATGCGCGCTGGCGCGCCGGGCGCCGGCGTCACGATGAGGCGATCGTGCTCGATGGAGTTGATGCGCCACGTCGAGGAGCCGAGCTGAAATACATCCCCGATACGCGATTCATGCACGAACTCTTCGTCGAGCTCACCGAGGCGCGTGCGATCGGGAAGATTGACGGTGTAGAGACCGCGGTCCGGTATCGTGCCGCCCGAGATGATCGCTGCCATTCGCGCGCCGCGCGCTGGCGTCAGCACATCAGTCACGCGATCCCAGCTGATGCGCGCCTCCAACTCGGCGGCGACATCGGACGGGTACTTGCCCGAGAGCATGGCCAGCACTTCATCGAACGCGGGCCGAGTGAGCTGATGATAGGGGTATGCTCGGCGGACGAGGTCGAAGAGTGCCGCGCTCGTCCAATCGTCGTCGACGGCGACGCACGCCACGACCACCTGCGCGAGGACGTCGAGCGCATTCTGCACCACACGCGTGGGCTCGACGTCGCCGGCTCGCATCGCACCGACCACGGCGAGCATCTCCATCGCGTCGTCGCGGAACGTCGGCACGAAGACGCCGCGACTCACCGCGTCGAGCGAGTGGCCGGCGCGTCCGACGCGTTGCAGTCCGTTCGCCACTCGCTTGGGCGATTGAAGCTGCAACACGAGGTCGACGGAGCCGATGTCGATCCCGAGCTCGAGCGCGCTCGTGCTGACGAGCGCGCGCAGTCGGCCAGCCTTGAGCGACTGCTCGAGCGCGAGGCGTCGCTCGCGAGAGAGCGACCCATGATACGGCAGCGCGAGCTCTTCGCCGGCAAGCGAATTCAAACGCGCCGCCATCTTCTCGGCTTGGCCGCGGTTGTTGACGAAGATCAACGTGGTTCGCGCATCGCGCATGTGCCGAAGCACTTGCGGGGTCACCGACGACCAAATCGTTCCGCCGACATGCGCGAGATCGTCGACCGGCGATTCGATCTTCAGCTCGATCTGCTTGACCAAGCCGCAGTCGACGATCGTGTACTCGCGTGCGCCAACCAGGAATCGCGCGATCTCATCGAGCGGTCGCTGCGTTGCCGAGAGTCCGATGCGCTGCGGCGAGTGCTCGCAGATCTGCTCGAGACGTTCGAGCGTGAGCGCCAGATGCGCGCCGCGCTTCGTGCCCGCCATCGCGTGGATCTCATCGACGATGACTGCACGCACGCCACTGAACATGCCGCGGCCACGCGCGGTCGTCAGCATGATGTGCAGCGACTCGGGCGTCGTAATGAGCACGTGCGGCGATTTTCGAAGCATGCGCGCGCGCGCAGATTGCGACGTATCGCCCGTGCGAACGGCGACGCGAATGTCCGGAAACGACTCGCCGGCCGCGGCGAAACGCTCTTTCAGCTCGGTGAGCGGACGCTCCAGGTTGCGCTGGATGTCGTTATTGAGCGCCTTCAGCGGCGAGATGTAGAGAATCTGAACCGCATTCGGGAGCGGTTCACGCTGGCCGTCGACGATGAGCTGGTTCAGCTCCCAGAGAAACGCGGTGAGCGTCTTACCGGTACCGGTGGGCGCAAGAATGAGCGTGTGCGCGCCACTGGCGATCGCGGGCCATCCCTCGCGCTGCGGCGCGCTAGGCGCGCCGAGCGCTTCACCGAACCAGGTTCGGACGAGGGGATGAAATGCCTCGAGAGGATCCGTCAGGTGATGACGAGCGGGGAGTTCAGTCTGAGTCGAAGTTGACCGCCGGCGGGCAGGCATGCTTCCCACTTCTCGCCGCTCTTCGCAATGACGGCGCCGGTGGCGGCACCCGCCGCCGCACCGATCAGCGTTCCCTTGGTGTTGTGGCCGATGATCTGACCGAGAATCGCGCCGGCGATCGCGCCGCCGGCCACTTTCTTCGCGTCCGAGCTGCCGCTGGACACCTTCGTCTTCTCGAGCGTCGACATCGGGACAGCGCCTGCGTCGACTGTGTACGTCTTGTCGTTCACCACGATGGATTTGACGCGGAACGTGATGTTCACACTATCCGCGCTGCCGCCCGGCGCAGCCGACGCAACTTCGAGGACCACCGTGGATCCGGCGGGAATCTCTTTGCCGTTCGTGCCGGTGAGCGGCGCGTTCAACGTGGCGACGAGCTTGTCGCCAGGCTGATTGGTGCTCGTGCAGACCTTGGAGCCAGCGGTGAGCACTGCAGCTGCACCAGTGGCAACTTCTCCCTGAATTGGTGCTGGGGCGACGGGCGCCGGCGCGATGGGCTGCGGAATGACGACGGGCGGCTGCGGCTGAGGTGTCGGCGCCTGAGCGACAGTCTTTGGCGGTTCAGGTCTCGGCTTCGGCGCGGCTCTCTTGTGAACAGGAGCCGGCGCCTCTGGCTTCGGAGACGGCGCCGCCTTCGCCGGAGCCGGTGCGACTGACGTGTCCTGGAACGTCGGGCTCTGTGTGGGCTGCTGTCCCGCGAGCGCGAGGTCGCGCGCCAACGCGGAATCGGGTTGCGCTGCCTGCTTGGCTTTCTCACCGCACGCCGCGGTGAGCAACGCGAGGCCAAGGAACAGCTTCGCGATCGGGGTCTTCATGGGCAAAGCTCCCAAGGAAATCGTTCGTCCGTTAGACGAATCATACTACCCGATGGTTAGGGGAGTGTTTCCGGGGGGCTCTACCCTCAAGCGCTGGCGCCGGTCAGCTCGGTCAGGCTCGCGTCAGGCACGGCGAGCGGGAGATATACAGAAAACTTGCTGCCCTCGCCGTATGTGCTCTGCACTGTGACGGAGCCGCCGAGTCGCTCCAGAAGTTTGCGCGTGATGCTCAGACCGAGTCCGGTACCGCCGAACTCTCGAGTACGTGACTGATCGACCTGACGGAAATCGTCCCAGATCGCCTGGAGATCCGAAGCACGAATGCCGATGCCGGTGTCGATCACATCCATGCGAATGCCGCCGGGTGCGCACCGCACTTCGACTAACACGCGTCCGCGATTCGTGAACTTCACCGCGTTCGACAACAGATTGAGCAGAATCTGCTTCACCTTCGTGCGATCCGTGTACAGCGCCGGACAGTCTGGCGCGATGTCCACGTCATAGTCGAGCTGCTTCTTGCGAACCATCGGCTCGATCTGCTGAGACACCTCGGACAGCACGTCGTGAAGCGGCACCTCCTCGAGATGCATCGGCATCTTGCCGGCTTCGATCTTGGCGAGATCGAGAATGTCGTTGATCAGAGCCAAGAGGTGTTCCGCCGCGGCGCGGCCGCGCGTGAGCGCATCGTGCTGCCGATTGTTCACGTCGCCGAGCACGCCGTCGAGCAACAGCGCGGTATAGCCGATGAGAGCGTTGATGGGCGTGCGCAACTCGTGCGACATGCTGGCAAGAAACTCGGACTTGAGCTTGGTCGCGCGTTCGACCTCCAGTGACTGCCACTGAAGACGAGCGTTTTGCTCCGCGAGATCCGCCGTCGCTTCGCGAATGCGTTGCTCGAGCTCGCTGTTGAAGCGCTTGAGTGCATCGTACAACCGCTCGTTCTCGACCTGCTTTGTGAGATCGTGCAGCACGGAGACGATGGCAATCGGCTCGCCCCGCTCGTTACGGACCTTGCCGGAGACGACTTCGACAGGAAGCTCGATGCCGCTGCGCGGGTGGGCGAGAGACATGCGCCCACGACGCGAATCGTCGTCGAGCAATGCAAACTCCGAGATGAATGACGTGAACTTCGTGTCGTTGCCGCGCACGGTCGCGATTTCCCGTCGCGACCGGCCATCGCTGTCGCCGATCTGAAAGAGCTGCTCGGCCTGTTCGTTCATCAGGATGATGTTCGATCGTGCGTCGGTCACGAGGATTGGATCGGCGACGTTCTCGAGGACGAGATCCAGTCGATCGCGCTCACCGCGCACGGTGACCTCGGCCTGGCGCACGCGCTGGATCTGTCGCTCGAGCTCGTTGGCAGCCCGACGGAGGTCGGTGACGTCGCGCAAGACCGAGAGCACGGCGTCCTCGGGACCGACGCGTTCGCCGAGCGGATGCGTCAGCACCTCGAACAGAAGATCGTAGCCCTCGTCTGGGTCGACGAGGTTGAGCTCGCGCGGCCCAGCCTGATGGACGCCCGTCATCAGAACTTTCGAAAGAAATGAGGTGAACAGCAGGTTGTTCAGCTCGAGGGCACGCCGGCGGCCCGGTGAATCATCGTCGCGGCCTCGAAGAAGGCGTGCCGCCCGCTCGTTGTGCGCGACGATTGAGTTCGCGGCGTTCGTGATGACGACTGGATCCGGCAGCGAGTCGACCATCAGCTTGAGTCGATCGCGCTGCTCGACCAGTGAGTTCTCTTGTCCGCTCACCGCGGCGAGCGTCGACAGCTTGGCGAGAATGGGCCCGGTGAGCGCGGCGACGTGGCGGACCAGGTCGATGCGTTCGTCATCCGGCTGTTCCAAGACGACGACGGCGAATGGAACTGCTCCGACACGAACGTCCGCCGGCAGGAGCGTGACGCGTCTCGCAAGCGCGAGCTCGACGGCCCGAAAGCGCGGCATCGGCTCGGGCGCGCCGCGGAAGCCAGGCTGCGGCATCGGAAGGGTCAGCCACGACTCGAACGCTCCGAGTCGCGGGCCGAGCAAGCCGTGGCCACGGACTGGTGAAAGCGACAACGTTGCGAGGACGAGCGGGCTCGACAGATCTGTCGCGGACACACTGGCGTCGGGCCGCTCGGCGTCGAGGCCGAATGCGGCGACGGGGGTGAGATTCTCCAGCGAGGATTCGAGCCGGAACAGGCACGCCTTCGTCGCGCCAGAGAGCTCGGTAAGCTCGGCCAACAGAAACGAGGCCGCAGCTGGAAAATCCGGAGCCTCCGCCAGAGCGGAGAGGAGACCGGCGATCTCCCGGTCTCCGAATGCTGTCATCCTCTCTCTCTCGGTCCTGCGCGATTAGGCATTCCGAAGTTCCAGCTGACGGCGGAGCTCGGCGTTTTCGCGCTGCATTCGCTCGAGCTCATCGCCGGCGCCCAGTTCTCGCGGACGCGAGACGGGCGACGTGATTCCGACGGCTTCAGAGTACTTGAGATACGTGTCGATCGAGGCCACGACGACACGCGCTTCCACCGTGACCAGGTCGATGCCCACCAGCGAGACTCGCACCCACGCGTCGATGACAATTCCCTTATCGAGAACGCGATCGAGTACATCGATGAGAGAACTGCCGCTGGGTGTGCGTTCGACAGCCATGTTGTTTCATCCTCGAAACGAAGGTCCAGACTACCAAGAACTTCTCGGGTGTGGTTCGATGCTACTTGCGCGCCTTCGGTGCCGCGGGGGCTGCCGCCGCCCCGCTCGCCAAGCGCGTCAGTTGCTGTTCGATGCGTGCGAGGCGCTCCTCGACGTCGGATGCCGGCAGCGAGGCCGCCACGTTCATCGTGAGTCTCGGATCGCTCCGCCACCAGTTGAGGCCGATTTGCTCGGCCTTGTCGATGGAACACACGAGGAGCCGCACCTGGATGGTGAGCAACTCGACGTTGGCGAGATTGATCTTGATATCCCCGGCGATGACGAGGCCCTTGTCCAGCACACGGTCGAGGATGTCGACCAGGCCGTGCGTCCGCGACGGGTTGACGAGCTCGGGCATGTGTGAGTTCTCAAAGTGACGGCACCAGCCAAAGCGCCAGTCAGCGAAGTCGCCCAAGCGGGCCGAGGTCGATATTCAGATCCTCGTCGGTCAAACCAAAGACTTGCTTCAGCTCGTCCATCCTGTTTTTCAACTTCAGCAACGCGAGGCCGAGTCGCTCGATCTCGACATCACTGAGTGTTCCGCCATCCATACGGCGGACCGCTTGGTGTTCCAACACTTCGCGCAGGAGTTCTATCACGGTCAGTACGAGTCGCGCAAGGCCTTGTTCGACGCGTTCGGGGTCGGCATTGATCCGATCCGGAAGTGCGCGCGCGACCGCGTGCAACGCCGCCACCGTCGGGTCGTCCGGCGGAGTGACAGCGTCATTGGGCGAGCCTGCCTCAGGATCCACCGATCAGTCCGCCAGATTCATGCCGTGGCGACCGCCGGCGTCCGTCAGCGACGAGAAGCTGTACGGTGCGCGCGGACCGATGAGCAGGAATCGCAGATCGCCGCCCGCTTCGACGGCGGTGACAGCCGCCTTGTACGCGTTGACGTCGTCCCGACCCACGAGATGCGAGATGGTGCGCAGCGGAAGCGGCGAGACCTGTTCGAGAACCGTCGCTCGACGAACGAGCGCGCCGGCGGCTCGATTCAACTCGACCGCCAGCTCGTCCATCGCCGACTTCACGGCGCCCGTCACGGCCTCGCGCCGGCGAAGCGAATCGAGGTAGCGCCGGCCGGGCGCCTCGGTCTCGGAGTCGAACATCTCGGGCAAGACCGGCTCGAGGTCACGGATCATTCGGCGCGTGGACGGCGTCAGGATCAGCGTCATCTCGACCGTGCCCTGCACGTCCGCGAGCACCGATTCGACCGATGCCGCGCGGTTTCGCAGCGCCTCGCGACAGGCATCGTCGCTGTCGAAGCGTTGACCGAAGCGCGCAGGCACAGGTGTCGTGCCGGTTTCGAGTGCCGCCTCGACGACGGCGTCGTGCGCGCGCACGCCGTCGACGGAGACAGGAATCGTGCGCGCGATATCGCTGACCCAGGCGACGAGTCCGTCGATGTGCAGCACGCGGACTCGTTCGCCCGCGAGCCCGCTCAGTCCTGCTGGAAGCGCCGCACGCAGGTCGTGTGGCAAAATGCAATACAGATGAGTCGTCACGAAGCCTCAGGCCTATGCGTCAAGACTGTTCGGTGAGCTCCCGCATCGATCGCTCGATACCGTTGCGCATCGAGGTCTCGATGGATGTGAGCAGCAAGCGAAGGTCGAGCACGAGCAGGTCGATATCGGCCACCGATATCGTCACGGTTCCAGAGATCACTACCCCTTTGTCGAGCACGTGATTCAACAGGTCACCGAGCACGAGTTGCTCGGTGTCGATCTCATCGTCGTCACGCACCACGGTTCGCCTCGTTCGCGAAATGATACGGCGGCCATGGCCCAGTGAAGTCGAATCGGAAACCACGATCGCCGTGGCGTTCGACGAGCGTCGTCAGTGTTCTTTGAAATACGTTCAGCGACGCCGGCGCGACGAAAAATGCCGCATTGAGCACCAGCACGCCCCGAGCGGCGTCGGCGTCGGTAATGCGCGGAATGGGCGACCGTACGTGCGAGATCGCGTGCGGCGCGAGCGCATCCACGATCTCGTCGACGAGCCGCTGTGTTACGACACGCAGCTCCGCCTTCTTCTCCGTCTCGAGCTTTCGTTCCAACAGATAGCGCTGTCCCGGCGACGCCGCAGCGGCCGTCGCCGCGATTTCACCGAGGCGCGGGCTGAAGTCCGGCAGTACGTCGAGCAACTCGCTGTCGACTCGGTACACGCGAAGCGCATACTCCCGTCCACGGGCGAGTCGGTCCAGGGCAGACGCCAACTCGGTCGATCGCGAACGCAGCATCGCTCGCACCGCGTCGTCGCCACTGAACAGCGAGAACATCGGAAGCGGCACGACAGCGCCATGGTCGCTGGCCCATGTGAGAACTCGATCGTGCGCGACCGCGCGCGGGCTCACCCAGTCGACGTCTCCACTCGTGGATTCGATCGCGCCGGGGGCATATCGATCACCGTCGAGCACGGACACGAGGGCCGCGGGTGCGTCGTCGTCGGAGCGCTGCACGCGCACTTCGGAGTCGTCCAATCCAGTCGGCGCAGCGGCCGGCGAGAGATTCGCCGGCACGACGCCGTACACATACCACACCGGACTTGTTGTCGACGACGCCATTAGACGACCATCAGGAATTCGGGGCCAACGTCCGCCACGTCCTGAGCCATCCACGCAGTGCGGGGACGCCAATCGGCGGCGGTTCCACTTCGTCGGCGCAAAACTGGCGCGCGGCAACCGGGACAGGAAGAGGGGAAGATGGTTGCGCGATGCGATTCCAAACGATTGCGCTCACATCGATTTTGCGATCGAGCACGGCAGTGGCGAGACGTACGGTTTCGGCGCGTACGACTGGCTCGTCGAGCGTCGCGAGCACGAGTCCACTGCGCGTGCGATCGTGCAAGAGCGTCTCGAGGTCACGTGTTCGCTTCGCGAAATCGAGGAGCTCGCGCGCGGTGTCGCCGAGTCCAACGACTTCGCGGTATTTGAGCATGAGTCGCATCAGCCGGTGCGACCAGTCCAGCGCGATCGCCGGCATGTCGAGCAGCCGAAGCAGATGACCCGTCGGCGCGGGATCAACCACGATGCATGCATACTTGCTCTCGGCGAGCGTGTCGCCGAGCGCAGAGAGTGCGAAGACTTCGTCCACGCCGGGTGGCGCGAGCGCCAGCAGCTCGCGCAGAATGGCGCGGTCGTGTGCGATGTCGACCCCGCGGCTCACGAGCGCTTCGAAGAGGTTGTCGATGCGGGACTGATACTCGTCTCGCAGACGCGCGAACGCAGCGGCGGCGTCCATTTGACGCACGAAGAGACCGGGTACGTCAGCAACGGCACGTTCGGTATCGCCGATTGTCGCATCGCCGAAGGTGTCAGCGAGCGATGGAGCGGGATCTGTTGACACGAGCAGCACCGGCGTGCGTGCCGCGTCGACGGCGGCGAGGGCGAGTGCGCTCGCGACGGTGCTCTTACCGACGCCGCCTTTTCCGGCGACGATGGTGAGCTTCCGCACGACGTCGGCGAGATCTGGAGCAGTTTCGGCCTGTGGCGATACATTCCGTCGTGCCCGTCGAGTAACGGGACGGCGGACGACGTCAAGACGTCCGAAGGCCGCGAGCGTTTCGGCGAGGCCGATCGGTGGATGCTTGCCTCGAGGAACAGCGTACTTCGGAGGTGCAGATCCCTCGCGTTGCTCGGGATGACCACTTTCGCGCTCGGGATGACCGACAGCATTCACAACGATGGCGGCCACTCTGAGATGCAGGTCACTCAATCGGTCGAGGAAACGCTGCGTCTCAGCGGCAACGACCGGCTCATCGCGCGTGACGACGACGGCCGCGAGGCGATCGGCGTCAGTAAGCGTTGCGCGCAGCGCGTCGACGCGGCGGCGCATCTCGCCGATAAAGATATCGGCGCGATCCGAGCGATATCGATGCGTGAGCGCGCGCACCATGAAGCGATGCTTTTCCTGCATCAGGTCGAGCATCGACAGCAGCGCGCGAAACGTCTCCGGCAACTCGAGCAGGCGAAGCGTGTGTCCCGTCGGTGCGGTGTCGACGACGATGCGCGCGTAGACATCAAGCGGCTCCGCCAAATGATCGGCGAGTGCGAGCAGTGCGAAGATTTCGTCGCTGCCAGGCAGCGCGGCATCGACAAGGCCGTCGACATCTTCGCGATCGAGATACGTGCCACGATCGACAATCTCGGCGATCGTGTCACGCCACTTCGCGAGGAAATCGCGCCGCAGCTCCGATGCCGACAGTTGGCGTGCGGCGAGATCGAAGCCGGCAACGGGCGTTGGGGCGGTGCCGACCGGCGCACCGATTACGGTGCCCAGCGCGGCGGCGGGATCCGTCGAGATGATCAGCGTGCGTTCGCCGCGCTGGGCAAATGCGGCCGCAATCGCTGTCGCACACGTGGTCTTGCCGACGCCGCCCTTGCCGACGACGAGCGTAGTGCGCGGAAGTCGATCGAGCAGCGCGCCGAAGGCGCTCACTCCTCGTGATCGCGCGCGACGCGAACGGGTCCGCCGGTCGTTCCTTTGCCGAGACGCTCGCGCCACGCGCGCACTTCGCGTAGACGGACCATCAGCGCGGCTTCATGCTCCACGTATTCCGCGTCGGTAATGTCGCCGAGCTCGAGCTTCATCTGCAGCTCCATCAACTCCTGCTTCACCGGCGCGTCGTCGGTGAGCTCCTCTTCGACGACCGTCTGCACCTTTCCGAGCGACCACCGAATTCCCGCAACGGGACCGGTGACTGGAAAGAAGAGCAGTTTAGAGAGAAGCCCCATGCGACCTCGGTTGCTCCCGCGACAGACTGTCTACGCGAACGCGCGATGGCGACTCACCGCCGGCCACAGCTCGGTCTGCGGCAGCTCGCCGTCGAGCTGCTGGCGGACCCGCCCAGCGATGTCCTCGACCGTGCTCGGATCAGCAACGAGATCGTACGTGCGCACGTCGAGCGCAAGAACCGGGCAATGACGGAATTGGCCGATCCACCGGTCGTAGCGCTCGTGCAGCAAGCGCCAATACTCCACCGGTGTCTCGCGCTCCTTTGGACGTCCGCGCGTCGCGATGCGATCGACGATCGTGTCGAGCGGGCCGTGGAGATAAAGCAACAGTCGCGGAGGACGCGCGGCCGGGGAGTGCAACAGTTCCGCGTAGAGCCGGCGATAGAGCGTCCATTCTTCGGACGACATCAGTCGCTGCTCGAAGAGTCCACGCGCGAAGATCTCGGCGTCTTCGTACCACGTGCGGTCGAGAATCCAACTGCCGCCCAAGCCGCGCATGCGCCGCATGCTCGCAAAACGCGTGGCGAGAAAGTGGAGCTGGAGATGCATTGCGTACGCACGCATCTCGTCAGGTCCACCGTAGAAGCTTTCGAGCCAGGGGTTATCGGCATCGACACTCTCCAGGGCGATCTGGAGACCGAACCGCGCGGCCAGCGCGTGAGCGAGTGTCGTCTTTCCGGTTCCCACCATTCCTGCGACGCCGATCAACATGGGCCTGAACCTACGACAGCGAGTCGCGAAGCGAAACGGTTATTCGCCCGATGCGAAAAATCGAAAAGCGCAAGTGGTCGCGATAAACACGACGACACTTGCGCTTCGATTCGACACGCCCTCGCGATGCCATGGCGCGTGATTTACGCCACAATCAAGCCACTGTCACCGTGCCGGCAGCTTGATCGAAGTTTACGTTGAGCTTCTCCAGTGGCGTGATCGGTGGACTCGAAATGTTCGGACCGCGCACGACCGAACCGTCGTTGGAGAAGATCGAGCCGTGGCACGGACATTCGAAGCGGTTGTTTTGAATGTCCGTGATGCACCCCTGATGCGTGCACACGCGCGAAAAGGCCTCGAACGTCGTGGCGCTGGTACGAATCAGCGCGCGGTCGCTGGAGATGGCCACCAGATTGCCAGTCTGCGCAAGCTGCGGAAAATCGGTGAGCTTGATCGTCAGGCCTTGACCCAGCTTGACCGCGGATGGACCGATCTGCCCATCGCCGCACCCGTCGAGCACGACCAGCGCCGCCGCAGCGAATGCGGATTTCGCAAGAAAATCGCGCCGGTTGACGCAGTTCTCACATGACATTGTCGAAGATGCGGAAAAAGAAACGTGCAGATCCCTCGCCTGTGGCTCGGGATGACAAAACGTTGTTCAGCATGACGATCACAACGTCGCTCACACGGTGACGAACGCGGTCTTCCACGCGGCTTCGTCTTCGTCTTCCTGAAGGACTTTGTCGAGATTCGCGACGATGTTATTGCCGTCTTTGCGTACAGCCATTCGGTCGAGCCCGCGTGTCGCGCGCCCCGAGTCCTTGATGTAGATGCCGTCGGGCGTGAAGCGCGAGTGATGCTTGGGGCACTCGAACTGTTTCTCGCCGTCGGACCACTTGAGCGTCGTGCTCTGATGCGGGCACGCGAGCGAGTAGACGTAGACCTTGCCTTGCCAGCGCGCGAGGATCGCGTCGTTCGACTTGTCGATCTGCACGCCGTCCGCTGTGGGAATCGGATAGGTCTTGTCTTCGCGGCCGCCGCGGATGGCCGACGTGAGCTCGACCGGCGCCGCAGCGGCGATCGCCGGTGCAACGCCCAACGCCATCAGCGCGCCGGCGGCGGCGAGCGCCGCGTCGCGAAGAAAGTCACGCCGCGCGAGCAACGTGCAGGAGTTGCACGCGTCGGGGATGGGAGATTGTGATGGTTCGTGTATATCGGACATCGGTGTTACCGAGACAATCGTCAGGAGAAATTCGCGAGCGCTACGCCCAGCGCGGCGACGATGAACCACAGAATGAGACTCGTGACTGCAATACGATGTAAACGGTTCCACTGCGCGGAGTCTTCGGCAGCGCCGTGCCGCAGCGCCGACTCCGTTCGGGTCATGCGATAGCCGTTGGCGAGCAACACCACCACGAGCACCATCTTCACCCAATACACCCAGGACCCCAAAAACGTGTCGACGTCGGCCGCGAGGAGCGCCAGGCCGCTCAGCACCACCAGCGCAAGGCCAGTAAGCACCCATCGATGCACTTCGGCGAGGTCGCGGAGGTGGCCCGACCGTTCATGCGCCGCGAGGCGCATCGCGCGCAGCGTGCCGCGATCAGCAGCGATCGCGAGCCCGCCGCCCATCAGCAATCCGCCGATGTGAACAAACTGCACCACACTCGTGGTGGTTTTCGAATGACTGTAAAAGTCGGCCCACGGCTTGAATAGCTGAACGAGGGCTTCAGGTGCACTCATGATCGTTATTTGTTCCAGATCTTCATCATGACTTCACTCGCGACCGAGACGCCGAGCGCCGTCAGTGCGACCTGGTGATGAAGGCGTCGTTTGTCGGAGCTGTTCTCGGCTTCATTCGCCAGCTTTGCGCCGGCATAGCTGAATGTGAAGTCACAGCCGAGCATCGTCAGTGCGTGAAAGGTGCGTAGCACGCGATTCTGTTCCACCGAGCGCGTATCCCACCAGTTCCACACGCCGGTCACGGTGTTGACCGTGAACATACCCGCCAGCGTGGTCGCGCCCACGCGATGCATGGTCTTCGCCCACGTCGGCGCGCTGGAGCCTTTCGTGTACAGTTGGCTTCCGGCGGCCCACTGAAGTCCAAATACCGGAATCGTGGCGTACGCTACGTACCGATGAATCGTGAGGCGACGTGAGTACCACTCGCTCAGGTCAACGCTCCGGCGCCGTCGCCGCGGGATGGTATCGTCATCCGCGCCCGGGACTGCGAATAGGCTCGGACGGGTAGGCAACGGTCGTGACGAAACTTTGAACAGTGTGTCTACCACAGGAGCGTGGAGCAGAGCGGTGTCGGGACCGGCGGGCAGCGGTGCGCCGCCCAGAAGCAGGGTCAGGACTCCGAGCACAATCATGTTGTGTCCAAGAGCAGATGTAAGCGTACAAACTGGGCCGTTCCGGAGGTTGCGGCCTCCTGATACGTCGGACGCGATGGATCCACTTCCAGTAACCCAAGACACCCGTCAAGTCGTTCCCACCGACGAATGAGCTCCATTTACGTCGCACGCCAGCCGATCTTCGAGCTTGGGCGTGGGCTCTACGGGTACGAGCTCCTCTACCGGCGCGGCGCCGACGCCCAACAGGCCGAAGGCGACTCCCATTTCATGAGCGCCGACGTCATCGTCAGCGCCCTGCTTGGCATTGGTTTGCATACGATTGCCGGGAACGGCGTGGCGTTCGTCAACTTTTCGCGCGGACAGCTGCTCAATGAAAGCTGGGAGCTGTTCGAACGAAAGTCGGTGGTCATCGAGCTTCTGGAAAACGTCGAGTGCGACGATGAAACCATCGCCGCGTGTACCAAGATGGTCAAATCGGGCTACACGCTCGCCCTCGATGATTACGTATACAGCGAGCAATCACGGCCA
>Ga0070680_100001333_pt1 | contig 17862 bp, 16 predicted proteins | sample KBSC73BmetaG_FD_64672 | JGI IMG/M metagenome (GOLD analysis project Ga0070680, IMG submission 64672) | Corn rhizosphere microbial communities from Kellogg Biological Station, Michigan, USA - KBS C7-3B metaG | ecosystem: Host-associated > Plants > Roots > Rhizosphere | place: USA: Michigan...
CCGTACGCCGTTCAAGCGCTCGTGCCGATCGAACGGCGGCGTCGGCGGACGGTGAACCGTCGGTGGCCAGCAACACACTCCGCGGCCAGCGAATCGGGATGTCGGCGAGCACTGGGGCGGCCATCGTCGACCCCGGGGCTGCCATCGATAGTAGATCTGTCATCGGCATACCCAATTGTGGGCGCGTCGGGCGCGATGCGCCGTCGGCAATCGCGAGGCATCGTGTCCTCCAACCGCTGACACCATCAGTCGGAGCGGCGCACGCTCGCCGGTGCTCGGACGACGTACGATGTCGGATCGCGCTCCCCGCGCTACGCTCGCCGGCGTGACCACGCGACGCCGAACATGATGGCGGCGGCTGAGACGACGTAGCAGGCAAGCAGCGGCTGGAAGAGTATGGGATCGTCAACCGTCAACAGCGCCGCGCCGCCAAACGCCAGCGCCACGATCGACGCCAGCCCGACTGGAACCGCCGGGAGCTGCCGACGACTGTGTCGCGGCCCGTGGCGGGCCGACTCTTCCTCGACGACGAGTGCCGCCTCGCTGAACCCGATCGCGGCCGTGCATACCGCCATGACGCCGATGAATGCGACGGCTGCCACCGGAAAAACCGGAATTCCCGGCAACACGTGCAGGGCGACGCCCGACGTCGTCCGACCAAGTCCATCGACGAGCACGACGAGGCCGAGGTTCCGCTCGCGGGACGCACCGCTGATCGTCGCTTCGCGCAAAAAGAGGCCTGACACGACGAGCGCGAGTACGCCGTCGATAATCAGGTAATCCGCAAGCAGGTCGAACATCCGCGTCCAGGCGTTCGACGGCAACGCGGCAAGCCGCGCCCCGAACCACAATCCGATCAATCCCCGACCAACGAGGATGGTGCGCACCGCCGCCTCCTGAGATGCCGAAGCAATCTGGTCATCCCGAACGGGTCTGCGCGCCGGGCAAACGGGCCAGTCGTGTAAGGGAACTGCCGCTATCGACGTTGGCGATCGTACGCCAGAGCATTCCGCCGGACCCGAGTTCAGGTCTTTCCCGACGGTCGCGCGCGAATCGGCCGACCATCTTCGCCTTGAGTCGGTTGCGGAGATGGGGAATATGCTGCTGGGCATTCTCGTGGCGAGCGCACTCGCGGGCGCGCCGCAGTTACGCATGGTCGTGAACGTTCCGGCCTATCGGCTCGACGTATACCTCGCCGACTCGCTTGTCGCGCGTACCCCGGTTGCGGTCGGAATGCGGACGCATCCGACGCCGCGCGGCACGTTTGCCATTACGAGCGTCGAGTGGAATCCCTGGTGGAATCCCCCGGATGAACCGTGGGCAGCCGGCCAGCGGCTGACGCCGCCCGGACCGGATAACCCGATGGGTCGCGTCAAGCTCAACTTCCGGCCGCTCTACTACATGCATGGCACCCCGCTCGAAGCCTCGATCGGCAGCGCCGCGTCGCATGGCTGCATCCGCCTCAGGAACGAGAGTGCTATTGCGCTGGCGGAGCTCGTCGAGCGCTTCAGTGCATCGCCATTGTCCTCAGACGCAATCGCCCGCATCACGGCGGCGCACGACACGCGAACGATTCTCGTGGATCCGCCCGTGCCGGTCGAGGTGCGATACGACCTCGTCGAGGTTCTGGCGGAGCGCGTTTTCGTCTATCGCGACATCTACGGCCTGGGAACGCGGACGCTGGCGCGCGCGGTCGTCGATGCGCTCGGGTCGCAGGGGATCGAGTCGCAGTTCGTGGACACCGTGCAGGTGCGGAGCCTGGTTCAACACGTCGGCGCGAGCGGGAAGTCCGCCGCGATCGCCGATCTGCTGCTGCCGCTTCCGTCGGGAGATCGTGGATGGGAACCGCGTGACGCGCTTAAGATCAAACATGCGCGCGATGCAGCTGATACAGGCCGGTGGCGCGGCGGGAGCATGGCTGACGCAAACGAGTGTTCCGACGCCCGTCATCGCTGATGATGACGTGCTCATTCGAATTGCGGTGTGCGGCGTTTGCCGGACCGATCTCGACCTCGCGGAGGGTCGGCTCCGGGCCTCGCATTATCCGTTGATCCCCGGTCATCAGATCGTCGGCAGGGTCGCCGCTGTCGGTGCGCGAGTGCGCGAGCACCGCGAGGGCGATCGCGTCGGCGTTGCGTGGATCAACCACGCCCGCGGCGAATGCCGCTGGTGTCGGCGCGGCGAAGAAAACCTCTGTCCGTACTTTCGATCGACCGGCTGCGACGCGGATGGCGGCTACGCGGAGTACGTTGCGGCGCCCGCGGCGTTCACCTACCCACTCCCGAGTGCGCTCGACGACGAGCACGTAGCCCCACTGTTGTGCGCCGGTGCGATCGGCTGGCGTTCGCTGCGGCTCGCGGACGTGCGCGACGGTGATCCGCTCGGCCTCACCGGGTTTGGCGCGTCGGCGCACCTCGTGCTTCAGCTCGCACGACACCGATATCCCAACTCCCCGGTCTTCGTGTTCGCCCGCAGTGCGGGCGAGCGTGATTTCGCGCGGGAGCTCGGCGCGGCGTGGGTCGGGGATACGACCGATCAGCCGCCCGCTCCCCTCGCGGCGATCATCGATACGACGCCGGCCTGGACACCGGTCGTCGAAGCGCTGCCGCGCCTCATGCCGGGCGGACGGCTGGTGATCAACGCGATTCGCAAGATCGACGCGGATCGTGGCGAGCTGGCGCGCATCGATTATCCCAGCTCGCTCTGGATGGAGCGCGAGATCAAGAGCGTGGCCAACGTGACGCGCGCCGACGTTCGAGAGCTGCTCGAGGCCGCGGTCGACGTGCACCTGGCACCGACCGTGGCCGTGCTGCCATTAGAGAACGCGAACGACGCGCTCACCACGCTGCGGAGCGACAGGGCCATTCGCGGCGCGACGGTGTTGCGCATCGACGGATAGAAGGCGGGCCGTGCGGCGGCACCAGACCCCGGCGGTCATCTGCCACGCGCCGAGCAGCACGGCGTACAGCGCGCCGGAGACGAACACCACGATGAGCGTGACCCCGGGATTCATGATGACGAGCGTTGCGACCGTCAGATTGACGAGTCCCCAGGCGACTAGCGCCCAGCGTACGGCTCGCGTTTCCCAGACGAACAGGCCCGTCGTGAACGCCATGCCCGCGTACAGCAGCAGCCAGAGGCTCAGCAGGAGCATCGCGAGGTCGAACCCCAACCCCGGTGCGCCGAACGTGATGAGCCCGAACGCGAGAAAGAGGGCGCCATGGAGGGCAACCAGAGGCCACCAGGTGCTGCGCCCGCGCATACTGAGGGCGATCGCCAGCTCGAATGCTCCCAGGGCCACGGCAATGGCGCCGACGGTGAAAATGGCGAGCACCATCATCTGCTGCGGCCAGAAGACGGCGCTCGCGCCGAGCAGCACGAGCACCAGGCCGCGCCAGAACAGAAGGCGCGACAAACGAGTCATTCCGAGCTCGAACGACATGGCAACCTCGAGGCAGGAGTTGAGCTGAACCCGCACACGATGCCGGTCCGCTCGCTTCAATGATGTCCGGCGATGCTCGCGGGCGCGCCAGCCGTTCACCCGTGCCGCTGTCGGCGAATGCCGGACGCCCCTGGGGTGCTTTGCCGACGGCGCGTCAACGGATCGGACATGATGTTGCGTCTGCACAGAACGCCACGGCGGCTGCGACCGCGGCATCACGTCGAACTGCACCGAGAGCCTGACCCATGTACGCTACCGACCGCGACTCGAATCTCGCTTCATCGTACGAGGCAACTTCACAGCGCGACGGAGGCCGTGTGCTTGCGATCGCGTTTGATCGCGCGGTCGCGCTGCGGTCCCCCGCCGCGATGCACGATCTCGAATCCGCCGCCCGGGAGTTCGTTACCGGACTGCGAGCACACGGCCTGCCGCCGGAGCGCGTGGTCGTTGCGGTCAAAGCCCTGGTGCGCGCCGGCGATCGCCACCAATGGGAACCGTCGCTCGATGAATTGGGCGAGCACGATCCCGACAGTGCGCAACCTGCGGTGTATGCCGAGCTGTTTCACTGGTGCCTCGAGGCCTACTTCTCGAAGGAGGAACCATGTTGATGATGGAAAAGTCTCCTCCGCATCCCGCGGCCGGCGTTCGCGCCAGTCGCACCGCTCCCGTCGTCGTCGCGATCGACGGCACCGAGGGATCGGACGCTGCCGTGAGACTCGCGCGGCTGTTCGCCCCGGACGACGCGCTCCGGGCGATCACGGTCGTCAGACCCCTTCCGATGTCGTCGCCGGAACCGATGCTCTCGGTCTCGCCCGAGGTCGAGATTTCGCGTCAGAACGAGCAGCGGAGCGCCGCGGTCGAGCAGCTCGCTCGCGTCGCACCAAAGCATCGAGCGGAGATCGAGATCGGCCACGGCGATCCGGCGCTGACCATCGCCCGCGTCGCACGCGACGGCAACGCGACGATGATCGTCGCCGGCCTTGGCCGCCATCGCGTGATCGACCGTATGTTTGGCGACGAGACCGCGCTCGCGTTGGTCCGGGTCGCCAGCGTGCCGGTGCTCGCCGTGTCACGCACGATGACGGCGGCGCCGCGCTGCATCGTGGTCGGCGTGGATTTCAGCGAGACGAGCCGGCGTGCCGCGCGTCTGGCCGTCGAACTGGCCGCGCCGGAAGCGTCGATCTACCTCGTGCACGTCGCGCCGCGCGATGCGGCCCTGTATGGCTGGAGTAGCTGGGGGTCCGGCTACAAGGCCGACGCCGGTGCATCGTTGCGTGTGCTGCGCGACGAGCTGCGGGCGCCCGAGAGCATCGCCGTGCAGAAGGTGATTCTGCAGGGCGACCCCGCCACCGAGCTGCTCGCGTTCGCCGCCAGCCTCGACGCCGATCTGATCGCGACCGGCAGTCACGGGTTCGGCTTCGTCACTCGCCTGCTCGTCGGAAGCGTCGCAACACGCATTCTTCGGCAGTCCACGTGCAGCGTGCTGTGCGTCCCGCACGCCGCGGCGATGACGGATCGCCGCGTGACCGGTACGCCGGCCACCGTCGTGGCCGTCGAGCGGGGCGACTGGACCGCGGAGCTCGAGGCGTTCACGCAGCGCAACATCGGGCGTCGCGCGTCGCTCGAGATCGACGACCCCGATTTTGGCGCGCAGGCGCAGGAGCACGACTATCCGCTGCTTGGTGCGGCGTACGATCCGCACGACGATCGAGTCGAGCTGATGTTCGGACGCGTCGGCGACCGGCGCCATCTGAGCCGCGGGATCGCCGACGCCGACACGGTGGAGATCATGACCGACGAGCGTGGGCGCGATCTCGCGTTGCGCGTCACCCACGGCGAAGGCCAATCGCTATTGACGTTCGCTGAGTAGATGGCGATGTCGCGCCGGAGCGTGCTCCCGCTCCTCTCGGCCGTCGCGCTGGCGGCCGGTGGACTGACCGCGGCGCTCGCCGGCAGCGAAGCGGGCCGGCGCGTGTGGTTCGTCGGCCTCGTGGCCACTGGTGCGCCGGTCTTGTGGTCGACGCTGCGTGCGGCCCGACGCGGTCAGTTCGCGGTCGACATCGTCGCGGCGCTGTCGATCGTCGGGGCGGTGGCGCTCGACCAGCCGTTTGCCGGACTCGTGATCGTGCTCATGCAGACGGGCGGCGAGTCGCTCGAGCGATTCGCCGAAGGACGCGCGTCGCGGGCGGTGCGAGCGCTCGAGGAGGCTTCGCCGCGGATCGCGCGTCGAATCGACACCGCTGGAATCACCGACGTACCCGCGACCGAGATCGCCGTCGGCGATCAGCTGATGATCAGGCCGGGCGATCTGGTGCCATGCGACGGCGTGGTGCTCGAGGGGACATCGGAGCTCGATGAGTCATCGCTGACCGGCGAGTCGATTCCAGTCGCCGCGATTCCCGGCGTGCGTGTCATGAGCGGAACGCTGAACGGCAGCGGCGCGTTGCGGATGCGCGTGACGGCGGTCGCGAATCGAAGCCAGTACGCCCGAATCGTGGAGCTCGTGCGCTCGGCACAGTCGAGCAAGCCGCCGCTGCAACGGATCGCCGACCGGTATGCGGCGTGGTTCACGCCGCTCACGCTCGTGGTGTGCGCGATCGTCCTTGCAATCACACACAGCGGAACACGGGCGCTCGCGGTGCTCGTCGTTGCCACGCCCTGTCCGTTGATACTTGCCGCGCCGGTGGCCTTCGTCGGCGGCATCAATCGCGCGGCGCGACATCGAATCATCGTACGGACCGGCGGCGCGCTCGAGCATCTCGCGCGCGTGAACGCCGTGTTGTTCGACAAGACCGGGACGATCACCGTCGGTGCGCCGACCGTGCGCGCGGTGCATGCGGTGACCGGTTTCACGTCCGATGAGATCCTCCGGTGGTGTGCCGCCGTCGAGCAGGGGTCCAGCCACCGCCTCGGACGCGTGCTCGTCGACTACGCGGATGCGCGCAAGCTCCAGCCCGCGCGCGCGACGGGCATCGTGGAAACGGCGGGGAAGGGTGTGGAGGGTGTCGTCGACGGTCGTCGCGTGCGTGTAGGGGCTCGCGACTTTGCGCTGTCCTCCGCCGAGTCGATGCATACGGCCGCGCTCGAGCAGCAGGATGCCTCCCTCCGCGCGTACGTCGCCGTCGACGATCGGCTTGCCGGGATCATCGAGTACGTCGACGAACCGCGAGCCGACCTGCCGGCGCTGCTCGACTGGTTGGCCGCGCACGGCGTACGGCGATTGGCGCTGATATCGGGCGACCACGAGCTCATCACGCGCACGTTGGCGCAGCGCGTCGGCATCGCCGACGCGCACGGGGACATGTCGCCCGCGGACAAGTCGCGCTTCGTTCAGCGACTCCAGGGCGACGGGCACACCGTCATGATGATCGGCGACGGCACCAACGACGCGCCCGCGCTTGCGGTCGCGGACCTCGGCGTCGCGCTCGCCGCGCATGGCGGCGGCGTCACCGCGGAGGCCGCGGACGTGGTGATTCTCGCCGACGAGTTGTCGCTCGTCGCGGATGCGATGGAGATCGGCGGACGGACGATGCGGATCGCGCTCCAGAGCATCCGGTTTGGCTTGGGATTGAGTGGGGTGGCGATGATCGTCGCTGCATTTGGCGGGCTGGCGCCGTCAGTCGGCGCGGTGCTCCAGGAAGTGATCGATCTGGCGGTCATCCTGAACGCGCTGCGGAGCGCGCGCGATCCCCGCCATGGCCGTGGTCGGGAACTCCCTGACAAAAAAACAAGCAACTCCGCACGTGTGCGCGGAAGTCGCCGGACGGAACCGGCCGTTGCCAACCGGTAGTTTCGACCCCAGTTCGAGCGACGGATGCACTCGCGCCGGACGACTCGACTGAGCCACCGAATCAACGATCCGAGGGTACCAATATGAAAACCGGCAATCGCTTCATCATCGCGGCACTGCTCGTGACCGGCGTAGCGGCGTCTGTCAGCGGCCAATCGAACACGCCGCCTGACACCGCATCGAGTGCACGCGCGACCGCTCGAGCGACGCGCGACAGCAGCCCCACCGCCGCACCGCAGAAGATCAGCCTCTTCCGGCCGATCGAGATCAGTCACGTGCGGCCGGCCGATCAGCGTGGCGTCAACGTCTTCGAATCACCGAAGTCTGATTCGGTTCCGTTCACCGGCTTCGCATTGTCGATCGGCGGCGCGTTCACGCAGGAGTACCAGGGCCTCGGCCATTCAAACACGGCCGCACCAGTCGTGGTCAACGGCGTCAATCAGAATCAGCTCATCGGCCTCGGACACGGCTTCAACAACGCCGTCGCCAACCTGAACCTCAACGCGCAAATCGCCCCGGGGATCACGGTCGCCATGACCTCGTATCTGTCGACGCGGCATCACCAGGAGACGTGGGTCAAGGACGGGTACATCCTGATCAACGACTCCCCGATCGACAACCCGCTGCTCAAGTCGATCATGAAGTACACGACGCTGCGGGTTGGCGAGTTCGAGATCAACTACGGCGACGCGCACTTCCGCCGCAACGACAACGGCAACTCGATGTACAATCCGTTCGTCGGCAATTACATCCTCGACGCGTTCACGACCGAGATCGGCGGTGAAGTGTACGTTCGCGGCGGCGGGCTGCTGGGAATGCTCGGCGCCACGGGCGGTGAGTCGCACGGAACCGTGACGTCGCCGCAGAAGCGGTCGGCGAGCGTCCTCGGCAAGATCGGCTTCGACGAGCACCTCGGGGACGAGCTGCGCTTCCGTCTGACCGGTTCGTTCTACGCGAACAACAAATCGGCCAGCAACACGCTGTACACGGGCGATCGCGCCGGGTCGACCTACTACGACGTGCTCGAGAACACCGCGTCGACGGAAACGGCGAACGCCTGGTCGGGCGAGATTCACCCAGGGTTCTCCAACAAGGTGAACGCCGAGGTCATCAATCCGTTCGTCAAGATTGGCGGCGCCGAGTTCTTCGGCAACTTCGAGACGGCGACGGGCGGCTCGTTCACCGAGGCCAGGCTACGCACCATTCACCAGAACGTGTACGAGGGGCTGTATCGGTTCTCGCACGACCAGTTCTACCTCGGCGGCCGCTACAACACCGTGACGGGCGAGCTGGTGCCGAACACCTACACCGATCAGACGGTGAAGCGCTATCAACTCGGCGGCGGCTGGTTCGTCACCCCGAACGTGCTCGCGAAGCTCGAGTGGGTGAATCAGAAGTACGACGACTTCGCCTCGACGGACATCCGGTACGGCGGACAGTTCAAGGGGTTCATGGTTCAGGGCGTCGTTGGATTCTGAAGAACTGAAGGGCCGGGGGGCGGGGGAGCGGAAGAGCGGAAGAGCGGAAGAGCGCTCTTCCGCTCTTCCGTTCCAGCGTTCCACCGTTCCACCGTTCCACCGTTCCACCGTTCCACCGTTCCACCGTTCTTCAGCTTCCCACCACCGGCAGCTCGACGAAGCTCGCGCGCCCCGGCTCGTGGAAGATCCGCATCAGCGCCGCCTTGTAGTCGCTCGGCTTGGCCCAGAAGATGTTCGGCACGTATGTCTGCGGGTTGCGATCGTACAGCGGGAACCAGCTCGACTGGATCTGCACCATGATGTGATGCCCCGGCAGGAAGACATGATTCGCCGTCGGCAACGCGAACTTGTACAACAACGGCGTGTTCGGCGTGATCGGCTGTGGATTGTCGAAGCCCTGGCGATAGCGGCCGCGGAAGATGTCCATCGACACCGGCAGCTGATACCCCCCCATGTTCGGCTGGCCGCCGACTTCGTCCGGATAGACGTCGATCACCTTCACGACCCAGTCGGCGTCGGTACCAGTCGTCGACGCGAAGAGATTCGCGATCGGCTGGCCGCTGATCTTCACCGGCACCGTGAGCTCGTCCGATTCATATGAGAGCACGTCGGTGCGACCGGACGCTTCGCGCTGATCGTCCACCAGCCACTGTACCCACGTGAGCGGCGGATCGTAGCCGATCTGCTGGATCGGCCGCGCGCGGAACGGCACCGGCTTGGCCGGATCCGACGTGTACTCGTCGTAGCCCGGCGCCGCCGGCGTGCCGGCGACCGGTGGCCGGAAGCTCGCCGACAAGCCCGAATTGAGATAGAACGGCGTCGGATGGATCACGCAGCCGATCGCGCAGCCCGCCGGCCAGCGGTCCAGCCGCTCCCACTCGTCCGCGCCGGTGACATATGCATTTACTAAAGCCACGTCATCCTTCGGCGAGCCGTCCTTCAAATAGTGCGCGAGAAACGGCCCGAGAATGTTCTTCTGGAAGTACAGCGACGTGTTGCTGTTGAAGTCGATCGCGCCGAGCGAGCTGCCGTTCTCGATCTCCTGGCCATGATGCCACGGCCCGATGGTGAGAAAGACCTTGTCGTTGTTCGTGTCCTTCGGCTTGATCGCCTTGTACACGGCGATCGCGCCGTAGATGTCCTCCTGGTCCCACAGGCTGTGGACGAGCATCACCGGAACGGTGAGCGGCTGCTGGGCGAGGATCTTGTCCATCGCCTGCTGCTGCCACCACGCGTCGTAGCTCGGATGCGCGAGGATCTTGTTCCAGAAGCCGACCTGCTCGAGGCCGTGCTCGCGTCCGAGCTCGCCGGCCGACCCCGCGCGGAGGTAGACGTCGTAGTCGTCGAACGCGCTCGTCCACCACTTGGCGGAGTTGTCGCGCCTCGCCTCCTGCTCGAGGATGTACGGCATGTTCTGCTCGCGGAACGCACCGTTGTGGAACCAGTCGTCGCCCATCCAGCCGTCGACCATCGGGTTCATCGGCACGGCGACCTTGAGGGCGGGATGCGGATGGATGATCCCCATCAGCGGCTCGAACCCGTCATAGGAGATCCCTAATTCGCCGACGTTGCCGTTCGACTCGGGCACGTTCTTCACGAGCCAGTCGATCGTGTCGTAGGTGTCCGTCGATTCGTCCACCGTCGTGCCGTTGAGCGGCCCAACCAGCGGGCGGTTCATCACGTAGTCGCCCTCCGAGCCATACTTGCCGCGAATGTCCTGCACCACGCGGATGTAGCCGCCGGGAATGATGACGTCGAGTGCATTGTCGTAGCCGTTGAGCTCCGGCGCGAGGTGCGAGCTCTGCGCATAGCTCGTGGTGGCGGTCGCGTCGTATGGCGTACGGGTGAGCAGCATCGGCGCGCGGTGGGCGCCCTTCGGAATCAGAATGACCGTGTGCAGCCGAACGCCGTCGCGCATCGGAATCATCACGTCGCGCCGCGTGTAATCCCACGTCGACGTGGCCGGCGTGTATTTCGCCGGGGTCTCGTTCGGCAGAGGATTCTGCGCCCGCGCGGCCGGTGCGAGCGCAAATACGGCGAGTACCGCCGCGGCGATGTGGGCGAGCGAATCCGAGCGGCGGGCGCGCCAAGGCATGGTCATTCGAGGATCTCCCGGGAAGGTCACCCTACACTATGTGATTCCCGGCGGCCTCGCCACCGCACCGCGGAACGAGCACTGCGGAGTGCGCCCGCTCGGCGTCGTTACCGCCGCCGCGCGATTCGTTCGAACGGCACGTTCCCGATCGCGTACGATTGCCAATCCTTGTAATCGAAGTGCCACCACTCCTGCGGATTCACCGTGAAGCCCTGCGCCTCCATCTCGCGGCGCAGCAGCGCGCGATGCCAACGCTGGAGCGACGTGCCACCCGGATAATCGGCGAACGCCCGGTCGGTGCTTTCATCATACGTGCTGGGCATCGATACGGGGCGGTCTGTCTTCAGATCATAGAGCGTGAGGTCGACGGCGGCGCCGCGGTTGTGCCGCGAGCCGTGCGCCGGATCGGCCACGAGCCAGCGCTTCGCCGGCGGCGTGGCGTCCCAGAACATCTTCGTCACGTACCACGGCCGATACGCATCGTGCACGAGAATGCCATAACCGAGTCGATGCAGCGCGGCGTTGGCACGGACGACGGCTTCCGCGGCCGGTCGTTGCAGAAACGCGCGTGCCTGATCGTAAAAGCGCGTTCCGAGAAAGTTGTTCGTCGTCGCGTAGCGGATCTCGAGCTTGATGGTGGGATCGAGTCGCGTGAGCTCGACGAGATCGGCTGGCCGGAACGTTCCCGTCTCGTGCGGCGGTGTCGCCTTCAATGCCTCGGCGCGCAGCTCGGCGACCGGGCGGAGCGGCTTGATGCGCAGCTGATTCGTGCCTGGGCGCGGCTCGATGTTGCGCCGCGCCATCCGAGCGCCGCTGATCAGCATCGCCGTCGCGCGGCCGCTCGCGTCGCGCGTGAACGTGACGGCGCTGCCGGCACGGCCGAGTATACGTTGCGCCGCGTCGCGATCGACGCTGAATCGATTCGTCGACAGCTCGTGCATCGCGGCGACATGTCCCATCGTGTCGGCAAGCTCGAGCCGGCCACTGTCTTCACGCACGAGGCGCGCGCCGAGTGGCGCGTCGTACTCGCCGATCAGACCGGGCCATTGTGCCGGAGGCGGCGAGGGTGGTGCGAGCCGGTGCGTCTGCGCCGCCAGCGGCGCTCGGCTTGCGAGCAGCAGCGCCGCGGCAAGCATCCAGCGCGCCGGGGCGCGAGATGAGCGTGTGGGCATGCCGGCGATCGAGCACGCGAGTGAAATACGAGCCTTGATGTGCGGCATCGTCATTTCAAAAAATACTCGACCGTCGACACCACGCGCACCGTCTTCTCGATCTGGCTCTCCTCGCTGATCCCGGGTGCCTGATCGCGCGCCAGGATCTCGAATACGCCCTGATTCGCCTGGCGGATGCCGCCGAGCGACGCGTGCGAGTCGCGCGCGAACTGATCCGCCGCTTCGCGCGCCCGGGCGGTGGCGTCGGCGATCATCGCCGGTTTGAGGGAATTCAAATTCGTGAAGACGAACGTCGGACCGCCCGCCGACGGACCGTATTCGCCGCCCGATGACAGCACCACGCCCGCGCTCACCAGGTCGCCGACGCGCTGGCTGACCCGCTGCACGAGATCCGGGTTGGTACTGCGCACGACGATCGTCTGCTTGATCACGAATCGGCTGCCCGCGCGAATGTTGCCAGCGAATTGATTGGCCTGGGCATCCGCGACTGCAAAGTCCTGGAGGGCGATGTTGGCGCTGTCGATCCCCTGCTGCGCGAGGAACTGCCGCACGCGCTGCAAGCCGTCCTGCAACTTCGTATGTGCGCGAGCGAGGTCGTCGTCCGCGGCGACGAGATGCAGCGGCCAGATCGCGAGATCGGCGCGCACCGGACGCTCGGCCACGCCCTTCACCGTCACGAAGCGATCCGACGTGCGGCCGCGGGCGAAGCCCCAGCCGGTGAACAGGCCGGCCAGCGCGATGCCGGCGGCAAGAATGATGGCGCGTGCTGTCGTCATGAGATCCAGTGGTCGATCTGCTCGTAGGGAATGTCGTGAAAGCGTGGCAGGCCCGCGATCTCGACGATTCGTTCGAGCCCGGCGCGCTCGTGGAACTCCACGCCGTCGCGGTTCAGCACGACCGTGTTCTCATAGAGTGGCGCGAGGCGGCGGAACTCGGCGTCGATCAGCCGGAATCGGCGTACCATGTTCTCGACGCTTTCGTGATCGCGATTCCGCACGCGAATGTGCTTCGCGATGGTGTCCGTGCTCGACGTCAGCACGATCGTGCAGTCCGGGCGCCACGCGTTGCCGATCGCGAGCACGCGCCGCAGCTCGCCATGCGTGTCCGGCGGATATTCGGCGATGTGTGCCTCGAGCGTGATGCGCGCGCCTTCGAAGAAGATGACCTTGTCCGGCGCGTCGTGCTCGGCGGCGTCGCGGTAGTTTGCGTCGTACAGCCGTGCGAAGTACGCCGTCACGCCGACCGCGTTGCGGCCCGCGTCGATGTCCGCGAGCACGCGCGGATCCCACACGCCTTTTTCGCCTTCGCCGTACGATCCGTTGTGATACAGATCGCCGAGCTGGCGCACGAGCGTACTCTTGCCGATTCCGGGACCGCCGACGATCGCGACGCGCATTGCTTTATAGTGTGGCGTCCAGTCGAAGAACGGCGCCGAGCAGCACGTTCGCACCGTTGATCACGTCCTGATCCTCCGTCTGCTCCGCCGGCGAGTGGCTGATACCGTTCACGCTCGGCACGAATACCATGCCCGCCGGCCCGATGACCGCCATGTTCTGCGCATCGTGTCCGGCGCCGCTCACCATGGCATGCGTCCTCAAGCCGAGTGCGTCGGCAGCGTGCGCGACGGCTTCGCGCACGCGCGGATCGGTCGGCGACGGCGCATTGCGCAGCGTTGGGAGCATCGTGACGCGCGTTCCCGTGCCGTTGGCGACGCGCTTCGCCTCGCGCTCGATCCGCTCGAACAGCGACTCGATCACCTCCTCGAACTGATCGCGCAGCTCGAGCGTCAACACGACCTTTCCGGGAATGACGTTCGCGCCGCCGGGGAAGACGGCGAGCTTGCCGACGGTGCCCACGTGTCGCCCGGGCGTCGACGTCACGACGGTGTTCACCGCGTCGACGAACCGCGCTGCGGCGAGCAGCGCGTCGCGTCGATCGGTCATCGCGGTGGTGCCGGCGTGCGACGCAACGCCCTCGAAGGTCACGTCCCAGTAGCGGATCGCGACCAGTCCCTCGACCACGCCGATCTGCGCGCCGGCCCGCTCGATGATCATCCCCTGCTCGATGTGCAGCTCCACGTACGCGGCGACGCTTCCCGGGCGGCGCACGGCGCGCTCCAGGTGCTCGGCATCGCCGCCGAGCCGCCGGATTCCGTCGCCGATCGTGCGGCCACTCGTTGCGACGAGCGAGAGCGCGTCGGCGGCGAAGCGTCCCGACACGATCTTGCTGCCGATCAGACCGCCCTCTTCGTTCTGGAAATCGACGACTTCGAGCGGATGGGTGAGCGTCTCGCCGCGCTCGCGCAGCGTGCGAGCGACCTCGATCGCGGCGAGCACGCCGAGTGCGCCGTCGTAACGGCCGCCGTCGGGCACCGTGTCGGTGTGCGAGCCGATGACGATCGGCGGTGCGTCCGTTCGGCCGCGCATCGAACCGAATGTGTTGCCGCCAGCGTCGACGCGCACCTCGAGTCCCGCATCGCTCATCAGGTCGCGCACCGTGCCGCGGGCCGCGATGTCCGCATCACTGTACGCCGGCCGACTCACGCCGCCTGCCGCCGTCGCGCCGATGCGCGCCAGCGCATTCAGATCGCCGAGCAATCGCCGGCTGTCGATCGCGGGGCTGTGACTGGTTTGGGTCTCAGAGCTCATGCGCTGAAACTTGATCGCGGGGCGGCAATGCGTACACCGCCGCGGCGGCGCGCGTCGGCGCGAGCTCGCTTGCCGGTCGTCCGGTGATCAGCGCGACGACCGCGAGCACGACCGTGTTCACGATCAACGCGACGAGCCCGACGTTGAGGTCCTTGATCATCTGTGGTGCCGATGGAAAGAGGCTCGCTACGCTCGTTCCAGCGAGCGTGATCGAGGCGACGGTGATCTCGCCGGCGACGATCCCGCTGATTGCTGCGGCGCGACTGACGAGCGGCCGCGCCGCGAGGCTGAGCATGAGAGCGGGGAAGAGCTGCGTGACGATGTTGTAGCCCATCAACAGCAGTGCCACGATCGCCTGCCCGCCGCGCAGCGCGAGCAGCAGCGCCAGCAGCGCGACGACCGGCACGAGCGCCCGCGCCACGACGACGACCGAGCGGTCGCTCGCCCCGCGGGTGAGCGGGCGATACACGTTCTGCGCGAGAATCGTCGCGGCCGAGATGAGGATCATCGAGCCGGGTACGAGCGCGGTCAGCAGCCCCGCCGCGCCGATCACGCCGACGCTCCACGGCGCGAATGCGAGTTTGCTCATGCGCAGCAGCGACAAGTCGGCATCCGTCCCGGTGAGGCCCGGCACGACGAGCAGCGCCGCGAACCCGCAGAAGAACACGAACAGGATCACGAGTTGGTAGAGCGGCAGCATCACCGCATTCTTGCGAAACACGTTCTCATTGCGGGCCGTGTACACGCTCGCGAAATACTGCGGCCACATGTAGAACCCGCACGCCGTCAGCAGTACCGTCGAGATGAGCCAGGACGGGCTCATGCCGGCGCGCGGCAGCGTGAGGAAGCCGGGTTTCGCGCGCGCGATCGCGTCGAACATCGCGTGATACCCGCCGTAGTAGTGCATCGGCAGGTACACGCCGATCACGATCACGACGCCGAGGATCATCACGTCCTTGAGCGCCGCCGTCCATGCGGAGCCGCGCACGCCGGAGATGACGACATAGAAGATGAGTGCGGCGGTGCCCGTCCACATTGCCGTAGCCGGCGCAATCGAGCCGTACGACGCTTCCGAGACGATGATGCCGAGGCCTCGCAGCTGGAGCACGAGGTATGGGACGAGCGCGGCGACGCCCACGACCGCCACGATCACCCCGAGCGCCGGGCTGTCGTACTTGGCTATGAAGTAGTCCGCCTGCGACACGAGCCGCCGCGGCTGCGCGTATCGCCAGATCACCGGCAGCAGGAAATACGAGAAGCTGTACGCGATCGCGCCGTAGCACAGAATGTAGAACGCCGGAGCGCCCTTGCCGTACGCCCATCCGCTGCCGCCGAGAAAGGTGAACGTGGTGTAGATCTCGCCGGCCATCAGCAGAAAGACGAACAGCGAGCCGAAGCCGCGGCCGCCGACGCTCCACTGCTCGAGGTTCATGTCGCGGCCCTGCCGCGCCAGAATGCCGAGACCGATCGCCACGACGAAGAACGCCGCCAGCACGCCGAGCGCGGCGCTCATGATTTCGACGCTCCGGCGCGCGCGCGGTCGAGCCCCCAGATCAGCCACATGATCGCGGACGTCGCGAGGACCCAGGCCACGATCCAGAACAGCAGGAACGGCAGGCCGAGCACGTACGGCTCGAGTCGATTGGCGAACGGGATGCCGGCAAGCAGGCCGATCGTCGGCAGCGCGGCGAGCAGGTGATAGCGGCGAAGTGGCATGCGTCAGCCTACGACGCGGGTCGCCATCGCGCAAACCGGCGGCACTCTTGACCTCGCGGCCGCGGCGGTTAGAACACAGCACATGAGAACAGTCGCCATCGTCACCGCGCTGCTCGCCGTCGCCGGAGCGAGCCGCCCCATCGCCGCCCGCGCGCAGAGTTCGGACGCGCGCATTCCCGCCGCCGTCGACTCGATCGCGCATCGCGTGCTTGCCAGCACCGGCGTTCCCAGCGCGAGTGTTGCCGTCGTGACGCACGGCCGGCTGCGCTACGCACAAGCCTACGGCGACGCACGCCTGTCGCCGCGTGTAGCCGCAGCGCCGTCGATGCGATACGCGCTCGGCTCGATCAGCAAGCAGTTTGCCGCGGCCGCCGTGCTCCTGCTTCAGCAGGACGGCAAGCTGTCGCTCGGCGATCCGGTCTCGCGGTACATCCCCGGACTCACCGACGGCGACAAGGTGACGATTCGCAACCTGCTGTCGCACACGTCCGGCTACCAGGATTTCTGGCCGCAGGACTACGTCCCGCCGGCGATGGAACGTCCCGTCACGCCGCAGCGGATTCTCGATCACTGGGCGAAGCAACCGCTGGATTTCCAGCCCGGCACGCGATGGCAATACAGCAATACCAATTTCGTGATCGCCGCGCTGATCGTGCAGAAGGTGAGCGGCGTGCCGTTCTACCAGTTCGTGCACGATCGCATTCTCGCGCCGCTCCACATCGCGAGCGCCGTCGATTTCGACTCGCGCGGCCCGACGTCGATCGAGCCGATTGGCTACATGCGGTACGGCCTCGGTCCGCTGCGCCAGGCGATCCCCACGGGCGCCGGCTGGATGTTCGGCGCCGGCGAGCTGGCCATGACCGCGAGCGATGTCGCCAGGTGGGACATCGCGATGATCGATCAGTCGTTCCTGCAACCGGCCTCCTACCGGGCTCTCGAGCAGACCGTGCTGCTCGCCAACGGCGCGAGCAGCGGATACGGACTCGGTGTGGACGTCGGCATGGTCAACGGTCATCGGGACATCGCGCACAGCGGCGAAGTCGCCGGGTTCACGGCGCAGAACATCGTGTTTCCGGATGACAGCGTGGCGGTCGTCGTGCTGACGAATCAGGATGCCGCGCCGGCCGCTGGCGCGATCGCACAACAGGTCTCGCAGCGACTGTTCACGACGGAGGACGCGCAGACCGCGGCGCGCACCGCGGTCGCGCGGCGCATCTTCACCGGACTCCAGCGCGGCGCGATCGATCGCTCGCTGTTCACGGCCGACGCGAACGCCTACTTCAGCGCGCAGGCACTCGGCGATTTCAAGTCGAGCCTCGGCGCACTCGGCGCTCCGACGACGTTCACGCAGATCTCGCAGCAGTACCGCGGCGGCATGCTCGAGCGCGTCTACCGCGTCGTTGCCGGCGGCAAGACGCTGCGGGTATGGACGTACGAGCTGCCGAGCGGAAAGCTGGAGCAGTACCAGCTGGCGCCGGCGACTTGAGTGGGGGACGGCGGAACGGTGGAACGGTGGAACGG
>Ga0070680_100001335_pt1 | contig 17856 bp, 13 predicted proteins | sample KBSC73BmetaG_FD_64672 | JGI IMG/M metagenome (GOLD analysis project Ga0070680, IMG submission 64672) | Corn rhizosphere microbial communities from Kellogg Biological Station, Michigan, USA - KBS C7-3B metaG | ecosystem: Host-associated > Plants > Roots > Rhizosphere | place: USA: Michigan...
GCGCCATGCCGCATTCGGTCGCAACGCCGAAATCCGCGACGAAGCGGCGGGCCGCCGCGGCGCGGCGCGCGGCGCCCTCGGCGCCGTCCGCATCGTGGATGAGGCCGAGATAAAGCTCGGTCTGCGGCGAGAGCTTCAGCCCCGCCATCGGCCTGAAGAAGGCGTCATCGCTGCGCGCGATCGGCACCGGCATATGCAGGAACGCGATCGTATGGCGCACCGAGGCGGCAAGTGCGTTCGCAAGCTCGACCATCTTGCCGGCATCGACGGGATCGATGAAATGCTTGGCGTCGAGATCGCCATAGCAGAGATGGAAGCCCAACTCGACATCCGCCGGCACGGCATCGCCGAGACGGGTCAGCCGCTCGAGCATCGCCGCTGGCGCGATGTTCGGGTAGCGGTCTTTGAGCTGGCCGTCCCAGATCACCATTTCGATGCAGACATCCCATTGGATCGCGAGGTCCCGATGCGGGATGGCGCGACAGATGGCGGCGAGCTCCGCAAGCATCGCACGCTCGTAAGGGGGCTCGATCAACGCCGCGTCGCTCGCAACGCAGAACGGATAGATCACCGCCATGGGCGTCGGCAGGCTGACCTGGAACTTGACCGTTGCGGGCAGCTCGCCGCGCTGCTTTGCGGCGAGAAAATCCTGGTAGGAAATCCGCGCCTCGCGCGCATAGCCGAGCTCACCGAAATGAATGTCCGCGGGTTTGACGCCCTCGGCGAGGCGAAGCTGCGTGAACATGCCGGGCCGCGGCGGCACGCTGTCGGGGCGCAGATAGGCGCTCGCCCTCAAGAGCGGATATTGCCAGCTGATCCACAGCCGCCGGCCGCCGGGCTCGCCGTCGGGCACGCGTTTGAGCCGCCTGCCGAGCAACCGGCCGGTGGTGCGAAAAACCTCCTCGACGCTGTCGAGCGCGATGCTGCCGACGAGATGAACCTTGTCCGGAGCCATTTCCGCCATCCTCGCCTCCCTTCATAAACCAGAGCGATCCTGATCCCGCCCGCAACGCGAGAGTGCCGCCGAGCGGGTAGCTTATGCGGTCCGGGGTATGATAGGAAACCCGCGAGAAAAGGGCCGGCTCCATCGCCGGCAGGACATCTGCGGAGCGAAACACAGCATGCCGACCATCACCCATGCCGAGGCCATTGCTCGCGCCAAGCGCGTGGCCGAAGTCGCCGCCGCCAACGCGGCGGCGACCGAAAAGCTCCGCCGCATGCCGCCGGAGAACGTCAAAGCCATGATGGAATCGGACCTCGTCGGCCTCATCATCCCGAAGGAGCGCGGCGGCTACGGCATCGACAGCTGGATGGTGGTCGCCGATGTCGTCGCCGAGGTGGGGCGGGTCTGCGGCTCGAGCGGCTGGTGCTTCGATCTCTTGATCCAGCATCACTGGGTCTTGGGCATGTTCCCCGGCGAAGCGCAGGACGCACTCTACAAAGCCGATCCGCGCCCGAAGATCGGCACCTCCTTCATGCCGGTCGGCAAGGTGAGCCGTGCGCCGGGGGGCTTTCGCCTCTCGGGCGAATGGAGTTTCTCCTCGGGCGTCGATCATTGCGACTGGGCGATCCTGGGCGCGGCGGTCCCGCCCGCCGAGGGCAGCGGCGCGCCCGATATCCGCTTCTTCCTGCTCGGCCCGGGCGAGTTCAAGGTGCGCGACACCTGGAACGCGGTCGGCTTGCGCGGCTCCGGCAGCAACAACGTCGTCGTCAACGACGTGCTGGTGCGCGAGGAGCACACGGTGCGCAGCGCGGATTTCGGCGCCGGCACATCGCCGGGCTCCAAGGTCAATTCGGGCGTCATGTTCCGCGAGCCGGGCTATGTCGCTTTTCCCTTCGGCATCTATTGTCCGCTGATGGGCATTGCGCGCGGGGCGCTCGATTGCTTCACGGACTTCGCCCGCGGCCGGGCGGCCGGACCCGCCCGCGACCCGGTTCTCCAGCTGCACCATTCTCAGCACGTGATCGGCAAGGCCGCAGCCGAGATCGACGCCGCCTATCTTCTCGGCAAGGACAATGACGAGAAGCTGCGAACCCTGCTTCCGCTCAGCCCCGACGACGCGGTGGCGATCCGGAGAAATTTTACCTTCGCCTCGCGCCTTGCGATGCGCGCGGTCGATCGGCTGTTCGAGGTTTCGGGCGCCCGCGGCATCGTCGACGGCAATCCGATCCAGCGCTTTTGGCGCGACGTCCACGCCGCCGGCAATCACGTCGCCTGGGGGGTCGATAGCAGCTATATCAGCGCGGGCGCCCATGCGATGGGCATGCCGCTGCCGGGAGCGCATTGATGGCCGCGCCGGCCCGCCCCCCGCAGCGCGAGCGCATCGCGGTCGAGGAAGGCTTCACCATTCCCGAGATCGCAGCGGCGGCGCGCGCGCTCGCGGAGAAATCCGGCGCATCGACGGCGGTGACGCCGGCGCGCCGCGCTTTGTTCCAAGAGCTTTCCGATCTCGGCGAGCGGCGCATCCGCGCCATGGACGAGGACGGCATCACGATGCAGCTCGTCGTCGTCGGCTCGCCCGGCGTGCAGGCCTTCGATCCGGCGCAAGGCACCGAGCTCGCGCGCCTCGCAAACGATCGGCTTGCCGCCGCCTGCAAAGCCTATCCCACACGGCTCGCCGGCCTCGCCGCGGTCGCGCCGCAAAACCCCGCGGGCGCCGCCGCCGAGCTCGAGCGCGCGGTGAAGACGCTCGGTCTCAAAGGCGCAATCATCAACTCGCACACAAATGGCGAATATCTCGACGCCAAGAAATTCTGGCCGATCTTCGAGGCGGCTCAGGCGCTGGACGTGCCGATCTATCTCCATCCGCGCGAGCCGAGCCCGGGCATGGCGGGGCCGCTCGGCATGCCGGGGTTCCGCGTCGCTTGGGGCTATGGCGTCGAGACCGGAACCCATGTGATGCGGCTGATCGCCGGCGGCGTCTTCGATGCGTTTCCGCGCCTGAAGCTGGTCATCGGCCATATGGGCGAGAGCATCCCCTTTACCTTGGAGCGTATCGACAACCGCTATCTCTGGGAGCTCGAGATCGGCGGCTTCGCGCGCACCATCAAGCACCTGCCGAGCGCCTATTTCCGCGAGAACATCATCGTCACGACCAGCGGCATGAATTACCGCCTGCCGCTGATGATGACCGTCGCGCTGTTGGGGATCGACAATCTCCTCTTCGCCGCCGATTGGCCCTTCGAGAAAGCGCGCGACGCAGTCGACGCCATGGACGCCATGCCGCTCTCCGAGGAGGACAAAGCGAAGATCTATCACCGCAACGCCAGGCGGGTGTTCCGGCTGTAAGGTCCGGTGCTTTTCGCAACCCGCTAAACCGTTTGCGCTCCGCATCGCCTGGGCGGATAATCCGCCCAGCGCGCATTTCGATCACCGGGTCCGGAGGCCGTCTCATGTTCGCCAAGCTCAATCACCTCGCCATCGTCAGCGAAAACTACGCGATGAGCACGCGCTTTTACGAAGCCGTGTTCGGCCTCAAGACGGCGCGCGAGGCGCGCGTCGAGAGCGCGACGGTGGTCGGCGACGGCTATGTCGGCATGAACATCAATCCGCGCGTCGCCGGACGCGGCGCGCGGCTCGAGCATTTCGGCTTCGAGGTGAACGACGTCGAGACCGCGCTGTCGCGGCTCAAGGCCTTTCCCGATGTGCAATGGGCGAAGCGCCCCTCCAACCGGCCTTTCGCGGGCATCTCGGCGCATGACCCCGACGGCAACGTGTTCGATATCTCGCAAAAGGACATGGAGAACCGCACCGACGTCTATGTCGAGAAGAACGCGCTCCATCCCACCCACATCACGCATTTCGCGCTGCGCACCATGCATGCGGATGCGATGGCCGAGTTCTATCGCACCGTGTTCGAGCTCGAGCCGCGCAACAAGCGCGAGGGCGATCCCAACCACTATCTGACCGACGGGCACATGACCATGATCATCATGCCCTGGCGCATCCACGACTACGACAACACCGGCATCATGCCGCCCTCGCTCGACCATATCGGCTTCAAGACCGAGAGCCTCGCGAAGTTCAAGAGCGAGGTCGAGCGCCTCAGCGCGCGCAACCCCTATCTCGCGCCCTTCCCGGTTGCTCAAGGCCCCGAAGCCCGGGCGCGGCTCGCCCTGTTCGAGAAGAGCTGTCCTTTCTGCCAGCATCACCTGTCGGATATCGAGGGCGTGTTTCTGGGCGTCGCCGAAGCCTGATCCGCGCGCCCGCCTTTAGGGTGGGCGCACCGATTGCTTAAGCTGTCGCGAGATCGCTATCCTGTAGCGGGGCGTCCGGTCGCGGGCGCCGCAAGGGGAGAGCGCCATGGATCAGGTTGCCAGCACGACGCGCACGGTGTGGAATCCCGACAAGTTCCGTTTGCGCCGCCTGGTCGAGCGCCTCGTCGAGATGGACGAGATCGAGGTGCTGAGCGAGCCGGTCGCGCTCTCGGAAATGAGCCCGATTATCGAGAACACCAAAAAGGGCGTTCTCTTCAAGAAGGCGGGGCCCGAGCAGCACGAGGTGGTCGGCGCGGTCAGCGCCTCGCGCAGCCGCCTTGCCGCTGCATTCGGCGTGCCGGAAGCGAAGATGCGCGAGGAGTTCCTCCGCCGGCAGGCCAATCCGCAGAAAACCTTCATCGTGCCGACGAGCGAGGCGCCGGTGCAGGAGATCGTCCTCACCGGCGACCAGATCGACATGTACAAGCTGCCCTTCCATGTGCAGCACGAATATGACGGCGGGCCCTATATCACCTCGGGCAATGATTTCATCATCGACCCCGTTTCCAAGCGCAGCAATGTCGGCTGCCGGCGCCTGATGCTGCGCGGCAAGGACAAATGCGGCTTCAATGCGACCGCGCCCTCCGATTTGCAGGCGATCTATCGCGGCTGCGTTGCCCGCGGCGAGAGACTGCCGATGAGCTTCACCATCGGCGCGCATCCGCTCGACACCATGGCGGCTTCGCATCGCGGCATGCCGGGCCAGGACGAGATCAACACCATCGCCACCTTCCGCGGCGAGCCGCTGGCCGTCGTTAAATGCCTCACCAACGACATTTACGTGCCCGCCGATGCGGAGATCGTGCTCGAAGGCTATGTCGATGAGCGCGGCTATATCGACAATGAGGGCCCCTACGGCGAATACATGGGCTATTACGGCCCGATGCATGGCGATCCGGTCTTCCATGTCACCGCCATCACGCGGCGTCGCGACGTGCTCTACCAGACGATCAAGCACGGCGTCGGCAAGAATCTCGGCTGGTGCGACGGCGCGCCGATGGGTGCGGTCGGCACCGAGGCACGCGCCTGGCAGGTGTTGAAGCAGGCGGGCATCGATGTCGTCGACGTGTTCTCGCCGCCCGGCCCGGGGGTGAACTGCCATCTGCGGGTCTCGATCAGGAAGCGCAGCAATGCCGAGCCGCATGCGGCGATCAGCGCGCTGCTCGGCATGCTGCGCACGACCAAGCATGTCTATGTCACCGACGACGATGTCGATATCCGCTCCAGCGAGCAGATGGAATGGGCGATGTCGGGGCGCTTCCAGGCCTCGAAGGACATCTATGTCCTAAAGGATATGCCTTTCATGCCGATGGATATGTCAGGCCATCACGGCATCAGCGACAAGGTCGGTTTCGACTGCACTTGGGTCCACCCGCGCCCCACCGCCGTCACCGCCCGCGTTCCCGAAGCGGCAAAGATCGGCGGGCCCGCGCGCTTCCAAACCGTGCAGCAGGCCTTGGAATCAGGGCCGATGCATTTCGCCAAGCTGATGTCGGTGCTCGGCAGCCGCGACGGGCGCGAGATTGTGCGCGAAATCGAGACGCTGCGCGATGCCGGCCACCTCGAGCGCAACAGCGACGGCGAGTACTATCTAAAGAAGTGAGTTAGACCGGATTCGCGAGCGCTTAAATCGGCCCTCTCCGCCGCGAAGCGGGGGAGAGGGAGGGACCCAATCGCGATAGCGATTGGGAGGAGGTGGCATTTTACGTCAGATACCCACTTCACCCGCTCGCTTCGCTCGCACCCTCTCCCCCCGCACGCGGGCGGAGAGGGTTAGTTCTGCAAGTTACCCTCGCCAGTATGCGAACCCCATCGCGTTGCCGGTGCCGGCTTCGGAGCGATAGCACGGCACATAGTCGACGATGTTCGGCGCATAGCCGAGATCGGCCATGGCGCCCGCGACCGGCACCCAGTTTTTGACCTCCGAGGTTCCGGCCTGAAAGATCGGCTCGCCCAGCGACGCGACACCCTCGATGCGGCGATTGCGCAGCGCATCGAAGATCGCGTTGTCGACCGCCTCGTCGATGACAAAATGGGTCAAGCCGCCCGAGGCGATGAGCGCGACGCGCGCGTCGCTCTTCCAGCTCTCGATCGCGCGCAGCAAGGATTTGCCGAAGGCATAGCAGCGCTCGACGGTCGGCTGGTTCGGCGGATAGAAGGTGTTGAGCACCACCGGCACCGAAGGCACCGGCTTGTCGCGCATGATCTGGCGATAGACGAAGCCGAAAGCGTGCGGGATGTGATCGACGCCTTGCGGCAGCATGCCGAGGGTCGTCACGTCGAACTGATCGGCGATCGCGGTCGCGATGATGTGCGAAGCGAGCTCGGGATGGCCGTGATAGGTCGCGCCTGCCGGCGGGATATGGCCCGGGATCGCAATCGGAATGCCTGGCGGCATTTGCGCGATCTGCTCTTTGGTCGGAAAGAGATTGGGGATGGTCTCGCCGCGATAAACGCTCATCGCCGGGATGAGCGCCTCCTTGAACATCTCCATCTGATCGTTGCCGACGATCACCGCGACATCGGGCTTGGCGTCGGCGAAGACATCGGCGAGCTTGGCGATGGCGCGCTGGCAGGCGGCGTGCCGTTCGCGCCACAGAGCGGGCGTGATCTGGCGCTCGAGATTCTCGGCGGCGCGAACCGCCTTGAGCCCGTCGAAGCTATAGGCCTTGCCCTTGAACCAATGCGCCGGGTTGCGGCGGTCGGCCTCGACGCGCTGGCCCCATTGATCGGGCGGGGTCGAGAGCATGGGCCCGTGCGAGGTTCCGAGTCCGAGAACGATCTTGGCCATGGCTAGATCAACTCTCCTGTCTTGGGTTTCGCCCGCCGGCCTGGTTTCGGCGACGCCGGCGCATCGGCAAAATTCGTCTTGTGACCGAAAGTGGTCGCATAGTCGCGCTGCGCCGATTTGGGCAAAAAGCGCCGCTCGACCTCCTGTATCTTACCATATCCGAGAAGTTTTTTGACGTCCGGCTGGCCGAAGGGACTGGCCTTGACCCGGCGGTTCCAGTCGAGCAGGGCCGGCGCGCCGCGGGCATGCAAATCCTTAAGCAAATCCCAAGACGCCTGAAGCCCTGCGGTCGCGGCGATGGTCGGGTAGAGCACCACGCGCAAGCCGAGCTTTTCATACTCCTCCCAGCCGGGCGGCGCGTCCTCCCCGCCCCAAATGCCGAGCACCGGGCCGGGGATCGCCTTGCAGGCCTGGCGCACCTGCTCGCGCGTCTGCACCGAGTTGAGCCAGACGAGATCGGCCCCGCCCTCTTTCACATAGGCGACGCAGCGCTTCAGCGTGTCGTCGAAATTGCTGGCCTCGGCGCCGATCCCATCGCAGCGCGCGCAGATGACGAAATCGGGGTCGAGCGCGTCGCGCGCGGCGACCGCGGCCTTGATCTTGCCGACCGCCTCCTCGACCGGAATGAGCCGCCGGCCCGCCGCCGTGCCGGATTTTTTCGGCGCCTCCTGATCTTCGATCTGCAAAGCGGCGACGCCCGAGCGGATGATCGCCTCGGTTGCGAAATGCACGTTGACCGCGTTGCCATAGCCGGTATCGGCATCGACCAGAATGGGGATGTCGCAATGCGCCGCCATATGCCGCGCATGGTCGACGAGGTCGCTAAGCCCCAGAATGCCGTTATCGGGCACGCCGTAGAGGAAATGGGCGAGCTGCGAGCCCGGCAGGAAGAAGCACTCGAACCCCGCCTCCTGCGCGAGCCGCGCATAAAGCGGGCTGAACCCGCCCGGCATGACAGTGAGCGTCTTGCGCTTCAACATGGCGCGGAACTTACGCCGCGTCTCCTTTACCCTGTCGCCGCCTGCCTTCGCCATCGCCCCCTCCCGGATTATCGACATGGACGTTGCGGCGAAGTTTAATGAGCCGCGCGCCTCTTGTGCAAACCGACCGAGTGAGGACCTCATGGCCGAGGACGAGATAACCCAAAAGCTGCTCCGGATCGATGCCTGCGCCGTTTCCGATGCGGTCGACCGGCTGCATCTCGACGGCGCGGTGTCGGGCATCGCGCCGTTCTCGGTGGCACGCCGCATCGCCGGGCGCGTGCGCACCGTCGGGCTCGGCCCCGCCAATGCCGTGCCCTCGCCGCGCCATCTCGGCACCGCCGCGATCGAGGCGGCGCAAGCGGGCGATATCATCGTCATCGAGCAGCGCACCGGCATCGAAGCGGCGGGCTGGGGCGGGATTCTCTCGACCGGCGCCGCGGCCAAAGGGATCGCCGGCGTCATCGTCGAGGGGCCGGCGCGCGATCTCGACGAGGCGGTCGAGCTCGATTTCCCGGTCTATGCCCGCTCGGCCACGACGCGCACGGCGCGCGGGCGGATCGCCGAAATCTCCTGCGGCATGCCGATCACCGTGGGCACGGTGAAGGTCACCGATGGCGACTACGTGATCGCCGACCGCAGCGGCATCGTCTTCATCAAGCAGCGCGATGCGCGGCGCGTGATCGAGGCGGCGGTCCAGATCGCGGCGCGCGAGGCTGCGATGGCCGCGGCCGCGCGCAGCGGCGAGCCCATGGCCAAGGTGATGGGCGCCGATTACGAGGCGATGCTGAAGCGGTGAGGGCGTCTACTCATAAACGCTTGATGTCCGATTTCGCGGTCAGACCGGACTGAGGAGAGCGTGGGGTTGTACTTCCGCCTGTGGCCCATAGCTGAAATCTCGCAAACAAGGACCGAGAACCATGCAGATTAGCGCTTCCCAATGCCCGGCAGCATGCGCTGCAGCACACCGTCCCTCCGAATGAAATAATGCCAGAGGGCCGCGAGCATATGCAGCCCCACGAGATAGAGCAGCACGTTGACCAGGACCCCGTGCACATCCCCCGCCTCGTGCGCCCATTCCATCGTGTTGTCGGTGATGGCCGGCAGCGCGATAACTCCGAACAACGTCACCCGGAATCCGAAGTAGCCGGCCGCGGCCCACCCGAGCACCGGGATCACGAGCAGCAGCGCGTAGAGCAATGCGTGCGTGAGCTTGGCGAGCTTGCGCTCCCACGCGGCGATGCCTGTCATCGGCGGCACTGGACGGATCAAGCGCCAGAGCAGGCGAATGACGACGACCAGCATCAGCGCCGCGCCGATGGAGAGGTGCCAATCCACCAACCCTTCCTGCGGCGTGTTCCGGCGGATATCCGGCATGGTCCAGCCGACGAGGACTTGCAAGCCGACAAGGCCGAACACCAGCCAGTGCAACGCACGCGCAACCGGATCGTAGGTCCGTTGCTCTTCGCCGCGGTTCAGGTCGACGGGGCGGGAGCGATCGATGGATGTGGTCATGATCGACTCACTCGGATTTGCAGGCTGTGGCGGAAGGGTCGGCTGCGCTCGCGCGCTCCTCATAGTGGCCATGCACGTCCGCTTTCGCGGCGTCGTACAGGCCCTCGACATAGTGAACGTAGGAGACATAGGACTCGACATAGTCGCGTCCGGCGGCGACGTCGTTCTTGTCGTAGCTCTTGCGCGCTTCCACCTTCTCGAATTGCTCGGTCAGCCCGGCTTGCATCGTCTCGGTCAGCAGCTTGGCCACGGGCGCGACATCGCCGGTCGCAATCGCCTTGTCAGCGGCAGGAACGGCCGGACCGAGATCCGTGCCCGCGGGCTTGAGACCGGTGTATGGAGCGCCTTCGCCCGCTCGGTGAATGCGGACGAGGGTCTCGAAGAAGTACATGTCGGCCATTTCTTTTGCGGCCGGGTTCAGCTTTCGGACCGAAGCGGCGTTATCGAACGCGGTTTTGATTTCTTTCTCGTTCTCCTTCGAGACCCAGATCAGAACGAGATTGGAATTGTTCTCATCGAGCGCCTGACGCGCCGCGGCGACGACGGGGCCGTCCAGCGTGTCGCAGTGAGCGAATGCCGCGGGCGCGCCGGACAGCGATAACAACGCGGCGGCGGCCGCACCGACGGCGAATCTGGAACGAGTCATAAGCTGTTCCTCCTTTGTCAGAGGCTGACAAAAGAGGCCTTGACCTGCCTTGACTTAGGTCAATGAGGAGCGCCTCCGGCCGCGATTCGCCATCGATAGCCAGATTGAACATCGCGAGATCGGGCTGTACCTTGGTTTCGCCTCGGCTGCGATCGTCGGCACGTCCGTGGGCGTCCGCGTTCTGCAAAAATGGCTGCATCGCCCCGAGATTCAGCGCACTCACCCATTCCGCCGGGCTGGCCGGGGATCGCCCCGACCTGGACGTCGAGCGCGAAGGATATGGTGATGACGGCGCTCGGCCCCAGCCGCGTTTGGGCGACGGTTGGCTATGGCATCGTCAATGAAGTTTATTGGCCGTCAGCCGGTCGACCACAGATCCGCGATCTGGGATTCATCGTCGCCACCGCGTCGGGTTGGCACGAGGTCAAGCGCGTCGCCCGGTATCAATTGTCGCTACCGAAGCCATATCTTCCGCTGCCAGGAATCGTTCATGAAGGCGATGCCTACCGTCTCGAACTCGAGTTGTCGCTCGATCCCTTGCGTGACGTCCTCCTCATCGCTTTTCGTCTCACTGGCGAGGACGCCAAGCTCTATGCCTTGCTCGCCCCACATCTTGGTGGCAGCGGCCTTCACAACAATGCGCGGGCCGCGGACGGCTTGCTCGCCTGGAAGGCGGAGAACGCGCTTCACCTCGCAGCCGATTGCGGCTTTTCGCGCGCCAGCGCGGGGTATGTTGGACATTCCGATGGATGGCAGGACTTTTCGCGTCATGGATACATGCGCTGGGCCTATTGCGAAGCCCTCGATGGCAATGTCGCACTGATGGGTGAGTTGGCTGCGCCGCAAGGGGTAATGGCATTAGGCTTTTCTGACAGTCTTGAGGGCGCTCGCACGCTCGCGCGATCGAGCCTCGGCGAAGGTTTCGATCCGATTCGACGCTCTTGTGCGTCGGACTGGGAGGCTTGGGCGGCGGACCTCGTGATACCCGACGCCCCCGATGAGATTCAGCGCGAGGCCTATCTTTCAGCTGCGGTGTTAAAGATTCACGAGGGGCGGACGTACCCGGGCGCAATCGTTGCGAGCTTGAGTGTCCCCTGGGGAAACACGAGCGACAGCGCCGGCGGCTACCACCTCGTCTGGATGCGAGACGCAATCGAAGCAGCCTTCGGCCTGCTCGCCGTCGGCCACGCGACAGATGCACGGCGGATTCTTGGCTACGCCATCGCCACCCAGCAAACCGACGGTGGATGGAGCCAAAATAGCTTTCCCGACGGTCGGCCGTTCTGGACGGGCGTGCAACTCGATGAAGTCGGATTCCCCATACTGCTCGCGGCCAAGCTCGCGGAACACGGCGCGCTCGATCGTCTCGCGGGCGTCGCGGATATGATCAGCCTTGCTGCTACCTATCTCGCGCGCAACGGGCCCCTCAGCCCGCAGGACCGGTGGGAAGAGAATGCTGGCATCACGCCCTTCACGCTTGGGATCGAGATCGCTGCCCTGGTGGCCGCTGCCGATTACCTGCCGGGAGCGGAGGCCCGCTATGCCTTGTCCCTCGCCGACTATTGGAACGAGCGGCTCGAGGACTGGACCTATGTCGAGACCGGCGTGTTCGCCGAGGCATTCGGCGTGGACGGCTATTACGTCCGTATCGCACCGCCGGCTCTCCAGGGCGGATTATGCGGACGGATCGACATTCGCAACCGGCCGGGCAAAAGTATCCCTGCCATTGCGCTTATCGGCATGGATTATCTCTATCTCTGTCGCCTCGGATTGAGAGACCCGCGTGACGTGCGTATTCAGAACACGCTGAAGGTCTGTGAGGGGATCCTCCGCGTCGAGACGCCGCACGGCGTCGCATATCGCCGGTATAACGAGGACGGCTATGGCGAACACGAGGACGGCAGTCCCTTCGACGGGTCGGGCATCGGCCGCGCGTGGCCGCTGCTGACAGGGGAGCGCGGTCATCTCGATCTATTGCTCGGCATCGACCCCCTTCCCTACCTCGAAATGATGGCGCGTATGACCGGCCCGGCCGGTCTCATTCCAGAACAGATTTGGGATGTTCTGCCAATTCCCGAGCGAGGGCTTCAACCGGGCAAGCCCACAGGCAGCGCGATGCCGCTGGTCTGGGCGCATGCCGAGTTCCTCAAGCTTCTTGCGGCGCGACGTCTAAGCCGGCCGCTCGAGCTGCTCGGAAGCGTCGAACGGCGCTATCGCGCGCGGCGCCCCACAGCGGCAGCATGGCATTGGCGGCTCGCCGAACCCTTCGATGTCTTGCCGTACGGCCGCGCGCTTCTGATCGAATCTCTCAATCCGTTCCTCCTTCACTTCGGCTTCGACGGCTGGCGGCATATTGCCGATGTGAGGTCGGAGCCGCAGGGGCTGTCCATGCATGGCGTCCGCTTTGATGCAGCGATTTTGTTGGATCATTCGGTGATAGATTTCACGTTTTATTTTGTTGAACAGGGTCAATGGGGAGGCACCGACCATCACATCACCATTCGCCACGGGTGATGGCGGACTTTCGGTTGTGGCACTAGGCCGACTTATGGCGATGTGTGCTTTCCTGCTGCTGTTGGTGCCATTGCAATCTTATGAGTATACCCCCTAGCGCCGATTCCAAGCCCGTGGCATCAACCTCTCCGCCGCGAAGCGTAGGGTTGTTCGACCCCGCGCCTCACAAGATCGCGCTCATCGGCCTGAGCTCGGTCACCGGCGGAAAGCCGCAGAGCTCGGCGGGATTGTCGACGAAGATGCGGTTGCGCGTCGCCTCGTCGGGCACCCAATCGAGCATGATGTCGACCAGATCGCCGTCATTCGGCATCGGCTTGAAATATTGCGGATGCGGCCAATCCGTGCACCACAACAGGCGATTGGGCGCATGCGCGGCGAGCTTTCTGACGATCGGCACCGTGTCGGCGAAGGGAAAGCGCTCGTCCGATGAAAAGCGCGGATTGATCTTGATCCAGCAGCGGCCGGTATCGAGGCATTGCAGCAGGAATTTGAATTCCGCGCTGTCGGTGCCTTTCTCCGTCTTCACATAACCGACATGCTCAAGGACGAAGCGGCCGGGCGACGAAAGGATCTGCTTGTTCCAGGTATCGTCGTGGATGAGATAATGCGCGGACCAGCCGTATTCGTGGACGCGGTGAACGAGCCGCTCGTCGAGCACCGGCCCGAAGCGCCAGGCGAAGCGCGCGCCGATCACGCCGGCCTTGGTCAGGATCTCGAATTCTCGGTCCGTCGTCTCCGACCATGGCGCGATCACGGCGCGCAGCCGGTCGGGAAAGCGCGACAGCCCGTGCAGCGCGATCTCGTAGCTGTTCTTGTACATCATCGACTGCACCAGAAGGCCGCGGCTGAGGCCCATCGCCTTCTGCATCGCAAGCCAGTCCTCGATCGTCGCGTCGTCGAAATCGAGATGGCCGAAAACATGGCCGGGCGCCAAGGGAAAGCGCGCTTGCGGTCCGATGAAGTGGAAATGCGTGTCGCACGCGCCCGGCGGCAGTTTCAACTTGGGCGTCTTGTAGTTGCGATCGAATGGCGGCGATTTCTTGCGTTCCATCAAAAATCCTCCCTTGCTTCGCCGCGAATTTAGCAGCCCGCGGCGGGCGCGTCAGGCGCGTCTTTGCCGTTTCGGGTTTGCCGGCTTTGCGGCCGGAGGTTAGAGTCGCCACAAAGATCGGGAGGAACGAATGGCCGTTCAGAAAATCGGCGAGCATATTCCGCGCGAGGAAGATTTCCGGCTGCTGCGCGGCAAAGGCCGCTACGTCGCCGACGTGAAGCTGCCGGGCGAGGCGCAAGGAATTGTCCTGCGCTCGCCGCATGCGCATGCGCGCATCCTTTCGATCGACACAGGCAGGGCCAAGGCGAGCCCCGGCGTCATCGCTGTCTTCACCGCCGCGGACCTCGCCAAGCGCGGCCTCGGCAGCACGCGCCCCTTCGCGCCGAGGAAGCGCAGCAACGGCACGCCGGCTTTCGTCTGCCCGCAGCCGCTCTTGGTCAAAGATCGCGTGCGCTATGTCGGCGATCCCGTCGCCTTCATCGTCGCCGAGAGCGTCAACGCGGCGAAGGACGCGGCCGAGCTGGTCGATATCCGCTACGAGCCTTTGCCTGCCGTGATCACCGCCGAGGCGGCGCTCGCGCCCGGCGCGTCCGCGGTCCATGACGACAATCCCGGCAACGAGGCGTTCTTCTTCGAGCAGGGCGACAAGGCCGCGGTCGAGGCCGCTTTCGCCAAGGCCGCGCATATGGTGCGCCACAAGACGGTCATCAACCGCGTCACCGCCAACACGATGGAACCGCGCGGCTGCCTCGCGCAGTACGATCCGGTCGATGGGCGCTACACCATCCGCTGCACCGTGCAATCGGCGCATGGGCCGAAGGCCATCCTCGCCGACCAGATCTTCAAGCTGCCGCACACCAAGTTCCGCGTGCTCTGCGACAATATGGGCGGCGGCTTCGGCATGAAGGGCGGCTGCTATCCCGAATATGCGCTCTCGCTTTTCGCCGCCGAGACGACCGGGCGGCCGGTGCGCTGGATCGCCGAGCGCAGCGAGGGCATTCTCGCCGACGATCAGAGCCGCGGCAGCGTCGTCGATACCGAATTGGCGCTCGACAAGGACGGCAAGTTCCTCGCGCTCAGGATGCGCAACAGCGCCTCGATCGGTGCCTATTACTCGAACGACCGGCCGGCGATTCCGCTGACCGTCGCGCTCAACTGCCTCATCAACACCTATCACATGCCTGCCGTCCACGCGCAGGTGAAGGCGATCCTCACCAATACCATGACCATCGCGCCTTATCGCGGCGGCGGCCGGCCCGAGCCGATCTATGTCACCGAGACGATCATCGACAAGGCGGCGCATCAGCTCGGCCTGACGCCGGCGGAGCTGCGCCGGCGCAACACCGTGCCGGCGAGCGCCATGCCTTACACGACGGCGCTCAAGGCGACCTATGATTCGGGCGATTTCCTCAAAAACCTCGAGGATTGCCTCGAGCTTGCCGATCAAGCGGGTGTGGAACGGCGGCGCGCGGACGCAAAGAAACGCGGCAAGATCCTGGGCTTCGGCGTTGCGACCGCGGTTGCGGCGACGGGCGGGCGCGATTTCGAATTCGCCGAGGTGCGCTTCGATCCCTCGGGCGCGGTCACGCTCATCACCGGCAGTATGGATCACGGCCAGGGCCACGCTACCACCTTCAAGCAGGTTCTCTCGGACAAGCTCGGCATCGACGCCGATCTCATCCGTTACGAATATGGCGATACCGATCTCGTGCCGATCGGCGTCGGCACTTTCGGCTCGCGCTCGGCGATCTTGGCCGGCGGCGCGATCACGGTCGCGGCGGAGAAGCTCATCGAGAAGGGCAAGAAGGTCGCGGCGCATATGCTCGAAGCCGCGGTCAGCGACATCGCCTTCGAGAACGGCACATTCACCATCGCTGGCACCGACCGCGCGGTACCGATCAGTGCGGTGGCGAAGCATGCTTTCGAATGGGGGCATCTGCCGAACGACATCGAGCTGGGCTTCACCGAGAACGCCAATTACGGCCCGCCCAACGCCTCGACCTTCCCGTCGGGTGCGCATATTTGCGAGGTCGAGATCGACGAGGAAACCGGCAAGGTCGCTTTGACGCGCTATGCGGCGGTCGACGATGTCGGCCGCGTGCTCAATCCCTTGGTCTGCGAAGGTCAAATCCAGGGCGGCATCGTCCAAGGCATCGGCCAGGCGCTGATGGAGGACATCGTCTACGACACAGCGAGCGGCCAGCTCCTCACCGGCTCGTTCCAGGATTACTGCATGCCGCGCGCCGATGATTTCTGCGATTTCGTCTTGGGCAGCAATTGCTCGCCGACGCCGCGCAATCCCTTGGGCGTCAAGGGCGTCGGCGAGGCCGGCACGATCGGCGCGCTGCCCGCGGTGATGAACGCGGTCAACGACGCGCTCCACCGCATGGGCGCGCCCTATATCGAGATCCCGGCGACCTCGGAGAAGGTCTGGCGCGCGATGCGGGCGGCGCGGTAATTCGGGGCCGCGCGCGGCCATGCCGCAGAACTGGATTGCGGTCGCTTCTGCCGAACACGCGCGGCGCGGCGGCGAAGGCGGCTTCATCCAGGTCTCGCATGGCAAGCTCGCGCCCTTGAAACGCGTCGCGCCCGGCGATCGCGTCGCGGTCTACGCGCCGACCGTGACGATGGGCGGCAAGGAGAAGTGCCAGGCCTTCGTCCTCCTCGGCATCGTGCGCACGGGCGAGCCTTATCAGGTCACGATAAGCGAAGACTTCAAGCCCTTCCGCCGCGATGTGGACTGGAAGTCGAAAAAAGAGACACCGATCGCACCGCTGCTCGAGACGCTCGACTTCACCAAGGGCCGCCGCAATTGGGGCTATCAGCTGCGCTTCGGCCTGTTCGCGATCAGCGACCACGACATCGATGCGATCGCGCGCGCGATGGGGGTGGCGTTATCAGATAAGTGACGTCGAAACAAAAATGAAACTTCGAAAGCTTTCTGTTCTTCTCTTGGTACTCGCGCCCCCGTCAGGCGTGGCCGCTTGCACGATTCATGACAATATGCTCGCGTCAAATTTCCACCGCGTGAATGTTGGGATGCAAGAGCGACAAGTTCTCTCGGTCCTTGGGACACCACACACTATCGGTCGTTGCGAGGCTCCGTTTCAGCCCTGGAGACGGCCTGACTGTGCCAAAAGCTATCTTTACCCGTCTTGGGGAGAGCCGCTTTTACCAATTATGTGGATGGTCTGGTTCGACGCGAGTGGCACGGCGATCGACAAGGCCCGCTTTGAGTCGTGGTGAACCAAACCCTTGGGAGTGATCGCTGCATCAACAGCGCGCGTCCTTCGACTGCGCGCTTCGCGCGCGCTCAGGATGAGGCGAAAGGGTGAGTGGCATCGGCCGTCGAGGCCAGTAAAAATTTACCTCATCCCGAGCGAAGTCGAGGGACGCAGAATCGATGTGCAGCGATATCCGGGTAATCGGCAATCCTGCGTCGCAATAGAGGGGCTTTTTACCGCCTCGCCTTCGCTTCCTCGATCGCGCGCCAGACGCGCTCGGGCGTCGCCGGCATCTCGACATGACGGACGCCGAATTCCGACAGCGCATCGACCACCGCGTTGATGGTCGCGGCCAAGGCCGGCGTCGTGCCGCCCTCGCCGCCGGGACGGATGCCGTAGCGATGGCTCGTCGCCGGCAGCTCGATGAGCTCGCAATTGAAGCTCGGCAGCACATCGGCACGCGGGATGGCGTAATCCATGAAGGACGCCGCCATGTTCTGCGCGCTTGTGCGATCGAAATAGCACAGCTCCAACAGCGCTTGGCCGATGCCCTGCGCCGCCGCGCCATGGGTCTGACCATGAAGGATCAGCGGATTGATCGCGCGGCCGACATCGTCGGCGCCGCTCCAGCGGGCGATCTCGACTACGCCCGTATCCGGATCGATCTCGACCTCGCAGATATGCGTGCCCGAGGGCCAGGCGCCGAGCGTGATCGTCTGATCGGAGATCGCATCGAGCTTTCCTTGGAGCTCCGCGGGCAAATCCTTGCGCGTCGCCGCGGCCTTGGCCGCATCGAAGATGCCGAGACGGCGATCCGTGCCGCGGATGGTGAACTGGCCGTTCGCGAACTCGATATCGGCGGGCGCGGCTTCGAGCAC
>Ga0070680_100001336_pt1 | contig 17856 bp, 14 predicted proteins | sample KBSC73BmetaG_FD_64672 | JGI IMG/M metagenome (GOLD analysis project Ga0070680, IMG submission 64672) | Corn rhizosphere microbial communities from Kellogg Biological Station, Michigan, USA - KBS C7-3B metaG | ecosystem: Host-associated > Plants > Roots > Rhizosphere | place: USA: Michigan...
CGCGCGGCGTCAATCGTTCGATCAAAGCCTTCTGATTGCCCGGCTCCAGGACGCACACCGTTGCACGCTCCGCGAGGAGCCGGTCGCGCGTGAGCGGGCCGTCGAGCGTCGTCGAATACTTCGCACCGGCCGTGCTGCTCGCATCCACCATGCGAACGCGCGCGGGCCACGAGCTGTTCCATACGCGCGAGATCGGATCCAGCTGCACCCACACGCGGTCCTCCGCCATCACGGTGAGGCCACAAGTATGTGCGATGTGTGCGAGCGTGCTCTTTCCCGATCCGCTGGCGCCGGCGAGCAGCAGCGTGCGTCCGCCGGCGCGGACGGCGGACGCGTGCAGCGGATGCCGATCGAAGTGCGCAAGCAACGCGAAGGTCATTGCCTCGAGCATCGTGTCGTGAAAGCGGTCGGCGTCGGCAACGAGCTCGCTGCTGGCGTCCACGCTGCTCGTGCGGCGCAGCGGATCGCTCACCCCCAGGCTGCCCTCCGATCGTGCGACCACACGTGTCGCGTCCGGCAGCGAGTACTGCATCGGCGAACTGCCTTCTCGCCGGTCGTGCACGCGAATGCAGACGGTGACGACCGGCTCTTCGGCGACGTCGCCGCCATCGATCGTGGCCCAGCAGCCATACCGGTCGCGGACGATGCATGCGACCCGCTCGCTATCGGTCGCGAACCGCGTGCGGAGGCCGAGGATCGGCAGCTCGACGACGATCGGCAGCGCGGTCATCGCGCGACCTCATGATAGATGCGCTCGAACGTTCGCGCGGTGAAATCCGCGTCGATGGCGAGTGCGCGCTGTTGTGCGTGCGCCGCAAGCGTGCGTCGGCGTGCGTCGTTCGCGAGCAACGCGCCGGTCTGGTGCGCGAGCTCGGACGCATCGCCGATCGGGACGCCGATCGCGGCGTGCGGTGCCCATTCGTCGACGTGGCCCACCGCGGTGCCCACCGTCGGCACACCGGCGATCGCTGCCTCGAGCACGGCAAGCGGACCAGCTTCGTGTCGTGACGAGACGAGCAACACGTGCGCGCGATCGACGAGCTGGCGCAATGCATCTCGTCGCAGGACGCCGTGCCAGTGAATGCGATCGCCGAGCCTGCGCGCGACGGGATGCTCGCGGATCGCACCATTGGTGGTATCCAGACCCGCCAGATGCAGCTCGAAGTCGATCCCGCGATCCGCGAGGATGCCGGCGGAGTCCATGAGCGTTTCCTGATCCTTCACCGGGCGGATGTCGCCAATGTGCAGCAGGCGCGCGGGTTGTTCGGCGTCACGCGAGCGAACGGACGCCACAGGCCAGCGATCGACCGCGACGCCGATCGGAACGCAGTCGGCCGCGATCCCCTGTTCGGCGGCGAGGCGCTGCATGAACGGAGTGGCGACGGTCACTCGTGTCGCTCCGGCAATCGCCGCACGCAATGCGGTCCGGCCCAGTGCGGAACAGCGCATCCCATAGTCGATGTCGCGCATCGCCACGAGCTCGCCGCCCGACGGATGAAACACGACGGGCACCCCGAACCGTTTGCCGAGCACGCCGGCGTACGTGCCGCACCATCCGAAGAATGCGTGGATCACGTCGAAGCGCGCCGTGCGATGCGCCGCCTGAAAGACGCGCCATAGCCGCAGGCTGCGTCCGCGCGCTCGGCCGGTGTCATGGACACGCGTGCCGAGCAGCGACCATTCGCCAGGCGCGTCGTTCTGGCCGAGCGCGAAGACGTGAACCTCGTGCGTGCGCGCGAGCCGCTCGATGAGCCAGAGCCGCGAGTGGATGACACGATCCTCGCCGCTTGCATCGACTCCGCCGGGCACGATGAGCGCGATCTTCATACGCGCGCCGCGGCGAGTGCCTCGTATGCCAAACGGAGCTCGCGAGCGATCGCGTCGTACGAGAGCTCCGTGTCGAATCGGCCGCGCACGCGCGCCGCAGTGGCAACCGATCTCGGCGCACGGCGGGCCCCGCCGCCATCGGGAGTGAGCCAGTAGCTCCCGATGGCGGCGGCGAGCGCCGATGGATTCTCGATCGGAATGAGCGCACCTGTATCGCCGACGATGCGCCGCGCGGCTGGAATGTCGGTCACGATCGGGGTCGTGCCGCACGCCATCGCTTCGAGCAGCGAGAAGCCACTCGCCTCGTGGTGGCTCGCCTGCACGTAGAAGTCCGCGGCGCGATGCCGCAACTCCATCTCGGCGTGCGGCCGCGTCCCGAGCAGCACCACGCGTTCGCGCAACACGGGAGACTCCGCGATTCGCCTCGTCACGACGTCGAGCAGCGGCGCCTTGCCGTAGCACATCCACAGACGCACATCGGGAAGCTTGCGCGCAACGCGCTCGACGGCGGCGAGCAGCGTCAGCGGATCCTTGTTGTCGTCGAGCCGTCCGGTCCAGAGCAGGCACGGGTCGCCGAACATGCCGGTCGCGCGTCGAGCTTCATCTCGAGCTCCCGGCGTGAACGTGCTCGACCCTTCGAGCACGGGGAAGATGGGCATATCGGCGCGCAACAGCCCGGCATCCGCGAACGGGCGCGCCTGTTCGACCGTGGTGAAAGCAGCGCCCGCGACCGAGCGAAGCGCCCAACGCCACGCAGTCGAGCGCCATCCGGTGGGCACGCGCGTCGCGTGATCCTGAATGAGCACGGGTGCGTCGCCGGATCTCGCGAGTGCGGCAACGGCGGACAGGTGATGAATTCCGCGCACATGAATGACATCTGGCTCGAGCGAGGCCACCAGCGCGATGATACGTCGCGGGATGCGCGCCGCATCGTCGACGAACCGATACGACACGCCGTCGCGTTCGACCGTGCGTGTCGTGTGCGCGCGCTGAACGACGACGACATCCACGCCACCGCGGCGCAGCGCGGATGACACCTCGGTGAGTGTCGGCCAGGCGTCGAGCAGTTGTTCCGGCGTTCGACGTTCGCGATCCGCGTGAAAGCTCACGTGCACCGCGCGGAGTGGCCGCTCGATCAGCATACGCTCATGCCGGTTCGAGACCAGGCTCGAGCGACATCGCATCCGCGCGCGCGACGGCACGCGCGATGAGCTTGGGCCGGCCGTCCAGGCACACGCGCATGGTCGCGACCTCGCACCGCTCGAACCAATCGGCGAGATCCGGATCGGCGACGACGGGCGCTCCGTTGCGTACCACGGCGCGGATGTCCGTGCGCGAGAGGCCGAGGAGCGTGTCGTACGGATCGCTGTTCGCGCGAGCCACGATGCAATCAGCATTTTGCCCGGCGCGAAGGCCGCCGACGTCCGGCTCACGAAGAATCGCGCTCGCGTCGGAGGTGACGAACCGCAACAACTCACGCGGCGTCAGCCGTGAGTGCTTGGCCGCGATGCGAAGCTCGTCGAGCAGATCGCGGGAGCCCGTGAGACGCGAGTCCGTGCCCAGCGCGACGCGACGTGCAGATGCAAGAATGCTGATGTCGAGCGTTCGCCCGAACATCGCCACGTTGCTCGATGGACACCACACGACTGATGCGCCGGCCTCGAGAATGCGCGCGGCGTTCGCCGCGCTCAATCCAACGCCGTGCACGATCACCGTATTCGGCCCGAGACAGCCCAATTCGTCGAGGCGCGCGAGCTCACCGGCGGCAATGACGTCCACTCCTTCCGCGAGATGCACGATCCACGGCCGGTCGCTCGGCGTTTCGCGAAAGCTCTGCACGACCGGAGGGCCATAGCGCGCCGCGCCGCCGTCGACGCCGCCCAGCCCGAGCGAATGGCTCCAGCCGAGGTCGCGCGGCACCGTGACGGGAAAGAATGGATCGTTCATTTCCGCGACGCGCGGATCGTGGTGCGCGACGGTCGTCACTCCGGCAAGCACGTTCTTCAACGCGCCATGCCAGTGACGAACCTCGCGCGGCACGCTCGCGGCCGCTCCGACGTCGCGGCGCTGCCGATGCTGTTCCATCGCGTCGATCCACTGGTAGCTGTTCGCGTACGTCGCCGATGATCCGAGCGGCGGGATCGCGTTGAGCTGAAGATGGTCGTGCGCGTTGACGAGACCGGGATAGACGAAGTGGTCGCTGAGATCCAGCGCGACGGCGGCGCGCGCATCGGCGACGACGCGTCCGGTCGCGAACACGATCGGCGCTGCGTCGACGGAATCGTGATGCACGACGCGTACGCCGGTCAGCCGCACCGCTCCCGCGCTCATGATCTTGCGGGCCGCGCGAGCGACAGAGTACACACACAGCGCTCGCAGATGGCGTTGCGCTTCACGTCGAGCCCCTGCCGCCACGCGACGGCGTCAGGAGAATTGATCACCGCCGACAGCCCGCCCGCCGAATGGATGTTCCCGAGCGACGGTTGGAAGAAGCAGGGCCGAACGGTGCCGTCCGATTCGATCACGCTCGAGACCCACGGCGCATTGCACTCGTTGGGGTGAAACGACCCCTGTCCGAGGAGCGCGCCGAAATATTGCTCGAGGCGGCGGCGCAGCTTGGCCGGCGATTCGGCGATGAACCCCGATTCGAAATCTCGAATGTGCTCGCGCTCGAGCGCGTCGAGCTCCTCGGACAGTCGCGCGAGGTCGCCAGTGTCGAGCGCCACGGCGCCGACGCGATCCACGGTCCAGCCATCCGGGCGGTTGAACGCGTCGCTGCTCACATCCGCCGCGAGAAAGCTGATGCGATCGAGCCCGATCGCGCGCGCCGCTCGAACGGTCTCGCGCAGGTGTCCACAGTTCGCGCGTTGGACGGTGCATCGCGCGGTGACCTGCACGCGCGAGTCGGCGGCCTTCACCGCCGAGACACCTTCCGATAGCAGATCGAATGCGCGGGGCACGTTGCGGATGCGATCGTGAATCGGCCGCGGACCATCGAGGCTGACGACGACGTCGTCACAACGCTTCACCAGCTCCGGCGCATGCTTTCTGAGCAGCAGTCCCGTGCTGAGAACGGAGATGCCGATTCCCGCGGTCCGAAGGTGATCGCACAACGTCCAGAGGTCCGAGTGCAGCAGCGCTTCGCCGCCGCTCAACACCACGCGCTCCACGCCGAGTCCGCGCCACTCATCCACCCAGCGCGCGACATGCTCGGCACTGATCTCGCGCGACGTTCGATCGCGCCAGATGTCGCACATCACGCACTTGCAGTTGCAGCGACTGTGCGGGAAGAGAATGAGAACGGGGAGATGCGTGATCGGATCGACGCGCGGAAGCGGCGCGTGCTCGCGCGACGAGATCGTTGGCGACGGGCGCGGAGACAGTACCGTCATGCGGCCTCGCCCGCTTTCCGCCAGGCCATTACGGAGACCAGCGGCAGCCCGCACTGCGCCGCGTATGCCGCGTGGCGACCCGCGTCCGCATAGAAATGTTCGATGACCGGGCCCACCGCGCCGACCCGATGCGCGTCGAGTGCGAGCCGCGCGCCACGCGCCGCTCGTCGATGGTCTTCCAGCGCATGCGCATGATGCTCGAGCTCGTGCTGCACGCCCGAGTCGTCGCGAAAGGTGCGACGGTGCCCGGCGACGACTGCCGCCGTGTGAAGGTCGGACACGATCACGACGCCGCCAGCCGCGCACACCCGGCCGAGCTCCCGATACGCCGTGCCCACGTCGCGCACGTGACCAATCACGAGCCGGCACCAGACGACGTCGAAGCTCGCGTCGTCGAAGGGAAGGGCGCGGACGTCCGCGGCGGCGCAGGTGATCTCCGCATTCGCGGCGACGAGCATCTCCGGCACGAGATCCACGCCGACGGCCATCGACGCTCCACTCTGTGCAATGCGTCGTCCAACACCGCAGCCGACATCCAGCAACCGGCGCCCCTGGACCGACACCTCGAGTGCCCGAACCTCGGCGTCTTCCAGCGCGCTCACCGCGGTCTCCTCGGCATAATGCGCCGCCCACAGGCGATAGCCCTCGCGCGCCGGGAGCGCGGTCACGATCACGCTCCTTGCGGAACCGCGTTGCCGACGACGGGCGACGGCGCGCGCAGATGGCCGTACGCCTGACGGTCGTCAGGCTCGCGGCGCGCGAGGCGGCGCACCGTGCGCAGCGCGCGCGGATCGTCATAGTCGCCACGTGCCCACCGCCCTCGAGCGAGCAGTGCGCCGACGGCCTTGCCCCACGCCGCAGTACGCGTGTCGTGGACAGATGGAAACCGGCTCTTGAGAACCAGATCGAAGTTCTCGACGCGCGCCTTGAGCGGCGCGGCCAGCCATGGAGTGCGCGGGTCCTCGTGCGTCATCCACGCGACCCACTCGGGCTGCGTCCACTCCTCGAGCGACGGCGGCGTCACGGAGACGGCCTCGACGTCGCCGTAGGTGCCGCGACGCTGCGGCGTTGGCGTATAGAAGTAGGTGATCAACTCCATCGCCGGATTCACGCGCTTGAGCTTCCGCACGAACGCCAGCGTGTTCTCGATCTCTCCCCCGGGATCCTGAGGATCACCGAACACGAAAGAGAACTCTGGAATGATCCCATGTTTGCGCGATCGCTCCGCGACTGCCAGGACCTGCGACGTGGTGATCCCCTTGTTCATCTTCTCGAGCACCGCGTCCGATCCCGACTCGGCGCCGCAGAACACCATCGTGAGGCCGGCGCGCTCGAGCAGCCGCCACGTGTCATCCGAGAAGCGCATGAGAGCATCGACCCGCGCCTCGCACCACCAGCGCAGGCCGAGCGGCGTCACGCGTTCCGCGAACTCGCGTGCGACGTCCTCGCGCACAAAGAAGTTGTTGTCGTAGAAGTGCACCGAATCCATGCCGTGCTCGCGCACGAGATACGACAGATGCTCCACAGTACGCGCGGGGGACTGCACTTTCTCCCGGCTGCCAAAGACCGAGATCACGCCGCAGAACTTGCATCCATACGGGCAGCCGATCGACGCCTGGTACACGCCCGATCGCTTGCCGAGAAACGTGTGCTTGAGATAGCCGGCGACGTCGATGGCGTGATAGGCGGGCGCTGGCAGCTCGTTCGGGCCCTTCCACACGCGCTCCGGGGCGAGAAAGTGGCTCCCGTCCGATTCACGAAACCCTAAACCGTTCACCGTGTGCGGATCCCGCGCGCCATCGAGCACGTCGAGGAGCTCGACGAACGTGTCTTCACCCTGCCCGCGGACCATCCAGTCGACGTACGGCGCGTTGAGCACGGGCGTCGGATAGAGGCTGGGAAAGTTGCCGCCCCAGATCATCGGGACGTCCGGATGCCTCGCCTTGATCGCGCGCGCCAGCGGCACAGCGCTCACGAGCTGCGGGCCGGGCATGACGGTGAACGCCACCGCACGCACCGGATCCGCCGCGCCTCGGCGCGCGTCGATCTCGCCGCTCACCTCGGCGAGGACGTCGACGTCGGGAAGATTCCCGTCGATGATGCGCCACGTGACGCCCGGCGGCAGCGCCGCCCCGATCGCCATCACCGAGAGCGGAAACCGCCGATTGCCGGGACGCGTCGCGCGAGGATTGACGAGAAGAATCATTCGACGGGCGCCGCGGTTCGCCCGAGCTGATACAACACATGGTCGCCGAGCGCGGCGAAGGGACGCGCGACCAGGCGATCGAGACGCTCCAACGTGTCGACGATTCGCGGATAGCGCGAGATGCTTGGTTCCGCGGCGCTCGGCGGCACGAAGACGCCGATACCGGTGCGGGACACCGGCTCGAACCACGGCGCGAACGCTCGGCGGACGTCGCTCGCGCGATGATAGCGAACCGTGAAATCCTGCCCGCCCAACCGTGCATGCACATCGCCACGATCGAAGCGGCGAAACGCATTCGTCGCGCTTCCCTTGGAGAGCTGTACGATCCATTCGCCGACCGCGAGCGTTCCGAAGATCACCAGCGCCAGTTGTCCACCAGGCCGCACGAGTCGCGCGAGCCCGTGCGCGACGGGACGCAAATCCGTCACGCAGTTGAGTCCCGCGAAGTTCGAGAACGCGCCATCGAAGGGCGTCGCGCCGCTGACGGCGTGCCGATCGGCGAGGAGATCGAGCTGCTCGGCGCCGTACACCAGCGGCTGCGGTGCGCCTAGCGGGAGCAGCTTGTTCTCCGCGATGCGCACCATGGATGGCGACACGTCCGTGAGCAGGACTTCGCGTCCTCGCTGTGTGAGCCAGAGCGCGTCTTCACCGGTGCCGCCACCAACCTCGAGCAAGCGCGAGCCGCGCGGAAACATCCGCGCCAGCGTGCCGTGAACCGCCCGGCGCTGGGCACTCACGCTCTTCCATTCGCCGTAGCGCGCATCGAATCGCTCGGCGACGGCGTCGAACGCGAGTGCGGCAGGAGACAACTGCTGGTGCATGCTACCGTCCAGCGGCGACGAGTGGTTCCGGAGAGCGATGCGCCGCTTCGTCGCGCGCGAGATCGCGCCAGAGCGCGTCGTCCGCGTACCGATGCCGCGCCTCTTCGTGCAATGCATCGCGCACGCGGCGATAGAACGCCGTGGTGTACGTCCCGTTGAACAGCATCGCGAGATCGTCGGTGTGCTGCCAGTTGCGCCGAGCGCCGAGCTGCGCCTGCACGTTGTGATAGAACTTGGTGCCTGGCAGGGGATACGCGACCGACACGCCGATGTCGTGCGGCTGCTCTTCACGCAGCAGGTCGCGCGTGGCCAGCAGGTCGTTCCACGATTCCGACGGATAGCCGAGCTGAAGGAACCAGCAGGCGCGAATGCCGTGGGCTTTGAGCGCGCGCGTCGCCGCGCGTACCTCGTCGACCGTGGTGCCTTTCTCCATCGCATCGAGCACCGACTGCGAGCCCGACTCCACGCCGATCCAGACTTCCTCGGCACCGGCGCGCGCGAGTGCAGCGGCGGTCGCGGGGCGCAGGAGATCGGCGCGGCACTGAATCATGAATGGAATGCGCGCGTCGCGCGCCGCGACCGCATCGGCGAACTGGAGAATCCAGCGCGGCGTGAGCCCGAAGATGTCGTCCGCGAACCAGAGATGATCGGGCGCGACGTCGGCCTTGAGCCGCTGCATCTCCTCGGCGACGCAATCCGGGGCGCGCTGCACGTAGCGGCGTCCGAAGATCGGTTTCGCGCACCAGTTGCATCCGAACGGACAGCCGCGCGAGGCGACGATGTTCCACGAGAATCGGCCGTGTGCGCGCAGCCATGCATCGCGGTAGCGGCCGACGTCGACCAGATCCCACGCAGGCGACGGCAGCTCGTCGATGTTGCCGATGGACGCCGCATGTGCGGTGTGCGTGACACCGCGGCGGCCGTCGCCGAGCACGAGGCCGGGAATGGCGGAGAGCGATGCGTGTGGCGACTCCCGCCATGCTTCGGCCAGGGCGAGGAAACTGACGTCCGCTTCGCCTGGAAGCACCGCGTCGGCGCCGGCGTCGAGATACGTTCGCGGATGGTCGGACGAATCGGAGCCGTTCACGGCGACGCGACATCCGGCGTCGTGCGCCGCGCTCACCATCGCGAGCGTCGCCTCACGGGTGCGCTCGGTGCACATCTTCGTGAGGTAGTTGAAGTTGTCTTCCAGAATCCCGACGACGGCCGGACGCACCTCGGCGAGGACTCGACGAAAATCGTCGGGGCCGGAGGCGAACGTCGCGTCGAAGAGCGCGACGTCATGGCCCCGCTCGCGCAGCGCCGACGCCACCAGCAACGTGGCCAGTGGCGCGTACGGCTTCATTCGCTCGAGCTGTTTTGGGTCGTTCCGGAGGAAGAACGAGTTGGCGAGGAGAATCATTGGCAGCCGTTGCGGTCAATGATCAACCCGCTCGGCCGCGCAGACGTTCCCTTGTTTACGTGCCTACAATCCCTTGACCGTGAAGATCACCTGGAGGCCGCCCGGCCCGGACGCGATGATGGTGTACGTGGCCGGCGTGTTGCCCACGGTGAACGCCGTGCTCGCCTGACCCGACGTTCCGGTGGCGGTCGCCTTTGGATTGACCACCCCGCCGGTCGCGGACCAGGTGATGGGTACGTTCGGCACCGCATTGCCCGCTGCGTCGAGCGCCCGGACCGTGAGCAGCGTCGACGAGCCGCCGACGAACGACTGCGAGTCCGCCGACGCCTTCGAGAGCGCGGCGATCGCGCCGGCCAGTCCGGTCACGTTGATGTTGACGTTCGCGCTTGGCACCGACGCGTTGACCGTGTTCGTGCCCGATTTCTTGCTCAGCGTGAATTGCGTGTTCGTCGCGCCCGCGGCGTCCGTTGTCGTGGAGCGGTTGGTGATCGTTCCGTCGCCGACCGAGACGCCCCACGAGACGGCCACATTGGTTGCCGGCGTCCCGTCGGGATTCTTGAGGTGAACACCGAGCGTGACCGTCGCTCCGGCCGGCGCCGTCGCCGCGTTGGTCGCGGTGTCGGCAGTGATGGTGAGAGCGGGCCCCGGGCCGGTGCCACCCTGGGAGGGCGACGTCGTATCGGAGCCGCACGCGAGAAGCCCGCCAGCGGCAAGGAACGCAGCGACGGCGCCGAGACGAGTCAGGGCAGCGCGCCTGCAGGAGATCGAGTTTCCAGACATACAAGGATGAATCGTTGGAGTCCGGCCGCGACACAAGGCCTCGTGATACGGTAAGCCAGCACCGTGGCGCGTGCGAGCGGTCGCGGTGAAACTACTTGCTGATCGTCGGCGCTCGACAAAATGATTCTTAGCGCCGTACACCCGGGCGACCGCGGAAATTCGTCGCCGGCCTCATCGGCGCACAGGCACAGGCTCTGCGATAGGCCGTAGGCCCGTACATCCAATCACGAAACTCCGATCGACCGGTCAGCCATCAGTCCGATGACTCCCGCTCCCTCACCCGCCTCCGACGAGACAGCGTCTCGCAGCTCCGCGACGTTCGGCTGGGATCTGGCCGCGCTCGAGCAGGAGCGACTCTTCTTCCTCGACGCGCGCGTCTCACCGACCGCGATTTCCGCGGAGTCGACCAACGCGGGTCGCCGGAGATCCGATCCCCCGCAACGGCTCGAGCTTTGGCACGCGGATGCCGGCTGCAGCGCTGACGATGCGGGCCGCGGAGTTCGTTCGCGCTGAGGACGATGTCGGTGATGCAGCTTCGTCTATACGTCGCGGGCGACGCGCCCAACTCCCTCGCCGCTCGAGCGAATCTCCGACGGCTGTTGGAGAGTTGCGAGCCGGGCTCGTTCGCGGTCGAGATCATCGACTGCCTGAAGGAACCGATGCGTGCATTGCAGGACGGCGTTCTCGTCACGCCGACGTTGGTGCGATTCGAACCACTCCCCAAGCAGGTGATCGTCGGGACATTGAGCGAGACAGCACGCGTGACGACCGCGCTGGGCATGGTCCTGGCTGCCGAGGTTGAAGGATCGGTGGCATGAGCGATCCGTCGTCCCTGTCGGAGTATCGCCGGGAAGTCGAGCGGTTGGTTCAGCGGCTCAGCGAGGCCGATGGAGCATTGCAGGCACTCGGCGCGGGCGAGCTCGACGCCGTCGTCGATCCGGCGTCGGCCGCGCCCATTCTGCTGAGCCGCGCGCAGGAAGCGATCGCGCAGTCGGAGGCACGCTATCGCGATCTCATCACGCGCTGCCCGGTGCTCGTTTGCGAGATCGCGCCGAGCGGCGAAACACTGTTCGTGAACGAGGCCGCGCGACTCGTGCTCGGCTACGAGCCTGGCGAGCTGACGGACGTGTTTCTGTGGGATACGCTCGTTCCCCCGGAGCATGCGGACGAGGCGCGCACCCTCGAGACCGCGCTGCGCCGCCACGACGTCACCGGCTTCGAGTTGCCGCTGCGTCGCAAGACCGGCGAGGTGCGCTGGCTGTTGTGGAACACCGCGAATCGCTACACGGACGACGGCGCGCTGCATACCATCGTCGCGTTCGCGCTCGACATCACGGAGCGAAAGCACGCCGAGGAGCGCGGACGCGAGCTCGCCGATGCGCAGGTCGCACGCGCCAGGGCAGAAGCGGCGAACAAGGCGAAGACCGATTTTCTCGCCGTGATGAGCCACGAGCTGCGCACGCCGCTCAATTCCATCGGCGGCTACGCGGAGCTCATCGAGATGGGATTGCGCGGGCCCGTCACGAACGAGCAGGTGCAGGATCTCCAGCGCATTCGCCGGAGCCAACGCCATCTCCTCGGCCTCATCAACGATCTGATGAATTTCGCGAAGCTCGAGACCGGACACGTGAGCTTCGAGTTCTCGGACGTGCCGGTGAACGAGACGCTCGCGGTGCTCGACGCACTCACCGAGCCGCAGGTCGCGAGCAAGGGCATCCGGTACACACAGGGCCGATGCGATCCGACGATCACCGTCTGGGCCGATCGCGAGAAGGTCAATCAGATTCTCATCAATCTCGTTTCGAACGCGGTGAAGTTCACGCCCGCCGGCGGCTCGATCACGGTGGAATGCGAGGCCGACGACGAACATGCGTACGTCCATGTGTCGGACACGGGGCAGGGTATTCCCGGCGACAAGCTCGCGTCCGTATTCGAGCCGTTCGTGCAAGTCAAGACCGGATTCACGCGCGAACATGAAGGTGTCGGGCTCGGGCTCGCCATCAGTCGCGATCTCGCGTGGCTCATGGGCGGCGATCTGACCGCGGAGAGTACGGTGGGAAAGGGGTCGCGATTCACGCTCACGCTACTTCGGCGGAAACCCACTAACTTCGATCCTCCACAGACGTGATTCTCTCCCACCGTTTGCACCCGTTGCAGGATCGATGTCGCAGAACGTCGTTACGGTCATCGCTCGCGAGCTGTCGCTCGCACCGCAGCACGTCGCCGGCGCGCTAGCGCTGTTCGACGAAGGCAGCACTCTCCCCTTCATCGCCCGTTATCGCAAGGAGGCCACGGGCGGCCTCGACGAAGTGCAGTTGCGCGACGTGCGCGATCGCGCGCAGTACCTGCGCGAGCTCGCGGACCGTCGCGCGGCCATCCTCGAGAGCATCGAGTCGCAGGGCAAGCTCGACGACTCGCTCAAGGCGCGGATCGAAGGCGCCGAGACGAAGCAGGCCCTCGAGGATCTCTATCTTCCCTTCAAGCCGAAGCGCCGGACGCGCGCCATGATCGCGCGTGAGCGCGGACTCGAGCCGCTCGCCGATCTGGTCTGGAATCGCACGCACGAGACGGCGTCGCTCACGGAGGCCGCCACTGCGTTCGTGAGCGCGGAGAAGGAAGTCCCCGACGTCGATCACGCCCTCGCCGGCGCGCGCGACATCCTCGCCGAACGTCTGGCGGACGATGCCACGCTGCGCGGACGGATCCGCGACGTCACGCGCGCCGACGGCATGGTCCGCTCGAAGGTCGTGTCCGGAAAGGAAAACGAAGTTTCCAAATTTCAGGACTATAATGACTTCTCGCAGCCGCTCGCGCAGTTGCCATCGCATCGCGTGCTGGCGATCCGCCGAGGTGAGGCCGAGGGGTTTCTCTCGTGGCAGGTCGTGGCGCCGGCCGAGCGCATCGTCGCCGATCTCGAGCGCGAGCTCGTGGCCAAGCACCCCGCCGCGGATCAGATGAAGCTCGTCGTGCAGGACGCCTACAAGCGTCTCATCGCGCCGGCCGTCGAGGTGGACATTCGTCTCGAGATGAAGACGCGCGCGGACGAGGAAGCGATCGCGATCTTCGGCAAGAATCTCGAGCAGTTGCTGCTCGCGCCTCCGGCGGGCGAGCGCCTGGTGATCGGGCTCGACCCGGGCTTCCGCACCGGCGTGAAGGTCGCCGCGGTGTCGCGCACGGGCGCGGTCGTGGCGACGGATACCTTCTATCTCCATCAGCCGGATCGGTTCGCGCAGTCGCTGCTCGCGTACGTCGCCCGCTTGGAGCCCGACCTCATCGCCATCGGCAACGGTACCGCATCGCGTGAGACGGAGACGCTCGTGCGTGACGTGCTCGCGGAGCGCAAGCTCGCGAAGCCGCAGGTGGTCGTCGTCAACGAATCCGGTGCCTCGGTCTACTCGGCCTCGGACGTCGCGCGCGAAGAGCTGCCCGATCTCGACGTGTCGCTGCGCGGCGCGGTGTCGATCGCGCGGCGGCTCCAGGATCCGCTCGCCGAGCTCGTGAAGATCGATCCGAAGTCGATCGGCGTCGGCCAGTATCAGCACGACGTCTCGCAGCCGCGGCTCAAGGCGCGCCTCGACGAAGTGGTTGAGAGTTGTGTGAATCGCGTCGGGGTGGAAGTGAACACCGCCTCCGCGCCGCTCCTGTCGTACGTCGCGGGCGTGGGGCCGTCGCTTGCCGCATCCATCGTGAAAACGCGCGACAGCGTCGGCGGCTTCAAGTCGCGCAGTGCGCTCACCAAGGTGCCGCGCCTCGGCGCAAAGGCGTTCGAGCAGGCGGCGGGATTCCTGCGCGTGCGCGGCGGCGAACACCCGCTCGATGCGTCCGCGGTGCACCCGGAGCGGTACCCGTTGGTCGAGCACATCGCGAACGATCTCGGCGTTTCCGTCGTGGATCTGATTGGCAACGAGCGCGCGCTCGAGCGCGTGAAGCTCGAGAAGTACGTCACGGACGACGTTGGCCTGCCGACGCTGCGCGACATTCTCGCGGAGCTCAAGAAGCCGGGCCGCGATCCGCGCGAAGGATTCGAGCCGCCGGCATTCCGTGCGGACGTCACGGAGCCGAAGCACCTGAGCGAGGGGATGGAGCTCGAGGGAGTCGTGACGAACATCGTCGCCTTCGGCGCTTTCGTCGACATCGGCGTGCACCAGGACGGGCTCGTCCACGTATCACAGCTCGCTGATCGTTACATCTCCGATCCGAACACGGTGGTGACGGTCGGGCAGAAGGTGAAGGTGCGCGTGCTTTCGGTCGATCTCGATCGCAACCGAATTGCGCTCAGCATGCGACGCAGCGGCACGCCGGCGAAGCCCGGTCCGAGCGACAAGCCGCGGCGTTCCGAGCCGGCAGCGCCGCGTATCCCGAAGCCAGGTGAGATCGCGCCAAACGGCATGCGTTTTCGCGCGTAGGCTTGGCCTGCGTCGCGAGTGACGGCTGGTGCGGCGACTAGAAAACTCTCATGGTCGCTCGCCGCCAGCCGTCAGCGCGGCCTTCATCGCCGTGATTTGCGTCGGCGCGCGGTCTTGCCATTGGTCACGAGCCGCCGTGCCATGACGGGATTGGCACGGCCGATCGGCGTGAAGCGTTTGCCCTTCACCTCGTTGTACGAGACCCAGAAGTGTTCGACCTCTTCGACGAGCTGGGCGGGCAGATCGTCGATCGACTGGATGTCGCGATAGCTGTGTGATTCACTCGCCACCGCGAGCAGCCGGTCGTTTCGCTCGGGTACCTCATCGGCCTCGGTCTGCTCGGCTTCGATCGCACCGATCAGCCGACATGGAATGACGGCACCGACGAACGCGGGCTCATCCATCAGGATGAGCACGTCCAGCGGATCGCCGTCGTCGCCTCTGGTCGACGGCACGAACCCGAAGTCGAACGGAAAGCTCGATCCCGCGGGCAGCACGCCGTGGAGCATGAAGACGTCATGCTTCGGGTCGTACTTGAACTTGTTCCGGCTGCCCCTGGTCGCCTCGACGACGGTGGTGAGACAGTCGGTTTCGTCGAACGCGGAAAGCCGGGACTGGACGCTGCGTCTGGTGGCCATGGGCTGCCATTCCTCGCCAGAGCAGTGCCAGCGCCCGGCAGTCTGAACGCTTCACCGGTTCTGACGATCGATGCTCACGTGTCGGCGGTCGGGCCGTAAATCGAGGGCAACGGAACATCATTCAACCGGAGATACACGCTGAGCTGCCCGCGATGATGGATGATGTGATTCATGAGCAGCGTACGCAGCACGGCCGCGCGCGGGAGCGAGAAGATGGTATGGTCGCCGTGCTTGAGCGCCCACGGTGTGCCGAGCTCGTTCGGCTGGAGCGTCTCGATGGCGTCGCGGCTCGCCTTGACGTTCTCGTCGAACTTCTGGAGCAATTCCTCACGCGTATGGAACTGCGGCGGCACGCGCGGCGGTGCGCCGGCGGGCGCGAAGTTCAGCTCCGTAAGCGTCACGATGGGCGTCCCGAAGCCCGCGAGGTTGGCGATGTGCGAGGCCAGTGCGCCGAGCGCGGTGGACTTGGTATGCGGCTTCCAGGCTTCGTTCTCCAGCGGTACGCGCTCGAGCAGCGCCCGCGTGGTCTTCATCTCCTGGTCGAACTCGGGCAAGAAGGTATCGGCAAAGGACATGCGACGTCTCTCCGAATCGTGGGGGTGTCCGTGGAGCAAGGAGGATAAGATAGGCTCTTCAGGAATTCCCGGGGAGCGCTGTCGATACTCGGCAGCAGGAACGACGGCACAGCCCGGAGAGCTCGGGGAAAGGGATACTGCATGGGTTGAGCGGCGTTGCTGCGAATCCGACCCGCTGACACAAATCTCGGCTCCCTCCGTACGAGTTCCGGGCGACCGGTCCGTCCGTCCAACCGGTGACTGTTGTCGTCCGTCTCGCCCTGCCTCCTACCTGGCGCGCCACACTGCGCGTTTCCATTTCATGACGCCTTCATCTTTCGCGCGTACCCTCGTTCGAGCGGTGCGCGTGTCGTTGTGCTTGTCGCTGTTCCCGGCCGCGGCGATATCCCTCGGCGCCCGGTCTGCGTCGGCCCAGGTCGGGACCACCACGCAGATCATCACTGGGCGAGTGGTCGGCCCGGACAGCTTACCGATCGCGGGCGCGCGCGTCGACATCACCTCCGTCGAAACCGGAGTGGTGAAGCACACCGCGACGCGCGACGACGGCAAGTTCTCGCTGCTCTTCCGGGACGGCGGCGCGCAGTACACGCTGCGCATCACCTCAATCGGCATGGCACCGGCGACGATGACACTCGCGCGTCAGGCTGACGAAGACCGCCTGGTCGCCGAAGTGAAGATGGGCCGGACGGCCGTGCAGCTCTCGGCGGTGCAGGTCCGCGCGACCAACAACAGGCCCGGTGCGCCAGGCGCATCGAACGCCGGCGGCACCGGAAGCGCGCTTCCCACGCAATTGCTCGAGCGCCTTCCCGTGGGGCTTGGCGACCTCGCCGCGATCGCCGCGATGACGCCAGGTGTCATTCCGACCTCCGCGACCGATTCGACGCCCGCATCGTTCTCGGTGGCGGGACAGCCGGCGAATCAGAACAACGTGACCGTCGACGGCAGCTCGTTTCTCTTCGGCTCGCTGCCGCAGGACGCGGTTCGCTCGGTGCGCGTCGTCACGAACGCCTACGACGTGAGTCGCGGACAGTTCACCGGCGGCCAGGTGGCGTCGACAACCAAGAGCGGAACGTCCGAGTTCCAGGGCACGGCGACCGCGAACCGCCAGGAACCTTCATTGGAGTTTCCTACTTCGCAGGTTCCGACGTTCGGGCAGAAGTACACGCAGACGACCGGCGGCTTCGGCGTCGGCGGGCCGCTGTTCCGCGATGAGGCATTCTACTTCGCGTCGCTGCAGTACGACCGCAAGACGGACGCGGTCGCGTCGCTGCTCGACGCGAGCCCTGGCGCGCTGGCGAATCTCGGCGCGAACGCCGACTCCGTCTCGCGCTTCATGCAGATCGTCTCGCGCAACGGGCTTGCCGGCCGCGCCGGCGCGCCGCTGTCGCGCACCGCATCGACGGTCAGCGCGCTCACGCGCATCGATTGGGACTTGAGTGATTCACATTCTCTGATGTTGCGCGGCGACTTCCGGCATCAGGGACAGGACGCGAGCCGCATCTCGCCACTCGCGCTTCCACAGACGGGCGGCGACACTCGCTCCGACGGCGGCGGCGCGATGGCGACGCTCACGTCGAGCCTCGGCGACTTCATCAACGAAGGACGCGTCTACGTCTCGATGGACCACCAGTTCGCCTCGGCGTTTCTGGCCGGTCCGACGGGGATCGTCACGGTTGCCTCGGATCCGAATGCCGCCACGGCCGCGGGCAGCATCGCGTCGCTGCAGTTCGGTGGAAACTCCGGGCTTCCGCGCTCCGCGACGAATCGTCTGTTCGAGGCCTCTGACGAATTGTCGTGGCTCGTCGGCGC
>Ga0070680_100001339_pt1 | contig 17848 bp, 22 predicted proteins | sample KBSC73BmetaG_FD_64672 | JGI IMG/M metagenome (GOLD analysis project Ga0070680, IMG submission 64672) | Corn rhizosphere microbial communities from Kellogg Biological Station, Michigan, USA - KBS C7-3B metaG | ecosystem: Host-associated > Plants > Roots > Rhizosphere | place: USA: Michigan...
TGCCGTGCTGCGTGTGGGGACGATTCTGCAAGAGGACGAGACCCTCGCGGCGGCGTTGTTCTACCTGGGCCTTGCGACTTTGATCTCCGGTGCGATCGCGATGTTGGCGGCCAAACACCTGGCGCGGTTGGTGAGCTACTCGTTGCTGGTCTCGATGGGAATATTGCTGGCAGCTTTCGGGCTGCGCATCCAGGCGCTCACCGGTCCGGTGATTTTCTACATGATCGTGTCGGTGCTGACGAGCAGCGCGTTCTTCATGCTCACGGGAATGACCGATCGGACGCGCATTGCCGATCCGCCGGTCATGGCCGAAGACAACCCGATGCCACGGCCCGTCTACGTGGCCTATGGGATCAAGGAGCCTTCGGTGTACCGAGGGGATGAGGAGGTCGGGATTGCGGTGCCGGCCGCGATGGCTTTTCTTGGTCTCATGTTCGTCTGCTGCGCGCTGTTGGTTACAGGTCTGCCGCCGCTGCCCGGGTTCGTGGCGAAGTTTGCGTTGCTTTCGACAGCGCTCAACGCAGGGCAGGTGGGAGCGGCGCCTTGGACCAGCTGGACGTTTTTCGCTGCGGTCCTGCTCTCCGGCTTTGCGAGTCTCATCGCGTTGAGCCGCGTCGGCATGCGGCTCTTCTGGGGGGGCGCGGCGCGCGCCACTCCGCGGCTGCGGCTGCTCGAGGCCGCTCCGGTCGCTGCCTTGATTCTGCTTTGCCTGGCGCTGAGCGCCGCAGCCGGTCCGGTCGCGCGATACCTCGACTCCGCTGGCCGATCGCTCCACCAGCCGGATACCTACATCCATGCAGTGTTGTCTAACCGTTCGAAGCAGCAGTCGGGAAGGGAGCCGCCATGATTCAACGCATCTCAGCGGCAATCTCGCCCACGGTGGTTCTGGGTCTGACGATACTCTGGCTGTTGCTTCAGCAAACCGTCGCGCTGGACCAGGTGCTGCTCGGTGTCATGTTGGCGGTCCTGCTCGCCTGGGCGAGCTCGAAGCTGCGGCCGTTGCGAGCGCATGTGCGGCGCATCGACCTGGCAGCAGGCCTGGTGCTCGTGGTGTTTTGGGAAATCGTGCGATCGAACCTCGCTGTGGCCCGGATTGTGCTTGGCCTGGTGCGGGATCGTGAAGTGCGTTCGGGCTTCGTGAAGATCCCCCTGGCGCTACGTGATCCGCACGGCCTCGCTGTATTGGCGGCCATCATCACGGCCACGCCCGGCACGGTCTGGGCCGGCCTGTCGCCTGATGGTCAACGTCTCACGTTGCACATTCTCGACATCGGCGAGGAGCAGCAGTGGATCCGGTACGTGAAGGAGCGGTTCGAGGGCCCTCTGATGAGAATCTTCGAATGAACGGGGTACTGGAGTTTGCAGTCGGGTTCGCCGCGTTGTGTTTCGGGGTGGCGATGGCCTTGGCCGGCATTCGACTGTTTCGGGGCCCGAGCGCTCAAGACCGGGTGCTGGCCTTCGATACGCTTTATATCAATGGGATGTTGTCTTTGCTGGTGCTCGGGATTCGAACACGGTCGATGCTGTACTTCGACATGGCGCTGCTGATCGCGTTGTTCGGGTTCGTGGGGTCCACCGCCTTGGCAAAGTTCCTGCTGCGAGGCGAGGTGATCGAACCGTGACGGCAACGGCACTCTCCCTTTGGATCAGCGTGCCTGCGGCGGTGCTGTTGATCGTCGGCGGGTTGCTGACGCTGATCGGGTCCATAGGCTTGTTGCGGATGCCGGACTTCTATTCCCGGATGCATCCTCCGACCATGGGGACGACGCTGGGGACAGGGTCCGTGCTGATCGCTTCGATGCTCGTGTCGTCGGCGGCGTTGCACAGGCCCGTGATCCACGAGCTGCTGATCACGTTGTTTGTGGCCATGACCGCGCCGGTGACCGCAATTCTGCTCATGCGGGCGGGGCGGCGGCGCGCCAGGTGAGTTTCTGCTGCCGGCTGCGGCCGGCCCGCCCGCGAATTCATTGAAGGCGTGGCGGTCTCGGGCTCGCCGGATGTGCTGCAGGCGGTTAGTGGTGAGCGGCGGCGCTCTTTTGAAGGGCTGCTGAGATGCGACCGGACTCCAGTGCAGGAGCAGGCGGCAATCCTGTGGCCGCCAGAACCTCCTGTTCGTTGAGGGTTTCATGCGCCAACAATGCTTCGACCAGAGCGTCGAGCTCGCGGCGATGTGCGGTGAGCAGCCGCAGTGCCTGCTGATGGCAGTCACCGATGATCGCGCGCACTTCCGTATCGATCACGCGCGCGGTGGCCTCGCTGAAGGGGGTCGTAGCGCCGAAGCCGCTGTTGGGCAGATAGGGATTCTGGCGAGGCGCGAACTGCACCATCCCGAGCTCCTCGCTCATCCCCCAGCGCGTGACCATGTTGCGTGCAAGGAGGGTGGCCTGCTCGATATCACTCTCGGCGCCGGTGGTTCGGGTGCCATAGACGATTTCCTCGGCCGCACGGCCTCCTAACATCCCGACGATACGGGCGCGAAGATAACCTTCGGGGTAGTTGTAACGGTCGCTGTCAGGGCGCTGATAGGTCACTCCGAGCGCCTGTCCGCGGGGCACGATCGTCACGCGATGCACAGGATCGGCGCCCGGTACGACGAGACCCAGGATGGCGTGACCGCTCTCGTGATAGGCGATCCGCTCGCGATCCTCGCGGCTCATTAGCAAGGGCCGCTCCGGGCCGAGCACGATCTTTTCCAACGCGTCCAGAAAGTCCTTTTGCCGCACGTCGTTCTGACTACGGCGAGCTGCCAGCAGCGCGGCCTCGTTGACGAGATTCTTGAGATCTGCCCCCGCCAGTCCAGGCGTCGAGGCAGCCACCTCGGCGAGGCTCGTGTCAGGGGCGAGGGGCACTTTGCGCGTATGGACCTTGAGAATGGCTTCCCGGCCCACCTTGTCCGGGAGGTTCACCACGACGCGCCGATCGAACCGGCCGGGCCGTAGAAGCGCCCGATCCAGCACGTCCGGCTGGTTTGTCGCGGCCAACACGATGACGCCTTGCTGGCTGGAGAAACCGTCCATCTCCGTGAGGATCTGGTTCAACGTCTGCTCCTGCTCGCTCGAGCCGCCGAAAGCGGTGGGTCCGCGTGCACGGCCGATGGAGTCGAGCTCGTCAATGAAGATGATGGCTGGCGCGTTCGCCCGCGCCTGCTTGAACAGATCACGGACTCGCGCAGCTCCTACGCCCACGATCATTTCCACGAATTCCGCTGCGCTCATGGAGAAGAAGGGCACGCCGGCCTCTCCTGCGACGGCTCTCGCCAATAGGGTTTTGCCGGTCCCCGGCGCACCGACCAGGAGGACACCCTTTGGAGCCGCGCCTCCCAGGCGTGTGTACTTGTCCGGCTTTTTGAGGAAGTCGACGATTTCGGCGAGCTCATTCTTGGCCTCGTCGATGCCGGCCACGTCCTGGAAGGTCACTTTCGTATCCTGCTCCTGGTCGTAGCGCCGGGCCTGGCTCTTGCCGAGGCCCATGAAGGCGCCGCCCAGGCTGCTGCCCTGCTTCGCGGCACGACGGAACAGCCAGACATAGAGGGCGACGATCAGCAGCGCGGGACCGAAATTGATCAGAAGACTCGACCACAGGCTGTGACCTGGCTGCATCGGATGTGCGCTGATCTCGACGTTATGGTCGAGCAGCAGCTTCTCGAGTCCGGGGTCCACAAAGGCGGGCAGAACGGTTTTGAAGTTGGTCGCCGTGCGCGGCTCAACGTCCGGCGCGCTCGGGTCGCGGGTCCCTGGAGGGGGGTAGGTCACCGCTTTCCTGAAACGGCCCTCAATGTTCTCGCCCCGACTGTAGATGGATTCAACGTTGTCGTTGGTGGCTTCCTTCTTGAAGACCGTGTAAGGCACGGTGATCGGTGTCTCGGCACGTGGCGCGAGAAGCTGCGTCACCAGAAAATTGGCGCCCAGGATCAGAAGGAAATACATCCAGAGGCGGGGCGGTGGCCACGTCCCCGCAGCCGGGGGAGCGGACTTCGAATTCGCGCCCGGTCCGTCGGGGGGAGGGGGAGATTTACCCTCGGCCGAGCCTGGTTGTCGTAGCCATTTCACATGAGTCCCCTCGGATGCGAAGCAACACACTTCTGGCAGCAAAGAACGTGGCCGGATGGATAAAGCAGCGCTGCTTCCAGGCTGCGGTAGGATAGCCGGTAGTCTATGTATTCGACATTTCACCGTCGAGCCTTCCTCGTCGCCACGGTCGCGATTCTGGGTTGGGCATTGTTCGCAATCCTGCGGCCACTGGGGAGTCCGCTCGGCTGGGCGGTGATGTTGGCCTTTCTGCTGCACCCGGTGCACGAGCGGCTGGTTGCGAAGCTCAAGGGGCGCCGGTCCATGTCCGCGAGCATTCTGACCGTGGCGGCTCCGTTCGTTGTGATTACTCCCCTCATTCTCATCGCGATCGCCTTTGCGCGCCAGGCGGTGAACGTGGTGGAGGCTCTCAGGGGCCGCTCGTTGCTCGGGGTGCCGGAGTTGTTGGACCGGGCGGGCTCGTATCCGGTGATCGGGCGCGCGGCGGCCTGGTTGAAGGATTCATCGCTCGTCAGTGTGGAGCAGGTCGAGGGATGGGTCGCAAGTGGGGTGCAAGCGGCGCTGAAATCCGCGGGGGCGCTGAGTAGTGCGTTTGCGCTCGGCGTGGTGGGGTCTCTCGTTGGCTTCTTCCTGATGCTGTTCATGTTGTTTTTTCTGCTGCGGGATGGCCGTACGGTGTTGGCGTATCTGACGCGCTTGATTCCTATGGAGCCGCCGTCGAGGGCCAGGCTGCTTGCATACCTGGGGGATGTGACGCGCGCGGTGGCGTTCGGCTCGACGGCCACAGCCGTCATACAGGGTGCCTGTGTAGGAATCGGGTTTGCCATCGCGGGGCTTGCGTCGCCGGTCGTCTTCGGGGTGATCGGCACGATCGCGGCGCTCCTGCCGGTTGGATCGGCGATCGTCCTGGTTCCGGCGGTGTTGTATCTCGCCTTTTCGGGCCGGTGGGCCATGGCCATTTTCATGGCTGTCTGGAGCGTGGGTGTGGGGGTCGTGGACAATGTTCTGCGTCCGTTCCTGGCGTCGCAACAAACCGAGGTCTCGACGCTCGTGGTGTTCATTGGTGCTATTGGCGGGGTGTCGGTGTGGGGAATACTCGGGTTGGTGGTAGGGCCGGTGTTACTCAGCTTCGCGGTTGCGCTGGTGCGTTTCGCGGCGGATCAGGGCTTGCCGGAGGAGGGCTGAGCAGGGGGGTGTGTCGGCACGCCTGCACCGATCGCTTGTAAGCGGCGTGCCGGAAATCGGGATGGCCGGCGGTACCTGGCGGAACTCAGTGGGCGGAGGAGCGCGCGATCTGCGCCTCACTCGGAGGGATTTGCCACGAGTGATGAGGTGGCGGCGAAGTAAGCTCCCATTCGAGTCCGCGTGCGCCCTCCCAGACACGGTCGTCTGCGCGCTGCCCCGCCCGCGCGCACTTCCAGATCAAGTACACGAACAGAATCTGTGACGCGCCATACACGAACCCCCCGATCGAGGACACCATGTTCCAGTCGGCGAACTGCGTGGGGTAGTCCGGGATGCGGCGGGGCATTCCTGCAAGGCCGAGAAAATGCTGAGGGAAGAACAAGACATTGACGAAGATCGCCGACAGCCAGAAGTGCCATTGGGCGAGCCGCTGGTCATACATGTGGCCCGTCCACTTGGGCAACCAGTAATACACGGCCGCCTGGATGGCGAACAGTGCTCCGGTAACCAACACATAGTGGAAGTGCGCGACCACGAAGTACGTATCCTGGTACTGGAAATCCGCTGGGACGATCGCCAGCATCAGCCCGGAGAAGCCGCCGATCGAGAACAGGAACACAAACGCCACGGCAAATAACATCGGCGCCTCGAAACTCAGCGACCCTTTCCACATCGTCGTGGTCCAGTTGAAGACCTTCACTCCGGTGGGAATGGAGATGAGCATGGTGGAGAGCATGAAGAAGAGCTGGGCGGCCAGCGGCATACCCACCGTAAACATGTGATGGGCCCAGACGATGAAAGACAGAAATGCGATGCTCGCGAGTGCATACACCATGGTCTCGTAGCCGAAGATCGACTTGCGCGAGAACGCCGCGATGACCTCCGAGATGATGCCGAATGCCGGCAGGATCATGATGTATACCTCCGGGTGTCCGAAGAACCAGAAGATGTGCTGATACATCACCGGGTCGCCGCCCCCGGCCGCGGAAAAGAAGGTCGTGCCGAAGTAGTGGTCGGTCAGGAGCATGGTGACCGCGCCCGCGAGCACCGGCATCACCGCAATCAACAGGTACGCGGTGATGAGCCATGACCACACGAAGAGCGGCATCCGCAGCAGCGACATTTCCTTCGCGCGCATGTTGAGGATGGTTACGATCACGTTGATGGCGCCGAGGATGGAAGAGATGCCCATCATATGAACGGCGAATATGGTCATCGGGAAGGAAGGCCCCATCTGGATCATCAGGGGCGGATACATCGTCCAGCCCCCCGAGGGGCCGCCACCTGGCACAAACAGGGAGGCCAGCAGCAACAGGAATGCGAACGGCAGGATCCAGAAGCTGAAGTTATTGAGCCGGGGCAGCGCCATGTCGGGGGCCCCTATTTGCAGCGGGATCATCCAGTTCGCGAGCCCCACGAAGGCCGGCATGATGGCGCCGAAGATCATGATGAGACCGTGCATCGTCGTCATCGAGTTGAAAAAGGCCGGGTCGAGCAGCTGCAGACCCGGTTTGAAGAGCTCGGCGCGAATCAACATGGCCATGCCGCCGGCGATGAACCACATCGTGCACGAGAGGATCAGGTACATCGTGCCGATGTCTTTGTGGTTCGTTGAATACACCCAGCGGCGCCAGCCGTGCAGCGGGTGGGCGTCCACATGATCTGCAGCCGTTGCTGTTGGCGTCATGGCTGTGAATTCCTCGGCGATAGAGCTGGAACGCGCGTGGTTATATCCCGCACGAGCGAGTCTACGCCCAAAACGATCTGGCAGACACCGCCGCGGCGCGCGCGGCGCCTGCGGGCCGGCTCGCTCAAGCGGCGTCGGCGGCCACGCGTCGAATGGTGTCCAGGGCGAGAGTGAGTGCGTCCGAGTCCGTCTTGGTCGGATAGCACAGGTAGGCGGGTACCCGGAATTCCGGAGCATCCGCGACGAGATGCAGCCGTCCCGCAAGCTCGTGCTCGCGCAGCAGCCGCAGTGGGAAATAGCCGCTGCCGCCGGATGCAAGGATGCGCTGCAGTCCGAGCCAGCCCATATTCACCGTGAGGGCAGCGCCGGTGAAGTTGGGAAACGCCAGGCTGTGTTGGGCAAAAAACTCCGGACCCCAGTCCACATAGACGTAGTCGCCTTGGGGCTCACTCGGTGGTTTGGCTCGGGTGGACGCCATCACGAGCCGCTCTTCGAGTAATGTCTCGACCGTGAGTCCCGGACGAGACTGTGGTGTGTACATTACACCGATCTGCGCACGGCCTTCGATCAGGTCCTCCATCAGGTCCTCTTCAAAACCGATCCGTGCCCGCACGGCGATATCGGGAGCGAGCTTGGCGAAGATCGGCAGCCAACGCAGCAGGAGGTCTTGCCACAGTCCGATCCGGCTACCCACCGTGAGGGTGGCGCGGAATCCGCTCACGATACCGATCTCTTGACGCGCCTGCTCCACGGTCCGGGTGAGCAGTGCTGCGTGACGTTGAAACTGTCGTCCAGCCGGAGTAAGCGTGGTCCCGGCTTTGTTGCGAACGAACAGCTCGGCCCCGAGCTGCTCCTCCAGGCGCTGGATGCGGGAGCTCACTGTCGACTGCGTGATATGAAGTCGCTGCGAGGCCTCGACAAAGCTGCCCGTTGCGATCACGGCGAGAAAAGTGCGAGCGAGTTCGGTATCCATCGGAGTTGTCGATATTTAGCGCCAATATTCGTCGCTTGTAAAATACCAAGGCGATATTAGGCTCAGTGGTGTGCCTCGAGACGCCGCTTCGAACTTGGCCGCACGCGGCTCGCGGCAGCGCTTTGGAGAGGAGTCATACATCATGCCGAAAGAGATCTTCCCGCAGACCACCCCGGCACTCGCCGCCACCCGTAAGAAACTCGCCCCGGCAATTCACGAGGCGTTTACGAGTTTCAGTGAACGTGTTTTCGCCGAGGGGGCGCTGCCAGTGAAGACCAAGCAGCTCATTGCGGTCGCGGCTGCACACATCACGCAGTGTCCCTACTGTATCCGCGGGCACACCAAAGCGGCGCTGCGCCACGGGGCGAGCTCGGAGGAGATCATGGAAGCAATTTGGGTCGCTGCTGAAATGCGTGCAGGTGCGGCCTACGCCCACTCAACCCTCGCCCTGGATACGATCGACGAGGTGAGTCGCCCGCACGGCGCATGATGCTGATCAACATGCGTCAGAGCTCGGAGTTGCCTTCGGGAGGTTCCGGTGTCTACTACTACTCCCTGCCGACTCTCGAGAGGGACGGAATCCTCCGGCGGTTGGTCGTGGAAGGCCCACTTTAGAAGCGCCTAACAGGAGTGAACCTCGTGATCCGCATCAAACGCGCCTATGAATCTCGAGCCCCGGCAGACGGGCGGCGCATCCTGGTGGAGCGGCTGTGGCCGCGCGGCATGAAGAAGGAGGATCTGCATGCGGATGCCTGGATGAAGGACGTGGCACCTAGCACGGAGCTGCGCCAGTGGTTCGGTCATGAGGTTGAGCGTTGGGCTGAATTTCGCCGACGATATCAGCAGGAGTTGAATGCTAAGCGCGACGCGTGGGCACCTATTCTCGAGGCCAGTAAACGCGGCACCGTGACGCTGCTCTATAGCGCTCATGACGTCGAGCACAATGGCGCCGTGGTGCTGCGAGACTATCTGGCTGGCCGAAGCCGGGTTCGTCCTGCGCAGACAAAGCGCGCGAGCGTGACACGAGTGCTCCGGCGGTGAATCACTCGCAGGAGTTGCGCCTGAATCAAGGTGATGAGCTTGAATAAACGACGGCGCCAATCCCGAAGCAGGTCCGGCGCCATGGCGCGAGAACTGCAGCCCGACGTGAGGCTCGTCACCGAGGGGCCATTTCACCTCGAGGCGACGGTGCGAGTCCTACAGCGTCGCCCGGCGAATCGGGTTGATATCTGGGAACGAAACCGTTATCGGCGCGTGCTGACCACGGCGGACGGTTTGGTTCTCATCGAAGTACACAATTGCGGGACCATTACTGCTCCCGACGTGCGTTTCTCGATCCAAGCGGGAAATCCCTCTGCCGCGACGCTAGCGTGGCTCGAGGGGACGGTGCGCAAGGTCCTCGCCCTGGACCTGCACCCGGGGTCTGTGCAAGCCGTGGCGGAGGCTGAACTCAGGCTTCGAGCCACTGCACTTGCGCTGCGCGGTATGCGGCCTCCGCGGTTTGCCGAATTGTTTGAAGCGTTTGCCAGCGTTGTACCCTTTCAACAATTGAGTCTCGATGCCGGAATAGCCATCATGGGACGACTGACTGATCGCTTTGGCGAGCATCTCGAGCACGAGGGCCACCGCTACCATGCTTTTCCGACGGCGCGCGTTGTCGCGAACGCCCGCCTCGAGGCGCTGTGCCGCTGCGGCCTGAGCCGTACGAAGGCGCAGTCGCTTCGGTATCTCGCCCAAGCGATCGAAGCTGGCGAGTTGAGCCAGACTGTGATCGCTGGCATGAGCACGAGCCACGCGCTCGAGTACCTTACCGATCTACCCGGAATTGGCCCATGGAGCGCGGGTGTAGTGTTGTTGCGGGGGTTTGGACGACTCGATGTATTCCCGCCGGGCGACGTCGGCGCCTTGCGTGGACTGCGCGAGCTACTGCGCCTGCGGGCGGGGCAGTCGCTGGGCCCCGTCGTGAAACGCTTTGGCGCTCTTCGGGGTTACTTGTACTTCTGCGGACTCGGCGCCAGTCTCCTGGTAAAGGGCCTCATTCACCCGGCCTCGCCGTTTGCCGAGCGGAATGCTCTGCTTGACTGAATTCAAGCGCGTCGTGCGACGCGTTGTCCAGGTCGATCTTGTCGGGAATACGGCCCCGTGCGCCGTTAGCCAACCATCACGACCAGGGCAGCTACGACCAAAAATACGCCGATTCCAATGTTGATTGCCCACAGAGGGTTTGGAACCTTCGCTCGTGTGGCCATCTGCGTATCTGCCGCCGATGGGGCGTGAGTTGCAGTCGTGACGATCGCCGCAACGTGTCCGGCCGGCGGGGGTAGTCCGTAATGGGGTGAGTGGATGCGTGAGCTGTGGAGGTCTGGAGGCATTTTGTGTACTCCGGTTTGCTGACTTTCTGACTGGTACTGAGAGGAGCGTAGGGGTCGCGTTACGCTTCGACAAGCGATGAATATCGGTGCGCCAGATCGGCTTTGTCGATTTGAAAGGCGGCCAGATTTGAGGCAGGGGCGGCCGTCGCGCAACGGGCGAGCAGGTTGGTCAAGTCCGGCCCTGGGTTCGACAATCTCGAACGGTTGAGCCGAATAATTCTAATGGTTCGAACTTCCCGCTCACGGTACAAAGTAAACGTCTATAGAGGAGACGTCGGTCAGCACACGGAGCGAATCCGGCGAAGACGCCATGTGTTGTGCGCTCCGAAATATTGCGGTGCGGTCGATGATTCCACGGCGTCATTCAAGCGAGGAGTAGCCAGGCGTGACCACACTTCATTCGATGAGCGAGAGGAAGGACCAGCCCACCGGCCGTAACCCTGAGTGGGAGTCATCACCGAACGCACCCGGCGTTATCTGGCATGGGTCAATTGACCTGGCGGTCAGGCTGCCAGCCGGCGTAGTCCACTCTTCGTCCGGCGCGCTCCCGGTCGGCTCGAGTCAGCAATACGACGAGGTGGATCTCCGGCTCATGGACACGTTTCCGGCAAGCGATGCGGTTGGGCGTTACTGAATGTCCGAGGGAGCGCACTCAATGAAAGACCTGACGTCAATTCTGGTAGTTTTGGATGGCAGCCCGCGCGACACACCCTTGTTGACCAAAGCGCTCCTTCTGGCGCGAGAGCTCAATGCGCGGATCGAGCTCTTTTCGTGTGATACGCAGCATGAGTATCCCCGACAGAAGGTCTCTGCTCAGCGTGGGTTCGAAACGGCGCGACAGAACACCGTTGCCGACCTGTATGACTATTTGAGGCGTCTCAGCCACTCGGTCACGGCGCACAACGTGGCGGTCACGATTGATGTGGTCTGCAGAAGTCCGCTTCACGAGGGAATTGTTCACAAGGTGTTCAAGAGTTGTCCGGATCTGGTCATCAAGGCTGCCGGGACCGAACGCTCGGCCGGGCGTCCAACGCTCGATGTAGACGATTGGCAGTTGGTGCGTACCTGCCCAGTACCGCTGATGTTGAGCCGAGGTGGGGCCTGGTCATCGCGTCCACGTTTCGCGGCAGCCGTCAATGTGTTGGCAGAGGAGACGCCGGATTTGCTCGAAAGAATTCTCCGATCGGCCGCCTATTTGAGCGATGGATGCCGCGGTGAGCTCGATGTTGTCTTCGGCGAGTGCGCCAGTGCCGCTGGCCCCAGCGGGAAGGCGCCCGCGGCGAAGCTGCGCAATCTGGCGAGGGAGTTGCACCTCGGCGACGATCGAGTGTGGACGCTCGCGGGAGACCCGGCTGCCACGTTACCTGCGTTTGCCGCCAAGCGGCACTCCGATGTGCTCGTGTTGGGGGCACTCACTCACCAAACGCACCCCACCGCGCTGGCGGGGACGCTGACGCGCAAATCGATGGACACGCTGGATTGTGACTTCCTCTTTCTAAGACCAGGCCGGTTTGAGTTTCCGGTGCGCAGGGAAAATGAGGCAGCCTGGGCCAATTCGTGTAGCACTTCATACGCGGCGCGCGGACAGGTCGGCTCAGAGAGGTATGGGAGGGTGTGATGTTGTGGGACGCGTCCGTGATGAAGGGATATGCGATCGAAGCCAACGATGGACGGCTCGGGACTGTGAGCGACTTCCTGTTTGAAGACACCGCCTGGATGGTGCGTTGGCTCATCGTGGATACGGGGCATTGGCTTCCAGGTCGCAAAGTCCTTCTGCCGCCGTCGGTACTAGGACACCCCGATCGGCAGTCGCGCCGGTGTCCTGTCGAGCTGACGATGCGGCAGGTGCGGGACAGCCCCGTGATCGATACCGATCGACCCGTGTCGCGGCAGATTGAGAGCTATGTCCATGAGTACTACGGTTGGAGCCCGTACTGGTTGAACACGGTGGCGGCGCCTGTCGTCGCGCCAGTTGATCCGCTGCGATCCTTGTCGCTCGAGCTCATTCGAGTACGTCCTCAGTCAGAGCACGGGAATCCTCATCTGCGCAGCGTCGCGGTGGTGACCGGATACCATATCCACGCCACTGATGGCGAAATCGGCCATCTCGAGGATTTCCTCCTGGATGAGGCGGATTGGAGCATTCCGTATCTCGTGGTCGACCCCCGGAATTGGTGGCCTGGAGGGCACATTTTGATGTCGCCCCGCACGGTCAGGGAAATCGAGTGGGTCGACAGATCGATTCAACTGTCAATCAGCCGACAGCAGGTGAAAGCCGGCCCAGCGTACGATCCCTCCAAAATACCCGATCGGGCGAATGAGTCTCTGATACTGAAACATTACCGCCGGGATGTATGATCGTTGTGGGCCGTTGCACGTGCCCGGCTCGCATTCGTTTGAACACCACTCAGGCGCTCGGAACCCAAGCGCGTCGGTCCATCACTTGTCGTCGGTCTTTTCCGCTGCGGGCTGCTTATCGAGCTTTTCGTCCTCTGTCGTCTCCTCGTCTTCGATCTCGATCCGGTCGGCCGCACCGATTTGAGCGGTCCATTCCGTCGATGACTCAAAAGGATTGAAGAGTGGGGCGTTCTTCAGTTTCGGCCGCCATGGTTTATGCTCGTCCATAGATCCTCCTGCGCGCCCCGTCAAAGAGATTCACGGTGATCGGAAGGGCGCTGAGTACAGTCTGGAGGTCGACTCCTCATCGCGCAAACGATGAATTTCAGGGTGGTCCATCGGATTAATCGATGGAACGCCCCGCGCGCAGACTTCCACGAGGCTGCCGCCGCGCGGTAGGCGGAGCTTGACAGGCGCAGCATGCTCGAAAGCTGACCGTCGTGTTGCTATCCGAGCGACTTTTGGTGGAAGCACGTGAATCAACTGAAGCGGGCCTTCAGGCGAGGAGACCTCGGCTGAAACAGCACCGCATCGATGCGGACTCTGCGCCGCCCCACAGGGGATTCCAGTAGTAGCTCGTCGCCTTCGCGAGCGCCTATCAAGGAGGCGCCGCACCAGGACAGGGGTGAGCGGACTGTCAATGCCACCTCTTCGTCGGGGGGCAACACTACCGTCCAGACAAAAGACTTTCCGGTGTCAACATCCCGGATACAGACCTGGGAGCCGATCGTCACTCGTGTGGCGGGCACGCGATTCTCGGGAAGCTCGACGCTGGCGCGCAAGCGAGCACGCATCTTGGCAAGGTGCTCCGCGTCGCGCCTCAGTTTAGCCTCCCACGCGGCGATGTATTGCGCGAGCCGCCCGTGATCACGTTTACCGATCAACACCGATTCAGGTCTCACATCAGATGAAGGCATGAGCGAGTCTCCTTTCAGCCCACTGGCCGACTCAAGAGCTCCTTTTTACAACTGAGCGAAAGGATTGAGCAATTCGAAATAATCGACGGAAAGTTTCGATACGGACTAAGTTTCCCGGCGGCTTCGTCCGTCCGCGCCGGGGTTGCGTCCCGGCGCTGAGGGGTGGGCGATCAGGTGCTCTCAAATGCCTCGCGCGCGTGCTCGATCATGGCGGTTATGGCGGGGTTCTTGATTTTGCGTTCGACGGAGACGGCGTAAAACTCACTCTTGATTCCGACGGCGACGCCCACCTTGGCAAATCCATACTCGCGGCGGAAGAAGTCCTCCATGATGCCGGGGACCGGGGCGACGCCATGCCCCGCCCGAGCGAACTCGCGTAACAGTCCGTAGTCCTCGAACTCTCCGATCATGACAGGGTGTAGTTCGTGTTTTTCGAGCCATTGATCCAGAGCGCGCCGGATGGCGGTGTCATCGGTAGGCAGCAGCACCGGGACACCGTCGAGCGACTTTGGAAACGTTCGTCGCAGCGTCTTGGCCAACGCGGGAGTTGACATCCACACGGTATCGCAGGTACCCAGGCTGTGACTGTAAGCTCTGACATTTACTGTCGCAGGAGCATCGGAGAGCACGAGGTCGATCTCATGTACCGCCAGCTCCGCAACCAGTCGCTCGAGCGTGCCCTCGCGACAGACCAGGCGGACAGGACGCTGAATCGCAAGTGTGGCCTTGAGAATGCGATAGGCGATTTCTTTGGGGAGCACATCGTCGATGCCGACGACCAGGCGCAATGGCCGCTCTGTCGGTCGATGCTCCAGGGCTTCGAGCAGTTCGCGGCCGAGGGTGAAGATTTCGTCGGCATAGCTGTAGACGAGCCGGCCGACCTCGGTTGGGATGAGGCCGCGACCGGACTTCGCAAGGAGTTTCTCTCCGAGTCTCTCCTCGAGGGTCCGCAGTTGCGCACTGATCGTCGGCGCCGATAGCGCCAGCTCTTCGCACGCGCGGGTAAGGCTCCCGGTACGAACGACGGACCAGAAGTACAACAGGTGTTGATAGTTCAAACGTCGTATGACTGCCATCATTGCATGTCGCTCCCGCACAGAGTGTCACGTTGGTCTGGCCGGGCCGGACCGGTTTTGTCCACTTCGTCAAATTCGAAGGGACGGGCCGAATAATTCTAATTGATCTAAGGGCGCCCGGGACCCACCATGGCTTCCCGAAGGCACAGTCAGCGTGGCTGTGTCCAATGCTAGGAGGCGGCGAGGCGTTCGCCTTCAAGGAGACTGTGATGCGTGATCACCCCATTATCATTGCGGCCCCGGATGCGGCAAGGCTTCGACGGCTTCTCGCGGCACGGAGCGCCGCGGCTCAAGACCAAGCTCACTTGCAGGAGCTGGCAGCGGAGCTGGAGCGGGCGCTGGTGCTCGATGCGGATGAGGTACCACCTCACGTGGTGACAATGCATGCGCGTGCCAGGGTTCTGGACTTGACGAGCGGAGCGCGCCACGAATGGGAGTTGGTCTTCCCAGCGGAAGCGGATCTCAGCGCTCAGCGCATTTCGGTGCTGGCGCCGCTCGGTACGGCGCTCCTGGGCTACGGTGAAGGCGATGAGCTCGAGTGGGAGGTGCCCGGTGGATTGCGGCGGCTCCGTGTCGAGAAGGTGCAACAGCCCAAACATTACGAGTATTCGGAGAGTCGTCCCGCCCTGGCCGCGGCGCTGAGCTGAGCCGCGTGAAGCGGAGGAGATGGAGGATAGAATGACCATTGTATGTGCCACAGACCGGTTGCCTAAGAGCGAAGTCGCCATTGAGCGCGCTGGTATCCTGGCCGATGAGTTGGGCGCGGATATCATCCTGTTGCACGTCGTAGTGCCAGGTGCTGCTGCACGGGCTCTCGAGGAGAGGCTGTTGGCCGCGCACGCGGGGATGAAGGCTCGGGCGCAGCCGCCTCTGTGGCGTTCGTCACGGCTGCCTGGCATCGCGGTACGCACAGGCAACCCTGGCCGTCTGATTCTCGAGACAGTGGAACATTCGCATGCTCGGCTGCTAATTCTCGGGCGGCACCGCAAGCGCCCGCTGCGCGATACGTTAGAGGGCACAATCGCAGAGAAGGCAATCGCGGCGCAGCGGTGTCCAGTGTTGATAGCTCAGAACAAAGCGCACTTGCCTTATGCGCGGGCTCTGCTCGCGCTTGATCGCTCGGCGGCCTCTGCTTCCGCTCTGCGAGCGGCTGAGCTGCTCGTACTGGCGCCGGATATGGATGCGCAGATCGTGCATGCACAGGAATCCAGCTACGAGAAATTTTCAAGCGGCGGGCTCGGGAGCGAAGAAGATGCTGGGCGCTCTTCTGAGAGGGAGGCCCGGGACGGGCTTCGCGATACGTTCGAGAACGAAAGCGCGGATTTCGCGCGTTATCAGGTCCGTATTGAACCGTATGAGCCGGCGGTGGCGATTTTGCGGGCGGTCGGGCTCTTCAAACCTGACATCCTGGTGATGGGCACTCGTGCGGGCGGACGTCTCCATCGAGCGCTGCTCGGCAGTGTTGCCAACCGTATTCTGCATGAGGTCACCTGCGACACGTTGATTGTCCCGGAGGGCTCTGTAGGAAAGGGTGTCAACAGGACACTTGAACGCACTAGGCAACCCGGGGATGCACACGGCACATGCGAGACCTCGAGCGGCTCGAGACGATCCAAGCCGTGCTTGTTCGGGGGCTGAAGCCAGGCCAGGTTGCTGAACGGCGGGAATGCTCGGTTTTTCGAGTGTTCCTGAGGCAGCATCGTCACCGGCCGCGTCGCAGAGCCGCGTCGATCAACACTCCAGCAATCTGCGGGCGTTCTCTACTAGCAGATCTCGATACACTGCCAGGTCGTGAGACCCCTTTGGACTCTGGCGATCCGGCAAGAGTTTGCAAGCCTCGACTATTGAGACATTTCCTACTGCCGCCTGGATGTAGAGCGCCACCGCCTCGTCTGATTGGTGCTTCAGCAACATTCGTTTCGCGTTGATCTGCCAATTCAACATCTGCGAGCGGCGGTTCTTGGGGTGATTCTGATGATAATTGACGGCGCGCCGTTCGATCTTCGTCCGCAAGCCCGCCCGCACCAATCGATAGTGCAGCTCGGTGTCTTCCAGCCCCCATCCGTTGAATGCCTCATCGAATCCGCCGGAGCGCTCTAGGGCCTCTCGAGGCACCGAGAGATTTCCGGTTGTTCCGTATGTCCATGCCAAAGGGCACTCTGTAATATCCGTTCCATAGACTGACACTACCTGGGTGAGCTGGTTTTCCCAAGGGTCCAGCAACGCAAGCTCATCGAGCCGTGGCACAGCCTCCTGGAAGTGCTCTGTCTTCAGGATCTGCAACTCCTTGCCCGCCAGCAACTGATCCGAGATAGCCGGGTCCCGTGCCAACACTCGATTAAAAACCCGCTCCGGAATCAGTTGATCTCCGGGCCCGGGAAGCTCGACCAGAAGCCCGCTGGTCCAACCGATTACGATGCCGGCTGGAGCAGACTTTTCATGCGCTCCCCAGTGGCGCTCCAGGAAGTCGGGCGGTACGATCCGATCATCGTCAACGAATACTACTAGGGGGCCGCGCGCAAGCTGTAGGCCAAGGTTGCGTGCGGCGGCGCGGCCCTTATTGCCGGTACTCTCAAATCGAAGCGGGAGACTTTGCGAGTAGCGCCGCAGCAGTTGCAGCGTGCAATCCGTGCATCCGTCATCGACCACGATAATCTCGTACTCGCGACCAAACTGTTGGTGGAGCCAGGAAGCCAGCGAGAGCTCCAGGTATTTTTCCTTGTTATAGGTCGGGATGATGACAGTTACTTCCGGTAACTTCATAGTCGCAGTCCTCTAAGCCGAGCGAACCAGCCGGTGCTCAGCGCGTCAAAGAAGTAAGTTCAGGAAGACAGCCGGATTTCTGATCTCCTGTGACACATTCTTTTCAACATCGCGAAGCTGGGGCATGTGTATAGCCGACGGGTCTGCGGACCGCGCGATCGACGCGAGGCCCTGATGGAGGCCGCAGTATGGCGCACCGAGCTGCTGAGGGCCATGGGAAACATAACTTCAGCCTCTTCAGGCGACACGGAATTCAAGGCTGGGTACGGGATCCAAGTACGCCTGCTTGGCCGGAAGCATGTATTAAAGAGATCGCCTCCAGGGAATTGGTCGTTGCATTGGGCAGTGCCGGAGTGGTGCAGCAACTCGCCATAAAGGCATTTGGGACCACTGAGCTATCGCAGAAAGCAGAAATTGCATGCTTTTGAGACCAGATGTCAATCGGGGGAA
>Ga0070680_100001340_pt1 | contig 17835 bp, 16 predicted proteins | sample KBSC73BmetaG_FD_64672 | JGI IMG/M metagenome (GOLD analysis project Ga0070680, IMG submission 64672) | Corn rhizosphere microbial communities from Kellogg Biological Station, Michigan, USA - KBS C7-3B metaG | ecosystem: Host-associated > Plants > Roots > Rhizosphere | place: USA: Michigan...
TGCGCCATGCCGTCGATGCCGAAGATCAGCAGGCCGAAGGTGATGCCCGACATGACGGCCGACAGGAAGTCGAACGGCCGGTGCACGTGCGTCGTGCGCGGCAGGTAGCGCTCGCCCAGGAAGAACGAGACGACGCCGAGCGGGATGAAGACCGCGAAGAGATAGGGCCACGACCAGATGGTGAGGAGGGCAGCGCCGATCGACGGGCCGGCCGCCAGCGAGGTCGCCACCACCGTGGTGTTGAAGCCCAGGCCGCGCCCCAGCATGTTGCGCGGATAGATGGCGCGCACCAGCGCCGGTTGGACCGCCATGATCGCGGCCCCGCCCAGGCCCTGGAAGGCGCGCGCCGCGATCAGCCAGCCGAACGACGGCGCCAGCGTGCAGCCCAGCGACGCCAGGCAGAACAGCGCCAGCCCGGCGCGGTAGACGTGGCGGTAGCCCACGATGTCGGCCAGCGCCGCCACCGGCAGCAGGGTGACCATCAGCGCGATCTGGCTGGCGTTGACGATCCAGATCGCGTTCGCGGCGCTGATGTGCAGGTCCTGCGCGATGTAGGGCAGCGCCAGGTTGGTCATCGAGTTGTTCAGCACCGACATCGACAGGCCGATGGTGATCGTGGCCACCGCCAGCAGCCGCGGCAGGCCGTGCGGCATGCCGTCCTGGATGGTCTCGACGGAAGGGGCCTGCTCTGAAACCGACGACGAAAAAGGCATCGCTACTTGGACATCTTCACTGCGGCACCGTCATGTGGTCGCCGCCGATGGTCGTGCGCTGCATCAGGCGCTTGTGCTTGACCGCGTCGTAGGCGGTGGCGCGATGCAGCACCGCGCGGTTGTCCCACACGATCACGTCGCCTTCGCGCCAGGCGTGCGACAGGATGAACTCGGGCTGCTCGGCGCGCTGGGCCAGCTCGTAGAGGATCGCCTTGCCGATCGGCTCGGGCCAATCGACGATATGGCCGGCATGGGCGCCGATGTAGAGCGCGCGGCGGCCGTTGATCGGGTTGTCGCGGAACATCCGCTGCTTGACCGGCGGCAGCTCGGCCAGCGCCTTGGCACTGAGGATGCCCTTCTGCACGCGGTCGCGCGAATGGGCCAGCGCATGCTCGGCGACCAGGGGATGGATCGTCGCCTGCAGCGCCGGCGGCAGCGCGTCCCAGGCCGCGCGCATGCACAGGAACTCGGTGTTGCCGCCCTCGGGCGGGCAGACGCGGGCCGTCAGGATCGAGCACAGCGACGGCGTCTTCTTGAACGACGAGTCGGAGTGCCAGAAGTAGTTGGCCTTCTGGTAGATCATGCGCATGTCGTCCGGCGGGATCGGCTCGCCGGTCATGATGTCGAGGTTGGACTGGCGCTGGAACTTGGTGCCGGCCGCGGGATTGGCCGCGCCCGTGGTCTCGAGCGGGCCGAAGCAGTCGCTGAACTGGATCTGCTTGTCGTCGTCCATGTGCTGGTCGCGGAACAGCAGGACCGAATGCTCCTCGAAGGCGGCACGGATCGGGCCGAACTCGCGCGGGCTGAGCGGCCGCGTGATGTCGATGCCGGAGACCTCGGCGCCGAACAGCGGGTGGAGCCTGGTGACGGTGATCGGGCCTGTGTTGCGCATCGAGATTTGCTCCCTGGGGCCTCAGTCGACGATCGCTTGATAGGACAGCACGCGCAGCTCGCGGCGGATCGGATAGGTCGAGGACGGCATGAGCTGCGTCAGCAGCACGACCGCCATGTCTTCCTTGGGGTCGATCCAGAACGCCGTCGAGGCCGCACCGCCCCAGGCATACTCGCCGGGCGTGCCCAGGATCTGCGCCTTCGCCGGATCGAGCATGACCGAGAAGCCGAGGCCAAAGCCGATGCCGAGATAGGTCGACTCCGAGAAGCGCGGCGCGCCCATGTCGCCCATGTCGCCCTTCAGATGATTGGACGTCATCAGCTCCACGGTCTTCGTGCCGAGCAGGCGCACGCCGTCGAGCTCGCCGCGGTTCAGCATGAACTTGCAGAAGCGCAGGTAGTCCGACGCCGTCGACACCAGGCCGCCGCCGCCCGAGTTCACCGTGCGCGGGGCCAGGTAACGGCTCTTGCCCGGATCGTCGAGCAACTGCAGCTTGCCATTCGCGCCGGCGCTGTAGTTGGCGGCAAAGCGCTCGTGCTTGGCGGCCGGCACGTGGAAATCGGTGTCGGTCATGCCGAGCGGCTTGATCACCTTCTCGAGGAGATACTTCTCGAACGGCTGGCCGGAGATCACCTCGACGAGGTAGCCCAGCACGTCGGTCGAGACCGAGTAGTTCCACGCCTTGCCGGGCTGGGCGATCAGCGGGAGCCTGGCGAGATTTTCCACGACGCTCTTCAGCGTGCCGGTCGAGGTCTGGAAGTCGACGCCGCCTTCCTTGGCGCGGTAGAGCGCGTCGACGGCATTGGTCTCCATCATGCCGTAGGTCAGGCCAGAGGTGTGGGTGAGCAGGTCGCGGAAGGTGATGTCGCGCTCGGCCGGCGCCAGCTCCATCTTGCCGCGGCTGCCGCCCATGAAGACGCGCTGGTTGGCGAAGGCGGGGATGAAGCGCGAGATCGGGTCGTCGAGCTGAAAGCGGCCCTCTTCGTAGAGCATCATGATCGCCGTCGAGGTCAGCGGCTTGGTCATGGAGTAGATGCGGTAGATCGTGTCGGGCCGCACCGGCTTGCCGCGCTCGACGTCGGCCTTGCCGCAGGTCTCGGCGTAGGCGAGCTGGCCCCGGCGCATGACCGCGACCAGCATGCCGGGCAGCTTGCCGCTGTCGACCCAGCCCTTCATCCAGCCGGAAATGCGCGCGAGCCGCTGAGCGGAAAGTCCGACCTGTTCGGGGGCGACGAGGGGCAGGGTGTCCATGGCGAGTCTCCCGGTTGGGACGCTAGGTTGAAGGCGCTAGATTGGCGCAGGAAGAGTTTAGCTCAGGAAATTAGGGCCAGACACGCCAGAAACGGGAGGGACGATGGCAAGATTGTGCGAGGGACGGGTGGTGATCGTGACCGGCGGCGCCCGCGGCGTCGGCCGGGAGCACTGTCTGATGCTGGCCGAGAACGGCGCCAAGGTGGTCGTCAACGACCTGGGCGGCGACCGGGCGGGCAAGGGCAACGACGTGGGCCCCGCTCAACAGGTCGTGAACGAGATCAAGGCCAAAGGTGGCGAGGCGGTCGCCAACGGCGACGACGTCTCGGACTGGAACGGCGCCAAGCGCATGGTCGACCAGGCGATCTCCACCTTCGGCAAGCTCGACGCGCTGGTGCTGAACGCCGGCATCCTGCGCGACCGCATGCTGGTCAACATGACCGAGGACGAATGGGACGGCGTCATCAAGGTGCATCTCAAGGGCACTTTCGCGCCGGCGCGCCACGCCGCGGCCTACTGGCGCGACCAGGCAAAAGCCAAAGGCGGTCCGGTCGATGCGCGCATCGTCACCACCACGTCGGTGTCGGGCATCTACGGCAACATCGGCCAGACCAACTATGGTGCCGCCAAGGCCGGCATCGCCTCCTTCACCGTCATCGCCGCGCGCGAGCTCGGCCGCTACGGCGTCACCGTGAACTCGATCTCGCCGTCGGCCTTCACGCGCATGACCGAGGACCTGCGCCAGTACAGCGAGGAAGACCTCAAGCGCCGCGATCCGAAATGGATCGCGCCGGTCGCCACCTGGCTGGTCAGCGAGGAGAGCCGCGACGTCACCGGCCGCGTGTTCCAGGCCGGCAACGGCATCTTCGCCGTGGCCGAGGGCTGGCACAAAGGCCCGACGGTCGACCAGATCATGGACCCGCGCCAGGCCGGCAAGGTGCTGCTCGAGATCGCCCAGAAGGCGCGCAAGAACGCCGGCATGAACGGCCTCGATCTCGACTGATCGACGACGCTTGCCGCTTCCGCCTTCGGTCTTCGTCGTCTCGACCAAGGCCCGAAGGGCGGCGTGGAGCAGCCGTCTCTCCACGAGAGAAGGTCTCCGCTCCGCGCTTCGCTGGAGCCGCCTTCGCCCGTCATGCGCGATGGTGAGCTGGGCCCCGATGCCAAAAGTGCAGGCAATGCATGCATTGACAGCAATGCCTGCAGGGGGTGGCGGAATCTGAGAAAACGAGCCTGAAATGCAAACAGGCCAGCGTTTTGAGTATCTCAGACTGTTGAGACATCGCCAGGGTGTTTATCTCCCCTTACAGCCTGGCCAGCGTCTCCACGATCCGGGCCTGCGGCCAGGTCCAGCCGGCAGCACTTTCGTAGGCCCGCATGGCGCGCAGCACGAGATGATCGCCGCGCGCCGGACCGACGATCTGGATGCCCACGGGGAGCCCCGCCCTGGTGAGCCCGGCCGGCATCGATGCGGCCGGAGCGCCGGTGAGGTTGAAGGGGAGTGTGTAGGGCGCGCCCTTGGTCCAGCGCGGGAAGGCCTCGGAGTTGTAGAGCGTCTCGACGGGTGGTGGCGGCGTCGGTGTGACCGGTGACAGCAGCAGGTCGTACTTCCGGTGCCACAGCGCCATGTCGCGCGCGAGCTTCGACTTGGCTTCGTAGGCCCGGGCGTAGTCGGCCAGGGTGACCGACAGGCCCTGCTCGGCCAGGGCGCGGAAACCCGGATCGAGCTTGCCGTGGAGCTGCGTCGGGATCTGGCGCAGGCGGACGCCGAAGCCGCCGCTCCACAGTGGCGCGAAATCCTTCTGCAGCGGCTCGATCAGCGGGCCGACGTCCTCGACATGGGCGCCCAGCTCCTCGAAGCGGTGTGCCGCCGCCTCGACCAGGGCGCGGACCTCGGGGTCGGCCTTCACATGGCCGAAGTCGAGGCTGAGGCCGATCTTCCGGCCGCGCACGCCGGCGTCGAGGCCGACCGTGTAGTCACGCGGGTCGTCCGGCAACGAGCGCCAGTCGCGCGGATCGGCGCCGGCCGTGACGTTGAGCGCCAGCGCGGTGTCGAGCACGGAGCGCGCCAGTACGCCCTGGCTGATCACGTCGGCGAAGGGGGAGTCGGCGGGATATTGCGGGATGCGGCCGTAGCTCGGCTTCAGGCCGACCAGGCCGGTGTGCGCCGCCGGAATGCGGACCGAGCCGCCGCCGTCGTTGCCGTGGTTGAAAGGGTTCACGCCGGCCGCCGTCAGCGACGACGCGCCGCCGGACGAGCCGCCCGGCGAGTGCTTGAGGTTCCACGGGCTGCGCGTCGTGCCCTGCAGGGCCGAGTCGGTCAGCGCCTTCCAGCCGAACTCCGGCGTCGTCGTCTTGCCGATGAAGACCAGCCCGGCTGTACGGAAACGCTCTGCGACCGCGGCATCCTCGGCGGCGGGCGTCTCGTCGGTCGCATGGCTGCCGTAGCGCGTCGGCCAGCCCTTGACCGGCGTCGTGTCCTTGATCGTCGTCGGGACTCCATCGAGGGCCGACAGCGGCGCGCCGTTCTTCCAGCGCGCCTCCGAGGCCCGGGCGGCGGCGAGTGCGCCTTCGGCGTCGATCAGGACAAAGGCGTTGAGATGGGGCTGCAGCCGCCGGGCCCGATCAAGCGTGGCATTTGCGACCTCGACGGGCGATAGTTCGCCGCGGCGATAGAGGCGGCCGAGATCGGCCGCCGAAAGCCAGAGTAGATCGCCAGTCATGCGTGGTTGCTCGTTTTCGCGCTTGATCGTTTCGTCCAAAGTATGGCGCGCCGGCCGGAACCGGAACAGAGGAGCATTACGTATCGTGGAATTCATCGGTGCCATCATCACGGGCGTGTTCTCGATCGGCCTCGGCTTCCATTTCAGCCGCCTGTGGGCGCCGACGGCGGGTTGGTCCGTGCTGATCGGCGTGATGTGCGGCGGCGTCTGCGCGCTGGGCTATTTCGGTGTGACGGTGCTGTTCGGCCAGCTGGCGCCTCATACGCTCGAGCCCGGCAAGATCGGCTTCTGGTTCTCGATCCTCGTCTTCGCCGCGCCGGCGATCGGCGCTGTCGGCGCTTTCGCGGGCTATCGGCGCTCTCCTGAGTTCCAGCAGGATTGAGGCTGCGCTAAGCTCGCGCCGCCAAGCCCACGCGCTCGAGAGGAAATACCATGACCGAAGTGAATCTCGGCGCCGCCACGGCAACGCGCATCGAGGAAAGCTACGAGCCGAACTTCGACGCCAAGGTCTTCTTTCCCGACTGGAACGCCGACGTCGTGCGCGAGCATGGCAGCTGGCTCAGCCCCAACCACTACGACGCGGCCTCGGGCTGGCTGAAGCTCAGCATCCACAGCTGGCTGCTCCGGGTCGGCGGCAAGACGATCCTGATCGACACCTGCGTGGGCAACCACAAGCAGCGCAAGCATCGGCCGAAGTGGGACATGATGAACACGCCCTATCTCGACCGGCTGAAGGCCGCGGGCGTGACGCCGGACGAGATCGACATGGTGATGTGCACGCACCTGCACGTCGACCATGTCGGCTGGAACACGCGGCTCGACAACGGCCGGTGGGTGCCGACATTCAAGAACGCCAAGTACGTGTGGAGCCAGGAAGACTTCGACTTCTACAGGACGCTCGACGCCGATCCGCAGAAGGGGCCGGCGAACGGCGGCTCGTTCCGCGATTCGGTGTTGCCGGTCGTCGAGGCGGGGCTGGTGAAGATGGTCAAGGGTGCCGCCGAACTCGAGGATGGCCTCAGGATCACGCCGGCGCCCGGCCATACGCCCGGCACCATCCGCATCGAGTTCGAATCGAAGGGTGAGAAGGCGCTGTTCTGCGGCGACATCCTGCACCACGCGCTGCAGGTCTATCATCCCGAGTGGAACAGCTTCGCCTGCCTCGACCAGGACAATGCGCGGATCTCGCGCCGCGCCGCGATCGAGCACTGCGCCGGCACCGGTGCGATGCTGATGCCCTGCCATTTCGGCGCGCCGTTCCACTGCCACATCGACCACAAGGGCGCGGGCTTCGTCCCGCGTTTCGCGAATAATTTCTGAACTGGCAACTTCTGAGGAGGAAAGAGACATGATTCTTGAAATGCGAGTCTACCGTTGCCTGCCGGGCCGTCTGCCGGCGCTGCAGAACCGCTTCGCCAACACGACGCTGAAGCTGTGGGAAAAGCACGGCATCAAGCAGGCCGGCTTCTTCACGACGCTGGTCGGCACGTCGAACCAGGAGCTGACCTACTTCCTCGCCTGGGATTCGCTGGCCGACCGCGACAAGAAGTGGAACACCTTCCAGGCCGATCCCGAGTGGATCGCCAAGCGCGCCGAGTCCGAGAAGGACGGCCCGATCGTCGACAACATCGTCAACCAGCTGCTGCTGCCGACGGCGTACTCGTCGGTGAAGTAGATCCTTCGCTTCGCTCAGGATGACAAAGGGCTGAAGCCCTTTGTCACTCCGCCTTGAGGCCGGCTTCCTTGGCGACCTTCGCCCACTTGTCGAAGTCGGCCGCCACGTAGGCGGCGAACTCGGCCGGGGTGCCGAACTGCGGATCGGCGCCCAGAGCCGCGAACCTGGCCGCGATATCCGGCGAGCGGATCGTGGCGTCCACGGCGTCGTGCAGCTTGGTCACCAGCGCAGGTGACACGGCCACCGGCAGGAAGACGCCGTAGGAGATCGCCGCCTCGTAGCCCGGCAGGCCCGCTTCGGCGATCGTGGGGATGTCGGGCGCGGCGGCCGAGCGCGTGAGGCCGGTCTGCCCGAGCACGCGCAGCTTGCCCGCCTTGACGTGCGGCAGCGCCGTCGATAGGCCGCCGAAATAGATGTCGACCATGTTGGCCATCAGGTCGGCCATCGCCGGCCCGCCGCCCTTGTAGGGCACGTGCACGATGTCGGCCTTGCCCATCGACTTGAAGAGTTCGAGCGCCAGGTGGGTGGCGCCGCCGGCTCCGGCCGACGCGCCGTTCAGCTTGCCGGGCCGTGCGTGGGCGAGCGCCAGCAGTTCGCCGACATTCCTGGCCGGCAGGTCGGGCCGCACCACCAGCAGCATCGGGTTGATGCCGACCGGCGCGACGGCCGCGAAATCCCGGCGTACGTCGAACGGCATGTTGGGCGTGAGCGCCGGCGCCACCGTGGTCGAGCCGTTGGATGCCAGCATGAAGACGCTGCCGTCGGCCGGCGCCTTGGCGACCGAGCTGGCGGCGATCTCGCCGTTGGCACCGGCGCGGTTCTCGACCACGACGTTGCGGCCCAGGCGCTGGGCGATGCCGGGCGCGATCAGGCGGGTGAGCAGGTCATTGGGGCCGCCAGGCGGGAAACCGACGACGAAGCGCAGCGGCTTGTCGGGAAAGTCGGTGGTGACCTGGGCACGCGCGATCGCAGGCAGGGCGAAGGGCATGGCGGAAATTCCGCACAGAAGACGGCGGCGGGAGAGGGTGCTCATGCGACGGAGTATGCTGCCGCTCATGACTTTTGCGCAAACGCCCCACGGCGACCTGTATTACGAGGCGATCGATCACACCGCGCCATGGCAGGCGCGCGGCCTGCCGGTCCTGTTCCATCACGGCATCGGCTCGAGTTCGGCGCTGTGGCGGGGCTGGACGCCGGCCCTGGTCGACCGTCATCCGCTCATCGCCTTCGACATGCGCGGCTGCGGCCGCTCCTCCGTGCCGCCGGCGGATTTCCCGTGGTCGCTCGACGCCATGGTCGACGACCTGTTCTCGGTGGCCGATGCCGCGGGTCTCGACCGGTTCCATCTGGCCGGCGAATCGATCGGCGGCACGATCGCGCTCGCCGCCACGCTCGCCCGGCCGGGCCGGGTGGCCACGCTGACGGTAAGCAACGGCGCGCATCTCGGCGCCACCATTGGCCGGGTCCACGCCTGGCAGAAGCAGCTCGACGAGGGCGGCGGGAAGGGCTGGTCGCGCGCCTTCATGCCCGATCGCTTCCATCCCGGTGCGGTCAGCCCCGAGCGTTGGGCGTGGTTCGAGGATCAGCAGGCGGCATGGCCGCGCGACTCGATCCTGAAATCGCTCGGTGTGCTGATCGGCGCCGATCTGACGCCGCGGCTGGGAGAAATCGGCTGCCCCGTGCTGCTGCTGCATCCCGACGGCAGCCCGTTCATTCCGGTGCCGGTGATGGCCGAGCTGCACAGGCTGTTGCCCACTTCCCGACTGCAAATTTTCAACCACGCCCGGCATGGCTTGCCATTCAGCCATGCAAAGGAATGCGCCGCGGTTTTCCGCTCTTTCCTCGACTCCTTTCGGGCGGGCTGATATCCGTTCGCCCGATCGTCCGTTCTGCGGATGAAAACGACGGGGGAAACGATGAGACGCGTATTGGCCGGCGCACTTGCGCTTGCGACTTCGATGGCGATTGGCTTTTCCGCCAGCCCGGGCTTGGCCCAGGACAAGCTCACCGTGTGGTGGGTGAAGGGCTTCTACAAGTCGGAAGACGACGCGCTCTACGCCGCGATCAAGAAGTACGAGCAGAAGACCGGCACCAAGATCGAGCTCTCGCAGTACGCCGTGCAGGACATGAACGCCAAGTCGGTGGCGGCGCTCGACGCCGGCACCGTTCCCGACATCGCCTACTCCGACACCTACGATGTGCAGACCGCCGGCAAGTGGGCATTCGACGGCAAGCTCGCGGATCTCTCCGACGTGCTCGCGCCGATGAAGGACCGCTTCGAGCCGGTCGCGCTGTCGACGGCCTACCTCTACAGCGACAAGACGAAGAAGAAGGCCTACTACGCCTTCCCGATCAAGCAGCAGACGCTGCACATCCAGTACTGGAAGGACATGCTGGCCCAGGCCGGCTTCAAGGACAGCGACATTCCCGGCACGTGGAAGGAATACTGGTCGTTCTGGTGCGACAAGGTCCAGCCGGCCAGCCGCAAGGCCACCGGCCAGCGCATCTACGGCACGGGCTTCCCGATGGGCGTGGAATCGACCGACTCGTTCCAGTCGTTCCTGAGCTGGGTCGACGCCTACAACGTCAAGCTGGTCGACGACAACGGCAAGCTCCTGGTCGACGACCCGAAGGTCAAGGCGGGGCTCGTCTCGGCGCTCACCGACTACACCCAGCCCTACCTCAAGGGCTGCACGCCGCCGTCGTCGACGACGTGGAAGGATCCCGACAACAACGTCGCCTTCCACAACAAGACGACGGTGATGACGCACAACTACACGATCTCGATCGCCGCCAAGTGGCTCGACGACGCCAACAACGCGTCGCTGACCGCCGAGCAGCGCGCCGCCGGCCGCAAGGCCTACGACGAACTGATCGCGACCACGGGCTTCCCCAAGAAGCCGGACGGCTCGCCGATGACCTACCGCACCGCGGTGAAGGTCGGCGTGATCTTCGAGGCGTCGAAGAACCAGGCCAAGGCCAAGGACTTCCTGAAGTTCCTGATGGAAGAGGACAACCTGCGGCCGTACGTCGAGGGTGCGCTCGGCCGCTGGTTCCCGGTGACCCTGGCCAGCCAGGCCAGCCCGTTCTGGCAGGCCGACAGGCATCGCAAGTCGGTCTACGACCAGTTCAAGGCCGGCACGACGCCGTTCGAGTTCACCAAGAACTGGAAGTTCACGATCCTGAACAACGAGAACGCGTGGGCCAAGGCGATGAACCGCGTGGTCAACGAAAAGGTGCCGGTCGCCAAGGCGGTCGACGAGTTGATCGCCCGCATCAAGGAAGTCGCGGGCTGATCACAGCGCGTCGATCTCTCTACTTCGGGTAAAGCGTAACGTGACCACGACAACAATCGACGACGCGGCCCGCCGGGAACCCTCCCGGCGGGCCGGCTTTGCCTTGTCTGCCAAGCAGGCCTGGGGCCTGCTGTTCGTGGCGCCTTACGTGGCGATCTTCCTGGGCTTCGTCGTCTTTCCGGTGGGCTATGCCTTCTGGCTGGCGCGCAGCCCCCAACTCTACGTCGAGCTGGTGCACGATCCGGTGTTCCTGCGCACGGCGATCAACACGCTGGTGTTCCTGATCGTGGCCATCAACGTCAAGATGGTGTTCGCGCTCTTCCTGTCGGGCTTCTTCACCAACAAGCGCTGGTGGGTGAAGATCCTGTCGGTGCTGTTCGTGCTGCCGTGGGCGGTGCCGTCGATCCCGACCATCATCTCGATCCGCTTCATGCTCAATCCCGAGTGGGGCGTGATCAACCAGATCATCTTCGCGCTGACGACCGACGACGGGCCGAACTGGCTGAACGACCCGACCCTGGCGCTGGCGCTGTCGATGGTCGTCCATATCTGGAAGTCGCTGCCGTTCTGGACGCTGATCCTGCTGGCCGGCCGGCTTGCCATCCCGCTCGAGCTCTACGAGGCCGCCTCGGTCGACGGCGCCGGCGGCTGGCACCGCTTCCGGTTCATCACCTGGCCGTCGATCAGCACGCTCTACGTCACCTGCACCCTGCTCTCGATGATCTTCACGGTCGGCGACTTCAACAGCGTCTACCTGCTGACCGGCGGCGGTCCGGCCGACCTGACGCACGTGCTGGCCACGCTCGGCATCCGCTACCTGCGCCTCGACCAGGTCGGGCTGGCGATGGCGTCGATCGTGTGCTGCCTGCCGCTTGTCCTGCCCCTGGTGTTCTTCATGATGAAGCGGCTCAGCCGATGAGCCGGCCGCTCACCTGGCGCCGGCTGACGCGCGACATCGGCACCGAATCGGGCCTGCTGCTGATCGGCATCCCGGTCCTGCTGTGGACCCTGATTCCGATCTATCACATGTTCCTGTTCGCGATCTCGCCCAAGGACGCGGCGTTCTCGGGCCAGCTGTGGCCCGCCCATCCGACGCTGCGCAACTTCGGCATCGTGATCCACCAGGAGCACCACTTCCTCTACAATTTCTGGCGCCAGATGTGGAACTCGCTGGCGATCTCGTGTGCCACCGCCGTGCTCACGTTGATGATCGCCAGCATGGCGGCCTTCGCCATCTCGCGCCTGCGCATGAAGGGCGGCCGGCTGGTGATGAACCTGGCGCTGTTCACCTATTTCATTCCCGCCGCGTTCCTGGCCGTGCCGATGTACAAGACGATGGGCATGTACGGGCTGCTCAACAACGACATGGCCCTGATCCTGGCCATGGTCACCGTGGCCAGCCCCTACGCGATCTGGATCCTGCGCCAGGCGTCGGACAAGCTCCCCGTCGAGCTCGACGAGGCCGCCCTGATCGACGGCGCCTCGCCGTTCCAGCTCTTCCGCATGGTCTACATCCCGCTGATGGTGCCGTCGCTGATCGCCGTCGGCACCTACGCGCTGCTGCTGGCGTGGAACGAGTATCTCTACGCCTTCCTGCTGCTCTCCAGCGAGAAGACGCTGACCCTGCCGGTGGCGCTCGGCAACTTCCTGTCGGCCGACGATTCGCCGTGGGAACTGCTGATGACCGCCGGCTTCATCTACGCGCTGCCGCCGGCGGCGATCTACTACGCCTTCCGCAAGTACATGTCGTCCGGCCTCACCGCGGGCGCGGTCAAGGGTTAGCCGCGCCTCTAGATGCGCTTGCGCAGCGAGGTCATGAACGCCTTGAGGCGCAGCGCCCACTTGGCGGCGTCGAGGCCGGAGGCGGAGTGGCCGAACTCGCTGTCGATCTCGAAATAGTCGGCATCGACCTTGGCGGCCTTGAGCGCGGCCATCACGCCGGGCGCGATCGACGGCGGGAAGACCTTGTCGGTGCGCGACAGCACGTAGAGCACGCGCGCCTTCATCCGGCCGAAGTCCTTGGCCGCATCGAAGCGGACGCTGGCCTTGCGCAGGGTGACCAGCGAATTGCCGTCGAAGACGTGGGCCCACGCGCTCGCCCGCCGGGCAATCTCCGCCTCGCGCTGAACCGGATCGGGAAATCTGGCGGCGAGCTGGTCGTCGATGCCGTAGCGCTTCAGCGTCGCGATCCGCATCTCGGTGAGCGTCGCGGTGATGCCGCCATTGTCGTAGTACCAGCCGTTGTTCCAGTGCGGGTCGCGCGCCAGTTGGGCGACCAGGGATTTCACCGCCGCCTCGCCGCCGGAACCCTTGGGCGCGCTCACCACCGGCACCAGCCCATCGACGAAATCCGGGTGGGTGACGCCCCATTGGAAAGCCTGGTAGCCGCCGAACGAGGGGCCGGCGACGGCGAGCAGATGGCGGACGCCCAGCTGCTCGAGCAGCACGCGCTGGGCGTTCACGATGTCGACCAGGGTGATGTCGGGAAACGACGGGCCGTAGGGCGTGCGGGTCGCGGGGTTGAGGAACGCCGGGCCGGTCGAGCCGTAGGACGAGCCCAGCATGTTCGACGACACGACGAAGAGCTTGTCCGTGTCGATCGCCTTGCCCGGGCCGACCAGCCCGTCCCATGAGCCTTCCGCACCGGTATCGGCGTAGCGGCCGGCCATGTGCTGGCTCGACGTGAAGCCGTGGGTCAGCAGCACCGCGTTGCGCCCGTCGGGTGCCAGCGTGCCGTAGGTCTCGTAGGCGATGACGATCTCCGGCATCACCACGCCGCTCTCGAGCAGGAACGGCTTGATCGTCAGCGCCTTGCGCTCGACCTTGTCGAGGGAGTCCTTGTCGCCGGAATTCTTGTCGCCGGAATTCTGGGCGCGCGCCGCGACCGTGAAAAGGGCCGGCGCCATGGGCAGCGCGACAATCAGTGAACGGCGGCGCATGCGGATCCTCCCTCTCTAGGCACGGGCGGGCTGCAGCGCCGGCAGGGCGACGGCATGGGCCGCCAGGCGCTTGCGGTCGGCTTCGGGGCGAATGAACAGCAGGCCGATGATGCCGCCGGCGAGCAGCAGCGCCCCCAGGATGACGTATCCCTTCTCGTAGCCCGCGACCGGCGTGGGAGCGTTCTGGATGATCGAGCCCATGATGCGGGGCGCCAGCACGCCGGCGAAGGTCACGACCGACGTGGTGATCGCCAGCATGCCGGCGCGCTGCGGCTGCGGCGTCAGTTCGCTCACGATCATCGGCAGCACCACGTAGATCGTGCTGCCGATCGCGGCGCCGAATACCAGCACGGCGATCTTGAGGGCAGGCGTCGGCATGGCGCCGACGAAGGGCAGGGTGCATCCGCCCAGGATCACGGTGGCGCAGGCCAGCATGCCGCGGCAGGCGCGGCTCGACACGCCCTTCGACTTCAGGCGCTGGGAGACATAGCCGCCGGTCAGCACGACGGCGGCGCCGAAGATCCACGGCAGGACGGTGAGGTTGCCGCCGACCTTCTGGCTGAAGCCCAGGCCGGTCACCAGGTACGACGTGAACCAGGTCAGCCCGAGCGCCAGGCCCCAGTAGCTGGCGAAGCCCGCGGCGCAGACGGCCAGGATGGTCGGGCAGGTGAGCAGGTAACGGTAGGGGATGCGCTCGCTGGCACCGGTGTCGCTCACCGGCACGTCGACCAGCGTGCCCTCGCGGCCGAAGATCAGCCACAGGATCGCCCAGCCCAGGCCCGCGATGCCGAGCGCGCCGAATGCCCAGTGCCAGGAATAGCGGTCGATGATCAGGTTGAGCAGGGGCACCGCGACGATGACGCCGAACGCCGAGCCCTGGGCGATGATGGCGGTCGGCAGGCCACGCAGTGAATCGGGGAACCATTTGTACACGGCGTGGGTGGCGACCGGCCCGGCCGGTCCCTCGCCGGCGCCCAGGACGATGCGGCAGGCGATCAACGCCTCGAGGCTTATCGTGCCCAGCATCGGGAACTGAACCAGCGACCAGACGATCGCCATGACCAGGAGGATGCGCTTGGCCGGCACGCGATTGGTGAGGAAGCCGACCGCGACGGCCGAAACGGCGAACAGCAGGAAGAAGGCCGAACCGATGTCGCCGAACTGCTCGGGCGTCAGGCCGAGATCCTTCATCAGCGGCACGGCGGCCAGCCCGACCACGACCTTGTCGGCGAAGTTGATCAGCATGAAGAGAAAGAGAAGGGCGGTGATGCCCCAGGCGCCCTTGAGCGGCCGCTGCTGCGTCGTCACTTCGTGTGTTTCTCCCTCGGCCTGTCGGACGGTGTCCCTTGTCGATTAAGACAGGTGCTGGCGCCAAAGAAAAGGGCGCCCGAAGGCGCCCTTTCCCGGCTCGACGTCAGGAGCCTACTTGATGTACGGGCACTTGCCGTCCTTGAGCGGACGATAGGCCTGGTCGCCGGGAACGGTGGCGATCAGCTTGTAGATGTCGTCCTTGTTCTTGGACTCCGCCGGCGACTTCACCTGGAAGAGGTACATGTCGCGGATCACGCGGCCGTCCTCGCGCAGCTTGCCGTTCTTGGTCATCACGTCGTTGATCGGCATCTCGCGCATCTTGGCCATGACGGTCTTGGCGTCGTCGGTGCCGGCGGCCTGCACGGCCTTGAGGTAGTGCAGGGTCGAGCTGTAGACGCCGGCCGTGAGCATGCTCGGCAGCTTGTCCTTCTTGGCACGATAGCGCTTGGTCCAGGCGCGGGTCTCGTCGTTGAGATCCCAGTAGAACGCCTCGGTCAGCACCAGTCCCTGCGCCACCGGCAGGGTCAGCGACTGCACGTCGGTCGCGAAGACCAGCAGGCCCGCGAGCTTCTGGCCGCCCTTGACGATGCCGAACTCGCCTGCCTGCTTGATCGCGTTGATCGTGTCCTGGCCGGCGTTGGCCAGCCCGATCACCTTGGCCTTGGAGGCCTGCGCCTGCAGCAGGAAGGACGAGAAGTCCTGCGTGCTGAGCGGATGCCTGACGGCACCCAGCACTTTGCCGCCCGAGGCCTTCACGACCTCGCTGACGTCGCGTTCGAGCGCGTGGCCGAAGGCGTAGTCGGCGGTGAGGAAGAACCACGAGTCGCCGCCCGCCTTCACCATCGCGCTGCCGGTGACGTGTGCCAGCGCGTAGGTGTCGTAGACCCAGTGCGCGCCCGTCGGCGAGCAGGCCGGACCGGTGAGGTCGCTCGAGGCGGCGCCGGTGTTGAGATCGATCTGGCCCTTCTCCTGCGAGATCTTGCGGACCGCGAGCGCGACCGACGAGGTGCCGATCCCGGTGATCATCTTCACGCCGTCGACGTCGTACCACTTGCGCGCGATCGCCGCGCCGACGTCGGGCTTGGTCTGGTGGTCGGCCGACAGGATCTCGACCGAACGGCCGAGCACCTTGCCGCCGACATCCTCGACCGCCAGCTGCATGGCCTCGACTTCGCCCGCAGTCAGGTCGCCGTAGACGCCGGAGAAGCCGTCCATGACGCCGATCTTGAGCGGCGCCGGAGTCTGGGCCTGTGCCATCGCCATCAGGCCCGCGGTCGCGAGCCCGACCGCGGCGGCCGCCAGGCCGCCGAGGCGTGCAACGTTCTTCGTCTTCATTCTAGTTTCCTCCCTGTCGTTTCTGGTTTCTCAGTTCTTGATCAGCGGGCACTTGCCCTCGTTCAGCGGACGCCAGGCCTTGTCGGCCGGCACCGTCGCGAGGATCTTGTAGATGTCGTCCTTGCCCTTGGACTCGGCAGGCGACTTCACCTCGGCGAGGTACATGTCGCGCAGAAGGCGGCCGTCCTCGCGCAGCTTGCCGTTCTTGGTCATCATGTCGTTGACCGGAATTTCGCGCATCTTGGCCATCACCGCCAGCGGCTCGTCGGTGCCGGCGGCCTTCACGGCCTTGAGATAGTGCAAGGTGGCGCTGTAGACGCCCGCCGTCGTCAGGTTCGGCAGCTTGTCCTTCTTGGCGCGGAAGCGCTTGGTCCAGGCCCGCGTCTCGTCGTTCAGGTCCCAGTAGAAGGCAGTGGTCAGGACCAGGCCCTGCGCCGTCTGCAGGCCGAGCGACTGCACGTCGCTCGGGAAGATCAGCAGCGCCGCGACGCGCTGGCCGCCCTTGACCAGGCCGAACTCGCCGGCCTGCTTGATGGCGTTGATCGTGTCGCCGCCGGCGTTGGCGAGGCCGATGATCTTGGCCTTCGATGCCTGTGCCTGCAGCATGTAGGACGAGAAGTCCTGGGTGGCGAGCGGATGCTTGACGTCGCCCAGCACCTTGCCGCCCGCCGCCTTGATGACCTTGGTGGCCTCGTCTTCCATCGACTTGCCGAAGGCATAGTCGGCGGTGACGAAGAACCACGTGTCGCCGCCGTTCTTCACCACGGCGTCGCCGGTGACGTGGGCCAGCGCATAGGTGTCGTAGACCCAGTGCGCGCCGGTGGCCGAGCAGGCCGGACCGGTGAGGTCGGCCGACGCCGCGCCGACGTTGAGGTCGATCTGGCCCTTCTCCTGGGCGACCTTGCGCACGGCGAGGCCGACCGACGAAGTGTCGAGGCCGGTGATCATCTTGACGCCCTCGTCATACCACTTGCGCGAAAGCGCCGCGGCGATGTCGGGCTTGTTCTGGTGGTCGGCCGAGATGACCTCGATCTTCCGGCCCAGCACCGTGCCGCCGAAGTCCTCGACCGCCATCTGCGCGGCCTCGACCTGGCCCCCGGCCACGTCGGCATAGACGCCGGAGAAGCCACCCATCACGCCGATCTTGAGCGGCTGGGGCGCCTGCGCCCGGCTCTCGACCGGAGCGAGGGCCATCAGGCCGGTGGCGGTCAGGCCGACGGCGGCCGCGAACATGCCGCCGAACCGGGCGACGTTGGCAATTCTCATAACTCGTTTCCTCCCACACGCGGCTCCGCCGCAATTCCGCCAACTTAACTTTGCTGCCGGGCCGATGCCAGTGCTGGACAGCGGCGCCAAGGTCCGATTTATTCCGACGCGTCTGGGGGATGGATGGCCGAAGAAGAAGAAATTCTCAGGGCCTCGGGGCTGACCAAGGAATTCAAAGGCTTCGTGGCGGTAAAAAACGTTGACCTGACGGTCCGGCGGCACACGATTCATGCGCTGATCGGGCCGAATGGCGCGGGCAAGACGACGTTCTTCAACCTGCTGACCCATTTCCTGACGCCGACGTCAGGCCGAATCCACTTCAAGGGTCGGGATATTACCGGCAGTTCGCCTGCGGCGATCGCGCGCATGGGCCTGGCGCGGTCTTTCCAGATCTCGGCGGTATTCCCCCACCTCACGGTGCGGGAAAACGTCCG
>Ga0070680_100001341_pt1 | contig 17830 bp, 16 predicted proteins | sample KBSC73BmetaG_FD_64672 | JGI IMG/M metagenome (GOLD analysis project Ga0070680, IMG submission 64672) | Corn rhizosphere microbial communities from Kellogg Biological Station, Michigan, USA - KBS C7-3B metaG | ecosystem: Host-associated > Plants > Roots > Rhizosphere | place: USA: Michigan...
CCCGGCCGCGGGTAGCGGTATTCGGCGGTCTTCACGAGCGAGGTCGAAAGAGCGTCTGGACGGTTCTCCGTCTCGAGCGAATATTGGTCCGCCTGCGCCTCGAGCGTTCGGCTGAAGGTGTTGAGGATCGGGAGAGCGAGAAAACCGAACAAGGAGACCATGAACATCAGCACCGCGATTCCGCGCGGGTCGGCGATGGTCGCGCTGCTCCCGAAACGCCTGGCAAACCAGCCGAAGGTGCGGTCGGCGATCCAGAACAGGATCACGGCGAGAACCGAGAAAAACAGGATTCCCCACCAGGTGTGCTTGAGCACATAATGGCCGATCTCGTGCCCGGTGACGGCACGCACTTCATCGAGCGAGGCGTTCTTGAACGCGACGTCGGAGATCGCGACACGCGCCGTGCTCCCCACTCCGCCCGCGTTGGCCGTGAAGTTATTCGATTGCCGAGAGCCGTTGTACATGTAGACCTTCTCGGGTGGGATGCCGGCCCGCTGCGCCATCTGGACCACGGCGTCGCGGACCTGTCCCGGCGGAACGGGCGTGTAGTGGTTGAACAGAGGTTCGATCAGCACCGGCGCGAGCAGCGCGGCAAAGGCGAAGATTGCGGCGGTGAGAAAGCCCGACCAGATCCACCAGCGCTTCCCGGTCCGGCGCATCAGCAGATACAGGAACAGGAAGAAGACGCCGCCGACGATGGCGCTTACCAGGGTCCCGATGCCGAGCTGCACGAGCCAGTCAGCGAACGGCTGCGCGGTGCGACCGTAGCTCTTCTCGCGCCACCAATCGGCATAGATCGACCAGGGGAGCGTCAGGATTGCCGCGACGATGAAATAGACGAACGCGACAACGAAGGAGCGCAGGTTGCGCCGCTTGTCGCCGAGCCTGGCGTCCAGCTTGTCGAGCACGCCGGAGCGGACGATCAGCCAGGTGACGATCGCGGCGACGACGAGTGCCCAGAGCAGCATCCACTCCTTGCCGATCGTATAATCGTGCGCCTTCTGCAGCGCGGCCGGACCAAGGCTGTCGATGTAGCGCGCGGTCGCGGCGTTCGGGTCGAATGCCATGCTTGTTCCTCCCCAGTCGAACCGGCAGCGTAACAGCTGCGGGAACGACTGCAACGCCTGTGCGATTGAGCGGCGATGGCGAAGCAAAGTCCCGTCCCCGCCCCGATGGAAGCGCTGCTCGCGGCCGAGTTGCCCGAGGGGGTCGGCTGGCAGTTCGAGCCCAAGTGGGACGGCTTCCGTTGCCTTGCGCGGCGCGACGACGACGAGGTCACGCTCACATCCAAGTCGGGCAAGCCGCTCGGCCGCTACTTTCCGGACGTGGTCACGATGCTGGAGGGCCTGAAGGAGCGTCACTTCCTGCTCGATGGCGAACTCATCATTCCCGTCGGCGACGCCCTTTCGTTCGACGCGCTCCAGCTTCGGCTGCATCCCGCGGAAAGCCGGGTGCGCAAGCTCGCCGCCGAGCACCCGGCCGAGCTGATGCTGTTCGACATCCTCGAGCTCGGCGGGGAGGATCTGAGAGGCGAGCCGCTCGCCAAACGCCGTGCGGCGCTCGAGAAGTTCTTCGCCAGGAACCACCCTGCCGGGCTTCATCTTTCCCCTGTCACCCATGATCGACGCACCGCCCTGGAATGGCTGGACCGGAGCGGTGGCGCGCTCGACGGCGTGATCGCCAAGCGTACGGGGCTCGAATATCGCTCGGGCGAGCGGGCGATGATCAAGGTCAAGCAGCAGCGCACCGCCGACTGCGTCGTCGGCGGCTTCCGCTACGCCGACAAGAAGAAGGTGGTCGGCTCGCTGCTGCTCGGGCTCTACGACGACCAGGGTCTCCTGAACCACGTTGGCTTCACCTCGGCGATCCCCGCGAAGGAGCGGCCGCAACTCACCAAGGATCTCGAGAAGCTGATCGAGCCGCCCGGCTTCACCGGCAGCGCGCCGGGCGGTCCGAGCCGCTGGAACACCGAGCGTTCGATGGCGTGGGAACCGCTCAGGCCGGTGCTCGTCGTGGAGGTCCGCTACGACCAGATCACCAGCGGCCGCTTCCGACACGGCACCGGGTTCGTCCGCTGGCGGCCTGACAAGGATCCGAAACAGTGCACCTATGAGCAGCTGGCGCCGGAGCTCAGGCCGTCCGAGCTCAAGGAGCTGTTCGGGACATGAGCATGTTGTTCGATGCGCCGCTGATCGGCGGACTGGATTATGCCGAGAGCGTGATCGGCGAGAACGGAGAGGAACAGCTGATCGAGCGGCTCCTCACGACGGATCTGACGCCGTTCCGATTCCACGGCTGGCTCGGCAACCGCAAGACCCGGAGCTTCGGCTGGCGCTACGATTTCGAGGATGCGAGCTTTGCGCCGGCGGAGCCGATACCCGCCTGGCTCCTGTCGCTGCGCGAGAATGCGGCGGCGATCGCGGGACAGCCGCCCGAGGATTTCGTTCACGTGCTGCTCGCCCGCTACGATCCCGGCGCCGGCATTGGCTGGCACCGCGACCGCGACGTGTTCGATCGGGTGGTCGGCTTTTCCCTCGCCGCGCCCGCCACGCTTCGATTCCGCAGGCGCCGCCCGGGCGGATTCGACCGCGCCAGTCTCGAGGTCCTTCCTCGCTCGGCCTACCTGCTTTCGGGCGAAGCGCGATGGGAATGGGAGCACAGCATCGTGCCCGGGCGCGACCTGCGCTTCTCGATCACCTTCCGCGCTTTGTCGGACAAGGGCCGCGGGATCGCCGCCGCTACGTAGGCGGAACGGTCCGCACACGAAGCGGTTTGAGCAGGCATGTTGCGTCGACCGCTGCTGCTATTGCTGCTCCTGGCGGGCTGCTCGAAAGGGCCTCAGGCCGACTTGCAGTACATCAGCTCGGCGCGGTCCCTCGCGGGCGAATGGGCGCTGGTCAATGAGCAGGCGAACCAGGGGCATCTCACCCACGCCTATGTCAAAACGATGCGCCAGAGCATCCGCCAGCAGTTGCAGACGAACGCGCAGTCGCTGACCGAACCGAAGTCGGGCTATGGGTCGGAGATCGGCGCTCTCCTGCGCGAGCCGGACGACGCGCCCCCCGCAGCGCTGAGAGTGCACGCGACCAACCTCAAACATGTCGAGGACAGCCTTGAATCCGCTTGAGCTGACCCTCGGGATCATGACCGCCGTCGGCGGCTTCGTCGACATCAGCCAGCTGGTCTTTTCGGGCCAGGCCGGGTCGATGTTCGGCTACTCGCTGATCTCGGCGTTTGCGATCTCGACCATCGGGATCATGGTCTATGGCGAGATGTGCGGCCGTGTCGCGGCGGTCGCTCACCAGCCGCTGTTCAGCCTCATGCGCCATCGGCTGGGGCTGAAGCTCGGCCTCGTCACGCTCGTGGCTTCGGTTCTCAGCACGCTGGTGACCACGGCGGCCGAGATCGGCGGCCTTGGAATGATCCTCAACCACCTGACCGGCGCTCCCTATATGCTCATGTGCGTCGCCAGCACGCTCGCACTCATGGCGTCGATGTGGATCCTGCCGTTCAAGTGGATCGAACGGACCTATGGCTTGCTCGGCCTGTTCATGATCGTCTTCGTCGTCGCGCTTGTCGCCATGCACCCGCCGTGGGGAAAGATGGCCGGCGGGTTGGTTCCGCAGGTGCCGCACGGCCTCAGCAACAAGCAGCTGCTCAATTATTCCTATTTCGTGGTCGCGATCTTCAGCGCGGTCATGTTTCCCTATGAAGCCTTTTTCTATTCATCCGGCGGAATCGAGGAGGGTTGGAAACCCAAACAGCTTCTGACGAATCGTGTAACCAGCATCGTCGGGATGGGGCTCGGCTCACTTCTCTCGATCGCAGTTCTGGCGCTTGCCGCATTGTTGTTCGCGCCGACGGACGTTGCGCCGCAGATGCCCGGCAGCGTTGCCCTGCAGACGGCGATTCCATTCGGCAAGCTCGGCCTGCTCGCGGCGCTTCTTGGTATGCTGTTTGCAGTCGGTGGGGCAGCCGTCGAGACCTGCATGGCGAATGCCTATTCGATCTCCCAGTTCTTCGGGTGGGAGTGGGGCCGCCACAAGAAACCCTGGGAAGCGCCGCGGTTCACCATCGCGTGGATCGTGATGATGCTGCTTGCGCTGGCGATCGTCTTGACCGGCGTCGAGGTGATGAAGCTGGTCGGATATGCGGTGGTGTTCTCGATCGTCGTCCTGCCGCTTTCCTATCTGCCGCTGATGCTTCTCGCCGACGACAAGAGCTACATGCGCGAATATGCGAACAAGTGGCTGGCGAAGATCCTCGGCTGGCTATTCTTCGTGATCGTCACTGTCGCCGCCATCGCGGCGATTCCCCTCTATGTTTTGACGGCCGGAGGCCAGGGATGAGGCGGGACTCTGCGATCAAGCTCGTCAGCCAGCTGCTTGACCTGCCGCTGATCGACAAGGACGGCCGCTGGTGCGGCGTCGTGGACGATGTCGAGTTCGACGGAACGCCGGGCAAGGTGACGAGGATTAAGGCGCTTCTGGTCGGGCCGGGCGCGTACGAGGGACGGCTGCCGAGCTGGGCGTTCTGGCTGGCGCGCAAGATCGCCGGCACGCGGATCGCGCGCGTGCCGTTCGATCGAGTCGAGAATATCGCCAGCGCGGTTCATCTGGATTGCGCCGCCGAGGACATGAACCTGAACCGCGCCGAAGATGAAGCCGGACGCTGGATCCCGAGATGGGGAGCATTGTGATGCGACTCAGCGATTTTAGGGACGCGAAGGTGCGGACGCTCGACGGGGACGTCCTCGGGCGGGTGCACGAGGTGCATTGCGAGGGCGGAAGGATCGTCGCTTTGACCTGCGGTCCCGGCAGCTTCATCGAGAGCCTCACCGCGAAGAAGCACGGGCGGCGGATCCCCTGGGAATATGTGCGCAAGGTGAAATACCGCGAAGTCACGGTCACACCGGACCCGCCGCAGCGGAAGGTGTCGGGAAAGAAGCCTAGCGGTTCTCGAACCCCGCGACGCACTCCGCGATCCAGCGGGCCGCGGTCAAAGCGCTGAGATCGGTCGGATCGAGCGACGGATCCCATTCGGTGAGGTCGATGATCCGCACGCGATGATCGGCCGCGAGGCTGCGCACCGCCGAAAAGAAGTCGATCGCGTCCATGCCGCCGGGCCGGGCGCCGGGAGCTCCGGGCATTTGCGCGCGGTCGATCACGTCGATGTCGCAGTCGACGACGATCGCATCGGCATGGCTCAGATGCGCGAGCGCCGTCTCGATCGCCGTAGCGATTCCCTCGCGGCGCACGTCTTCGATGCCGATGACGAGGTTGCCGGCGGCAAGCGCGTCGCGGTGCATCTTCTCGGTATTGGCGAAGCTGGCGAGGCCGATTTGCGCAATATTCTTTCCGGGAAGTCCGTCTTCCATGAGCGCGCGCACGGGATTGCCGTTGCTCAGCCCATCGTCGAGGTCGCGCATGTCGAAATGCGCGTCGAGCGTGATCAGCCCGACTTTGGTGAGCGGGGTTTCGAGCGCGAGGACTGCCGGACGGGTGATGGCGTTGTTGCCGCCGGCCAGAAGGGTCAGCGCATGATCGTTGAGGCTGCTGGTGACCGCGTCGCGGATCGGCGTTGTCGCCTGCTCGATCGTCAGGCCGGTGAGATCGACGTCGCCGCGGTCGCGCACGGGCGTGAACAGCGATCGACCGATCTCGATGTCATAGCGGCCGATGCGCTTCAGGGTCCGGCGCAGCAGCGCGGGCGCCTTGTCGCAGGCGCCTGGCGTAACCGACCCTGAGGCGAGCGGCGCGCCGACCAGCCCGATCGGAACCGCAGCATCGCCATCCACCAGAAGATCGGAGATGTTGGGCCACGCGCTCACGGCTTTGCCGTAGCAACCTGCCAAGCTAAGGCCAAATCATGTGGGACCGACTGCTCGTCGACTGCAATATCGCGACGTTCGAGGAACGCCCGGGCAATCCGCTCGGCCTGATCGAGAACGGCGCGATCGCCATTGCCGACGGCAAGGTCCTGCGCGTCGGGAAGCGTACCGAGCTCGCCGGTTTCCGGGCTAAGCAGGTCGAGGCGCTCGGCGGCGCCTGGGTGACTCCGGGGCTGATCGACTGCCACACGCACCTGGTGTTCGGCGGCACCCGCGCCGACGAGCATGCGATGCGCCGCGCCGGCGCGACCTATGAGGAAATCGCCAAGGCCGGCGGCGGCATCGCTTCAACGGTTAAGCGCACTGCGGCGGCGTCGGATGACGAGCTTCTCGAGCAGAGCCGCCGCCGGCTCCATGCGCTGATGCGCGGCGGCTGCACGACGGTGGAGGTCAAGTCCGGCTACGGCCTCGATCCGGAGAGCGAGCTGAGGCTGGTGCGAATCGCTGCCGAGCTCGGCCACGGCGAGGCGGTGCGGATCGTGCCGACGCTGCTCGCGCTGCATGCGATCCCCGCCGAAGAGCAGGACCGCCGTGCCCATTATGTGAGCGAGATCGTGGACAAGCTGGTCCCCGCCGCCGCGAAGCAGGGGCTTGCAACCAGCGTCGACGCCTTCTGCGAAACGATCGCGTTCACGCCTGCCGAGGTCGAGCGGCTTTTCAATGCCGCGGCGCACAACGGCCTGCGCGTCCGCCTGCACGCGGAGCAATTGTCGAACCAGCATGGCGCGGCGCTCGCCGCACAATACCGAGCGCTATCGGCCGATCATCTCGAACATCTCGACGACGCCGGCGCGAAGGCGATGGCTGCTGCAGGGACGGTCGCCGTCCTCCTCCCGGGCGCTTTCTACGCGCTGCAGGAAAAAAAGAAGCCGCCGGTCGCGCTGCTGCGCAAGCACAAGGTGCCGATCGCGATCGCCACCGACTGCAACCCCGGGACGTCGCCGCTCCTCTCGCCGACGCTGGCGATGAACATGGCGTGCACATTGTTCGGCCTCACGCCCGAGGAGGCGCTCGCCGGAATGACCGTCAACGCAGCCCGCGCGCTTGGTCTCGCACACTCCATTGGCAGTATCGCCGCGGGCAAGCAGGCCGACCTCTGCGCGTGGCGAATCGAATCGCTTGCGGAGCTCGGCTATTGGGTCGGCCTTCCTGGCCCCGAATGGAGGATCTTCGCGGGGCAGGATGGCTAGGGCGGTCGCGGCGCTGCTCGCACTCGTCTGTTGGGCAGGGATCGGCATCCAGTTCTGGGCCAGCTACACCTTCCGCCACTACGATCTGTTGCTGACGTTGTGGACGCTGGTCCGCTTCTTCACCATCATCGCCAACCTCGCCCTGGCGATCGCAATGACCGTGGTCGCGGCGGGCAAGCGAGTCCCGCCGCTCGCTCTCGGCGGCCTCACCCTCGCGATCCTGCTCGTCGGGATCGTCTACCGGACGCTGCTCGCGGGATTGCACCCTTTGAGCGGCCTGCCTCTGATCGCAAACATCCTGCTCCACGATGTCAGTCCGGTCCTGACGGCGCTCTTCTGGCTGTTCTTCGTTCCGCGCGGGCGGCTGCGATGGACCGCGCCGTGGTGGTGGGCTCTCGTTCTGTTCGCTTACTTACTTTACGTGATCGCCCGCGGACACGTGGAGGGCCGGTATCCTTATCCGTTCATCGACGTCGCAAAGCTCGGCTGGGCGCAGGTTGCGCTCAATGCGTCGGGCATCGGCCTGGCATTCATCGGCGGCGGCTTCGCGCTCGTCTGGATCGACAAGTGGCGTACGCTTGGGTCGCAGCGCAGCAATCGCTAAGGCGGCCTCGCAATGACCGACAGACGCGACAACAGCCGCCATATCCGCGCGCGGCGCGGAAGCGAGATCAAGGCCAAGAGCTGGGGCACCGAGGCGGCGGTCCGGATGCTGATGAACAATCTCGACGACGAGGTCGCCGAGGATCCGCAGAACCTGGTCGTGTACGGCGGCATTGGACGCGCGGCCCGCAACTGGGCCTGCTTCGACAAGATCGTCGAGACATTGGAGCGGCTCCAGGAAGATCAAACCCTGCTCGTCCAGTCGGGCAAGCCGGTCGGCGTGTTCCGCACCCACAAGGATGCGCCCCGGGTGCTCATCGCCAATTCGAACCTCGTGCCCAAATGGGCGAACTGGGAGGTGTTCAACGAGCTCGATCGCGCCGGGCTGATGATGTACGGCCAGATGACCGCCGGCAGCTGGATCTACATCGGGACGCAAGGCATCGTCCAAGGTACCTTCGAAACCTTCGCCGAGATGGGGCGCCAACATTACGGCGGCGATCTCGAGGGCCGCTGGATCCTGACCGCGGGGCTCGGCGGAATGGGCGGCGCGCAACCGCTCGCCGCGGTGATGGCTGGTGCGCACTGCATCGCCATCGAGGTGCAGGAAAGCCGCATCGAGAAGCGCCTCGAAACGCGCTACCTCGATCAGCGCGCAACCAGCATCGACGAGGCGCTCGATATCATCGGCAAGGCAAGCGAGCCGACCAGTGTCGGCCTCCTCGGCAACGCCGCCGAGATTCTTCCGAAAATGCTCAAGCGCGGGATCAGGCCCGACGCGCTGACCGACCAGACGAGCGCACACGATCCGGCGAACGGCTATTGCCCCGCGGGCTGGAGCGTCGCCAAGTGGCAGGAGATGCGCGAGCGCGATCCCTCCGCGGTGGCAGAAGCGGCGAAGGCCTCGATCGCGCAGCATGTCGAAGCAATGCTCGCCTACAAGGCGATGGGCGTGCCGACCTTCGATTATGGCAACAACATCCGGCAGGAAGCCAAGGACATGGGCGTGACGCACGCGTTCGATTTCCCCGGCTTCGTTCCGGCTTACGTCCGGCCGCTCTTCTGTCGCGGGATCGGTCCGTTCCGCTGGGCTGCGCTCAGCGGCGATCCCGAGGACATCTATCGGACGGACGCGAAGGTGAAGGAGATGATCCCCGACGACCCGCACCTTCACCGCTGGCTCGAGATGGCGCGCGAGCGGATTGCGTTCCAGGGCCTTCCGGCGCGCATCTGCTGGGTCGGCCTCGGCCAGCGCCATCGTCTCGGCCTCGCCTTCAACGAGATGGTTCGGAACGGCGAAGTTTCGGCGCCGATCGTGATCGGTCGCGACCATCTCGACAGCGGCAGCGTCGCTTCGCCCAACCGCGAGACCGAAAGCATGCGCGACGGCAGCGACGCTGTGTCGGATTGGCCGGTTCTGAACGCGCTCCTCAACACCGCGAGCGGCGCGACCTGGGTGTCGTTCCACCACGGCGGCGGAGTCGGCATGGGCTATTCGCAGCACGCCGGAATGGTGATCGTCGCCGACGGCACCGACGACGCCGCGCGCCGCCTCGAGCGCGTGCTGTGGAACGACCCGGGCACCGGAGTGATGCGCCACGCGGACGCCGGCTACGAGATCGCGATCGACTGCGCGCGCGAGCAGGGCCTCGACCTGCCGATGGTGAATTCGTGAAGCTCAACCCCGAAGCGATCGACCTCGGAACGCTGCGCCGGCTGTGGCAGGGCGAACCCGCATCGCTCGACGAGGCCTCGATGCAGCGGGTTGCGGCCAGCGCCGCCGCGGTCGAGCGGATCGTCGGCTCGGGCGAGACCGTCTACGGCGTCAACACCGGCTTCGGCCTGCTCGCCAACACGCGCATCCCCGAGGACCGGCTGGCCGAGCTCCAGACCAACCTCATTCTTTCGCACAGCGCCGGCCTTGGCGACCCGCTTGCTCGCCGGGTCACCCGGCTGATGATCGCCCTCAAGCTCCTCGGGCTCGGCCGCGGCCATTCGGGCGTCCGTCCGCTGGTCATCGAAGCGCTTCAGCGGCTGCTCGATGCCGACGCGATGCCGCTGATCCCGTCGCAGGGAAGCGTCGGCGCGTCCGGCGACCTCGCGCCGCTCGCGCACCTCATCGCGGCGTTGATGGGCTACGGCTGGGTCGATGTCGCGGGTGAACGCATACCCGCGACCGACGCCCTTGAGCGGATCGGTCTCGACGAGCTCCAGCTCGGCCCCAAGGAGGGGCTCGCGCTGATCAACGGGACGCAGGCGTCGACGGCGCTTGCGCTCGACGCGCTGTTCCACGGTGAGCGGGTGTTCGCAGCGGCGATCGCTGCAGGCGCGATGTCGGTCGATGCGCTCAAGGGCAGCGCCAAGCCGTTCGACCCCCGGATTTCGCAACTGCGCGGGCAGCCGGGGCAGGTTCGCGTCGCCGCCGCGATCCACGAGCTGCTTCAAGGCAGCGAGATACTGGTCAGTCACGTGAAGTGCGACCGCGTGCAGGATCCGTACAGTTTCCGCTGCCAGCCGCAGGTCATGGGCGCCGCGCTGGACCTGCTCGACAATGCGGCGCGCACGCTGACCATCGAAGCCGCAGCTGTGACGGACAATCCGATCGTGTTTGCGGACGACGACAGCGCTATCTCCGGCGGCAATTTCCATGCCCAGCCGGTCGCCTTCGCCGCCGACACGATCGCCATGGCACTATGCGAGGTCGGCTCCATTTCCGAGCGCCGCGTGAGCGTGCTGGTCGATCCGAAGATGAGCGGCCTGCCCGCTTTCCTGACCGAAGATTCGGGCGTCAACTCGGGCCTGATGATCCCGCAGGTTACCGCGGCCGCGCTTGTCAGCGAGAACAAGAGCCTTGCCTTCCCTGCGAGCGTCGACTCCATCCCGACCTCGGCCGGCCAGGAAGACCACGTCTCGATGGCGCCGATCGCAGCGCGCAAGGCCGGCGGGATCGCGCGCAACGCGGCCGGCGTGATCGCGGTTGAGCTGATGGCAGCCGCCGAGGGCATCGATTATCACGCGCCGCTCAAGACCTCGCCGAAATTGCAGCAGGTTCATGCGGCGGTCCGCTCGCGCTCGCCCCACTTCACCGCCGACCGCTACTGGGCCGACGAGATGAGCGCGCTGCAGTCGGCCGTGCTGGAAGGTCAGATCGGCGAAACAACGATTTTGAGTGCCTCACGATAGCAAGTGTATCGCAGTCGTGATACAGCAAGGCAGCTGAGTCGTTGTGAAGGAGTAGTCCGTTGGACGAGGAGCAGCGTAAGAGATTCGAAGAGTCTGCATCGCGACAGGAGGCCATTCATCTGATCAAGGAACTGGCCGAGCTGCACAAAGCCGGAGTCCTCACGGACGAGGAATTCGACGCGAAAAAGCAGGAACTGCTTTCTCGGCTGTAGCGCCTAGCCGACCCGGTCCCAGTGCGTGGTCTTGCAGATGATTGCGAGGACGCATCCCTGCACGGCGAGGCGATCCGGATTGACCTGCTCGATCGTGCCGCGTGCGTTCATGTCGCGGCTGGCGACGAAGACGTCCGCCTTCCACCTGCCCGGTCCGGCAGGCTCGATATTGTCGATCACGCGCGCTCCGAGCAGATGCGTGCCGCTGCCGCGTTCCGCCTTCGACTGCTGTTGCGTAGAAGCCTTGACGACCCGGCCGCACAAAGTCGGGCCGCACGGCCCGATGACGATCTCCATCGCGCCATTCTTCCACCGGCCCTCGAGATTGCTCTTGGCCAGCGCCGAGGCTGGGGCGAGGGCAACGGCAAGCCCTGCACAGGCTAGGAAAAAGCGTTTCATTGTGCCCTCTTAGCAGTGATTTGCGGCGAAAATCGCGCCTTCAGCTTGCCGTCGGATGAACGCTCCGGATGGTCAATTAGACGCAGGAAGCGGCTCTTCGGTCCGGGTCCAGATCTGCGATCGGCATATGAGGCCCGCAAGCCCGCAACCGGTGAGCTTGAGCTGCGTCGTGCTGAGCAGCTGCAGCTTCGCTGAAACATGGATGTTGTCGTCGGGGATAAAGAGCTTCCCGGTCCAGACGTTGCCCTTCGGCTTCACGTCAGTGAGCACCGTCGTGCCGACCACGTTCGACGTTGTTCTGGCGACTTCGCGCTGTCCGCGCTCGGAGGCCCAGACGACCTTTCCGCAGAGGACATTGCCGCACGGCGCGACGGCGATGATCGCGCTTCCGATCGGGTTCTTCCACAGGCCTTCGATCGGCGCGTGTTGCGCGGATTGTGCGGTTGCAAGCGCGAGCATGAGCGAAACGATCATGGACATGGATGGACCCTGGCTTGGCCGATCTTACCGGCAAATGGCAACTCAGTGAAAATCCCTACTTTTTGGAATGATTTCAACATTGCGCGGGTGCCGGTTCGGCGGCCGGCCCCAGCTTCCCGCATGGTCCGCCTTCTCGAGCGTCGAGGGCAGCAGCGAATCGTCGCTGAGACGGCTGAGCATCGCGGTGTGATCTTCCAGCCGTGCCGCGATGACGTGGATCACCTCGCTGTCGGGGTCACGTTGCACGACTCCGTGCACGGCCATCAGCCGCGCGCCCATCACGATCTTGCGCTGCTTGTCGAACACAGCCGGCCAGACGACGAGGTTGGCGATTCCGGTCTCGTCTTCGATGGTGATGAACACGACGCCCTTCGACGTTCCGGGGCGCTGGCGGATCAGCACCACGCCGGCCATCGACACGCGCCTGCCATCCTTCAGCGATTTGAGCTGCGCGGCAGTGACAAATTTTTGCGCTGCATAATGCGCGCGCAGGAAGTGCATCGGGTGCGCTTTGAGGCTGAGTCGGATGGTCTGGTAATCGCTGATCACATGCTCGGCGAGCGGCATCGCCGGAAGCTGCGCCGGCGTTTCTTCGGTTCCTTCGTCGCGCTCCTCCGCATAAGCGAACAGCGGCAAGTCCGGCGCGGCCTTGAGCGCCCGCGAGTCCCAAAGCGCAGCACGACGGTCGAGCCCCATCGACCGGAACGCATCGGCGGCCGCCAGCCGCTGGATCGCGTGGACGGGCACTTGGCCGCGGCTTCGTAATTCCTCGACTGTCGCATAGGGACGCCGCGCGACGACGCGGTCCGCGGCTTCGCGATGCAATCCGTCGACCTGGCGCAAGCCGAGACGGAGGGCACCGTCTTGCAACGTGCAATCCCAGTGGCTGTGGTTCACGTCCACCTCGCGCACCTCGACTCCATGCTCGCGCGCGTCGCGGACGATTTGCGCCGGCGCGTAGAAGCCCATGGGCTGGCTGTTCAGCAACGCGCAGGCAAAGGCCGCCGGATATTTCCAGCGCAGCCATGACGAGACGTAGACCAGGTGCGCGAAGCTCGCCGCGTGGCTTTCGGGGAAGCCATATTCGCCGAAGCCCTTGATCTGGTCGAAGCAGCGCTGCGCGAAATCGGGATCGTAGCCGCGCTCGACCATGCGCCCGACCATCTTCTCCTCGAGCGTCTCGATCTTCCCTTTCGACCGGAAGGTCGCCATCGCCTTTCTCAGCTGGTTCGCCTCTTCGGCGGTGAAGCGCGCGGCGTCGATCGCGATCTTCATCGCCTGCTCCTGGAAGATCGGCACCCCGAGCGTCCGCCCCAGGATCTTCTCGAGCTCGTCGGGCTCGCCATGCGCCGGGTCGGGGCAGGGAAAGGTCACCGGCTCCTTTCCGCTCCGGCGCTTCAAATAAGGATGCACCATGTCGCCCTGGATCGGCCCCGGCCGGACGATCGCGACCTCGATCACGAGGTCGTAGAAGCAGCGCGGCTTGAGCCTCGGCAGCATGTTCATCTGAGCCCGGCTCTCGACCTGGAACACGCCGAGCGAATCCCCGCGGCAGAGCATGTCGTAAACCTCAGGCACCTCCTGCGGAATAGTCGCGAGGCTCCACTCCTCGCCGTGATGTTCCCGCACCAGATTGAAGCATTTGCGGATGCAGGTCAGCATTCCGAGCGCGAGCACGTCGATCTTCAAAATGCCGAGCTCGTCGATGTCGTCCTTGTCCCATTCGATGAAGGTGCGGTCGTCCATCGCGCCGTTGCCGATCGGCACCGTCTCGGTCAGCGGCCGCTCGGTGAGGATGAAACCGCCGACATGCTGCGACAGGTGCCGCGGCATCCCGACCAGCTGCTCGGCGAGCTTGATCGTGCGCTTCAAATGCGGGTCGCTAAGGTCGAGCCCGGCGTCGTTCGCACGGCCTTCTTCGAGCTCGGCTTCCATATGGCCCCAAATGGTCGAGGCGAGTGCGCCGCACACGTCCTCCGAAAGCCCCATTACCTTCCCGACCTCGCGGATCGCCGAGCGCGGGCGGTAGTGGATCACGGTCGCGGCGATGCCGGCGCGGTCGCGGCCGTATTTCTCGTAGATGTGCTGGATCACCTCCTCGCGCCGCTCGTGCTCGAAATCGACGTCGATGTCGGGCGGCTCGCGCCGTTCCTCGGAAATGAAGCGCTCGAACAACAGGTCGCTGGTCGCCGGATCGACCGCAGTGATCCCGAGGCAATAGCAGACGGCGCTGTTCGCCGCCGACCCGCGCCCCTGGCACAGGATCGGGGGATCGAGCGATCGCGCGTAGGCGACGATGTCGTGGACTGTCAGGAAATAGCGCGCGAAATCGAGCTTCTCGATCAGCGCCAGCTCATGCCGAAGCTGCTTCAGGACCTTGTCGGGCACGCCGTCCGGCCAGCGCTGCGCAGCGCCTTCCCACGTCAGCTGCTCCAGATATTGCTGCGGCGACTTGCTGTCGGGCACGCTCTCCCTTGGATATTCGTAACGCAGCTCGTCGAGGCTGAAGTGCAGCGCGTCGGCGAATTCGCGCGTCGCCGAAATCGCGTGCGGCCAGCGCGCGAACAGCCGCGCCATCTCCGCCGGCGGCTTCAAATGCCGCTCGGCATTCGGGTTCAGCAGGTATCCGGCATTGGCGATCGTCACCTTCTCGCGGATGCAGGTGACGACATCCTGCAGCGGTCGGCGGTCAGGCGCGTGATAATGGACGTCGTTGGTGGCGAGGATCGTGCAGCCGTGCCTGCACGCAATCCGTTCGAGCCGCTCGATGCGCGCATTGTCGTTACCGCGATAAAGCCAGCTTGCCGCCACGTGTCGAAGTGACGTCAAGGCATCGCGAAGCCGCGGCAGATTGGCTTCGAAGGCGTCAAGATCGTCCTGCGGCCAGGCGATAAAGGCGATGCTTTGGGAATGCGCCGCGACGTCGTCCAGCAAGAGCGTGCATTCGCCCTTGTCGGCCCGCATCTTCCCGAGGCTGAGCAGCCGCGACAGGCGCCCATAGCCGTCGCGGTCGACCGGATAAGCGAGCAGGCTCGGCGCGTCGCTGAGGTCGAGCCGGCAGCCGATCAGCGGCTTCAGCCCCGCGCCTTTGCACGCGCTGTGCATCCGAACGACGCCGGCGAGCGTGTTGCGGTCGGCGATTCCGATCGCATCATAGCCTTGGGTGAGCGCCACAAGCACCAGCTCGATCGCATCCGACGCGCTGCGCAGGAAGGAGAACGGCGAGCTGACGCCAAGCTCGACATAGGCCGATGGTGTTACCGGCGGTGGAGGCATGCCCTCGCGAGGCACCAGCTTCAGCCGCGAAAAGCCGACCTTTTCAGGCATCAGCCGAACAGTCCGTGCATGAACCACGACGGCGCCCCGCCGCGGCCGTCGCCGATCACACCCTCGCGATAGATCCAATAGCGGCGGCCTTCGCCGTCCTCGACGCGATAATAGTCGCGCAGCCGGGCGCTTGACGGCTGCCGCCACCATTCGGGCGCGATCCGCTCGGGCCCTTCGGCGCGCGCGATGTCATGCACCGCACGCCGCCACACGAACCGCCGCGGCATGCCTTCAGGAGTCGCATAAATGACGTCGATCGCTTCGGGACGGTCGAGGAGGCGATGGGGACGGCGGACTGGCGGCAGCTCGACCGCTTCGGTTTTCGACAATGCCGGAATCCATTCGATCGCGCATTCCGGCAGATGGCTCTCCTGCGCCTGGGGCCGCCGCACGCGCGCGGGACCGAGCTTCACTGTAAGCCGATCGATCAGACGCGCCAGTTCGCGTGTCCCCGAAGGCTCATCGACCAGGCTGTCCTGCGTGGCGCTCAAGTCCTCGGTCCAGTCGGCGGTCAACGCGAACGCATCCACGCCGAACTCTGGATCGAGCGCGCGCGCTTTATCGGCGAGCAGTCGCGACAAATGCTTCGGCTCGCGACTGGCAATCGTCGTCGCGACGGACGCCACGGCGGTGCTGCCGTCGACTCGATAGCCTGTGAGCGACAGCCGCCGCGCGCCGAGGTGCCGCTCCTGCAACTGGCGGACGAGATCGGGAATCAGCCGTTCGAGCGCCTGGGCTCCAGCTTCAGGATGCGTCGCCGGTTCCTCGAGCCTAACAAGCGCGCGCGGCGGCGGATCGGCAGGCGCAGCGGTCAGCGGCTCCGGCTTTCGTCCCAACGCGCGGTCGAGCGCATCGACCACGTCTTCCGCTCCCCGGAACCGACGCGCCAAGGCCAGCCGCGGAACGCCGAGCAGCGCGCCGATGGTCTTCAGTCCCAGCCGTTCGAGCGTCCGCACCGTGTCGGCATCGAGGCGGAGCGCGGATACGTGCAGCGGGGAGAGTGCGGCGACTAGCCCCTCCCCCCTTTGCGGGGGAGGGGTTGGGGAGAGGGGGCGTGTCGAAGAATCAGCAGCCCCCTCTCTCCGCTCGCGCTGCGCGCGAGTCGACCCTCCCCCGCGGAGGGGGGAGGGCGAGTATCGCGCGAGCCCCCAGGCCGCCGCGGCGGTCGGCGCGATGGCCACGCGCGCGGTCAGGCCAAGCGCCGCGAACCGGCGCTCGATATCGCGCACCAAGGCTTCCTCACCGCCGAACAAATGCGCGACTCCGCTGACGTCGAGCCGCAGGCCGCCATCGTCGACCTCGACCAGCGGCGACCAGCGGCTCGCCCATTTTGCCAGCCGTCGCACCAGTGCCGAATCGCCCTCCGGATCGGCCGCAACCGCGAGCAGCGCGGGATCGAGCGCGCGCGCGTCGGTCAGCCGGGCGCCGGCTCTCGCACCGCGTATCGCGGCGGCTTTCGTGACCGCGTGGATGACCGGCCCGTGCGTCCCTTCGACGGTGAGGACGACCGGCGCGTCAGGCGCGCAATCGGTGCTCTTCGCCCATCGTTCGATCGCGAGCGCCGGCAACCAGATGGAAGCGATCCGAGTCATGCGCGACGCTCCACCGCCCCGGCGGCGACCCGCGCGCACGGAACAGCTCGGCATCCCACGCCGGCGCTCCTGAAGCGCGCGGATCGAGGTCGTTGATCAGCGACGGCGCGCTCGCGATCCGCCAGCGCATCCGCGAACCGCTCAAATTGGCGTGGCCGCCGAGCCGAATCAAAAAGGCGGCCACGCCAGACCGCTCGGACGCGACGGCGAGCCGCCGCGTAGCGGTGAAGTCGAGCGCTTTGGGGTCGCCCCAGATCTCTCCGATGACGCAGGACAAGGCCGAACATCTTAAGCCCTCCTCCATCGCCCACAGCGCGTCCTTCGCGTCACGCGCCTCGACATGGAGGAGATCGCCCATGGGCAGCCCCGGCGGATGGATTCGCCCGCTTTCGAGGATTGCCATGCGCTCCTGCACCCACAGCAACGGTTTCGAGGCATCGAGCTGCGCGAGGAGGAAGCCGGTCCAGCCGCCGTCGCGCGGGTGCGCGGCGAAGAGCTCTGACAGGGTGGGGCTGGACGGCTCAGGCAGGTGCCAGCGCTCGCCCAACCCCTTGGGGAGACGATCATATTCAGCCGGCTCAGAGCGCGCGGGGAAGGCTCCGCCGGCGACCAGAGACAAGCCTCTTGCCACACGACTCACAACGTTTTTGTTCTACTTTTGTTCTTGTTTCTCGACTCGAGAGCAAGAGTCAATCGCGCGACTCGGCCCTTTCCACTTCTTCCAGGAAACGCACGATCTCATGCACCGCCGCGCGCGTGCCGCGCGCCGAAACGCCGAAGCCCATGTGGCTCGACCTGACCTCGACCGCTTTGTCGCGCTCGCCGTCCTTGCCCCGCGCGGCCTCCGCGGCGACGATGCCGTCGCGCCGCGACCAGATCGCGAGGGTCGGCACCGGCGGCTTGTCGAACAGGCGCGGGATCGGCGGGTCGTCGACCGGGTGGCCGGCAATCCGC
>Ga0070680_100001344_pt1 | contig 17827 bp, 15 predicted proteins | sample KBSC73BmetaG_FD_64672 | JGI IMG/M metagenome (GOLD analysis project Ga0070680, IMG submission 64672) | Corn rhizosphere microbial communities from Kellogg Biological Station, Michigan, USA - KBS C7-3B metaG | ecosystem: Host-associated > Plants > Roots > Rhizosphere | place: USA: Michigan...
GGCGTGAACAGGAGATCGACGCCGCGATCGAACACATTCCGGAAATCCTGGGCGATCAACGCGCGCATCTGCTGCGCGCGCTTGTAATACGCGTCGTAGTAACCCGACGACAGCACGTACGTGCCCACGAGCACGCGGCGGCGCACTTCAGGTCCAAAGCCCTGCCCTCGCGTCGAGCGGTACAACGCGCGCAGGTCGGCGGAGCCGTTGAAGCGCGGCCCGTACCGCACGCCGTCGTAGCGCGCCAGGTTCGACGAGGCCTCGGCCGGCGCGATGACGTAGTAGGTCGGCACCGCGTACGCCGTATGCGGCAGCGAGACCTCGCGCACCGAGGCGCCCTGCTCCTTCATCAGGCGCACCGCGCGCTCACAGGCGCGACGCACCGCGGGGTCGAGCTCCGCCGGGAAGTACTCGCGCGGCAACCCGATGACGAATCCTTGCAGCGATTCCGGAACCGTGGGCAGGCGCAGCGGGTCGCGGTCTTCGCAGGTGGCATCGCGCGCATCCCGGCCGCTGATCACCGATAACACGCGCGCGGCATCGTGCACGCTGCGGCCGAACACGCCGATCTGATCGAGCGAGGATCCGAACGCCACCAGGCCGTAGCGGGACACGCGGCCGTAGGTCGGCTTGATCCCGACGACGCCGCAGAACGACGCGGGCTGGCGCACCGAGCCGCCCGTTTCCGAGCCGAGCGCGGCCGGCACCGCCCCGGCGGCGACGAGCGCGGCGGATCCGCCGGACGAGCCGCCGGGAACGCGCGCCTTGTCGAGCGGATGCAGCACGCGGCCGTAGGCCGAGTGCTCGGTGGACGATCCCATCGCGAACTCGTCGCAGTTGGTCTTGCCCGCGATCACCGCCCCCGCGGCTTTCAGCTTCGCGATGGCGGTCGCGTCATAGGGCGAGCGATATCCCTCGAGAATGCGCGACCCGCAGCTCGTCGTGAACTCGACGGTGCAGATGTTGTCCTTGACCGCGACGGGCATGCCGTACAGCACGCCGGTGGGGCGCGCGGCCGCGCTCTGCGCGGCGAGGGACTTCCGCAGATCCTTGAGCGGCGTGAGCAGCGCGTTGAGACGCTTGACCTTCGACAGGCGGTCCGCGACCGCTTTGGCGTCGCTCACTCGAACTGACCGAGCTTCGGGACGACGAAGAAGCCCTCCTTGAACGCGGGCGCGAGCTCTTTCGGCTCGAGCTCGAGCGGCGCGGGGTTCACTTCATCGGGACGGAACCGGATCGCGTCGGGACCGGGCACGAACACTTTCACGCTGCCGTTCGACGGCACCGCGCTCAGCTGCGCCACGTAATCGATGATCCGGGACATCTGCTCGGCCAATTCCGCCAAGGCGTCCTCATCGACGTCCAGCTCCGCGAGCTGCGCGATGCGGAGCACTTCGTCCCGCGACACACTCATGCACCGTCTCCTTCCCAGTCTCGCTCGAGCCCCGCGTACGCCGCGAGCAATTGCTTCGTCCCGATGTCGGGATCGTCGAAGTCCACGCTGACCCTGAGGTCGCGACCTTCACCGGACACTGCGCGCACCACGCCGCCGCCGAATTTCCGATGCCGCACGCGCTCGCCGCTCACGTAGCGCGGCGCGTCCTGCGACACCTCCTCCGGAAATTCGAGGTCCGGCAGACGCCGGGCCGCGGCGCCCCGAGGCCGGGACGGACGCGGTGGCATCGCGCCGGACATGCCGCGCCCCGGCCGCCACGACGGTGTCGTGCTTTTTTCTTCCACGACCTCCGGAGGCAGCGCTTCGAGAAACCGCGACGGCTCCGCGAGCTCCAGCCGGCCGTTGCGATAACGCGTGCGCGCCCATGAGAGATACAACCTTTCACGCGCGCGCGTGAGACCCACGTAACAGAGTCGTCGCTCTTCTTCGACCCCGCCCGGCTGCTCGGTCGAGCGGGCGAGCGGGAACAGTCCATCCTCCAGACCCGCGAGCGCGACGATCGGCCACTCGAGGCCCTTCGCCATGTGCGTCGTGGTGAGCGTGACCCCCGGCTCGTCCCGCGCCTCGTCGGCGGGCGTCACCAGCGTCGCCTGCGTGAGATAGCGCTCGACCGGCGTCCCGATCCCCTCGAGCAGCTCCGGATCCTGCACCTCCGCCCAGGCCGCCGCGCCCGCCACCAGCTCGCGGACGTTGTCGAGACGCTCGAGCCCGTCCGACCCCTCCTCGGCCAGGTACTGCTCGTAACCGGTCGTCGCGAGAATCGTTTCGAGCGCGTTGGCGGGGTCCGACTGCCCTACCGACTCCCGCAGGCGCTCGAGGAGGGACGCCACGCCTGCGAGGGCCTCACGAACGTTGGGGCGCAGCTCGCTGATGGTGGATGCCTGCCGCGCCGCGGCGAGCAGCGGCTTCCCCCAGCCGGCCGCCGCGCGCGCCAGCACGGCCAGCGAGGCGTCGCCGATGCCCCGCCGGGGCACGTTCACCACCCGCAGGAAGGCCTCGTTGTCCGCCGGATTGGCGATCAGCCTGAGGTAGGCGAGCAGATCCTTCACCTCACGCCGCTCGTAGAAGCTGATCGCCCCGATCAGGCGGTAGGGAATGCCCCGGAATCGGAACGCTTCTTCCAGCGGACGCGACTGGGAATTCGTGCGGTACAGGATCGCCATTTCGTCGTAGGTGGCGTCGCCTTCGGTCGAGCGCCGCGAGAACTCGTTGGCGAACCACTCCGCCTCGTCGCGCTCATCGGCGGTGCTCAACAGCGTCACCGCCTCCCCGCCCTTCTTCTCGGTGAAGAGCGTCTTCCCCAGGCGCGTCTTGTTCTCGGCGATGATCGCGTTCGCGGCGTCGAGAATGACCTGCGTCGAGCGGTAGTTCTGCTCCAACCGCACCAGCTTGGTGCCCGGAAAGTCGTTCTGGAACGTGAGCATGTGCCGCACGTCGGCGCCGCGCCATCCGTAGATCGCCTGATCGTCGTCGCCCACCACGCAGAGATTGCCGTGCTGGCGGGCGAGGTGCTTCACGAGCAGGTACTGCGCGGCGTTGGTGTCCTGGAACTCATCCACGAGCACGTGCTGAAACCGGTCCTGCCAGTACGTGAGCCGCTCCGGGTGCTCGCGAAACAGCGCGAGCGGGTGCAGCAGCAGGTCGTCGAAGTCCATCGCGTTGGCCAGCTTCAGCGCGGGACCGAGCGCGGCGTAGATGTCGGCGGCCACCTGGACCAGCGGCGTGTCCGCCTGCTGCGCGAGCTCGTCGGGCTTCAGCATCCGGTTCTTGGCGCCCGAGATCACGCCGTGGACCGAGCGCGGCGGATACGCCTTGGGCGACAGCTGCCGGGCCTCCAGCAGCCGTTTCACCAGCGCTTCTGAATCGTCGGAGTCGTAGATCGTGAAATTCGGGCCGAAATCGAGCAGCGGCGCCTCGCGCCGCAGCAGCCGCGCCGACAGCGAGTGGAAGGTGCCGATCCAGAGGCCGCGTGGATCACGCCCCAGCAGCTGGGCGATGCGCGTGCGCATCTCGCCGGCCGCTTTGTTCGTGAAGGTGACGGCGAAGATGCGCTGGGGGGCGACGTTGTGATTTGTGATCAGGTGCGCGATGCGCGCGGTCAGGACGCGGGTCTTGCCCGAGCCCGCGCCGGCGAGCACGAGCAATGGACCTGCGGCATGCTCGACGGCTTCGCGCTGCGCGGGATTGAGCGGAAGCGGGGGCAAACCTGTCACGACAGCGGAAACTCCAATACGAACACTGCTCCTCTTCCGTCCGGCCCCGGTCGGAACGTCACGCGACCGCCGTGCTGCTGCTCCACGATCCGGCGCGCGAGCGCGAGCCCAATCCCCCAGCCGCCGCTTTTGTTGGTCGTCCCCGGTTCAAACAGCTGCCGCTCCATCTCGGGCGCGACGCCTGGCCCGTCGTCGCGCACACTCACGCGTCCCTTCGCATCCGCCGCCTCCACATCCACCTCGATGCGCCCACCGCGCCCGCTCAACGCGTCGACGGCATTCTTGACGATCACTTCGAGCGCCCATTCGATCAGCACGGGATCGCCGATGGCCGTCGGGCCGGACCCGGGTGAGGAGAGCGACATCGTCACCGAATGCGCGAGCGTCGGAAGACGCGGGCGGAAGTAGCCGACGACGCGCTCCGCGACCGTGCCCAGCCCCACGGGCTCGCGCCGCGCCGGGCGGCCGATGCGCTCGAACCGCTTCGCCACGCGCTGCAAGCGCTCGGCATCGGCTTCAAGATGTTCCACGAGGTCGCTGGCCGGCGTACCCGGATTCTCGCGCAGGTAATCAATCCAACCCGTGAGACTCATCAGCGGCGTGCCGAGCTGGTGCGCCGACTCGCGCGCCATCGCGACCCACAGGCGGTCGCGCGCCGCGGTCACGCGCTCGCGCATCGCCCAGACGGCGAGGAGCACGAGGCTCAAGAACATCGCGCCCTGCAACACCGCGAGGCCCGTGAAGGCGCGCGCCGCCGGCAGCGCGCCGTAGTGGATCGTGCCGACGCCCGGCTGTACCAGGGGCGGATGAATGCGGTCGAGCTTCGCGATCCACGCCTGCCGCTCGGCGTCGCCGGCATTGGCTCCGAACGGCGCGTTGTCGAGCGCGGTGATCCGCCCAGCCGTGTCGGTGACCGCGATTGGAATGCCGAGATGCCGGACTTCGTCGGCGAGCTCGAGCAACGCGTCCGCCGCCGCGCCTTCCCGCGGATCGTTCAGCCCGGCGAAGACGTGTCCCAGCATGCGGCTCGTGTCGCGCGCGTCGTTTCGTAAATGGCGTGCGACGATCCACGCGTAGCCCACGGAGAGCACGCCGAACAGCAACGCCGCGGCGATGAGCGCGGGCGGACCCGCGCGACGCAGCACGCCTCTAGGCAAGTCGGTCAGTGCCGACATACGGCACCAACGCCGGCGGGATCACCACCGAGCCGTCCGGCTGCTGGTGGGTCTCGAGCAAGGCCGCGATCGTGCGCGGCAGCGCGACACCGGAGGCGTTCAGCGTGTGCACGAATTCCGGTTTCTCGCCGGGCCGGGGGCGCGCGCGGATGTTCGCGCGCCGCGCCTGAAAGTCGGTGAACGTGCTCGAGCTCGAGACTTCGAGCCACTGTCCCACGCCGGGAGCCCACGCCTCGAGGTCATAGGTCTTGGCTGCGGCGAAGCCGAAGTCGTTCGCGGGGAGGACCGCGACGCGATACGCCAGCTCCAGGCGCCGCAGCACCTCCTCGGCATGTGCCGTCAGTTTCTCATGCTCCGCGGCGGAATCGGCCGCCCCCGCGAAGCGCACCAGCTCGACTTTGTCGAACTGATGCACGCGCAGCAGTCCGCGCGTGTCCTTCCCCGCCGCGCCTGCTTCACGCCGGAAGCACGGCGTGTACGCCACGAGACCCTTCGGCAGCGTGGTGCCGTCGAGAATCTCGTCGCGGTACAGATTCGTGACCGGGACTTCCGCGGTCGGGATCAGAAACAGGTCGTCGCTGCCGAGCTTGTACATGTCGTCTTCGAACTTCGGGAGCTGTCCCGTGCCAATCATGACGTCGCGCCGCACGAGCAGCGGCGGCTCGACTTCGACGTAGCCGTGCTCGCGCGTGTGCAGATCGAGCATGAAGTTGATCAGCCCGCGGGCGAGCCGCGCGCCCAGTCCGATCAGCACCGGGAATCCGGACCCCGACAGCTTCGCGCCGCGCGGCAGATCGAGAATGCCCAGCTGCTCCGCGATTTCCCAATGCGGCTTGCCGCCCTTGGGCGCCGGCGTGCCCCAGGTCCGCAGCACCGTCTGTTCGTCGGGGACATCGGGAAGAGGGAGGTTCGGAACGAACAGCGCTTTGGCCTCGAGCGTCGTTTCGATCTGCCGCAGCTCGCTCTCGAGGCCCGCGATGCGCTCACCCAGCTTGCGCCGCTCGGCGACGACGGTGGCCGAGAGCCCGCCCGCCTTGGCCGCGAGCGCATCGGCTTTCGCGGCATCGTTGCGCTCGGCTTTAAGCGTGTCGAGCTGCGCGGTGAGCGTGCGCCGCTTCATGTCCAGGGCTTCGATTTCGTCGAGCAAGCGCGTCAGCGACGCGTCGCCGCGACGGGCAAGCGCCGCCCGCACCTGACCGGGTGAGGCGCGCAGCAGCTTCAGATCGATCACGCGTTACCGCCGCGGCAGGCCTACTTCGAGCCCGCGATATCCGCAGTTGATGTTGTCGAGAATCGCGAAATCGATGCGGCGCGCGGCCGTGTCGATCGCGAGCACGTGCAGTTTGGCGTAGTAGATCGACGTGATACCGAACGAGCAGACCAGCGGCCGCGAGTGGAGAATCACCACCGAGTTGGAATCGACGACGGTGGCACTATCGGAATTGTAGCCGCTGGAAGGCGCCACGGTCACCGAATCGAACGCGTGGAGCGTGAGCTGAATCCCGGATCCCTTCGCCAATCGCAACGCGCCGGTCGGCAGCAGCAGCGCGCGCCCCAGCGTGTCGATGTCGAACGCGAAATCGAACCCCTGCGCGCTCAGATCGGTGCGGACCGGCTGCCGGAACGAGATGACGTAGGCGGAAGGCGTCGAGATCGGCGTGCCGCTGAGCGCGTACAACGAGACCAGCGAATCGACGCGATTCGGGATCGCCGGAGGCGGCAGGCCGAGCGGATCGCCGCACGCGGCGGCGAGCGCCAGAGCAACAAAGAGTAAAGAAAGAGTGCGCATGAGGTGCTGGAGAACTTACAGGGCCCCGTTCGAGTGGGTCAACCCACAGTGGCTGCTTGACTTCGACTTCCGCGAAACCTACGTTGGCCGCGCGTATGGCGACTATCCGCGACGTAGTAGAAGCCCTGAGCCGGGCGAGCGGTGTCGACGCCGTCGTCGTAGTCGGCCGCGACGGTATCCCCATCGATTCGCGCGTGGCCAATGGAGTAGACGCCGACAGCGTCGCGGCTATGCTGCCGGCCGCCATCAAGCACATGGCGGAGCTGGGAGGCGCGGGCGGGCGCGGCGAATTCACCACCGCCGTGCTCGAGTTCGGGGGCGGCCTGGCGATCGTCGCGGTGCTCCATTCGGAAGCCCTTCTCATCGTGCTGGTGCAGCCTGCGACGAACGTGGGCGCCCTCCTGTTCGATCTTCGCCGTCACCGCACCGCCATCGCAGGTCTGTTGTAATCGGGGTACGCCGTTGACCATCCCGGCACGGCATCTGCTGGTCGTCGACGACGAGCCGCACATCGGGCTCGTGCTTCGGCCTTTTCTCGAGCAGCTCGGCTATCGCGTGAGCATCGTCAAGACGCTGGGCGAGGCGCGCACCGCGCTGCGGGCGACGCCCGCCACGGACGGCCTGCTGCTCGATCTGCACCTCCCCGACGGCTCGGGACTCGATTTTCTGCGCGACCTGCGCAATCAACGCGGCACCGCCCGCATGCCGGTGCTGGTGCTGACCGCTGAAGGCGAGGACCGCATCCTGCGCGAAGCGCGCCGGCTCGGCGCGGCGCTCGTGACGAAGCCGTTTTCGCCGACCAAGCTCAGCCAGCGCATCGCGATGATGTTCGGCGATGCCGAGGCCGACACACCACCATGAGCGTCTGGGCGGCGATTCTCGCCGGCGGCTCGGGGACGCGATTCTGGCCGCTCTCCACTCCGGAGCGACCCAAGCAATTCCTGCCGCTCACCGGCGACCGGCCGTTGCTCGCGCAGGCCGTCGCGCGACTGCGCGGCCTCGTGCCGTCCGAGCGCGTGATCATTCTCACCGGTCCCGCGCTGGTCGAGCGCGTCGCGGCGACCGTCCCCGAAGTCCCGGAAGCCAACATCTTCGCCGAGCCGCGCGCCGCGTCGACCGCGCCGGCCCTGGCCTGGGCGGCGCACTGGATCGCGAAGCACGATCCCGGCGGCCAGATGTTGTCGCTGCACGCCGACTGGGCCGTCGGCGACGACACGGCGTTTCGCGCGGCGGCGACGCATGCGCTGGGCGTCGCGGCCGAGCACGACGTGCTCGTGACCGTCGGCGTCAAACCCAGTCGCAATGAAACGGCGTACGGGTACATCGTGCCGGGTGAGCCTTTGGGCAGCGCGCGCAAGGTGAAGCGCTTCGTCGAGAAGCCCAGTCCCGCGCGCGCGACCCTGCTGCGGCGCCGGGGAGCCCTGTGGAACAGCGGGATGTTCGCGTGGGGCGCCGCGCGCTTTCTCGGCGAAGCGGGTGCGTACGCCGAGGAGCTGGCCGCCGGTTGGACCGCGCTCAACGAGGGCGACGCGGCGCGGTTCTTCGCGGCCGTCACACCGGTCGCGGTGGACGTCGCGGTGCTCGAGCGTACCGATCGCCTCGCGGTTGTCATCGGCACATTCCCGTGGGACGACATTGGCTCGTGGGACGCCCTGCTGCGGATCCGCCGCCGCGACGCGAAAGGCAACGTGACCGTGGGCAACGTCACGTTGGGCGAGGATGTGAAGAATTCGGTCGTGTGGTCGGAGAGTGAGCACATCGCCGTGACGGGGATCGAAGACATGGTCGTCGTGCGCGCCAACGGCCACACCCTCGTGATGCCCACCGGTCAGCCCGGCAAACTGAAAGAGCTGGTGCAGCGCATATGACGCACACGCTGTACCTGCTCGATCCCGAGCCCGGTCCCGCGTGGGAGCCCTTCGCGGGAATCCGTCCGATCTCGGAGTTGCGCGCGGGCGCGTACCTGATCCGCGAGCGCTGGGAGAATTTCGTCGGCACCGAGGCGTCCGGAATCTTTGCGGTTCCCCACCTCGCCGGTTTTCCCGAAGCCGGGGTCCCACCCGTCGAAGCGCGTCGCCCGGTCCCGGGGCCGGCGGTGGTCGGCTCGTCCACCTTCGCGCCGCGCGGTCTCGCCGCTTCGTTCCCGGACGGGCCCGCGCGGTTCGTGCACGAAGGCATCACCGTCGGTTGGGCGGTGCCGGCCGGCGCGACGTGGACGGGACCGGTCGCGCACGCGCAGACGATCGAGGTCGAAGGCGTGCTGCTGCACGGCGTGTTCGATCTCATCACCGCGCTCGAGCGGCTGCTGCGCGAAGACGTCATCCGACTGCTCGCGGACGGCGACACCGATGCGGTCCCGCAGGGGAGCATCGTCATCGGCGATCCGGCGTGGATCTCCGCGCGCGAGGCGGCGATCGAGCCGGGGGTCGTGTTCGATACCAGACTCGGGCCGGTCGTGATCGAAACCGGCGTCGAAGTGCGGTCGGGAACGCGGCTGGAGGGACCGCTCTGGATCGGCGCCAACTGCCGCGTGGTGGGCGGGCCGATCCGGCACTCCGCCCTCGGGCCGTGGTCGGTCGTGCATGGGGAGATGTCCACGACGGCGCTGCTCGGCTACGCAAACAAGAGTCACTACGGCTTCATGGGGCATTCCGTCGTCGGTCGGTGGGTCAACCTCGGCGCCGGCACGACCACGTCGAATCTGAAGAGCACATACGGGCCCGTGCGCTTGCGGGTGCGTGACGCGGAGATGGAAACCGGGCGGCAATTCCTAGGTAGTCTAATCGGCGACCACGCCAAGACGGCGATCGGCATGATGCTCGATACCGGTTCCGTCATCGGCGCTGGCGCCAGCGTATTCGACGATTTGCGGGCTCCCAAGTACGTCGCGCCATTTGCATGGGGAGGCTCCACATCCGAGCGGATGACGCAGCAGAAATTCCTGGATACGGTCGAGCGCGTACTCCCCCGCCGCGACGTGCAAGTGACCGACGCGATGCGGTCGTACCTGCGCCGCTGCTACGAATGGCTGAACCGGTGAGCGACGCGCCGCAGCAACGCTACCGCCGGCTCGGCAAGTACGAGCTGCACCAGCTCCTGGGCGAAGGGGCCATGGGCATCGTGTGGAAGGCGTACGACACGGTGCTGCGCCGCTACGTCGCGCTCAAGCTGCTGAGCTCGAGCTTCCGCAAGACGAAGGACATGCAGGAGCGGTTCCTGCGCGAAGCGCGCGCCGCGGGCGCGATCCAGCATGCGAACATCGTCACCGTGTACGATCTCGGCGAATCGGAAGGCCAGCTCTACATCGCGATGGAGCTCGTCGAGGGCCGCGATCTCGCGGACATGATCGCGCTGCGCGATCCGCTGGCGCTCGAGCGCAAGCTCGACATCACGATCGAGGTCCTCACCGGCCTGCACTTCGCGCATCAGCGCGGCGTCATCCATCGCGACGTGAAGCCGTCCAACGTCCGCGTCATGCCCGACGGACGGGTGAAGATCATGGACTTCGGCATCGCACGGCTGCAGAAGGCGGACGCGACGGGCTCGGGCGCGATCGTCGGCACCCCGACGTACATGGCGCCGGAGCAGATCACCAACGGCGCGATCACGCCCGCGACCGACGTCTTCTCGGTGGGCTGCATGCTGTACGAGCTGCTGTGCTACCAGCGCCCGTTCGAAGCGGAGTCGGTGCACGGTGTGCTGTATCAGGTGCTGACGACCGAGCCGCGGCCGCTGCGGACCGTGGCGCCGTCGATTCCCGCGGCGCTCGAGCGCGTGGTCGCGAAGGCGATGAACAAGGTCCCGCACGAGCGTTACGAATCGGCGGGCCAGATGATGGCGACGCTGCAGCAGATCCGCTCGGCGCTCTCCGGCGCGGACGACGAAGCGACGCAGCCGCTGGGCCGGTGGACGCCGCTGCCGCAGCCGCTGCTCAAGCTGATCACGCACGCGTCGATGCGCGCCCGGCTCGCCGTGCTCGGCGCGCTCGCCGCAGTCGTGCTGCTGCTGCTGTTTTCGCCGGGGCAATCGAACGACAGTCAGGCGAGCGCGATCCTGCCGCCCCCGGCTGCGCCGGTCGCGCCGCCGGCCGCTTCACCTGCCGTGCTCCAGCCCCCGATCACCAATGCGCCGCCCGTTTCGATGGCGGCAAGCCTGCGGCGCGATTCGGCGCTCGCGGCGCGGGATCGCGCGATTTCAGCCGGAGCGCTCAAGAACAGCGTGCCCGCGTGGATCCTCGCCGAGTCGATGTGGGCCGCGTCGGAGCAGGCGCTGCAGGCGGGCGACCAGTCGCGCGCGATCCGCGGCTACGTCGAGTCCGTGACGCAGTTCAACCGCGCGCGCGAGCAGGCCCGCGTGATGGACCGCGAGGCGCGCGTGATGGTCGAACGCGTCACCCCCATCGTCCTGGCGCTGCCCACGGGGGCGGCCGCGGCCAATGCCGCCATCTTCCTCGCGCGCGCCGAGTCGTTGTTGCGAGAGAAAGACTTCACGCTCGCCAAGATCGCCGCGCAGAGCGCCGAGCAGGTCGGCGTCGATGCCGGCGTGGCGCCGCCGAGCACGCAGCCCGCCAATCCGCGCGCCGCGGTCGATGTGCTGCTCAGCGATCTCGGCCGGGCGCTGGCGAGCCAGCGCATCGCCAATGTGCGGGTGCTGTATCCCGGCCTCACCGACGACGAGCGCCGGGGGTGGGAGACCTTCTTCCGCGAGTGGAACCAGATCACCGCCAAATTCTTCATCGACGACTTCCAGGTGCAGCCCAACGCGATCAACGCGCGAGGGGATGTGCGCGCCACGTTCCAGTATGTCCCGGCAGCGGGAGGCGCGCCGCGCGTTGACCGGCGGCGCTTCGCGATGCGGTTCGAGAAAAAAGATGTCGGGTGGCGGCTCGCCGGTGTCAGCGAGCTGAAATAGCAGCTACCAGGCGCGCTGGTTGGCGGGGGGAGCCTCGGGAATCGCGAGCGTGTCGGCGCGCGCGTTCGGCGGCCCCAGGCGGCGCAGCGTCACCGGCTTCTCCAGGTCTCCGCCGCTGATCGTGAGCTTGTCGCCCGCGAGCTTCATGCCGTACACCTGCCACACGCCGTCGCCGAGCGTAATCCACAGACTGTCGCCCACCACACGCCAGCGCGCGATCTCGTCGCCGAACTGCGCGGAGCTGTCGTTGCGCACCATGATGTGCCGGATCTCGTCGCCCGATTTCGCCTGCCAGTTGCCGGTGAGCTTCGCCGGCGCCTGCGCGGCGATCAGCACGACGACTCCGAGTCCCATCATCCAGGGGCGAACCATAGCCACAATCATAGTGAGGCCGGTTGCGATTGTGGAGCGGCGGGTGCTAGCGGGTCCTGAATCGTCGCGACTTGCGGCTCCCACTGCCGCATCATGCGCACGAACGCGCCGCACAGCTCGGGGTCGAACTCGAGCCCGCTCCGTTCCTGGAGATATCCGAGGGTCTTCTCGAGCGACCACGCCTCCCGGTACGGCCGGCGCGTGCGCAGCGCGTCGTACACATCACAGACGTGCACCAGTTTGCTCGCGTGATGGCAATCACGCGCGTAATGCAGCGCAGGATACCCGCCACCGTTGATCATGATGTGGTGCTCGTAGGCGACCACGACCGCCAGATCGAGGTCTGCTTCCGCGTCGAGCAGCAAGCGCGCGCCGGCCGCGGGGTGCTCGTTCATCAGCGCGCGCTCCGCGTCGGTCAACCGCCCCGGTTTGGTGAGAACCTCGATCGGGATCTTCACTTTGCCGATGTCATGCAGGAGCCCGGCGATGCCGAAGCTGCGCACATCGGTCGCCGACAGACTCAGGAACTCGGCGAGCGCCATCGAGAGGACGGCGACGTTCATGGAGTGCGTCGTGGTGTACTGGTCGAACTCCTTGAGCTGGAGCAGCGGCATCATGATCTGGCGGCCGCTGTGCATCGCCACGGCGAGGGAGCGCACCACCGCTTCCGCTTCAGCGAGCGGCACGGCCCCCTTGGCCTGCACCTCGCGCTGCAGCCAGCGCACGGTGTCGATTTCGTCACCCAGCGAAAACGCGATCGTCGCCGTCGGCATGGGCTCGGGCGCCGTCTCCGCCTCGCCTTTCAGGCCGACGGCGCCGAATCGAATGCTGCTGCGGCGCATTTGGCGCGCTTCACTACTGATGGCCGAGAGCGTTAAGCGGGCGAGGACCTCTTCGAGAAATCCCTCGAAATCGTCCCGACTGACATGATCTTCGAACTGGAGCCGCTGCACGCCGGCCTGGGCGAGGCGCTTGCCCCAGTCCCACGCCTTCAGCTCACGCAACGGCTGCTGGCCAAAGACGACCTCGTCGCCGAGGAACGTGAAAAAGGGATGCGGCGTCTCCGCCTGCAGATCGAGAATCTGCTGGTAGGCCACGTCCACGCTGCGTTCGCGTGCCGGATGGCTGTCGCGATACAGCGCCATGGCCGCGAGCGCCTGCGCGAACGCGTTGAGAAAACGGGCCGGATCGCTCATCGGCGGGCCGTGCGCGCGGTCAGCGTTGCCGCGTTGCGAACATCGGGATCGGTGGACCCCGCGGCCAATGCGAGCAGCGCCCGCGCCTGGCGATTGTCGGCCCACCCCTGGGCCAACGCCATCAACGCGGCGAGCACCTCGAGCGAACGCGTCGCGACGCGCGGCCGGCCGCGCCAGTTTCTGCCGCCGTCCACCATTCGCAACAGCACGCCGAGGGCAGCCGGACTTCCGGCCCGGCCAAGCACCTTGATGGCGAGCACCCGCAGCTCGGACGTTTGCGACTCGTCTTCGGCGAGACGCGTGACGAACTGCACGGCCGACGGCGGACAGTCCTCGAGGGCCGCGGTGAGCCCGAGCCGCAGCAGGCGCGGGTCAGGATCGCACAGCGCGCCCAGCAGCGCGAGCTCGCGCTCGGCGGGGATCTTGAGCGCGAGTTTCACCGCTTCACGCCGCACGCGCACGTCGGCATGTCCGACGAACATCGTCGTGGAGAATCCGTCGGGGATCTGGGGCAGCCCATCGAGCACGATGAGCAAGTTGCGGGCGACGTACCACGGAACGTCGGCCGACAATCGCTCGGCAATCACCGGACCCAGCTCGCGCGGCGCGCGGGTGAGCCGGTCGAGCAGCCCGCGCCGCGTCGCGCGCGATTCGGACGCGGCCAGCACGTCGAGCAACCGCTCGAACGCCCCCGAGGTGAGCCGTGGCAGCACCCGGTCGATCGTGATGAAGTCGGGCGGCTCGCTGCTCGCCAACTGCCCGACGATCTCCGGCGACGTCACGCGCCTCCACAGCGGCGTGATGTCGATGCTCGTCGGCGGCGGGCGCAAAGCGTCGGAGGTCGCGGCGAGCATGTCGACGAGCTGGCCGATCTGGTGCTCGGCGAGCAGCCGCTCCACCGCCCGCCACGCTACACCACCCAGCGCGCCCGTTTCCACGGCGATTTGCACCAGGCGCAACGGCTCGGCGCCCTGGACCGTGGCGCTGCGCGCTGTGGAGGCCGCCGGGGTCCCGGCCGTCATCCGATGCAGCGCGGTCGCATACTCGGCGGGATTCGGATCGTCGAGCGTCCAGTCGTTCAACAGACCGCGCACCTGCTCGCGCAACGCTTCGTCGGCCTGCGGCCGCGCCTCAGGCGTGCCATGCTCGGCGTGCTGCGCCAATTTGGACAACATGCGCGCCAGCGGCTCGGAAATGGTGTTGTGCGACGCGTCGGCCATCGCGCGCACGATCTCGAGCACCGCATCGGCCGCGAGTCCCTGCGTGGCGCTCATCGCAAACTGGGCGCGCTGCGCGTTGTCGCCGCCCATTTCGATCAGCCGGCGCAGCGTGCCCGGCTGCAGCGCGCCGAGCAGGTTCGAGGTGCGCCGGCGCAACGCCGCGGTGTCGGCTCCGCCCGACTGCTTCAGCTCTTCGGTGATCTGCAGCAGATAGCCGACGATCACCTGATCGTACGCGGCGCTCTCGGGATGCTCGTCGATCGCCTTGGCGACAACGCTCGGCTCACTCGAGGGCGGCGTCTCCATCGAGAGCGCCGCCTGCGCCAATCCGACCCACAGCTGGGCACCGCGCGGATCGCCCGCGCCCTGCCCCTCCGAGTCCGCGAGCTCCAGCCGTTCGTACGTGACGGGATGCAGCCGCACGTGATCCCATGCGCGGAGTTTCTCCGGCGGTCCCAATCCGAGCGGCTCACCCGTGCGCTCGGCGTCGATCGCGAGCGTGCGCAACAGCTCGGCGACTTCCGTGACCCGCAGGCCGCGCTGGAAAGTGACGGCGCCGAGGTGATGCCGGTGCAGTCGTCCGGCGAGATCGGAGAGCAGCGGATGTTTGCTATCGGTCGCGACGCCTTCGATCACGAGCTGATTGCGCGCGACGCCGAGGGCCAACGAACTGCGGCTGTCGAACAGATGGCCGGCGCGTCGCAGCACCGCCACGACGGCGGGTTCGAGCGAGGGGTGGCCCTCGGGATACATCGTGTATTTGTGGAGCGCGACCGAGAGATCGATCAGGAAGTCAGCAAGCTCGCGCGACAGCGCCGACCGCTCCGGAGGGGATGCAGGAGGAGGCGCCGCGGGCTTGGGCTGGGAGGCGGGGGTCCCGGTCATGGGCCCCCCAAAATAGTGCTCCCCCCTATGCGAAAGGTCACATAGGGGGGAGCAACTACCTAAATCCAGCTATTACTTGCGCTTAATACATTCCGCCCATGCCGCCGCCGCCGGGCATCGGGGGAGCCTTTTCCTTCTCCTTCTTCTCCACCACCACGCACTCCGTGGTGAGGAGCAGGCCCGCGATGGATGCAGCGTTCTGCAGTGCGGTACGGGTAACCTTGGTCGGATCGATGACACCGGCACTGACCAGGTCTTCGAACTTATCGGTCGCGGCGTTGTAGCCGAAGTTCTTGTCCTTCGACTCCTTCACCCGGCCAACCACGATCGAGCCTTCCGCGCCGGCATTCTGCGCGATCCAGCGAATCGGCTCTTCGAGCGCCTTGCGCAGAATGTCTACGCCGGTCTTCTCGTCCGCATCGGCGCCCTTCAGCTTGTCGAGCGCGCGCTGCGCCCAGAGCAGCGCCACGCCGCCGCCCGGTACGATGCCTTCCTCGACCGCCGCGCGGGTCGCATGCAACGCGTCCTCGACACGGGCCTTCTTCTCCTTCATCTCGGTCTCGGTAGCCGCGCCGACGTTCAGCACGGCAACGCCGCCGGCGAGCTTCGCCAGCCGCTCCTGCAGCTTCTCTTTGTCGTAGTCGGACGTCGACTTGTCGATCTGGGCCTTGATCTCCGCCTTACGGCCTTCGATGTCGTTGTCCTTCCCCTTGCCGTCGACGACGGTGGTGTTGTCTTTGTCGACGATGATGCGCTTGGCGCGGCCGAGATCGTTGAGCGTCGTGTTCTCGAGCTTCAACCCTAGCTCTTCCGAAATGACCTGGCCACCGGTCAGGATGGCGATGTCGCGCAGCATTTCCTTGCGGCGATCACCAAAGCCCGGCGCCTTCACCGCGGCGACCTTCAGCGTGCCACGGAGCTTGTTGACGACCAGTGTCGCCAGCGCCTCGCCCTCGACGTCCTCGGCCACGATCAAGAGCGGCCGGCCTGACTGCGCCACCTTCTCGAGCACGGGCAGCAGGTCCTTCATCGTCGAGATCTTCTTGTCGTAAATCAGGATGTACGCGTCCTCGAGGGTCGCTTCCATCTTCTCAGGATCGGTGATGAAGTAAGGCGACAGGTAGCCGCGGTCGAACTGCATGCCGTCCACGGTGTCCAGCGTGGTCTCGAGGCTCTTCGCTTCCTCGACGGTGATCACGCCGTCCTTGCCGACCTTGTCCATCGCGTCGGCGATCTTCTCGCCGATCTCTTCGTCGCCGTTAGCGGAAATCGTGGCGACCTGCTTGATGTCCTTCCGGCCCGACGTGGGGACCGAAATCTTCTTGAGCTCGTTCACGACCGTCTCGACAGCGGTATCGATGCCGCGCTTGAGCGCCATCGGATTGGCGCCGGCCGTGACGGACTTGAGCCCTTCACGGTAGATCGCCTGCGCCAGCACGGTGGCGGTAGTGGTGCCATCGCCCGCGTTGTCGGAGGTCTTGGTCGCCACTTCCTTCACCATCTGGGCGCCCATGTTCTCGATCTCGTCCTCGAGCTCGACTTCCTTGGCGACAGTCACGCCGTCCTTGGTGACGGTCGGGCTGCCGAACTTCTTGTCGATGACGACATTCCGGCCCTTGGGCCCGAGCGTCACCTTCACCGCATCGGCCAGCTGATCAACGCCCCGCTTGAGCCGGGCGCGGGCCTCGGTGCTGAATTCCAAATACTTGGCTGCCATGTCTGTGCGTCCTCCCTAAAGGGCTGCTTACGCGAGCTTCGCGATGACGTCGGCTTCTTTGATCAGGATGATCTCTTCGCCGTCCAACTCGACCTGCGTGCCGCTGTACTTCCCATACACGACGCGATCTCCGACCTTGAGCTCCATCGGAACCGCTTCACCCTTCTCCCGCCGGCCCGGTCCCACGGCGATGACTTCGCCCTGGATCGGCTTCTCTTTGGCGGTATCGGGGATGTACAGCCCACCCTTCATCGTCTCGGTCTCTTCCATCGGGCGGATCGCGACGCGATCAGCCAACGGGTAGACCTTGTACTTCTGGGTTGTCTTGGTTGCTGCTGGCATGGTACGCGAACCTCCGTAACTCTTTGAATTGATTATCTGTTAGCACTCGCACCTGATGAGTGCTAAATGACGACGGGGGGAATCTGACTGCACTGAGGGTGCGGGTCAAGGGCCAGAAAAGGGACTGGGGACTAGGGATTAGGGGCGGGCTAAGACTTCTACGGCGGCAACAGCACGCGCTCGTGGCGTTGGAACGGTTGAATCCAATGGGATCATCCCGGCGGCGACGATGACGCCCGAGCGCGTGTCGGCGAGTCGCAGATGGAGCCAGACGGTCTGGTCACGACCGGGCTCGCTGAACGTGAAATGGATCAGCGCGGCGGTCGGATGACTGCCGCCTTTCACTTTGGTCTTCACATGATAGCCGGCCTGTTTCATGGCCGTCGCCAGCGCGACGCTCTGCTCATCGGCCCCTTCGATGAGCACGTCGTAGCCTCGCAGGTTCGCGGGCACGCGTGAGGCCGCGCACCCCGTTGATAAGACCAGTACGGCGAGCAGAATCCTCACGGCACGACTCGCCTCACTCCCACCCAGCGCGCGACCCACCACGC
>Ga0070680_100001348_pt1 | contig 17759 bp, 18 predicted proteins | sample KBSC73BmetaG_FD_64672 | JGI IMG/M metagenome (GOLD analysis project Ga0070680, IMG submission 64672) | Corn rhizosphere microbial communities from Kellogg Biological Station, Michigan, USA - KBS C7-3B metaG | ecosystem: Host-associated > Plants > Roots > Rhizosphere | place: USA: Michigan...
GGCTCTCCTTTCTCTCCAAAGCCGCGCGCGCGACGATCTCGGAAACCGTGAGGAGGTTCTGAATGTCGAGCGCGGTGTGCCACCCCGGATTGTACTCGCGGTTACCGGTCACCGAAACCTTCGCCGCGCGCTGCTTGAGGGTTTTCAGCGACTCGAGCGCGCGCCGCATCTCTTCCTCGCGTCGCACGATTCCGACCAGCTCCTGCATCATCGCCTGCAGATCGTGCTCGACCTGATACGGATTCTCGCCGCCGGCGCGATCAAAGGGCGCGAGAGCCGCCTGCACAACGGTGTCCGCCTGTTGCGCATCGACCCGTGGCGTCGATTGGCGTCCCGCATACTCGGTCGCGTATTTCCCGGCGCGCATTCCGAACACCAGCAGGTCGGAGAGTGAGTTCCCCCCGAGCCGGTTGGCCCCGTGCAGTCCGGCGCCGACTTCCCCGGCCGCAAACAGTCCGGGCACGCTCGACATCTGGGTATCAGCGTCGACGCGGATTCCTCCCATCACGTAGTGCGTGGTCGGACCGACCTCCATCGGCTCCTTGGTGATGTCGATGTCGGCGAGCTGCTTGAACTGGTGGTACATGCTGGGGAGCTTTTTCTTGATGTGCTCCTCCGCGTTGGGGAGCTTCGCGCGGATCCACGAGATGTCGAGGAAGACGCCGCCGTGCGGGCTGCCGCGACCCTCGCGCACCTCTTTTATGATTGCGCGCGCGACATGGTCACGGGTGAGAAGCTCCGGCGGACGCCGGGCGCTCTTGTCGCCCTGGGTGTAGCGCCAGCCTTCCTCCTCGTTATCAGCCGTCTGGCCGCGGTAGTTCTCGGGAACGTCGTCGAACATGAAGCGACGTCCCTCGCGGTTGACCAGAATCCCGCCCTCACCGCGCACTCCTTCGGTGACGAGAATCCCGCGCACACTCGGCGGCCAGACCATTCCCGTCGGATGGAACTGTACGAACTCCATGTCCTGGAGCGCAGCGCCGGCGTTGTACGCGAGGGCGTGGCCGTCGCCGGTGTATTCCCAGCTGTTGCTGGTCACCGTGAATGCCCTGCCGATTCCACCGGTCGCGAGTACTACTGCGTTCGCCGAAAAGAGCTTGAACCGACCGCGCTCGCGATCGTAGCCGAGCGCGCCCGCGACACGATTGCCGTCCTTCAGGAGTGAGACGATGGTGCACTCCATGTGCACTTCGATCGGCTGATGGATCGCGAAATCCTGCAACGTGCGGATGATCTCGAGACCGGTGCGATCGCCGACGTGGGCAAGCCGTGGATACTTGTGACCGCCGAAATTGCGCTGGAGAATTTTCCCGTCGGGCGTGCGGTCGAACACCGCACCCATCGCCTCGAGCTCCTTGACGCGATCGGGAGCCTCCTTCGCGTGCAGCTCGGCCATCCGCCAGTTGTTGAGATACTGGCCGCCGCGCATGGTGTCGGCGAAATGCACCTTCCAGTTGTCGCGATCATCGACGTTGGCGAGCGCCGCTGCGACTCCGCCTTCCGCCATCACCGTGTGCGCTTTGCCGAGAAGCGATTTGCAGACGAGTCCGACTGATGCCCCGCCGTTCGCGGCTTCGATCGCCGCGCGAAGCCCCGCCCCGCCGGCGCCGATCACGAGCACGTCATGCTCGTGCCTTTGATATTCAGCCACCTAGAACAGCCTCACGTCGTGCCAGATTCCCATCGCGCAGAGACGGATGAAGACATCGGAGAATGCGACCCAGACGAGGCTGAACCACGCCCAGCGCATATGCCCGCGATTGAGGCAGCTGACGCAGTCGTAGGTCTTCTTGCGCACCGGCGCGCGAGAAAGCTGGTCGAGGTACCCACCGACGAGGTGGCGAAGCGAGTGGCAACCGAGGGTGTAGCCGGTGAGCAGGATCACGTTCACCGTCAGGACGATGGTGCCGAGTCCGATGCCGAAGTTCTCACGCCCGGTGTTGCGATCGAAAAACCACATCGCGCGCCACGCATCACTGGCGAGGATGACCAGGAAAATCAGCGCGAAGTAGAGGAAGTAGCGGTGAACGTTCTGAAGCACGAGCGGCAGGGTTTTTTCGCCGCGGTAGGTCTTGCGGGGCTCGCCGACGGAGCAGTTGGGTGGATCGGCCCAGAATCCCTTGTAGTAGGCTCCGCGATAATAGTAGCACGTAACGCGGAACAGGCCGGGGAACGGGAGGATGAGCAGCGCCGGCGAGAAGGGGAGGAATGAGGGAATCCACGACGGCCGCGTCCCGTGAATCCAGGCATGGGGAGAATCCGAGTAAAGCAGCGGCGAGTATAACGGCGAGAGGTAGTTGCCGAAGGTGTAGAACTTGTTCTGAAACGCCGCCCACGTTGCGTAGACCAGGAACGCCGTGAGGACGACGAAGACAACAAGCGGCTGGACCCACCACGCGTCGCGTCGCGTCGTCTGGCCAAAGCCGCGACGAGTGAGCTGGACTACTTCAGATGCCATTGATCAGGTGCCTCGCGATGGGCGCGTCGTAACCGACTGAGGTAGCGCTGTCGTTGCAAAGTTAGTTTTTGCGGCGACGCGCGGGTAGTCTTGCGGCGCGATGCAAAAAGCCTCCGGTGCTTTCGCGCCGGAGGCTTTTGCTCTCTGCGAGTAGAACTACTTACGACTTGGCGGGCGGAGCGGTCCTGGCCTTCTTGCTCCAATCGCCTTTCTTACCGAAGCCGCGGCCGCCCTTGGCTTTGCGATCCGCCATCTTTTTCTGACGCGCGTCCCACTTGGCGCGCTGATCCGGCGTGAGGACGTTGCGAATCTCGGTCTGTTCCTGGGTCCGGAAGGACTGGCCACTCTGCATCACCTGGCGCGCCTTCTCCATGTTGGAGCGGAACGCGGCGGTGTCACCCTTCTGACGGGCCGCGCGGGCGGCATCCATGTAGGGCTTCGCCTGGGTGCGAAGAGCCTGGGCCTGGGGCTGGTACTTCTGGTGGATCGCCTTGATCTGCGCCTTCTGGGCGTCGGTCAGGTTGAGATCCGCACCGAATTCACGGCCAGCTCTCGCGCCGCGCATCGCGGCATTACCGTGGCGGCCACCACGGTGGAAACCGCTGTCAGCACGGGGCTGCGCGGGCGTTGTCGACTGGGCTGCGGAGATCCCCGCAAGGCCAACGAGCATCATGGCGCTGAGCGCCAGGGTACGAACTGACGACATTAAAAGAACCTCCACGACAGTTGAGCGCCGCGCGCTTTGCGCGGACATCCATTAGACGCGGCGGATGTTTGGGTGTTAATGGGTGGATTCTGGGGCGTTAGTAGCGTCGGCGGGTAGCTAACTTTTCCCGGCGTACAGACTCGGCCGGTTCGTGTGCATCTCTAATACAGAAGCGGGCAGCTCCAGGCTTTACACCAGCTACGCCAACGGCCTTTTCTCGGTTTCTCGGACCCGAGCGGTTCGTCAGCATCTAACAGTACTGAAGCGCGGAGCCGTTAGCGTGAGAGCTGCTACGCCAAGAGCGAGCTGGTGTCGCTTCATTCCGCCGAACCCGAACGGCGAGACGCGAGACGACGAGACGCGATGCGTCCCGAGAGCTCTCAGCGTAGCAGCTGTCCAGCTATCGGCTCCCCGCTTTCTTTCATGTGGTGGCCACCCGCAGCCGACGAGTCTCTACGCCGAGATACTAGCCAGCCGCCGCCTCTGGAACAGCGCCAAATCTCCGCTCCCTCGAGTGAAACTCCTTCACCGCCGCCTGCAGATCGGCTGGCGAGAAGTCGGGCCAGCGGCGATCGGTGAAGTAGAGCTCGGCGTACGCACATTCCCACAGCAGGAAGTCGCTGAGGCGCTGCTCGCCGCCGGTGCGGATGAGGAGATCGACGTCACGGCCCTCGCCGTACCAGTGATCCACCTCGCACATCGCGCGGTAGAGCGTCTCGCGATCGATGTCCGGCGCATTGGTGAGATTTCTGGCAGCGCGAACCATCGCGTCGCGCGCCGAGTAATCCACCGCGATACGCAGATCGAGGCGAGTGCCGTGCTTCGTCGCCTCCTCGGCGACTCTGATCGCGCGCAACAGCTCGGCGGGAATCCGGTCGCGGCGTCCGATGATGCGCATACGCACGTCGTTGGTCACGCAGCGGTCGGTCTCCGCAACGAGATAGCGCCGGAAGAGTCGCATCAGCAGGGCGACTTCGCGGGAAGGACGCGCCCAATTGTCGGCGGAGAACGCGTACAGCGTCAGCATGCCGATACCGCAATCGGGCGCTGATTCGACGATCTTCCGCACGACCCGCGCGCCGGCGATGTGGCCGGCGGTGCGTGGACGTCCCCGCGCATTGGCCCAGCGGCCGTTGCCGTCCATGATGATGGCGACGTGGATCCCCGACTGCGCGCGCGTTTGATGCGGCCGCGCGTGGGAGTGCTTCACGTTGTGTTGCGTGGACACGTTCTAGCGCTCCCGGGTGGCGCGGATCAGCGCCTCCATGTGGTCGAGATAGCGCTCGAGCGCGCGTCGCCCGGCGGCAGTCAGCCTGTATTCGGTCTTCGGCATCCGCCCTTCAAAGGATTTCGTGCAGGTGATGTAGTCCGCTTCCTCGAGCTTCCGCGCGTGGACGCTGAGATTGCCGTCGGTGGTCTTCATCAGCTTCTTGAGATCGCTGAAGCTGAGCGAATCGTTGACGGCTAGCGCGCTGACGATGCCGAGCCGGAGGCGCTCGTGAATCAGGCGGTCGAGCGCATCGGCGCGCGCGGATGTCGCTGTCATACCGTCGGACTTACCACGGAGGGTGCGCAACTCGCCAACGGCCGGTCGCCGGTCATCGCGGGCAGTTCCGTGCTTAGCCACCGTGCCTCCGCGCGATCGGAATTCCAAAAGCGATGTGGAGTCCACCGAAGGCGGCCGCCATGATCCAGTCGTTCCAGCTCGGCGGTGTGAAGAGCGCCAGAGTTCCGGCGAGCATGAAGCAGATTCCCATCACGGGGACGATGCGCACGCTGAACGCGCCGCCGGCGACGACGCCGGTCCCATAGAGGAGCAACCACATCCCCGGAATGGCATCCATAAGCCCACCGCGATAAAGAATGACGGTGAGCAGCGCGCCAACGAGCATCGGCGGCGAAAAGCTGAGAATGAATTTCCGGCCCGGCCCGGAGAGGAGCGGCATTTTGGCGCCGCGCGCCTTGCGCACGATCGCCCACAGCGAGACGAGAGGGGCGAGCACCGCGGCTGCCATCCACACATAGATCGCACGCAAGGCCGATCCCTGGGCCGAGGCGATTGCGGCGGCGATAGTCGCGATGATGCCGACGGCGACCATTCCCCAGCCCGAGACGGCGGTGAAAGAGCCTGCCGCCTCCATGGTGTCGCGTATGAAGGCGAGGTTGTCCATCGCCCGCACGTGCAGCGCGGGTGGCTCGGGTTCAGGGGCGCGATGAAGCGGTGTTACGGATGCCATGGTATGGAGAAACTAGGAGACGAGTTGTGGCCTGTCAAGTACTTTGCGGGGTAAAGCCCACCTCATGCTTGAGCGTCGTTGCCTAGAACCTGATCGGTCCAAACCAGGTGCGAAAACAGTAAGGTGGAGGGTGCGAGGTGATAGCTGAGGAGGCAGGAGGGGTGCGGCGTTCGGCTCCTTCCGCCCGGGCCGCCACTAGAGCACCTGCAAACGGTGAGGGCGGTACCTGCCCGAATGGGGGCAGAACGCCCGCATCCCTCTTCCCCTCCTTCCTATTACCTCGCCCCGTCCACCTTACTCAGTTCGCTGTTGGTTTTGCCCCGACAGCCTTACCCAGTTCGCTTGTGGTTTTACCCGAGGCTTATCGGCCCCGGCAGCGGATCACTCGCCGGGAACGTCTGCTCCACCATCTTGTCCAGCCGGCGCTCCTCGATGGCGGTCGAGAGCAGCTCCACGAGCTTGGCGCAGAATGCGGGCAGGTCGTCGGGCTTCCGGCTGGTGAGAAGCTTCTGGTCGAGCTCGACCTGCTTGTCCACCCACGCCCCGCCCGCATTCTTGATGTCGGTCTCGAGGCTCGGCCACGAGGTGATCGTACGACCACGCACCGCATCGGCCTCCACCAACAGCCACGGGCCGTGACAAATAGCCGCGACGGGCTTGTCGAGCTCCATGAAAGTGCGGACGAAGCGGACCGCGTCGTCGTTGGTGCGGAGCTTGTCCGGATTGGCTACACCGCCAGGGAGTACCAGCGCATCAAAGTCGCGCGCGCTCACCGCGCCGACCTCGACATCGACCCGAAACTTCTCGCCTTTGGCATCGTGGTTCACTCCCTGGATCTCGCCCGCGTGATCGGATACGAGAATCGTTTCGCCACCCGCCTGGCGGACGGCGTTCCATGGTGCCGTAAGCTCCACCTGTTCGACACCATCGGTGGCGAGAAAAGCGACTTTGCGGCCCTTCAGCTGGTTGGGCATGACAATCTCCGGTTTGATTCGCGCAATATTCAACCTAACAGGTCAGAAATTGTGCCATCTGTTGCGCACGATCTGAGAGGCGGCGGCACACTCTTTCACCCGTGGGGCATCGCGGCGGATTGGGACAATCGCTTGAAAAACCGCTCGCGCATGCCGGCGCTGCGCTGATCATATTTCAAGGTGCCAATCGTCGATCTCTACGGCCACGATCATCTGCGCGAGCGTCTCGCGGAATCCGCGCGGGCGGGAACTCTGCCCGCCAGCCTCTTGTTCCAAGGGCCGCCGGGAGTCGGAAAGCAGCGTCTCGCGGTCTGGCTCGCCCAGCGTCTGCTTTGCCAGGCGCCGCAAAAATTTGCCTCCGAGCCCCTCCTTGCCGGGTGCGGCGAGTGCTCGTCGTGCCGTTACCTCAGCGAGCTCACCCACCCGGATCTGCACTGGATTTTCCCCCGGCCGCGACTCAGAGACTCGGATCCGGATCTGGAGCAAGTGCGTGAGGACTACGCCGAAGCGCTAGCGGAGCGTGCCGCAAACGGCGGACTCTACGCGGCACCATCGGGCTCCGAAGGCATTTACGTCGCAACCGTACGCTCGATCGTCCAGCAGGCGGCGATCTCACCCGCACTCGGTCGTCGCAAGGTTTTCATCGTCGGCGACGCAGAACGAATGGTTCCACAGGAGGGCGCCGACATGGCGGCGAATGCGTTCCTCAAGCTGTTGGAGGAGCCGCCCGCCGACACCACCATTATCCTCACCTCGAGTGAGCCAGGTGCCCTGTTGCCAACGATCAAGTCCCGCGTGGTGACGGTGCGCGTTCCTCTCGTAGCGGACAAAGCGGTTCGCGCATTTGTCGATGATCCCGTCGTCAAGAAAGCGCTCGATTCAGCCGCAAAGGCTTCCGCCGCTGAGCGCGTCAGACTCGCCGCCGGCGCGCCAGGCCGGCTGTTCAGTGGCGCGACCGAGGCGCGCGCAACCGTCAACGCGCGGCGCATCGTCGACGCGGCCACCAGCGCGCGGTCCGCGCTGCGACACTCGACGGCTCTCGGTCAGGGATCGATGGGTGCGCGGGGAAACTTTGCCGACACCCTCGATGCCCTCGTCGAGCTGCTCGGCGAGCGAGTGCGGGACGCGCTGCACCACAAGGATCTGCGCGCGGCAGCGTCGGCGGCAAAAGCGGTCGATGCCGTGTTGCAGGCACAGGTCTACGCGAGCGGCAACGTGAGCCCGCAGCTGATCACGTCGAGACTGATCCGCGAGCTGGCGGAGACGCTGGAATGAGCGAGCTGTCTCATGTTGACGCCGAAGGCCGGGCGCGGATGGTGGACGTCGGCGCCAAACCCGACACCGCGCGGCGCGCCTCGGCTGAGGGAACGATCACCATGAATGCGGCGGCGCTCTCGGCAGTGGAGCACAACGCCTTGGCGAAGGGTGATGCGCTCGCGACCGCGCGGATTGCCGGGATCATGGCGGCGAAGAAGACGCCCGAGCTGATTCCGCTGTGCCACCCGATCGCCCTCGATGACGTCGGTATCGACTTCGAGATCGACGGCGACATGCCGGGCATTCGGGTCACCGCGTGGGCGGCAGCACGGAGCCGGACAGGAGTCGAGATGGAAGCGCTGACCGCCGCGTCGGTCGCGCTGTTAACCATTTACGACATGGCGAAGTCTCTCGACCGCCGAATGGTGATCTCCGACTTGCGGGTCACCCAAAAGAGCGGTGGAAAGACCGGGTGACCCGCCGGACTGGGCCGGCGCCGCACCGGACTCAGGCAGGCGGCAGGCTCAACACCGTATCGGCCGGCACCGCGGCGGGACCGCGATAGGGCTCCATGTGGACCAGGACGGCGATTACGCTCGGGATCGCCTCGAGAATCGAGTATTTGACCTTGGCCGCGATCTCGTGTGCCTCCTCGAGCGAGATTCCCGGATCGGCCTGCACGTGCAGATCCACGTAAAAACCAAGTCCGGATCGGCGAACGTTCAGCGTCTCGACGCGGCGGACGCCGTCGATGGTGTTTGCCGCCTCGAGTGCGCGGGCGTTGACGGCGCTGTCCGGAGCTTCGTCCATCAACCCGGAGATCGCCGGGCGCAGAGTGCGCACACCGTTGACCGCAACGAGCACTGCGGCGACGAGAGCGGCCCAATCGTCCGCCGCTTCCCACCCTGGTCCGCCGATCAGCGCAATGCTGATTCCGATGAACGCCGCCAACGAGCTGGCTGCATCGGCCCGATGGTGCCACGCATCGGCGGCGATGGCGGTGCTGCCGACATCCCGTCCAACTTTGGAAACTCGCCGATACAGAAGCTCCTTCACCAGGATGACGCCGGCCGCCACGAAAAGGGTGAAGGGCGCCGGTAAGTGGTGGGGGTTGAGGATCTCTCGAATCGCCAGCACCGAGATCCCGACTGCCGCTCCAAGCAGCATCAGCGACACGATCGCCGCGGCAAGGGGCTCCGCCTTGCCGTGTCCATAAGGATGATCTTCGTCGGCGGGCTTGGCGGCAATGCTCAAGCCCATCCACACGATCATCGACGAAAAGATGTCCGCCGAGGACTCCACAGCGTCGGCGACGAGCGCGTTGGCGTGGCCGACGATTCCGGCGACGAACTTCACCAGGACGAGCACCGCGTTGACCACGAGTCCCGCCTGCGCCCAGCGAATGCTGCGTCGCGTGGCGTTATTCACCGCCGTTCCCGATTATAGGTCGGCTTTCTCCAGTCTCGCCGCCGCCTCGTTGACGCGCGCCGCATAAGCTTCTGCATCTTCGCCGGCGATTCGCTGGGGAATCACGAACTGCGGATCCTCGGGCTGGTCGGAGAATGGCGTATTGATGAACGAGTCGCCGCCGCGCGCGATCACAGCCGCCTCGAACCGCTCGACTGCGGTGAGAATATCGTCGAGCTCGGCGCTGGCTTCGCGGCCGGTGAGCAGCACTCCTTTTTGACGGAGTCGTCCGGCGTTCTCGAGTGCGGTACCGTCGCGCTCCTGCTGGCGGTGTGGATCCAGATCTTCCTGCAGCTCCTCGTAGGATTCGTCTCTCATCCAAACTCCGTGATCTCGGGTTACGACTATGCTCTGCAAGTCCCGTGATAGCGGCGTGAAAGCTGCGACAATCAACAACTTTCGTCGAGGGTGGTGGCAATGTCACGCGCGTTTGTCAAAGAAGACAGCGGCTGGGGCGATCCGGGAAAGCGTTATTCTCTTCCCCCGCGCAGCGATCCGGGTTACGACGAAGCTTCGGCGGAGGCGCTGCTCGAGGGCGCACGCTCCGGCGACACCGGGAGCGCGGAAAGCGCCACGGGTTATTACTGGGGGGAGAAAAAACTCCGCCCCTATGTCGAGAAGATCCGGACCCGCGCCGATCTGGAAGGTGACGAGCGTCTCGCGCAGCTCGCGGAGAGATTTCTGCGCTGAATCGCGACGCCGCGATGCCAACCGGACTACTTGCCGAGCGAGCGGCGGGATTGCTACATACTAGCCGCACACCCACCCCGTCCGGAGACATCTTCAGTGCCAACGCGCTTTGCCATGGCAGTTGCGCTAACCGTCGGTGCGTCGTTCCTCTTCGCTCACGATTCCCCCGCCCAGCGCATCCCCCTTCCCGGCCGAACGGGCGGAGTGACACCCACCGCCGGCACCGCCTACGATACGAGCGTGTTCGCCGCCCTCCGGTGGCGCGAGATCGGTCCGTTCCGAGGCGGCCGCTCGGTCGCCGTAGCTGGATCGAGTAAGCGGCCCAACGAGTACTATTTCGGCACCACTGGAGGCGGCGTCTTCAAGACCACCGACGGCGGGGTGACCTGGGGTCCGGTGACCGACAAGTACTTCGGCGGCACCATTGGCGCGATCGGAATCAGCGAATCCAATCCCGACATCGTGTACGTCGGCACGGGCGAGTACCCCATTCGCGGCAACGTATCCCACGGTGACGGAGTGTTCCGAAGCGCGGACGGCGGCAAGACGTGGACATCGGTCGGGCTGACCGATACGCGGCAGATCTCGCGCGTGCGGGTCCACCCCACCAATCCCGACATCGTGTACGTCGGCGCGCAGGGCCACGTCTTCGGCCCGAATAGCGAGCGCGGGGTTTTCAAGACCACCGACGGCGGAAAAACCTGGCGCAAGGTTCTTTATCGGAACGATTCGACCGGGGTTACCGATCTGGTGCTGGACCCCAACAATCCGGAGATCATCTACGCCGCGTTCTGGCAGGCGTGGCGCACGCCGTGGCAGCTCGTTTCCGGCGGCGCGGGGAGCGGGATCTTCAAGTCCACCGACGGCGGCGAGCACTGGACCGAGCTGACGCGCAATCCCGGTTTGCCTCAGGGAGTAATCGGCAACATCGGGCTCGCCGTGTCGCCGGGTAACTCCAACCAGGTCTGGGCGATCATAGAGGCCGACTCGGGCGGCGTTTTTCGCTCGACCGATGGCGGTGCAACGTGGACCCGCACCAACAGCGACCGCCGGCTGCGGCAGCGTGCGTGGTACTACACGCGGATATTTGCCGATCCGAAAGACGAACACTCCATCTATGTCCTCAACACCGGGATGTACCGGTCGACGGACAACGGAAAAACTTTCCGCAACATTCAGGTGCCGCACGGCGACAATCACGATCTCTGGATCGCGCCAAACGATCCGCAGCGGATGATCGAATCGAACGACGGCGGCGCAAACGTCTCCTTCAACGGCGGAAAATCGTGGACGGAGCAGGATCAGGCCACCGCGCAGTTTTATCACGTCGTCACCACGACGCACTTTCCGTATCGGGTCTGCGGCGCGCAGCAGGACAACTCCACGCTCTGCGGACCGAGCCGAGCGAGCGGCGGGATCTCGATCGACGACTGGTACGACGTCGGGGGCGGAGAAAGCGGCTACATCGCGGTGAGGCCCGACACGCCGGACGTCGTCTTCGCGGGCTCTTATGGCGGACTGCTGACGCGTAAGGACATCAAAACCGGTTTCGAGCGCGATGTGAATCCGTGGCCCAACAATCCGATGGGTCACGATGCGGCCGACGCGAAATACCGCTTCCAGTGGACTTTCCCGATCGTAATCTCGCCGCACAATCCATCGCGGATGTACGTCGGCAGCAGCGTCATCTTCCAGAGCGATGACCAAGGTCAGACCTACAAGGTGATCAGCCCCGATCTGACGCGTCACGATCCCCGCACCCTCGGCGCCTCGGGCGGACCGATCACCAAGGATCAGACGTCGGTCGAGTACTACGCGACGGTGTTCACCATCGCCGAATCGCCGCGGACCGCCGGAGTAATCTGGGCCGGTTCCGACGACGGACTCGTTCACGTCACCAGGGACGGCGGGAAGACCTGGGCGAACGTGACGCCGCGCGGACTGCCCGAGTGGGCACGCATCTCGATGATCGACCCATCGAATTTCGCGACCGGCACGGCCTACCTCGCCGCAAACCGGTACCAGCTCGACGACATGAAGCCGTATCTGTACAAGACGACCGATTACGGCGCGACGTGGACGGTGATTACGAGCGGCATTCCAGCGACCGAGTTCACGCGCGTGGTGCGCGAGGATCCCGAGCGCGCGGGATTGCTGTACGCCGGCACGGAGCGTGGAGTCTGGGTCTCGTTCGACGACGGCGCGAGCTGGCAGTCGCTGCGCAGAAATCTTCCGATCGTCCCGATTCACGACCTGGCGATCAAAGAGGGCGACCTGATCGCGGCTACCCACGGCCGATCGTTCTGGATTCTCGACGACTTGTCGGCGCTTCGGCAGATGTCGCCGGCGGTGCCGCGCGAAGCCGCGCATCTGTTCAAGCCGCGGAAGGTCTATCGCGCCAGCTTCGGCGGGGGTGGTGGGAACGGAGCCGCGGGCGGTCATCCTACCGGTGCTAATCCGCCATCTGGTGCGGTGATCTACTACTGGCTGGCGCAACCGCGCCAGGTCGTGACAGTGGATTTTCTGGATCCACAGGGCAAGGTGATCCGAAGCTTCACCAGCCAGCAGGATCCCAATGTTGCCGCGGACTCGGTGCGCGCCGACAGCATCCGCACCGCGCGGAACGATAGCCTGCGGCGCGCCGGATTGCCGCCCGACACCGCAACGCGGAGCGAAGCTCGCGGCGAGGAAACGGCGGGCGAAGACGGACCGATCCGCCGGCCGCCGCCGCCGCGAGTTCCCAACAAAGCCGGGCTCAACATGTTCGCCTGGAACCTGCGGTATCCGGACGCATCGGTATTCCAGAACATGATCATGTGGGCAGGGAGCGTCGCCGGCCCGATCACGTTGCCCGGTACCTATACCGTTCGGCTCAACGTCGGTGGGCGTCGATTCACTCAGCCTTTCACCGTGATCAAAGATCCACGCAGCAGCGCCACCGACGCCGACCTCAAGGAGCAGTTTGATCTGCTGATGCGCATTCGCGACAAAACCAGCGAGGCGAATGATGCGGTGAAGACGATTCGAAACGTGAAGGCGCAGCTCGCCGATCGAAGCCGGAGAATCACGGGGCCGAAGGCGGCGGCGTTCGCACAGCTGGCTGCCAATCTGACAACAAGGCTCGACGCGGTAGAGAGCGAGATCTATCAGGTCAAAAACCAGTCAAGCCAGGATCCGCTCAATTATCCGATCAAGCTGAACAACAAGATCGCCGCGCTCGCCGGTGTGGTGGGCGGCACCGATGCAAAGCCGACCAGCCAGTCATATACTGTCTTCAATGATCTTTCCGCGCAGCTCGACCGCCAGCTCCAGGCAATGCGAGGGCCACTGCTCGTCACACTACCCGTGATCAACGCGACACTCAAGGAAGCGGGCCTGCCGCCAATCGTGGCGACCGCCACCGAGCCAAAGACTACGATTCCCGGGGGCGCCGCCGCTCCGCTGGACGACAGCGACGATCGATGATTGCATCACCCCTGCGCGTGACGCTCCTCGTGCTCGGCGCCGCCGCGGTGGTGGCGAGCGGCGCATGTAGCCGCGACGAAAACGGATCGGCGACCCAGATCCGCGTCATCGATTCGACCTACACTTCGTCGTGGGCGCCGATGGAAGACACCGGCGTCGTCTACCGAATCGAGGTCGTATCTCCGGTCGGATCCGACACGATTCGCAACGTCATTCCGCCGGCGCCAATCGTCGTCGGGGACACCCTCGTCGTCGGACTCGTTCAGGCATCCGAGGACAGCTCGACACCGCAGCGCCAGATTTTCCGGCTCCGCCTCGGCCAGCACCGCGTCGAGACGACACCCATCCCGGATGATGTCTGGCCGTCGTATCAGGATGTCCTCATCTCACCCGACGGCCGCTTCCTCGCCTACGTCGCGGAGGACAGCACCCCGGCGAATCCGGGCACTTATGCGATTGTGCGGGACATGAAGTCCGGCCGCATCGTCGTCAGGGGCCCGGGCGGTGGCGGCTGCGACTGCGATGAGGATTTCAACCACGCCCGCTGGTTTCCGCCGGACAGCTTCGAGATCGCGGTGGCGCACAAGAATACCAGCGGGACCTGGGAACGCTTCTCCGGCAAGGCATCGGTTGCGCGCGTCCACGTCGACACTTTGACCGACGAGCCGGACTGGCATTGACCGATCCGAAACGCTCCTTCGTACGCCACATGCTCGCAACCATCGCCTACCGTGCGGCGAAGGTCGAGCGCGATCCGCCGGCCGGCTTTGCCGATTTCTCGCTTGGCAAGGGCTCCCGCACGCCGGTGGAGATTCTCGCGCATATGGGCGATCTCCTCGATTGGGCATTGCGGATGGCGCAAGGCGGCTCCGAGTGGACGCCGGCGAAACCGCGATCGTGGCGAAAGGAAGTCGAGCGGTTTCACGCGTCGCTCCTCGAGCTCGATCGATTCCTTGCATCGGAGACCCCGCTCAAGATGAGTGCGGAGGAGCTTTTTCAGGGCCCGATATCCGATGTGCTCACCCACATCGGACAGCTGGCGATGCTGCGGCGCCAGGATCTTTCGCCGGTGCGCTCGGAAGTCTACGTCAAGGCAGACATTGCATCGGGCAGAGTAGGTCTCGAGCAGTCGAAGAGCCCGTTCGAGTTTGACGGGCCGCCGGCCGCAGCGTAGCTATCCGCATGCGACAGCGCTCCTCCCATTTAAGCTCGCGCTCTGCAACCGCGGCGCCTTCGAGAGCGTAGGGCTGGTCATGGAAATGACCGTTCAGGCTCCGGCTCCCGCCGCGGCACCGACAGCGCCAACGGCTCCCGCGACGCAGGCCCCGACCACGGGCGGACCGTTCGTCTTCGTGCCTGCCGCTCCAGGCTCGCGCCCGGTGACCATCGAGGTGCCGCGCACGGCGCGGGATATCGAAGCGCTCAAGGCGCGTCGCGAAGAGCTCTCCAACCAGCTCTCATCAGTCGACGGCCGTCGCGGCAGGTTGATGAGTCAGCTGAAGCAGGCCACCGATCCCACCGTGGTAAAGGGACTCGAGGATCGCATTGCTTTGCTCGACGCGCGCCAGCTACAGCTAGAGACCGATATCCAGACCACCGGTCAGGCGCTGAGCGGTCCGGCTGCGGGGCTGCTCGCCAGCAGCGGGATGCCCGTGATCGGCGGTCTGCGCCAGAATCAGGTGATGACTCTCTCGGTCCTCTCGATAATCTTCGTTCTCTTTCCGCTCGCCGTCGGCGTCGGGCGCGCGATTATGAAGAGAGCCGTGCGGCCCGGTCCGGCCCCGGCAGTATTCAATGAGACGGCCCAGCGGCTGGAGAGACTCGAGGCGTCAGTAGATGCGATTGCGATCGAGATCGAGCGGGTTTCAGAAGGTCAGCGCTTCGTGACGAAGCTTCTTTCCGAAGGCCAGCCGGCGCCATCGCTCGGCGCCGGCCAGCGTGCTCCGGAAAAAGTTCGCGGCAGCTAGACCGCTGGCGGGCCCTGACGCGCCTCGCCCTCACTCAACGTTTGCTGCCTGATGGCGGCAGCCCCCATCAATCCGCCGAGTCCCATCGACTCTACTGCGGTGCTCGGCACCAGCATCAACGCGCCCTTCTCCTTGAGTCCTTCGTACAGAATGTTCATCGCGCGCAGATGCAGCGCGGTCGGATTGTTCTGATACGATTTCGACGCCTCGAAGAACAAGTTCGCGATCTCGACTTCGGCCTGACCGAGAATTATGCGCGCCGACTTCTCGCGCGACGCCTGGGCCTCGCGCGACATCGCATCCTGAAGCGAAGTCGGAATGACGATGTCGCGCATTTCCACGGATTGCACGGTGACGCCCCACGGATTTGACCGCTGGTCGATGAGCGCCTGGAGCTCGCTCTCGATGCGCTCGCGTCCGCGCAGCAGCTCGGTGAGTGAGGTGCGGCCGATGATGTCACGAAGAGCAGTCTGTGCCGCCCAGCTCACTGCCTGGGTGTAGTCCTGGACCTCGAGGGCTGCCTTCTCGGAGTCGTGAACCATCCAGAACAAAACCGCATCGACGTTGACCGGCACGGTATCGGAGGTCAGGGTCTCTTCCGCGGCGAAGCTCGTAGTGATCACGCGCTGGTCGATGTAAATCGGAATCGTTTCCACGAACGGCGTGATCCAGAAGAGACCGGGCCCGCGCAGGCCGGTGTATTTGCCGAGCCGTAGCACGACGGCGCGCTCCCATTGTTTCGCGATCTTAGGCGACTGAGAGAAAAAGACTCCCACCACGACCCAAATGAAGATCCAGGCCGGATTCTTCGACGATGCCGTCATCAGAATTCCGATCACGATCGAGAAAAGCAGAATTGCAAATGCAACCACGTTTGCACGACCCTGCGGCCGCGAAGCCCGCGCGGCGCGGCGTGCTGCGAGAACTTCGTCCATGCCAGGCATTTATTTCTTCTCCTCGTTTCTGAGCTGATCGATTAGCTCTGGTAAAGTGAATCCCAACAGGGCTGCGTCCCCAATGAAGCGGCGAATGAGCTCGCGCAGCTCGCGTTCGCGTTGTGCCCGGGCCGGTTGCGGGATCGGCGTCTCTCGAACGAAGGTGCCGACGCCGCGTCGCGTCTCCAGAATCCCGTCGCGCTCGAGCTGGGTGTAGACCCGGGCGACCGTGTTGGCGTTCACGGCGAGGTCCACCGCCAGCTGCCGAACTGTCGGCAACTGACTTCCGGGCTCGAGCTCCCCAGTCGCGATCGCCGCTCTGATGGACCGGTCCAACTGGGCATAGATCGGGGTAGGGCTGGCTGAATCGACATGGAAATTGGCCATTGTGCACTTGTACTATTACATTGGGACAATACGCGGTCAATAGTCGGATAGTTTCGCGCGCTAGGAGAGACCCGATTTGGTGGATTTGGCGCCCGCCAGCGCCGGGAACTGCAACAGTGCGGGTGCCAGAGCTAAGTGGCGTAGCTGTTAGGGCTTAGTTCACACCGTCGGGACGTCAGGGGCGGATTCGCGGCACAGACCGGCGGCGTCCGTACAACGGGGACCGAAAAACCGGTCCCGACGTAGTGCACCATCAACTGGCCACTCTGCCACTGATGTCTGACACCCGTTCCGTTGCACTGGAACGTCTGGCACCCGTTCCGTTTCAGCTCCCGCGTGCTACCCCCTCGCCTGCCGATCCATCAACCCCACAATCTCATCGTACATCCGGTCCGCCTCCTCCCCCCCACTCCGGATCGCGCTCGATGCGCAGTGCTTGAGATGGTTTCGCATCAGCTCGCGTCCGACGCCGCGCAGCGCTTCGTGGACCGACGAGATCTGGGTGAGGATGTCGGCGCAGTAGCGATCCTCGTCCACCATCTTCTGCAGCCCGCGCACCTGGCCCTCGATCCGGCGCAGGCGGGTGAGGTTCCTCGACTTTGCTTCTGGATCGACAGCGAGCGCTTTGCGCGAGTCCGCCGCCGCATCGCGAACGGCGCAACCGCATTCGGCTGGCGTCGCGGCGGTTGCGGCCAGGTCGAGGGCGCGCTTCTTTGACTTCGGGCTGACTGACATCGTGTCCTCGCTCTAAAGCCGAATCGTACGCAGGCGCAGACTGTTGCCGACGACGCTCACCGAGCTCAGCGCCATCGCGGCGCTCGCTATGATCGGACTAAGCGTCCAACCGGTGACCGGATAGAGCACACCGGCCGCGATCGGGATTCCGATCACGTTATAGATGAACGCCCAGAACAGATTCTGCTTCATCGTCTGCATGGTGCGCCGCGACAGCGCGATCGCGGTCGGCACCGCGCGCAAATCGCTTCGCATCAACGCGATGTCACTGGCTTCGATCGCGACGTCGGTGCCCCTTGGCATCGAGATGCCGATGTCGGCCTGGGCCAGCGCCGGCGCGTCGTTGATCCCGTCGCCGACCATCGCCACCACTCTGCCGCGTTCCTGAAGCGCGCGGACCTCGCTCATTTTTTCGGCCGGCAGCACCTCCGCTACCACGCTCTCGATGCCCGCGGCCCGCGCAATCGACTCGGCGGTGGAC
>Ga0070680_100001350_pt1 | contig 17748 bp, 19 predicted proteins | sample KBSC73BmetaG_FD_64672 | JGI IMG/M metagenome (GOLD analysis project Ga0070680, IMG submission 64672) | Corn rhizosphere microbial communities from Kellogg Biological Station, Michigan, USA - KBS C7-3B metaG | ecosystem: Host-associated > Plants > Roots > Rhizosphere | place: USA: Michigan...
GTCGGAGAGGCCGAGCGCGGCGAGCAGCTGCTTCGCACGCTCCCGCGCCTCGGGCGAGTCGGCGCCCCGCACGAGCTGCGGAAGCACGACATTCTCCACCGCGTTGAATTCGGGGAGGAGGTGGTGGAACTGATAGACGAAGCCAAGCAGATCGCGCCTCAACCGCGTCCGGCCGTCGTCGTCGAGCTCAGCCGCTTCCTCGCCATTGAGGCGGATCGAGCCCTGGAAGCCGCCCTCGAGCAGGCCGACGGCCTGGAGCAAGGTGGATTTACCCGATCCCGACGGGCCGAGCAGCGCCACGATCTCTCCTGGCTGGATCGCGAGGTCGACGCCGCGCAACACTTCGATGGTCACTTCGCCCTGGGTGAAACTGCGCTTCAGATCGCGCGTCTGAAGGACCGCCTCACTCATAACGGAGCACCTGCACCGGGTCGGTGCTCGCCGCCTTCCACGCGGGGTACAGGGTCGACAGGAAGGATAGGATGAGCGCGATCACGATGATCGCCCCGACCTCGAACGGGTCGGGCTTGGCCGGAAGATCGGTGAGGAAGCGGACCGACGGGTCCCACAGATTCTCGCCGGTGATCGCCTGGATGAAATTGACGACGTTCTGCCGGAAATAGAGGAAGATCGCGCCGAGGATCACTCCGAGGACGATGCCCAGCGAGCCGATCGTCACGCCGACCGTCATGAACACTTTCATCATGCCGCGGCGGCTCGCGCCCATGGTCCTCAAGATCGCAATGTCCCGCGTCTTCGCGCGCACGAGCATGATCAGCGACGAGAGGATGTTAAACACGGCGACGAGCACGATCAGCGACAGCACCACGAACATTGCGACGCGCTCGACCTCGAGCGCCTGGAACAGCGCCGAGTTCATCTGCCGCCAGTCGGTGATGAAGCCCTTCCCCTGAACCACCTTCTGCAAGGGCGCGACGATCTGCTGAACCTTGTCGGGGGCGTTCGTCTGGATCTGGATCATCCCGACCTGGTCACCCATGAGCAGCAGCTCCTGGGCATCCTTCATGGGCATGATGACGAACGCCTTGTCGTAATCGTAGATGCCGATCTGGAAGATCGCGCCGACGGTGTAGGTCACCTCGCGCGGGACCGTCCCGACGACCGTCGAGCGGCCTTCCGGGTTCCACAGCGTGATCTGGCTTCCAGGCGAAGCGCCGAGAGTCTCGGCAAGGCGCGAGCCCAGCGCGACGTTGCCGCTGCCCGGCGTGATCGAGCGAATGTCGCCGGCGAGCACGTTTCCGGTAATGGTCTTGTTCTCGCGGATGTCCTCGACACGCATCCCCCGCACGAGCACCCCTTCGAAACGGCCGTTGGCGGTCGCCATTAGCGGGGTCTCGATAAAGGGGAGCGCAGAGGTGACTCCCGGCGTATTCCGCGCCGCGGCGGTGATGCGCTGCCAGTCCGACAAGCGCCCGTCATAGCCTTCAACCACCGCGTGACCGTTCAAGCCGACGATCTTGTCGAACAGCTCGGCGCGGAAGCCGTTCATCACGCTCATCACGATGATCAGGGCGGCAACGCCGAGAGCGACCGCGATCAAGCTGATGCTCGCCACGAGGAAGATGAACCCCTCGCCTTTTCCGGGGAGCAGATAGCGGCGGGCGAGCATACGCTCGGCGCGGTTGAGGATCATGCGGTGAGCCTTGCGAGCACGCTTTCCACGCTCAGCTCCTCGCGCTCACCGGTTGAACGGCGCTTTAACTCGACGTTGCCGCCGGCGATCCCGCGCGGACCGACGATCACCTGCCAGGGGAGCCCGACGAGGTCCATCGACCCGAGCTTTACCCCGCCGCGCTCGTCGCGGTCATCGTAGAGGGTTTCGACGCCCGCAGCGGTAAGCTTGCCGTACAAAGCCTCCGCAGCGGAAACGCTGGCCTCGTCGTCGGCGCGCATGGTGACGATTCCGACCCTCCACGGCGCCACCGGCTCGGGCCAGATGATGCCCGCGTCGTCGTGGCTCGCCTCGATGATCGCGCCAACCAGTCGCGATACGCCGATCCCGTAGCTTCCGCCGACGGGCGTGACCGGCTCGCCATTCGGCCCGCTTACGGTGAACCCGAGGGGCTTGGTGTACTTGTCGCCGAAATAGAAGATGTGGCCGACCTCGATCCCGCGCGACTGGCGGAGGTCGCCGCCCAGCGTCGCCTCGCGCGCTTCGTCGCGCTTCTCGTCCGTCGCGGCATAATCGGCGGTCATTGAATCGACGAACGCCTGCAGAGCCTCGGCATCGTCCGCATCGACGGCATAATCCTCTGCTGGCCGAAGCGTCTCCCAGCTCTTGTGGAAGAACACCTCGCTCTCACCCGAGGGCGCGAGGATGATGAATTCGTGGCTGAGGTCGCCGCCGATGGGGCCCGTGTCGGCCTGCATCGGGATGGCGCGCAGGCCCATGCGGGCGAATGTACGCAGATAAGCGACGAACATCTTGTTGTAGCTGACCCTCGCCCCCGCCTCGTCGAGGTCGAAGCTGTAGGCGTCCTTCATCAGAAACTCGCGGCCGCGCATCACCCCGAAACGCGGGCGGATCTCGTCACGAAACTTCCACTGGATATGATAGAGGATGCGCGGAAGGTCGCGGTAGCTTCGCGCCGATCCCTGGAAGATCGCCGTCAGCATGTCCTCGTTGGTCGGGCCGTAGACGAGCTCGCGCTCCTGCCGGTCGGTAATCCGCAGCATCTCGGGCCCGTAGGCGTCATAGCGCCCGGTCGCCTTCCAATAATCGGCGGCCTGAAGCGTCGGCATCAGCATTTCCTGAGCGCTGGCCCGGTCCTGCTCCTCGCGCACGATTTGCTCGATCTTCTTGAGCACTCGAAAACCGACCGGCAACCATGCGTAAATGCCCGCCGCCGTCTGCCGCACGAGCCCTGCGCGCAGCATCAGCTTGTGGCTGACGATCTGGGCGTCGGCGGGGCTCTCCTTGAGGACGGGCAAAAAGGCACGGGACCAGCGCATGCGCCGCGCTGTAGGGTCGCGGTCACAGGCGTGCAACCGGAGCGACCTTGCCGTCCGACATGTGACCCGCCCGACACACGCGTCGCGGAAAAGCAACCCACGTCAATTTGGCCGCGTGACAGCGGTTTAGCCGAGGATTAGTCAACAGCGTCCGAACGAATGACCCTTGGGTCGGGTTCGGGTGCGGCGGAATGTCGCGAGCGGCGCTCTACTGGGGAAGAGCCGATTGCGACCTGGGGACTTTTGCCGCGACACATCCAAGGGGGCTGACGAGCAATCGTCACGCAGGGCGCCCGGATCGCTGGTCGATCCGGGCGTTTGCTTTTGGACGCGTCCGAAGCCACGCAAACTCCGGCGTTGTGTCCGCTTGGTTCCGGCGTATCATGGGCCCAACCAGCTTCGACGCTTACAAGGGGAATAGCGACAATGGCCAAGAATCTAGGTGCGGCAGACCGGGTAGTTCGAATTGTTGCGGGCATTGTGCTTGCGGTGCTTGCCTATCTCGGCGTCCTGCCCGGCATCGCGACGATCATCATGGCGGTGATTGCCGCCTATCTGATCATCACCGGCCTTTTAGCCCGCTGCGTTTTCTACAAGATGGCCGACGTCGACACGAGCATCCAGGAACAGCCCTATTCGACGACCGACGACCGCGCAGGCCTCTAAGCGCCTTCGCTGAAGCTCCGCCTGTTCGCGGCTTCGGACCAGCCGCAGGATGGTCCCGCAGACGCGATGGTAGCGGAGGAGGGACTTGAACCCCCGACACGCGGATTATGATTCCGCTGCTCTAACCAGCTGAGCTACTCCGCCCCAAAGGCTGAAACGGGCCCGCGACCCGGGCGCCGGAGGCGCGGCATATAGGTGCGCGGCGGAAGCCGGTCAACGCGAGGAACCGCGAACTACCGGTGGAGTTGAGCGGGAAGACAAAGAGGCTTTGATGGACCCGCTGACCCCGCTCGAGACCCTCTGCCGGATCATCCTCCGCGCGCGCGAGTATGAGGCACAGACCGTCGACTTCGCCGACGACGAAGAAGCCGATGACGTGGATGACGATCAGGAGGCCATGCTCAGCGTCCTCGAGGACGACATCAACGACAGCGTCGAGGAAGAGCTGAAGGCCGTGTTCGAGGACCTGGGCGAGGATCAGCTCGCCGAGGTGATCGCGTTCTGCTGGGTCGGCCAGGGCACTTACGAGGCGGCCGACTGGGACGAAGCGATGGAAGAAGCGCAGAGCCTGGTCGGTGAAAGCGCCGATGAGGCGATCAACGAGCTCATGGACCAGCCGATGCTCGCGTCTGTGCTCGAATCGGGCCTGGCGGCCTTCGAACTCAGCTGCGACGGCATCGGCGAGATGACCTAGGCTCTGAACGGAAAGGCCGAGATCCGTTCCCATGGGCCGCCGAGGTAGCGGTGCAGGCCCAGTCCGGCGATCGCCAGCGGACGCGGAGTGAAGCCTCGCCCGAGCTGTTCCTTGAGCGCCCTGGCAGTCTTGGGTGTAACTTTGTTCTGGATCGTGACGTGCGGGCGCCATCCGCCGCTATCCTGCGCACCCAACAGGCCGTGGAGGTCGTGCGCGAGCTCAGCGCGGATACGGTCCAGCGCGGGCGAAACGACGCGAAAGGCTACTCCCCCGCCGAGGTCGAGCAGCCCGGCTATCACGGCCTCGGGAGGGCGCTGGCGCACAATTTCAGAGATTCGACCGCGCAGCTCGCTTTCCGATGAGGGCGGGAGCGCGTGAAACATCGTAAGATGGGCCGCCACTTGATTGCGTTCCGCCGGGTAATGGGCAAGCCGCAGCGTCTCGAGCCAGGAGAAGTCCTCCCGTCCGATCTCGGCGGTGACGATCAGCGCCCCGGCCACTGGTCTCGCGGAAGTTCTTCGAGGCGCCGGAAGCCGTCGGCAGCGAAATGGGCGGAGACGGTTTCCTCGTCGACATGCGCGTCGCTCCACGGCAACCGGCGAAGGCGCTCGCCGACGCCGGCCACGCCGCCTTCGGACACGACCACATAGTCGATGCGCCCGCTCCGGCAGCCTGCCATCGCGTCAATACAATGGCCGACCTCTTGGCCGCCGCACTCGACCGGCGCGCGGCCTAGCAGCGATACGGGAAACAGGGCCTCTCCGGGAGTGAGCTCGCTCGCTTGAGTTGCCGAGCGCGCCCCTTCTTCCACCCGCGCCTGCCGCCCGAGCCAACGCCAGACGCCGAAGATATCGAGCGCGGTGAGGACGACGTTGGTCCATAGAAGCGCCAGCTGGTCGGTGAGCACTCCCACCGCAATCCAACATAAGGCACCGGCAGTGAACACGGCAAAGCCGTAGCCGGTAATCCGCGAACCGAGATTGGACGCGGTCATGAACGCGGCGACGATGGTCGCGACGGTCGCGACCCACGAGATGGTTTCAGCCATGGCGGCGCAATGCGCAGGCCTGGCTAAGGTTCAGATTTCGACCTGCGACCCAAGCTCGACCACCCGATTGGTGGGCAGCTTGAAAAACTCCATCGCGCTTTCGGCGTTGCGCAGCATCCAGGCGAACAGCTTCTCGCGCCAGATCGCCATCCCGGGGCGGGACGAGGCGAGCAGGGTCTGCCGCGCAAGGAAGAAGCTGGTGTCCATCATTTTACACGGCGAGCCGATTTCATGGACGTTGGCCAGCATCGCCGGGACGTCGATCTCTTCCATGAAACCGAAGCGGAGGATCACGCGGTAAAATCCGGCGCCATAGTCCTTCGTCTCGATCCTCTTTTCTTCCGGGACATAAGGCACGTCCTCGATCCGGACGGTGAGCAGGATCACCCGCTCGTGAAGCACCTTGTTGTGCTTGAGGTTGTGCAGCAGCGCGTGCGGAACGCCACTCGAGGAGCTGGTCATGAACACGGCGGTGCCCGGCACTCGAGCGGCGCTCGGAGCCGCGGACTTGATGAAGATCTCCATCGGCAGGCTCGCCTCATTCATTCGCGAGATCATCAGCTGGCGGCCCTTCGCCCAGGTGGTGAGAAGGGTGAAAGCGATGGCGCCGACCAGAAGCGGGAACCAGCCGCCGGCGGGAATCTTGAGCAGGTTCGCCGAGACATAGGTGAAATCGACCGTGAAGAAGAGCAACAGCAGCCCGGCGACGGCGAAGCGGTTCCAGTTCCACATCTGGCGCAGAACGATGGAGATGAGGAAGCTGTCGATCATCATCGCGCCGACCACCGCGATTCCGTACGCCGCGGCGAGGTTCGAGGAGCTGCGGAAAGTGAGCACGAGCAGGATGACCATGGTCATCAACGCCCAATTCACGATGGGAATGTAAATCTGGCCGGCCGCCGCCTCGCTGGTGTGAGCGATGCGCAGGCGCGGCACGAAGCCGAGCTGGATTGCCTGCTGGGTCACCGAGAAGGCGCCCGAGATGACCGCCTGGCTGGCGATGATCGTCGCGGCGGTGGCAAGCAGTACGAGCGGCAGGCGCAGCATGTCGGGCGCGAGGTAGAAGAACGGGTCCTTGACCTTCGCGAGCGCGGTGGCCGGGGTTGCCGACAGGATCATTGCGCCCTGTCCGAGATAATTGAGCAGCAGGGCCGGAAGCACGAAGTAGATCCACGAGACGCGGATCGGCTTGCGACCGAAGTGACCCATGTCGGCGTAAAGGGCCTCGGCACCCGTCACCGCGAGCACGACCGAGCCCATGGCCAGGAACGCGCGCATGAAATCGGCGGCGAAGAACCGCAAGATGTTGAGCGGGTTGATCATCGCCAGCAGGACCGCGGGGTAATTGAGGATGTGCATGACGCCGAGCACCGCGAGCACCGCGAAGTAGAATAGCATGACCGGCCCGAACATCAGCCCGACCCGCGTCGTGCCGCGCGACTGGATCGCGAACAGGCCGACGAGGATTCCGATCGCGATGGGCACGACGAACGGCTGCAGCCCGGAGTTGACGGTCGTCAGGCCTTCTACCGCCGAAAGCACCGAGATCGCCGGCGTGATCATCGAATCGCCGTAGAAGAGCGCGGTTGCGAACACGCCCATGAGGATGATGCCGCTCGTCCATTTCTTCTTGCCGCCGAGCGACCGATTGATGAGGGCGAGGAGAGCGAGGCTCCCGCCCTCTCCCTTGTTGTCGGCGCGCATGACGATGGTGACGTATTTCAACGTCACGATAATCATCATGGACCAGAAAATGAGGCTCAGCACGCCGTAGATGTGAAGGCGGTCGGGAATGAGCGTGTGATGGCCCGCGAAGGTCTCGCGGAACGCGTAGATCGGCGAGGTGCCGATGTCGCCGTAGACGATACCGATCGCCCCGATGACCATCTTGTAGAGCGGCCCCTGATGGCCGTGCGCAATCGGGTCATGGTCCACGGTCGCGGCCTCGGCCGCTCCGGTCGCGGTGATATTCATGGGTTCAGGAACTGACCGGACAATTTGCCAACCCGCATTCCCTTCGCCCCCTCGCCGCTCGCGCGGCGGAGCGCCGCACTAGCATCGGCGCCCAACAGCCGCAAATGGCTTGGCGAAGGGACGGGACAAGCCGGATTGTCCTGTCTATAGGCGCGGCCGAACACCATGACTGGAGCGAACGAATAAATGCGCATCGGAGTGCCCAAGGAAATCAAGGTCCACGAATATCGCGTCGGGTTGACTCCGGCCTCCGTCGCCGAGCTCGTCGCCCACGGCCACGAGCTGTTCGTCGAGACCAATGCCGGACAGGGCATCGACTGCCCCGACAAAGCCTATGAGAAAGCCGGCGCAAGGATCCTGCCCGACGCACGAACGGTGTTCGACTCCGTCGACATGATCGTGAAGGTGAAGGAGCCGCAGCCGCAGGAAATCGCGATGCTTCGGCCGGGGCAGATCCTCTTCACTTATCTCCACCTCGCCGCTGACAAGGAGCAGGCGATGGGGCTCATGAAGTCCGGCGCGGTCTGCATCGCCTATGAGACGGTCACGTCAAAAAACGGCTCGCTGCCGCTGTTGAAGCCGATGAGCGAGGTTGCCGGGCGCATGTCGGTCCAGGTCGGCGCGCACTATCTCGAGAAGGAGCAGGGTGGCCGCGGCGTGCTTCTGGGCGGCGTCCCCGGCGTCGCGCCTGCGAAAGTCGCCATCCTCGGCGGTGGGGTCTCGGGCGTGAATGCGGCACAGATGGCGACCGGCATGCGCGCCGACGTCACCATCTACGATATCAACAACGACCGCCTCGCCGAGCTCGACATGTTCTTCTCGAGCCAGATCAAGACCGCTTATGCGTCCCGCGCGGCGATCGCGAACGCGGTTCAGGAGGCCGAGCTGGTGATCGGCGCCGTGCTCGTTCCCGGGGCGGCAGCGCCGAAGCTCGTCACCCGCGAAATGCTGAAGACGATGAAGCGCGGAAGCGTGCTCGTCGACATCGCCATCGACCAGGGCGGCTGCTTCGAGACCTCACACCCGACGACGCACGCCGATCCCGTCTATGAAGTGGACGGGATCATCCATTATTGCGTCGCGAACATGCCGGGCGCGGTCGCCCGCACCAGTGCGTTCGCGCTCAACAATGCGACTCTGCCCTTTGCGCTGAAGATCGCCAATCTCGGCGCCGAGGAAGCGATGCGCCAGGACCCCCACCTCGCGAACGGTCTCAACGTATCGGACGGCAAGATCCGTCACCAGGCCGTGGCCGAGGCGCTCGACCTCGCGTTCGAGCCGGTTGCCTAGCTTCGCTGCGCCGGCGCGGGGCTGAGCGCGGCTACGCCCTGCTCCACCAGCGGCCGCCAGCTTGCGTTGGCCGGCGCTTTCTCCAGGATGTCGTTCCACAGGCGCAAGGCGCCGTCCCGGTCACCGGAGCGGGCAAGCGCCAGGCCGTAAAAGAAGGGCGCAGCGGGATGGCCCGGCGCTGCTTCTTCGGCGCGCTTGTACGCCAGCTCGGCAGCGGGCGTCATTCCGCGGGCCTGGTCGACCAGCGCGTTGCCAAGCCCGATCCACAGCTGCGGGTCGCCTGGATAGCGCTTGACGGCATTCTGCAGGATTCCGACCGCGTCCTCGCTCTTGCCGTCGCGGGCGAGCGCCTCAGACATTCTGAGCCAGGGCTCGGCAAAGGTGAACTGGCCGAAGAAGGCGTGGCGCGCCTGGGTGAGCGGAAAGATGTCCCGGCCTTCCGTGTTCTGCGCCGGAGCGCCGGGAACGCCGGGACTGCCCTGCAGCGCATAGCCGGCACCGCTGAGCAGCAGTGCGGCAGCGCTCGCCGTCAGAGCCGCGCCGCGCACACGGAGCAACCATAGCGCGCCGAGGCTGAGCGCGATCAAAAGAACAAGAATGAGGAAACCGATCACTGGCCGCGCCTCATGCGGATTCGCCGCCGGATGAGCCACGCACCGACGAGCAACAGCGCGAGTGGCAACAGCCACAGCGGCCAGGCCGCCGGCTCACTCGTGGGCTTGTAGCTGATCCACGTGCCGTAGCGCTGGATCAGCCACGCGCGGATTGCGTCAGGTTTCTCGCCTGCCGCGATGCGACGGCGGACGAGATCGCGCATGTCGCCGGCAAGCTCGGCATCGGAATCCGCGATCGACTGGCCCTGGCACACGAGGCAGCGGATCTGATCCATCAGCGCTTGCGCTTCAGCTTCCTGCCGCGGATCGGGGAGCTGGCGATCGGACCAATAGGCCGGCGGCAGGTTGCTGTCGGCATAGAGCGGCTGTGCCGTCGCGAGCGCGAAAAACAGCAGCAAGCGCTTCATCGCGCCTGCTCCAGCTTGGAGAGGATCATCGGCACGTCGGAAGCTTCGATCGCGCCGATCTGCTGGAAGCGGATGACGCCCTTGCCATCGACGATGAAGCTTTCGGGAACGCCCGAGGAGCCGAGCGAGATCTGGACGTCGCTCTGGCTGTCGCTCCCGATGCGCTCATAGGGATCGCCGTTGCGCGCGAGGAAATCGGCGAGGTCCGCCGGCCGATCGCGCACGGCGATCCCGTCGATGTGCACGCCCCGCCCCTGAAGCGCTTTCAGCACCTTGACCTCCGTAATGCAGGGCACGCACCAGCTCGCGAAGATGTTGACGAGGTGCGGCTGCCCGGTCGCGACGTCCGCTGATGAGAGCGCCGGCTTATTGGGCACGATCGAGGGGAGATCAAAAGCCGGGACGGGCTTTCCGACCATGGTCGAATGGACATTGTTGTCCTTCGGCGTCGCAAGACGCCACACCAGCGCGGCGATGATCAGCAGCAGCACCCCAATCGGAGCGAAGCGGAAGGCGCGGCTCATGCGTAGCGCTCCCGCCGCCATTCCTCGGGTGTCGGCCGGCGACGCCATACCAGCCGCCACAGCCGTCCGAGCAACGCGAGCGCGCCGCCGATCGCGATCAAGGCGCCGCCGGCCCAAATCAGGGTGACGAACGGCTTCCACCACAGCCGAAGCTGCCACGCACCGGACACGTCCTGCTTGCCGATGACCGTGTAAAGCTGTCCGTTCCAGCACGTCCGGATCGCCGATTCACTCGTTTCGGTCGGCGGGTCCGAATAGAAGCGCGACTGCGGCGCGAGCATGATGATGCCGTCTCCACGGCTCGCGCGAAGCTCGGCCTCGATCGCGGTCCAGTTCTTGCCCGCGGTCGGCGTGACGTCCGCCAGCTGAACCTCCCACGGGCCGACGTTGAGGATGTCGCCGGGCCTCGCGATCGCCAGGCGTTCACTCGAGAAGGCGGCGTTCGCAGCCATCCCAGCCAGAGCGACCGCAATCCCGAAATGTGCGATCACCATTCCCCACGTGGCAAGCGGCGCGCGCAGCGGATTGCGGCCGACCAGGGGAAGGATCGCAGCGGCTGCGAGATAAGCGGCGATCGTGAAGCCGAGGCGCGGCAGGATGCGCATTCCGGGATCCAGGATGATCGAGATCGCGAGCGCCGTCGCTCCAAGCAATGCGGGGATCGCGAGCGGCTTGAACACAGGCCGCCGCTCGCGCCTCCACGCGATCAGCGGGCCGATTCCGACCAGGACTGCCAAGAGGAGCGCGAGCGGGCCGGCGACCGCGTCGAAATAAGGCGCGCCGACCGACAGTTTCTCTCCCGTCACCGCTTCGACCAGGAGCGGATAGAGGGTGCCGACGAAGACCACTCCCAGGATCACGCTGAGGATCAGATTGTTGATGACGAGCCCGCTTTCGCGGCTGACCAGCTCGAAGGGTGCGCCTTCCTTGAGGAAGGGCGCGCGCACCGCGAACAGGATGAATGCAGCGCCGACATAGATCGCGAGCAGCGCCAGGAGGAATGTGCCGCGCTGCGGATCGATCGCGAACGCATGGACCGAGGTCAGGATTCCCGAACGAACCAGGAAGGTGCCGACCATCGACATCGAGAAGGCGACCACCGCCAGCATCATCGTCCACGCCTTCAGCGCCCCGCGCGCGGCGAGCACGTTGATCGAATGGAGAAGCGCCGTCGCCGCGAGCCACGGCATCAGCGATGCGTTCTCGACCGGGTCCCAGAACCAGTAGCCGCCCCAGCCGAGCTCGTAATAAGCCCAGTAGCTTCCGGCGGTGATGCCCAGCGTCAGGAGGATCCACGCGCCGAGTACCCAGGGGCGCATCGCCCGGGCGAGCCGCGAGTCCACTTCGCCCGTGAAGAGCGCGCCGACGGCGAAGCTGAATGCCACCGAGAGGCCGACATAGCCGAGGTAGAGCGTCGGCGGGTGGAAGGCCAGGCCGGGGTCCTGAAGCAGCGGGTTCAGCCCCTGCCCGTCCATCGGCGCAGGCCACAGGCGCGCGAACGGGTTGGAGGCGATCAACAGGAACGCATAGAAGCCGAGCGCCAGCACCGCCTGTGCGCCTAGGGCGGCGACGGTGGTCCGCTCGCTCGTGCGGTGGGCGAGCAGCGCGACGAAGGCACCGGCGACCGCGAGGATCGTGACCCACATCAGCATCGAGCCTTCGTGGTTCCCCCACGCGCCCGCGACTTTGTAGATGAAGGGCTTCATGCTGTTGCTGTTCTCGAACACCAAAGCGACGGACATGTCGCTCCGCGCGAAGACGAGCAGCAGCATCGCGAACGCGATTAGCGTCAGGACACCCTGGACGACGGCAATCGAGCGCATCGGCCGGCGAACGTCGGCGCCGCTTCGGAGCGCGATGATCATCAGGAGGAATTGAAGCGCCGCCAGCCCGGCTGCGAGCCACAGCGCTCCAAGGCCGGTCTCGGCGATCATTTCTCGAGCGTCTTCCCAGCCTTGTGCTCTGCCGAAAGATTGCCGAGTTCTGGTGGCATGTAGCGCTCGTCATGCTTGGCGAGGATCGTGTCGGCGACGAACGTGCCGTTCTCGAGCCGCCCCTCGGTGACCGCGCCCGAACCTTCGCGGAACAGGTCCGGCGCGATGCCGCGAAACACGACCGGGGTCCGCGCCTTGCCGTCGGTGAGGACGAACCGAATCGTTACTCCATCGCGCAAATGCTCGACGGAGCCGCGCTCGACCATGCCGCCGAGCCGCATCGCCTCGCCGTCATGCGCCTTGCCCACGGCGATGTCTGCCGGCGTGTAGAAATAGGACGCCTGGGCGCGCAGCCCCCACATCGCGAGCAGGACCGCGGCGAACAGCGCGACGATGGCCGAGCCGACGAGCACCAGGCGTTGGTTCTTGGGCTTCATTTGCGGTTGAGCGAGTCGGTCGCCGCTTCCGCGCGCCGCATCGACGCGAACGCCCATCCGAGCAGGCCGGCGGTGAGGCAGATCGCCACCATGTAAGCCGCCGCGACGAACGGCCACGGGCTCATGCGCCCATCCTCCGCATCCGCGCCTCGGCCTTTGCTTCGGCGAGCTCGGCCCGCATGCGCATCAGCACGGCGGATCCAAACAGACAGCTGAATCCGACCAGTGTCAGCGGCAGCGGCCACAAAATGCTGTTGTCGATGGTCGAGCCGGTGAGGCCGATGCTCTCGCCTTGATGCAGCGTCCGCCACCACAAGACCGAATAATGGATGATCGGCAGGTTCACTGCGCCGACGATGCCGTAGATGGCGGCAATCCGCCCTTCCCCGCCGCGCTCTCGCTCCGCGGAGGCAAGCGCGATGTAGCCGAGGTAAAGGAAGAAAAGGACGAGCATCGAGGTCAATCGCCCGTCCCATTCCCACCACGTGCCCCAGGTCGGGCGGCCCCAGATCGAGCCGGTGATCAGGCAGATCGCGGCAAACGTCGCTCCAGCCGGCGCAACCGCGCGTCCGGCTACCGCCGCGAGCGGGTGCCGCCATACCAGCTGGCTCACCGATGCGGCGGCAATGCCGGCCCAACCAGCCATGCCGAGCCAGGCTGACGGGACGTGAATGTACAGGATGCGCACGGTCTCGCCCTGCAGATAATCGGGCGGAGTGAGAGTGAGCCCGGCGGCCATTCCGCCGACCGCGAGGGCAAGGCCGACCAGCAGCAGCCAGGCGGTGGCAGGCCGGGCGAGCCGAAGAAAGCGGGCGGGGTTTGCGAGCGCGTGCACCTGGGCGCTTATGCCCTTCCGATGAGCCTTTGCGCCATAGCGTCGGCAACCGCCGCCGGGTTCCGGCCGGTCTGCTCGCTCTCCACCCAGATCTCCTCAAGCCGAACCGGGATGCCTTCGATGCGCTTGCGCACGAGGCTGGCGTCACCGTCGGCGAGATATTCGGTGCAGACGTTGATGATGCCGCCGGCGTTGATGACATAGTCAGGGGCATAGAGGATCCCGCGCTTGTGCAGGCGTTCGCCGTCCTCTTCCGTCGCGAGCTGGTTGTTTGCGGCGCCGGCGACGATCGGCGCGTTCAGCTGCGCAATGCTGGTTTCGTTGAGGATCGCACCAAGAGCGCACGGGCTCACCACATCGGCGTCGAGCGAGAGGATCTCGTCGGCGGAAACCAGCGTACCGGCGGTAGCGGTCGCGAGCTTCTTGGCTTTCGCCTGATCGATGTCGGCGATGGATAATCTTGCGCCTTCGGCCGAGGCATGAAGCGCGACGCCGGTGGCGACGCTGCCCGCGCCTTGGAGCGCGATGTGCAGCCCGTCGAGCTTGTCCTTGCCCAGCGCTCGTTTGACCGCTGCCTTGATCCCCAGGAAGATTCCGAGCGCGGTGTGCGGGCCGGGATCGCCTCCGACGTCGCTTCCCGAGTTTGGCAAGCCGGCGACGAACTTCGTCGATCTCGAGATCTCGATCATGTCCGCGACGGTCATTCCGACGTCCTCGGCAGTGACGTAGCGTCCGCCCAGATGATCGACGGCCTTCCCGAACGCATGCAGCATGTCGGGGGTCTTGGCCCGCTCCTCGTTGGCGACGATCACCGACTTGCCGCCGCCGAGCGGAAGACCGGCCATCGCATTCTTGTAGCTCATGCCGCGCGACAGCCTCAGCGCATCGACCAGCGCCTCCTCGTCCTCAGCATAATGCCAGAAGCGGCATCCGCCCGCCGCGGGGCCGAGGTGGGTCGAATGGACGGCGATAACTGCCCTCAGGCCGCATTCGTCATTCGTGATGAAGTGGACGTCCTCGTGCTCGTCGAAGTCGGGGAGGCCCCAGGGTGTAGTCATGGCTGTCGGATGCTCTAGCTGCCAAAGAAGTTGAGGAGATGGGGCGATCGAGGGGACTTGAACCCCCGACCCTCGGTACCACAAACCGATGCTCTAACCAGCTGAGCTACGATCGCCACGGCGCCTTCGGGAGCGGTTCCCTTGTCCGCGCGCGGCACTTAAGAGGCGCGACAAAGGAAGGCAAGGAGCGTGCGGGACGCTCACCAGGACCAATCTTGTCCAGAAGCGCATTCAGGCGCACGCTCCGATGCTCGGGAGAACGGCCTATGGCGAGTCGGCAGGCAAAGTCGGCAAGGCAAGGGGAATCCCTTCACGGCACGCTGGTAGCGGCGGGCATTCAGCCGGACCTGGCCGATGCGCTCGTCGCGATGCCGCACCGCATCGTGAGGGTCGAACCCAAGCGGCCCTTCAGGGACCCCGGAGCGCCGCGAACCGAGGTGATCTTCGTTCGCTCCGGAATCCTGTCCAAATTCAAAACGGACACCAGCGGCCGCCGCCACATCGTTGCGCTGCGCTTCCCTGGCGAAGGGATCCTACCTGCGGCGACGGTCGCCGAATATGGCATCCAGGCAATCGTCAACAGCGAGCTGATGGTCGGCAAATCGGAAGATTTCATGCCGATCCTCGAAGCTCACCCCGAACTGTTGCGATTCTTCTGGCGTTTGATCCAGCGCAACGAGTCGATCGGTTATGAGTGGCTGGTCAATTGCGGCCGCCGGGATTCCACCGCGCGAGTCGCCCACCTGCTATGTGAAACGGCGGTCCGGATGAAAGCGGGGGAGACCCGCATGGTGAACCCGTTCACCCAGCAGCAGATTGCGGACATCACCGGTCAAACCTCCGTCAACGTCAACCGCGTCCTTGCCAATATGGAACGCCAGGGCCTGATCTGCCGAAAGGGCCGCCAGATCGAGTTTACCGACTGGACCGAAATGCTCCGCCTCGCCAACTTCCAGCCGCAATATCTCGCGATCTGACAGTCCGGAAATGGTGGGCGCGGTAGGGTTTGAACCTACGACCCCACCCGTGTGAAGGGTGTGCTCTACCACTGAGCTACGCGCCCGCCGATTTTCGCGGAAGGCGCGGGATATAATCACGGCGCCGTCGCTGTCCAGCTATTGAACGGCGTCCTTGAGGACCTTCCCCGGCCTGAACTTCGGCTGCGAGCTGGCGGCGATTTGCATCGGTTCGCCGGTTCGCGGGTTGCGTCCCGTCGAGGCCTTGCGGCGGGTCACCGAGAAATTGCCGAAGCCGACCAGCCGCACTTCATCGCCGCGTTTGAGCGCCGAGGTGATCACCTCGAGCATGGTCTCGACCGCGCGCGATGCATCGTTGCGGGTCAAGCCGCCGCGGTCCGCCACATGTCCGATGAGTTCCTGCTTGTTCATGCCCCGGCTCTCCCTCACCGCCTACAGACTCGCGACGCAAAAGCGGGAGCCCTTAAGGCAAGACTCAGGGACGCTGTCCAGTATCTGCGCGGACGTTCGTCCTGTTTCGGCGCGAGTATCTGGGGAATGGGCGCGTTCGTGCTTATAGAAGGCGAATCCGCACCAGGCCGAAGGCAGATCCGTCATGCGCAACGATGCACCCGAACAACTCCCCCACAGCCCCGGCGATTTCGTCAGCCGAATCGAAACCGAGCTGCTCCAGCACCGCAAGGTGCTCATCTTCGGCGACATCAACGACAGGCTTGCGCGCGATGTCTGCTCGAGGTTGCTGCTGCTCGCCGACCGTGACGCGAGCGCACCGATCGACATCTATATCAATTCGCCCGGCGGACATGTCGAATCGGGCGACACGATCCACGACATGGTCCGGTTCATCCGCAGCGACGTGAAGATCAACATGATCGGCACCGGCTGGGTAGCGAGCGCGGGCGCGCACATCTTTCTCGCCGGGCCGAAGGACAGGCGCTTCTGCCTGCCGAACACCCGCTTCCTGCTTCATCAACCCGCAGGCGGCGCCCGCGGAATGGCGGCGGACATCGAGATCGAGGCGCGTGAAATCCTGCGCATGCGGGAGCGGTTGGTTAAAATCATCTCGGACGAAACCGGCCAATCGGTCGAGCGGATCAACAAGGACATCAACCGCAACCACTGGATGACCGCAGACGAGGCGATCGATTACGGGATGGTGACGAGCATCATCCGCGATCCGCGCGACATTCCCCGCAGCTGAATTTGCGGCCTAGTGCCGGACCGCGGGCTCTCCGCCAGGCGCGGACGGCGCGATCGGCGGCTCGGCCGCGTGCTCATCGGCGTCGGTCCACTCGATGGCCTGGAGGGGCTCGACCAGCGCCCTTGCGAGCACTTCGTCGACATGGCTGACGGGCACGATCTCGAGCCCGTCCTTCACGGTCGCAGGGAGATCGACCAGGTCCTTCTCGTTCTCGGCCGGGATCAGAACGGTCGTGATGCCGCCGCGAAGCGCCGCAAGCAGCTTCTCCTTGAGCCCGCCGATCGGCAGCACCCGGCCGCGCAGCGTCACTTCGCCGGTCATCGCGACGTCGCGGCGCACGGCGACGCCGCTCAGCGTCGAGATCATCGCCGTCACCATCCCGATGCCCGCCGACGGCCCATCCTTGGGCACGGCGCCTTCGGGCAAGTGGACGTGAATGTCCTTGCGGGCAAAGATTGAAGGCTTGACGCCATAGGCCGGCGCCCGCGCCTTGACGAAGCTCATTGCCGCCTGGATCGATTCCTGCATCACTTCGCCGAGCTTGCCGGTGGTCTTGATCTGGCCCTTGCCGGGGACCGTCACCGCCTCGATCGTCAGGAGCTCGCCGCCGACCTCGGTCCAGGCAAGGCCGGTGACCGCGCCGATCTGGTCCTCCTCCTCGCCCATGCCGTAGCGGAATTTCCGGACGCCGAGGAAATCGCCGAGATTGTCCGGCGCCAGCTCGACCTTCTCGGCCTTGCCTTCGAGGATCTGGCGCAACGACTTGCGCGCGACCTTCGCAAGCTCGCGTTCGAGCGTGCGGACGCCTGCCTCTCGCGTGTAGTGGCGGATGATCGACCGCAGCGCGTCGTCGGAGAAGCTCAGCTCCCCTTCCTTCAGCCCATGCGCCTCGATCTGCTTAGGAATGAGGTGCCGTTTGGCGATCTCGACCTTCTCGTCCTCGGTGTACCCTTCGAGCCGGATGATCTCCATCCGGTCGAGCAGCGGCTGCGGCATGTCCAGCGAGTTCGCAGTCGTCACGAACATCACGTCGGAAAGGTCGTAGTCGAGCTCCAGATAATGGTCCTGGAAGCGACTGTTCTGCTCGGGGTCGAGCACTTCGAGAAGCGCCGAAGA
>Ga0070680_100001352_pt1 | contig 17745 bp, 8 predicted proteins | sample KBSC73BmetaG_FD_64672 | JGI IMG/M metagenome (GOLD analysis project Ga0070680, IMG submission 64672) | Corn rhizosphere microbial communities from Kellogg Biological Station, Michigan, USA - KBS C7-3B metaG | ecosystem: Host-associated > Plants > Roots > Rhizosphere | place: USA: Michigan...
AAAGCTTTCCCGAACTATCGATGTGAAGTAATTCCAGAGGAATCAGGGCGTAAACCGGGATGGAAGCATCTACTTTTCATCCTGGTTACTGTTCCTCCCGCTCCAGCATCAGAATAGCACTTTGCGGAATGATAAAATATTTTTCATTTTCATACATCACTTCCGTCGCGCCGCTGAGCAGAAAAATGGCCAGGTCGCCTTCGCGGGCCTGGAGAGGCACGTATTTTACTCTTTCCTCTTCGGGTTTCCAGGATTCTTCTTCCATGGGCATGGGAATCACATAGCCCGGACCTGTTTTGATCACAAAGCCCTGCTGGACCTTTTCCCGCTCCTGAACCCCGGGCGGCAGGTATAGTCCGCTGGCAGTTCTTTCGTCCGGCTTTACCGGTTTGATCAGCAGCCTGTCACCGATCACGATGAGTTTCTTCAGGCGGTTATCCGGAGTAATATGCATGGTCATTCGTTTGGATCCACAAATTTACTACGATCCACTTTCCCGGAGATTCCCCGCCTTACAATGCCAGGTTACTTAAATTAAAAAAAGAAAAGGCCAGGCTTTCACCGCTTTTGCTTTAACCATTGAGGGTGCTTATCTCCCCGAAGTTAGCGATGAATGAGGCCTGGCCCTGATACTCAAATATAACTACCTGCTAACAATTTTTCATTTAATAAAAAAATTTTCGAAAACCTATTACTGGATCTTTTCAATCCTTAAATTATCAAATGCAATATCTATGGCGGGGGTAGCCGCAGTACCATTGTTTACCAGCATGATACTCAGCGATCCGTTTCCGCTTCCGACAAGTTTTGCCAGGTTAACGGCCGGACTACCCGTTCCGTCAACGCCGTTGGCCTTGGTCTTAAACTGCGTCAGGGGAATGGTCACCGTTACCCAGCCATTGGTGGTAACCGGCGCCCCTCCGTTCGTGGTCCAGGGTTCAAACCGGGCCAGATAAGTCCAGTCATAGTCCTTCACAATATAAAAGGAACCTGCACTCCAGGGCTGTTTCAGGCTCATTTCAAATTTCAGCGCATAGCTGGCAAGTGGATCGTTCAAATGATCGGCAGGTACCCAGGTCAGGCCGTTGGTGTTGATAGACCGCACCCCGTCGTACCAGGCAAAATCACCAGCACCCACGCCGGCGGGAACAGCGATACGGGCATAAGAACCCATGCTGCCGGGGAAGAGCCCCGCATCATTGGTGATTGCATAAGCGCCCCAACTGTAATTGCCATCATCGAATGTAGTAAGCATGCCTGTTGTATAATCATTAAACAATAAAATGGAAGTACCGGTTCCATAAGTACCCACTATCTGGATCGGACCGCCCTGCGTAATTCCGGGAGGAACCGTCAGGCTGATTTGCGTGATCCCCGAAACCGCTGGATTATCCACTTCAATTCCACCCGGAAAGATCACTTTTGATATCCCGTAGAAATTATTCCCGCTGATGATCAGCGTGGATCCGGCCATCGCCATTTCATTGGATAATGAAGTTACGGTCGGAACGGGCGCGGTGATGCTGAAGCTGTAATTCGCAGAACCATTTGCCGTTATTACTTCCACGGTATTGAGTTTTCCGTCCGGGATGCTGTCCCAGGCAATGGACGGAATGGTGACGACCAAATTGTTATCTGAAAATAGGGCGGAGTTGATGGCTGCGGGAAATCCGTTGAACAATACGCGGGATGTTCCTTTGAAATTCGCACCCTGCACCACTACGATCTGTCCGGGAACAGCTGCCGTCAGCACGCTGTCGTCCGGCGCGGGACTGATGGCCCGGATCCTTTCAATACTTGGACTTTTACCGCTGTTCTCCTTTTTACAGGCATACTGTACCAGCAGGCCGGCGGTGGCCAGCAGGAGAACAAAATATTTTTGCATTCTATATGGTAACATGTTGATGTATTTATATTATCTGATAGGTTTTATTGTGGCAGTTTGCTGAAATCAAAAGGTACCGGAGCGCCGGCCAGGCCCGGCGCAGATATCAGTTCGGATTCAGGCAATGGCAGGTAAACAGATTGCGCCGTCAGCGGATAATATTCCGGGGTATTTACCACCGTCCAGGTGCGGGGATTCGATCCGGCGTCATAAGTGATCGTGTAATTTCCCTTATCCTGTGCAGCGGTATAGGCAATGGCTTTATCGGGGTTGAAATAATATAAACGCATGATCTCATACCATGCGCCCCCTTCCAGTGCCGTTTCCACTCTTTTTTCCTGGAAAATATCATCAAAGGTTATGGATGTTTTATCGTCCAGGCCGGCCCTTTTCCGGACAGCATTGAAATATTTCAGCGCTTCCGGATCTGAGGTGGAGGAATTATTTCCCATGATGGCTTCAGCATAAATCAAATATACTTCTGCCAGTCTCAGCATATAGCTGTTAATATAAGCAGTCATGAATCCGCCCTTGTTTCCATTATCAGCGGGTGAACCGATAATATATTTCTTGATGTTGGCGATGCTGGTGGTCGTAATATTGATTCCGCCGTCTTTCTGATCCAGTTCCGGATAATAATCGCCGTTAAACATCAGCGTCGCTTTCCGCCTGATGGAATCTTCCGGATGATCAATATAATATTTTACCAGATCGGCGGAACCTCCCTGCGCTGCGCCCCAGCCATCGCCGGTTTGGGTAACTTTCGGATCGAATGCCAGGTATGCCTGGAAAGAATTGTTGATGCCCCAGGGAACACTTGCCGGCATCCACTGCAGTGCAAAAAGGCTTTCGGGATTATTATTTGAACTATTATTATCTGCGCTGGTAAACAATTGATTGTAATCCGGGGCAAGACTGTACACTCCGCTGTTTATCACATCGGCTGCATAATATTTCGCACTGTCCAGGTCAGACTGGGTACGGGAACCTTCCGCCTGGTTCAAACCGGAACGGGTCAGGTACATTTTTGCCAGCATGCCTTCGGCAGAGTATCTGGTCAACCGGCCCTGCTGGTAAGGCGTGACCGGCAGGTTATCGGCGGCAAAGCGCAGATCCATGATAATGAACTGCCACACGCTTTCAATAGTATTGCGCGGATTGTCATTACTCAGCTGGGCAGCATTATCATAGATGATTGGCACAGCTCCCCAGTTGCTGACCAGGTAATAATATCCCATTGCCCGCATAAAATGACATTCGGCCAGACCCATTTTTTTTACCTTCTCCGAAGCCGTGCTGCCCGTGGCGTTTTGAATATTCTGCATGGTAAGGTTGCTCTGGGCAACAATCTTGTAAAAGGATTTGTAGCCCGGCAGCAAAGTGCTCTGATCGGTTGCAGAAGGCGCGAACTGGATATAGGCGGTTCTGTCGTTTGAATTCAAATTCCCTCCCCGGGCTTCACCAAAAGCCAGGAGCGCCTTGTCGTTGTAATCGAACCACACGATATTGTACAGCGGCGAAGTGCCCGCCAGTATTTCATCATCGGTTTTATAAAAATTCCCGGATGTCACCTGGTCAATGGGCGGCCGGTCCAGAAAATCCTTTTTACAGCTTTGCGAAAAAACAAGGATTGCGATAACGGTTGAATATTTTATGATTGTTTTCATAAAAAATGATTTAGTTAGATTAAAAATCGGCGACCACATTGAATGAATACATGCGGGTATCGGGATAGCGCCCGGTATCAATTCCGGCCATGATGGTGCCGGCATAATTGACAAGTCCGATTTCCGGATCATATCCCTTGTAATGGGTGATCGTGAAAAGGTTTTGCACATTCACGGCAACCCGCAATCCTTTCAGGGAAATTTTGGAAACCAGCTGTTTTGGCAAACTGTATCCCAGCGAAATATTCTTAACCCTTATATAGGAACCGTCTTCGATATCCCATTGACTGATGCGGTTATTACCATTGGGATCGCCGGGCGCAATACGCGGAATCTGATGTCCGGGATTGGTGAGCGTCACCGTGGAAGCATCTGCCAGCGCATAACTGCTGGGCCTTGCAAAATTGGTTACCGATGCGAGGTAATTTCCATAGGTACCCGAACCCAGCTCATTCTGATACCGGGCATAATTCAGGATGTCGCTGCCCACGGATCCGATAATGAAAATATTCAGGTCAAATTTTTTATAGGAAAAACTGTTGTTGAAACCGAAAGTATATTTAGGCCAGGGATTGCCGATGATCTGCCGGTCGTTATGATCGATGATATTATCCGTTTTACCATCCGGGCCGCTGATGTCTTTGAATTTAATATCGCCGGGCCATGATCCCTGGGGGCTTACCGTTACAACACCGTTGGAGGTTTGCGCTGCATGATCGGTGATATCCTGATTATTCTGAAAGAGGCCTTCCGCAATGTACCCGGTAATCATGCTGGCAGGCTGACCCACTTCCGAAACAAATTCCGCCTGTGATGCATTAAAAGCATAGTTGATCGGTGTAATCAGTTTGGTTATTTTATTCCGGTCGAGCGAAAAATTCACACTCGTCTTCCAGGTAAAATCTTTATTGGCGATGTTTACCGTATTCACCGTGATACCAAATCCCCTGTTTTGCATGGAACCGACATTGGTCGTTGGCCAGGAAATATAGCCGGGAGAATAGGCGATATCGCCGCCGTTATAAAAAGCATAAGGATTGGTGGTCAGCAGTTCGTCAATATCTTTCTGGTATATGTCTGCCACCACCTGCAGGCGGTTATTGAACATGCTCAGGTCAAAACCCAGGTTAATGGTTTTATCAGTTTCCCACTGCATATCCAGGTTCGCAAAATTTTGGGATAAAAAACCGGTTCCCCATGCGGTTGGTACCGTTTGTAACTTGGAATAATATCCCTGTGCATTCGCATTGCCGGATAATCCATATTCCACTCTTAATTTCAGTTCATTTACCGCTGTTAACGTTCTCATGAAATCTTCCTGTGAAATTCTCCAGGCAGCCGATACGGAAGGAAATCCGCCCCAGCGTTTATTCGGACCGAAAGCGGAAGAACCATCATACCGGTAAGTGCCCTGAAGAAAATACCGGTCATTATAAGAATAGTTGAGCCTGCCGAAATAGGATTCTTTTGCTCCGTCCGATTTCGAGCTGTTATTTTTAACATTCGAAATACTGCTCGCGTCGCCGCCGGATAATTCCTGGTTATCATAAGTAACATACCCTGTCCGGCTCCCGGAAAGTCCTTCATTTTGCCAGGCCTGGGATTCATGGGCAATCATTGCCGTAATTCCGTGCTTCCCGATTTTTGTGTCATACTGCAACCGCGTATTAAAATTCCACCAGTAATTATTGTTGGCTGTTCTGGTTGAAGTAGCGTTGGTATTGGGAACAATATATCCGTTGAAATTATATCCCGGATGAAAAAGATAACTGTTATAATACTGAAAGCTTCCGTTCACTTCATTATGAAATACCAGTCCTTTGATAAACGTGATATCGGCATTTACCCCACCGATGAAAGCCGTCGATTTATTATAATCATTATTGATATTGGCAAGAGCAATCGGATTGGAAAACTGAAACTGGGTGGTAGACGGGCCACCCCAGCTGCCATCCGGATTGGTAACGGGAACAGATGGATTTTGCGCAATGGCCAGCTGAATGATGCCGGCATTGGTTGTATTTACTTTTTCCTGTGTCTGGTTCACACTTAAGCTGGTCCCGATCTTCAGCCAGCTGCGCGCCTGATTGTCCAGGTTCAGCCGCAGGGAACCTCTGGAGAATCCGGAACCCGGGGCAATTCCCTGCTGATTAAAATATTCGCCGGAAAAATAAAAAGTGGTTTTATCCGTACCGCCGCTGAAAGACATCTGGTGTTTCTGCAGCCAGGTTCTGCTGAACAGAGCATTCTGCCAGTTGGTTCCGGGGCCGAGTACAGAGGGATCGGCAAAGGAAGAATCCGTACCCGTTCCGCCTGCCTTCTGCACTTCATTACGGTAAGCTGCGTATTGCGGCAGGTTCATGACCGGTATATAATTGGGTTTATCCTGCATCGTCCATAAAGTGCTGACATTTATTTTGCTGTCTCCCGCTCTTCCTCTCTTGGTGGTAATCATAATAACGCCATTGGCACCGGCAGAACCAAAGATGGCAGTGGCAGAAGGTCCCTGCAGAATGTTCATTGTTTCAATATCGTCCGGATTGATACCCGAGAGCAAATTGGCGAATCCGGTCGGATGATTGTAGGGATCATCTGCGGGATTTTCCGGCTTGATCTGGACTCCGTCGATCACATATAATGGCTGGGTCGAGCCGGTTAATGAACTTAATCCCCGGATGACGACAGAAGGCGCAGCCCCGGGCTGACCGCTGGGTGAAGAAACATACACGTTTGCCGCACGGCCCTGCAATGCCTGATCGAACGTAGTGTTTACCGTTTTTGAAATATCCTCTGCGGTTACCGTAACCTGGGAACTGCTAACGTCGGTTTTCTTCATGGTGCCATATCCCACAACTACCACATCCTGCAGATTGCCATAATCTTCGGTGAGGGATATGTCCAGGTTCTGCGTGCTGCTGGTTATCCTGATTTCCCGCTGGGCGAATCCGACCGAGGAAATAACCAGGGTTTCCCCGCTGGCAGCGAGGATGGAAAATTCTCCCTGCTGGTTTGAAGTAACGGTATTTTGTGTTCCTTTTACCGTGATGGAAGCTGCGGAAACCGCATCGCCGTTCTTCGAAACGATCTTACCGGTTATATTGCGTGCAGCCGCGTTTGAATTTTGTGCAACCCCGTTGTTGCTGATCAAAAATCCAGACAGGAGTACGCCAAAATAAACAGCCAGCTTCCTGATGGTTTTGGTTCTTTTCATATACAAACAATTAGTGGTTTAAAGAATGAATGGTGATTGAATGCAGGTCTATTTCAGTTTAATTATTTTCTGATTGCCACTATACTGCACCGTTAGTGCCCGCGCGGGTCCGAAATCTAATCCCGCCGGTTTGTCCCTTGTAATCAGCATGATCCGGAAGGTTCTGGATTTTAACATGCCCGGAAAGGATCCTTCCCTTTTCCCGATCGTCAGCGTTTTTGCGGATTCGTCATATCGGAACGGAATATTCGCAAACACTCCTTTTTCATAATTGTAATTCCCGTTTTCATCCTCATATAAGCTGAAGGATGCGTCGCGGCCTCCGTAAACGAATAAGCTGATGGGGTCTGCCGGTTTTTCTGCCGTGTATTGCAGTTCCGGTCCGAAAGGAATAATGGAACCTTCTTTCACGTACACGGGCATTCGCCCGTAAGGCGCATCGGCAGTAATATTTTGTCCGCCGTTAACATAAGCACCCGAATAGAATTCATACCAACCCTGACCGGAGGGAAGATAAACTTCCCGGCTCCGGGCTTTGAAAGTGTACACCGGATTGATGAGTAAGGAAGGACCCAGCATATACTGGTCACTGATCTGACCTGCAACGGAATCCTTGGCGAAGTCCATTACCAGTCCGCGCATGATCGTATAGTCATTATGATAAGTCATGCCGTTGAGGGTATAGAGATAGGGCATCAGGCGGTAGCGCAGCTTATCATAATATAGCATGCTCTGATAGGCAGGATGATTTTCCGGCGCCACATTATAAATTTCGCGGAAAGGGAACTGTCCGTGCACCCTGAACAGCGGACAGAATGCCCCAAACTGATACCAGCGCGTCATTTGCTCGCGCCATTCTTCGAGATCTTCGCCCTGCGCGTGTTCATACCGGTGCTCAACGGCGAAGCCGCCAATATCCATGGTCCAGAAGGGAATTCCGGAGAGCGAGAAATTAATGCCTGCCGTGATCTGGTTCTTCATATCCGACCAGCGCGCGGCAATGTCGCCGCTCCATACGGCGGCGCCATAATGCTGTGAACCGGCATACGCCGAACGTGTTAATATGAACACTCTTTTATCCGGATCCGCGGCCCGTTGTCCTTCATAGATTCCTTTCGTATTTTCCAGGGGATAAGCATTTAAATATGCGGCTGCGGGACCTAGGGCTGTCGGGGTCATTTGCTCTTTTCTTCTCTCCGGGCTGGCATTGCCGAGTATATCGGGCTCGCTGGCATCCATCCAGAACGCATCCACTCCCTTTTTGTATAATTTTTCGTTGATCAGGTCCCAGAATCCTTTTCGCGCGGCCGGATTAAAGGCATCATAAAAAGTAGATACATATCCTTTCCAGTCCTGCTGCCGGTCGGCCACATTACGTTTATACAGCCAGCCCTTATCGTTGAACATTTTATAGGCCGGTATGCCTTCATAAAACTTCGGCCATACGGATATCATAAAATGGCAATGATCGCGGTGAATCTGATCGATCATGCTGTCCGGCGACGGGAAAAAAGCCGGATCAAATTCCTGGCTGCCCCATGCATTGATCTTCCAGTAGCTCCAGTCCAGCACGATATTATCCAGCGGGATCTTCCGTTTCCGGAATTCAGTTACCGTATTCAGCAATTCCGTTTCACTCTTGTATCTTTCCCTGCTTTGCCAAAGGCCCATGGCCCAGCGGGGGATCATGGTTGCCTTGCCGGTGAGCAGGCGATAACCTTTAATAATAGCATCCATGCTGTTGCCGTAGACGAGATAATAGTCGAGTTGCTTGCCCGCTTCAGCGGAAAATGTATACTCGTCCTGCATTTCGGAGGACGCCGGATTCAACCAGGTGGCCGACAAATAAGATTCATCCCCATCCGGTTTCCATTCAATGCGAAACGAATATTTCTGATTCTTTTCAAGCGACAGATCGAGCACAGCATTCGCGGGATTCCAGGCCTGGCGCCAGCGATCCAGCAACTCCTTTCCATTGAACCATACTTTTATGTAGCCACCATAAATAAATTTAAACTGATGCATACCGGTAAAGGAGGAAGCGATGGAACCTTCCAGGATATAGGTCCCTTTGGCCGCATTAAATCCTTTCGGAAAAAACTGCCTGTCATCATTCAGGTAGACGAGGTTAACCGACGATTCAGGCCGGCTGAGCAGGATTTTTTCCAGGCCCTGCTGACTATTGACAAAGGATCCGGTCAGGAATCCTTCCACCCCTTCTTTTGAAAAGAGTTTTAACCTGGAAAGCGGCATAAAGGGACGGGTATCTCCCATGCTGGTCAGGGAGTAGTTGTCCAGCAGGATCCCGTAGTGCTTATCGGACAGGAGGAAGGGGATAGCTATTTCACTGTTGTTCTGAAAGAGATTTACCTGCCGGTGATTATTATTTAATATTCCATCCTGATGCTGACCGAGCCCATATAATGACTCACCGGGCCGGGTATGAAATGACTGGCGGATATGATAAAAGAGTTCACCATCAAATACTGCCGGCACAAAAAGCCTTCCCTCATGGTCTTTCTCGCTCAGCAGCGGATTACCCCGGAAATCCTTAAAAGAAACCGCCCCGGTTACGGTTGATATGCTGGCAGAAACGGAATCCGTTTTCAGCACAACCAGTTTGTCTCCTTCTTCTACCGACCATTTTGGCATGGGCAGGCCGGAATAGCTGGTCATCAGGCTTTTAATTTCCTGCGGATCACGAGCCGGACTGGCGATCACCCGGATAATAGTCGCTGATATGACCTGTAATTTGACGGCCTTCGTGTTGCCTGACTGGCTGGAATCCGGATATATAACGATGCCATCCGCCATTTTGAGGAAATTGTTTGGCGGACAGGAAAAGGAAACAAAATAGCAGCCTGCAGTCAGCAGAAAAATAAAAAATAACCGGGCAGTCCTTCGTTTTGGCAAAGCAATAGCAATCATGATTTCACAACTTTAGTCTGGTTTGGTCACCGGCATAAAAGTAGCGGAGTCGTCAGAATGCGGGGGGTATGCTTTGTTTCTGATTAGGTAGTAAAATGTTAACCGGGATGGGGACTAAACTGACCCTGTTTGCTTTTTCTTAGCTGAGATATAAGCAGATGGCAGCATATTATAGGCCGCCTTAAAATATTTAGTGAAATATTTGGGATTATTAAAACCGACCTCCCAGGCAATTTCCGCCACCGTGAGCTGGCTTTTTTCCATGAGCCGGGCAGCGTGGCCGAGCCGGATGGAACGGATAAATTCAATAGGCGTTTTACCCGTCAGGGAAAGCAGTCTTTTATAAACAGATATCCGGCTCATATATAAAGCATGGCTGAGCCCCTCCACGGAAAAAGCGGGATCAGAGAGATTTTTTTCAACAATCTCCAGGGCCTGCTGCACAAAGCGCTGATCGCTGGATTCAATGGCCGTTTCGGTGGGGATGGCTTCGACTTTACGGGCAAAAGTTTTTTTCAGGGAAACCTGTTGGGCCAGGATATTTTTTATCCGGGAAACCATCACTTCAAAACTGAATGGCTTGGTAATATAGTCTGATGCGCCCGTTTCAAGTCCCCGCAGCTGTTCTTCCTCTCCCGTGAGGGCCGTCAGCAGGATCACCGGTATCTGCTCCGTACGGGAATCCGCTTTTATTTTACGGCAGAGATCGATTCCGTTCATCAGCGGCATGCTGATATCAGTCACCACCAGGTCCGGCTGCATGGCAAGGGCTTTCTGCCAGCCTTCCTTACCGTGGGCAGCTTCCACGATCTTAAATTCTTCCCGCAGGTTTTCTTTCAGGTAGAAGCGGAAATCCTCGTTGTCTTCCACGAGTAAAATAACGGGCAGGTTTTTCTCTGCATGATGCTTTCCTTTCCTGGTTTTTTGTTCCACAGCCGCCTCCTTCAGCGGCTGGCTATCCGGATCCCGGCTGATCTGCAGAGGTTCCGTGGTCAGAATGGTTTCATATTCGCTGAAGGGCAGTTGCACGATAAAGCAGCTTCCCTTTTCCGGCTCGCTCTCCACCCGGATGCTGCCATTATGGAGTTTAACAAATTCCTTCGTAATAGAGAGCCCGATGCCGCTTCCCTGATTTACGAGGGAACCCGGCACTTCCTGCTGGAAGAACCGCTCAAAAATCTTCTCCTGTTTTTCGGAAGGAATGCCGATGCCTGAATCCTCAACCCGGATATCGAGCAGCATCTCCTTTTCTTTTCTGGCCGCCGTGAGCTCCACGCCTACCGTTCCCTTTTCCAGGGTGAACTTGAAAGCATTGGAAAGCAGGTTGAATAAAATCCGTTCGATCTTGTCCTGATCGAACGACGTATACAGCTGGTCGATATTGGTTTGAAAAGAGAACTGAATGTATTTCTGCTCGGCCAGGTCGGTAAATGAATAGGAAATTTCCCGCACGAATTTTACGATATCGCCCTTGGCCGGATTGAGCTTCAATTCCTGCACTTCCATTTTCCGGAAATCCATTAATTGATTCACGAGGTTCAGCAAGCGCCTGGCATTGCGGTGAATCAGGTTGAACTGTTTTTTCTGTGCGTGATCCCTTGTGTCGCGGATGATCTTGTCGAGCGGCGTGAGAATCAGGGAAAGGGGTGTTCTGAATTCGTGGCTTACATTGGTGAAGAATTTGATCTTCATCATATCCAGCTCATGCATTCTGTGCGCTTCCTTCCTTTCGTTTTCCAGCGCAAACCGCATTCCGGCACGTTGTATGATCATGCGCCGGGATAGTACCAGGATCCCGGTAAGCAGGAGCAGATAGCAGAAATAAGCCAGGGGCGTTTTCCAGAAGGGCGGCAGGATGATGATGGTCAGCGTTTTTGCCGATTCATTCCAGATGCCGTCCTCATTGGAAGCCCTGACTTTAAAAATGTATGTCCCCGGATCCAGGTTGGTGTACGTGGCTTTACGCGCGTTGCCATCGGTTACCAGCCAGTCCTTATCGAAGCCGTCCAGTTTGTAGGCATACCGGTATTTCGCTGTATTGCTGAAACTAAGCGAGGCAAATTCCACCGAGAAAACGTTCTGATTATATTTTAAAGAAACCTGATCCGTTTCGGAAATGGCTTTGCTCAGGATCTTTTTTCCGTTTACCTTTTCTCCGGTATGAATGGATTTATTGAAAATCTGGAAATCGGTTAAAACAATGGAGGTATGGTTGATATTGGACTGGATATTTACAGGATTAAAAATATTCATTCCGTTCGCGCCGCCAACGACCAGTTCGCCGGAGCTTATTTTCAAAGCGGCGTTCTCATTGAACTCACGGCCCTGGAGTCCATCCATTTCATTGTAATTCCGGCAATGGATCTGAAATCCCTTTGCCACAGCACCCTGAACGGAAATACGGGAGATGCCATTCGGGGTGGTTATCCATAAATGATTTTCGTCGTCTTCCACGATGGTCAGGATTGTATTATCCGGCAATCCGTCTTCCATCCGGAATGATTGAAAACTTTGCTTTTCCGGATGGAAGACATTTAATCCTTCCCGGGTTCCGACCCACATATTGCCCTGATGGTCTTTTAAAATCGCAATGATATTGTTATTGCTTAATTTATTTTCTGTTGAATAATGAACGATCTGCCGGTTGTTTTGTATTACGTCAATTCCGAACGAAGTGCCGATCCACAGATTATTTTGTCCGTCCTCCGTCAGTGCCGCGATATAATCCGAATGGATGGAGTTCGGATTTATCGATCTATGATGGATAAAGATATTTTTGTTCCGGTCAAATTTATCGAGGCCCCCGCCCAGGGTGCCTACCCAGAGATCCTCTTTTGAATCCTCGTAAATCTCCCAGACCTTATTATCCGAGAGACTGCCCGGAATGGCATCGCTGTGTTTATAGTGTGCGAAATGCTTTCCGTCGTAACTGTCCAGTCCGCCGAAATAAGTTCCGATCCACAATATATTATTGTGGTCCAGCCACATGCTCACCACTACATTATTACTCAGGCTATTTGGATCAGATGCGTTATGCAGGAACTGCCGGTAGCTGTTTTTCTTCCGGTCGAAATAAATCAGCCCGCCGCCATTGGTGCCGATCCAGAGATTCCCCTTTTCATCTTCCACAAAACGGTTCACATCATCAAAGGGCAAACTGTTTGGGATCGACGGCTGATGGCGGTACCAGGGAAAGCGCACCATTCCTTCATGATAATAACTAACGCCCCCTTTATAGGTTCCAACCCAGATCCCGCCCTGACCATCGTTATACAGGGTCGTAATGCAGTTCTGGGAAAGGCTTTTATTATCATCGGGCTCATTGGTGATGAACCGTACGGAACCATCTTTCTTATCAAGCACATTCACCCCGCCGTGATCCGTGCCAATCCAGATCATCCCTTTGTCATCCTCCACGATTCCGTTTACCAGGTTGTTATTCAGTCCCCCGCGGATATTTGTTTTTGATAAATGTTTCAGTTCGTTTTTTTCCGGCTGATAATAATATACCCCGTCCAAATTTCCTACGGAATAAAACCAGATATCATTCTGTCCGTCAACATAAAGATGATATGGAATGGAATGGCCGCCGGTTTTATTCTTCAGGATCTCCGTCCTGAAAATGACTTTGTCGTTCCGGCTCTCCAGTTTTTCAATTAATCCGTTCTGATGAACCAGCCAGATAAATCCCTTCGAATCTTCCTGAATATCTGCCACCGGGTCATTCGCGATGGAACCCGGATCCCAGGCAGCCGGCTGCAAAAAACGCATTTTCTTCCCGGATCCGAAATGATAAATGCCTATACCGGAATAAAGAATCCAGAAATCATTTTTTGTCTGAACTACATCAGAAAAACCAGTCACCGGAAGAGAAAGAGATTGTAAATAACTGGCCGGATTCCGGTTAAACCTTTCGGTTTCCGGGTCATAGATATTAAAGCCTTCGCGGGTCTGGATCCATAATTTCTTAAAAGGATCTTCGCAGATACGGGAAATGTAATTATCGTTGAGGGAACCGGTATCCGACAGGTTATGCCGGAATATTTTAAACTGATAGCCGTCGTAGCGGTTGAGGCCGGACATGGTGCCAAGCCACATGAACCCGCGGGTATCCTTATAAATGGCATTTACCTGGTTGTTCGACAAACCCTGGGTGAAATCGATATGCGAGAACTGGAAACCGGTTTGTGCGTAAGGCTTTGCAAACGGCAGGCAGCTTACCAGCAGGGCAGGCAAATACCGGGATATTATTCTGAAAAAGAAATTCATAAGCAGTCGATTTCCATCGACGGTTGGCGGTCAACCTTCAACGGATCTGATCAGTGGCCGAAAGTTAATACAATTACCGGATAATGATTTGCCATTGCAGTCATTCCAAATGCATTTTGGTCAAAAACCAATTGACCGACAGGCATTTGCAAATTAAATTGGCAGGGGTTGCATTTTGCGGCGGTGATCCGGACGGCTGGCATAGTTTTTTCTTTGATAGGGAAAATTCACGCAACAATATGAAGTATCTTTTTTCTCTCGGTGCTTTTTTTATCTGCTTTTTTATTAGTTCCTGTCATACTAATTCTATTATTGGCCGGAGCCAGCTGGACCTGGTACCGGAAAGTGAGGTTCAGGCCATGGCATTGACGCAATACAAGGAGTTTTTAAGTACGAATAAAGTGGTTCCTGCCGGCAATCAGAACCAGGAGATGGTTAAACGGGTAGGTAATCGTATTGCGGCGGCCATCACAAAATATTACCAGGAACATGGCGCAGGAAGTGAACTGGAAGGGTATAAATGGGAATTCAACCTGGTGGACAGCAAAGAAGTGAATGCCTGGTGCATGCCCGGTGGCAAAGTGGTTGTTTATACCGGATTGCTTCCGGTAACACAGAATGAAACCGCGCTGGCCATTGTGCTGGGGCATGAGATCACGCATGCTGTTGCAGGACATGGCCGGGAAAGAATGAGCCAGCAACTGCTGGCAGAAGGCGTACAGACCGCCGGAAATGTAGCACTGGGAACCAATGCAAAAGCGGTGAATATTTTTAACCAGGTGTATGCACCGACTGCCCAGTTGGGCGTATTGCTGCCCTTCTCCCGTAAGCAGGAAACAGAAGCCGATCACTTCGGACTGATTTTCGCCGCCATGGCAGGTTATGATCCCCAGGAAGCAATTCCCTTCTGGACGCGCATGGCTGCATTGGGTGGCGATAAACCGCCGGTTCTCTTAAGCGACCATCCGGCCGATCAGGACAGGATTGAAAAACTCAAGGCGCTGATGCCGGAAGCAATGAAATATTATAAGGGGGCGAAGCAGTAAAACAAATACTTTATCATACTGTTTGCATACTTTTTTAGCAGGATTCAAACGGGCCATTTCGAAAGCCTGGTTTCGCATTGCTGTTTCATCTGAAAGGTTTAATTTGAGAGCGGCCTGCGTTCAATAACCTAAAAAATAATCAGATGAAAACCCGTCGCGACTTTTTGCAAAAAATAACTGCTTCGGCATTGGGACTTTCCCTGTTGCCCCGGATTGCTCCGGCGAATATTCCCTTTTTATCTGAGCCCGCTTATGATGGCCCGATACTGCGTGTAGCTATTATGGGTCTGGGCAGTTATGGTACCCGGGTGGCGGAAGCAATGCAAACCTGTAAGAAAGCAAAATTAGTCGGTGTGATCAGCGGCACTCCGTCGAAAGTAAAAGCCTGGCAGTCGAAATATAATATCCCGGAAAAGAACTGCTACAATTACGAGAATTACGATAACATCAAAAACAATCCGGATATCGATGCGGTATACGTGATCACGCCCAATGCGCTCCATCACGACGCGGTGATCCGCGTGGCGAAAGCCGGCAAGCACGCCATCAGTGAAAAACCCATGGCCGTCAATGCGAAGGAGGGTCAGGAAATGGTGGACGCCTGCAAAAAAGCAAATGTTCATTTACTCGTCGGATACCGGATGCATTTTGAACCGCATACGCTGGAGATTATCCGGATGCGGAACGCAGGAGATTTTGGAAAGATCATGTTCTTCCAGGGATTGAGCGGATTTACCATCGGCGATCCCACCCAATGGCGGCTGAATAAAAAATTATCCGGCGGCGGTTCCATGATGGATATCGGCATCTACTCCATCAACGGCGCCCGGTATATGATCGGGGAAGAACCGGTCTGGGTTACAGCTGAGGAAACCAAAACCGATCCCGTAAAATTCAAAGAGGGCGTTGATGAAACCATCCAGTTCCAGCTCGGCTTTCCCGGCGGCGCGGTAGCATCCTGCCTGTCCACCTATAATATGAACTGGCTGGACCGCTTTTTTCTCAGCGGCAAAAGCGGCTTCGCCGAACTGAATCCCGCAACGGGATACGGACCTATCCAGGGTCGCACCAACCGGGGTGAGATCAACCAGCCCGTCGTAACACATCAGACGGTTCAGATGGATGCGATGTCGGATATCATCTTTCATAATACGCAGCCGGTTGTGGCGGTGGATGGGAATGAGGCCGTGAAAGATTTGAAGATCATTGATGCAATTTATGAGGCGGTGAGGACGGGGAAGAAGGTGGGGTTGTAGGGAATCAACCCCGATATTCGATGCGTTTGTTATTAGTGCGGTGTTATTTTCAAATGTCCTTCGCTATAAGCAAGGAAGGCATTTGACTTTGAAAGCTGGTTTTCCATTTCATCCAGATTTTCACCATATACCTGACTACTGAATTCCCAGGCTTTTAACAGCATACGTATATAAGCGTCCCCGTTTCTCTGTTTTGTCAGCTTTTTTAAGCTTCCCATGTAATCTTCCCGGTATACCGTGGGAATAATAATCTTGGAAAATCTCTTTGCGCCCATCTCAACGTTCATCATCACGCGTGCGATTCTTCCATTTCCGTCCAGAAACGGATGAACTTCACTAATCATAAACATCATATAGGCCGCCTTTGAATATGGATGTTGTAAGAGGCTATACCATTCGTATCCCCTTTTTAGCGTGCCGGGTACGAGTTGCCAATCCACAAATTCTGTGCTCCCTGCCCGGTTATTACGATCCTTAAATTCACCTGGATTTTTGGACTTTCGGGCACTTAGTAATACGGCATGTCTTTCTTTTATCAATTTCAAGAAATCCCCGGCGTTTTTCGGTTGCATAGACATTTCCTGCCGGTTGGATACAATCTGATAAGTCCCGAGTACATCGTGCGAGTCTTCATCTCTTGCCGGAATCGGTGTGGAAGTAGCAATGATCTGCCTGGCTTCATCAACAGTGAATTCTGTTCCTTCTATATAGTTGGAAAAATAACTTTCAAAAAAGGCAAAATTCTGATATGATTGAATCGTCAGGTTTTTTTCCGGATAGTCCGGATATTCTCTTCCGATGAGTTCTTCATAAAAGGACTCAAATAACTGCAATCTGTCCGGATCGACAGGTTCTCCGAGCACCCTTGCTTTGGCCACAGCACTTTTAAGATTTTTCGGGAGACCTGTTCCCAGCATATCTGTTATCAGGCGATTTAGTGAAATCCATTCTTTTTCCTTTTGTAGTATGGGCGCAAGGTCTCTGGCTCTGTCCCGTACCTGGTTTAAAGCCGCCTCACCTTTCACCCGAAGAAAGGCTTCTATTTTTTCTTCCAGTTGTTCCCGGGTTAATGTTTTGGATTCTTCACCTGATTTACGGGTGCTCTCAAGGTTTTCAAGATACGCGCGGGCAAGTCCGGACGATTTCAGGTTTCCAAAAAACAATGTATCGTCGGGATCTATTGCGGCATGGCCTTTTTGAAAATGGATAAACAGCCCCGGTAAAGTTATACTGTCAGTATAGCTGTATGTAAGATTGATATGGCCGCCTGGTGTCGGTATTTTTTCCAATGCGCTACGATGACTGAGGAAAGCCTCAGGATATAATTCAGAGAGGAGCCGGTACCAGTTACGACGAATCGTTTTTTCCGGCGCTTCTTCAAAATTGGAGGTATAAAGGCGTGGGGCGATTTTTTTTATCAATCCCTCCTTTTCCAGTTTATTGATCTCTTTAGATCTTTCCCTGGCGCCGATAATAATTTCCT
>Ga0070680_100001361_pt1 | contig 17684 bp, 15 predicted proteins | sample KBSC73BmetaG_FD_64672 | JGI IMG/M metagenome (GOLD analysis project Ga0070680, IMG submission 64672) | Corn rhizosphere microbial communities from Kellogg Biological Station, Michigan, USA - KBS C7-3B metaG | ecosystem: Host-associated > Plants > Roots > Rhizosphere | place: USA: Michigan...
GCCCGCGGACCGGGAGTCCTGTCGCCAGCAGATCGCGCCGCTTCGAAATGAAGGACCATTCACGCCACCGAGCCTGGAGGGTACCCTCCAAGTGCCCTCGAACGTCGGCGGCGCGCACTGGGGCGGCGTCGCATTCGATCCGGTGCACCAGCTCGCGATTGTTCCGGTCAACACGCTCGCCGCGTTCGTGCAGTTGATCCCGACTGATCAGATCGACACCGCACGCATCACGCTCGAAGCATCACGACTCGGCGATCAGTATACTCGAATGCACGGAACACCGTACGTCATGCGCCGCCGCATGCTCAAGGCGGCCAGCGGCGCGCCATGCAATCCGCCGCCGTGGGGCGCGCTGGTCGCGATCGATCTCGCGCACGGTACACGCGCGTGGAGCGTCCCACTCGGCGACCCGGCAAACTTGATCCCACAGCTCGCGTCGATGCCGAATCGCCCACAAGGGCTTCCGAATCTCGGCGGACCGATCATCACGGCAGGTGGCCTCGCGTTCGTCGGCGCAGCGTTCGACCACTACCTCCGCGCGTTCGACGTCGAGACGGGCAAGGAGCTCTGGCGGGGCGCGATCCCCGTCGGCGCACGCGCGACGCCGATGACCTACGAGATCAATGGGCGGCAGTACGTCGTGATCTGCGCCGGCGGAAACGAGGATTGGGGAAAGGGAGATTACGTGGTGGCGTTTGCGGTGCCGAGCGAGCCGCGCAAGTGAGCCGCGCCGGGCTTTCGATTGACCTCGACAATCTTCGTTATTCGATTGGGCCTATTTGGAAGTACTCATCGGCACCCGAGGTACTACCGAGCAGCCCAGCGAGCAATGCGCACCACTCGGTTGCCGATCGTCACTCACCCTCGCCGACGCCTACCGGCACCGCTCGCGAGAAATTCCATGCAGAAGCTGACCCGAGCGGTTTTTCACAAAATCATCACGCCCGCGCGCGACGACACTGTCCCGGCGAAACGCAGTCCGGTTGGTTGCCCGTTGGCAGTTCCCGGCGGTTGCCCGTATCCAGACGATGCCTCTGTACCCGCGGCCGTGGGCAGCGACGCACACGCACGCGTCGGCGGCATGCGCCAACGGACAGCCGCACGTCGAACCATCCGCCCGTCAACTATTCAGAGCCCCGTGAGACGACACCCGAACAGCAGTTTCGTTCGATCAGTCTAATCGCCGTCACCGAAGCGGTTCCGTAGCGCCGTCGTCTACGCCAACATCTTCTCGACTGCCCGCACCAGCGGCGCGAACGAGAGCTCCTTCCCCGCCACACGCCGCGCTTGCTCGTGCGCGAGCTCGCGCTGCCCCTCGCCGAACAGCGCCGAGCAGATCCACGGACCCGCGCGCGGGTTGCGCCACCAGTCTTCGTCATAGCGCTCGACGAGCGTTTCGTTGAGCAACGACTGAAGCTGCCACGCCCGGAGATAGCGCGCCGAGTAGTAGCGCGGGTCGACGTCGACGAATGCGTCGGCGGGATCGTACCGGAACGACGTCGCCGTCGTGAGCTGATGCACGTAAAGATCCGGCAACGACTCCCAGCTCGTCGTGCCGCCATAGAGCTCCGTCTCGTAGATCAGCTTCGCGCAGTAGCGACGCAGATAGTGCAGCTCCTCGAAGCCGGCCGTGCGCATGAACGACTCCGTCCGCGTAGCGCCGAGCTGCGTGTAGCGCTTGAGCCAGCCCGCGTCCTTCATGCGGTGGTCGAAGAGCATCGCATAGCCTTCCGTGATCGAGTTGTCGCCGAGATGACGAAACTCGAATGGGAGGTCCGGCCGCATGTAGCCGAAGTGCAGCGCGTGCCCGAGCTCGTGCAGGAACGTCATCCAGTCCGTCTGCCCGCCGTGCGGCCGCAGCACGAGATACACCTCGGCCGGAATGCGCACCGGCGCGCAGAACGCACGCGAGCGCTTCCCCTCGCGATCGCTGGTGTCCAGAATGACGCGCCCCGCGGCGAGCGGGTCGATCCCCATCTCGCGCACCTGGCGACGGATCGCGTCCTCCATGAGCTGCGACGGGAAGTACGTGTCGAACTCGCGCGCGCGGAAGAGCGCCAGCGCATCGGCGCGCGTGACATCGTCGGCGCTCATGTTGAGCACGCGCTTCGTGAACTGCGGAAACACGTCGCGCCAGAGCGCCGCGGTATCGCGAAGGAACTGCTCGCATTGTGCACGCAGATCCATCAAGGACACGCCGCTCAGCAGCTCGAACGCGGCGTTGTAGCCTGACGCGAGGCCGAGCTGCTCGGTGATGTCGCGCTCGCGCTGAAAGCGTTCACGGCGAATGGGCGCAAACTCCTGCTGCACCAGCTTCGCGCGCGCCGCCTCGATGCCGTGCCGCTCTTTCTCGTCGCTGCTGTTCGCGATCTGAATCGATACGGTCTCGAACGGCAGTTCGCGTCCATCGGCCATTCGCACGACCGCCGAGCTCTCCCACGCGATCTCGCGCTCATCGAGATGCGCGAGCTGACGCGAGCTCTGCGCATCCGCCTGCCACTCGAGCAGGAGACGCGCGGAGCGCTGTGCTTCACTGCCGTCGGGCGCGTTGCGAAACAGGTCGAGCGTGAGCTCGAACGCGTCCGTCCCCAACACCGCCGCATGTCGCTGATAGATCGGCTGCAGCTCCGCCGTGGCCTTCTGTCCGGAGTGCGCGAGATAGTATTCGCGTGAGATCTCCTCCTGAAACGTCTCGCCCTCGCGACGAAGCCGATCCAGCGACAGCGCGCTCATTTCGCCAGCCGTTCCTGAATCACCGCCCCCACGCGATCCGCCGCGATCCGCTCCTGCTGCAACGTGTCGCGATCGCGCAGCGTGACGGTTTGATCTTCGTTCGTCTGTCCGTCGATGGTGATGCAGAACGGCGTGCCCACTTCGTCCTGGCGGCGATAGCGCCGGCCGATCGCACCAGACTCGTCATAGAACACTGGAACCCGCGCCCGCAGCTCCTTCGCGAGCTTCTCGGCGAACTCGGGCATCCCGTCCTTCTTCACGAGCGGAAACACGCCCGCCTTGATCGGCGCGAGCGACGGATGGATGCCCAGCACCGTGCGGCCCTCGTCCTCGCCCTCGACCTTCTCCTCGCGATAGCCGTTCACGAGCACCGCGAGCGTCGTGCGATCCGCGCCGACCGACGTCTCGACGACGAACGGCACGTAGCGGCGATTGTTCGGCTGATCGAAGTACTCGAGCTTCTTTCCAGAATACTCCTGGTGCCGCGTCAGGTCGAAGTCGCCACGGTTGTGCACGCCCTCGATCTCCTGAAATCCCAGCGTGCCGCCGAAATCGAACTGGATGTCGAAGGCGGCGCGCGCGTAGTGGGCGAGCTCCTCCTCCGTATGCTGATGGAACAGCAGCCGCGCCGGATCGAGGCCGAGTGACTTGTGCCAGCTCATGCGCTGCTCTTTCCAGTAGTCGAACCACTGCATGTCCGTGCCCGGCTCGACGAAGAACTGCATCTCCATCTGCTCGAACTCGCGCGTGCGGAAGATGAAGTTGCCCGGCGTGATCTCGTTCCGGAACGCCTTGCCGATCTGCGCGATGCCGAACGGAATCTTCTGGCGCGTCGACTGCTGGACGTTCAGAAAATTCACATAGATGCCCTGCGCCGTCTCCGGCCGCAGATACGCGACCGAGGCACTGTCCTCCACCGGGCCGATGAAGGTCTTGAACATCAGATTGAACATGCGCGGCTCGGACAGCGTGCCCTTCATGCCACAGGCGGGACACTGCGCGTCCGGCGTGCCGGGCGTGCCTTTGATCTTGGGGTCGTCGGCGCGAAACCGCTTCTTGCAATTCCGACAGTCTACGAGAGGGTCCGTAAAACCAGCGACGTGGCCGCTGGCCTCCCAGACGCGCGGATGCATGAGGATGGCCGCGTCGAGCCCCTCGATGTCATCGCGCGCCCGCACCATCGCGTGCCACCAGCGGTCCTTGAGATTCTTCTTCAGCTCGACGCCGAGCGGCCCGTAGTCCCACACGGAACCGGCGCCGCCGTAGATCTCGGACGACTGGAAGATGAATCCGCGGCGCTTGCAGAGCGAAACGAGCTTTTCGAGGACGTCGGGCGTGGCCATGGCAGCAGTAGGTACGAGAGTGGGAACGTCCTTTCAAGTTAATGGCCCAGAGGGCTTGGCCTAATACCGAGGGTACTCGCGTAACGGCACTCTAGGCGGGAGGCCCGAGACCGCAGGCGGTGGGAGACCTTCGGCGTAACGCCTCCGGCCTAACGCCTCGAATGCCGTATGCTGTGACCCTCGGTATCAGTCCGAGCCACGCCGTCAGGTATCCAGCTCCGCGCTCAACTTCGGCTCCGCGGGCGCCGTCTGCCCGAGGATGCGCGCCACGATCTTGTCTCCGTGGTAGCGGCCGTTCTCGATGAAGACCTTGTTCGCGTCGTACCCCGCGACGACCACGCCCGCGATGAACAGTCCGGGAATCGACGTCTCCAACGTCGACGGATCGTGCGACGGAATGCCCGTCACCGGATCGATCGGCACGCCCACCTGCCGCAGCAGATCCATGTTCGGCGCGAAGCCCGTCATCACATAGACGCGATCGGCCGGCAGCGCCTCTTCACCGCGCGACGACGTGATCGTCACCGCGTCGGGCGCGATCGACGACACCCGGCTCTCCCATCGCGTGAAAATGCTCCGCTCCTTCTCGCGATTCAGAAAATCCGGAAGCACCCACGGCTTGATCTTCTTGTCGAACGTCGGACCGAAGTGCACCAGCGTCACGCGCGCGGCGCCCGAACGCCAGAGATCCAGCGCGGCCTCCGCGGCCGAGTTGCCTCCGCCGACCACGACCACGCGCTGCTCGAACGCTTCGTGGCCTTCGCGATACACGTGCGAGACATTCGGCAGATCCTCGCCCGGCACGCGCAGATAGTTCGGCGAACCGAAGTAGCCTGTCGCGACCACGACCGCGCGCGCGCGCGTCTGGCGAGCACCGGCAGAGCGCGAGCTGGAGTGCACGACGAATCCGCTGTCCGCGCGCTCGATGGCCGTCACACGCTCGTACTGGCGCACCGGAATCTCGAAGTGTCGGACCACCGCGCGGTAGTACGCGAGCGCGTCACGACGCGATGGCTTCTCGCTAGCGACCACGAATGGCAACCCACCGAGCGACAGCTTCTCCGCGGTCGAGAAGAACCGCACGTAGTACGGGTAGCTCGTGATGGTGCTGACGACGGACGCCGCATCGAGCACGAGCGGGCGCAGCCCCCCGCGCATCGCGGAGATCGCGGCGGCGAGTCCGCACGGCCCCGCGCCGACGATCAACAGGTCGACGTCGTTCAGATCGGCTGTCATAGGCCGATGATCTGATCGCGACGCGTCCCGACGCTGACGTAGGTGATGGGAGTTTCGATCAGCTCCTGCATGCGATCGAGATAGCGTCTCGCTTCCGCTGGCAGCTCCTCGAGGCGGCGCGCGTCGGCCGTCGACCGCTGCCAGCCATCCATCCACTCGTACTGCGGCGTGATCTGATCGAGCATCGCGATGTCGCCCGGAAACTCCGTGTGGACCGACCCGTCGTACTCGTAGCCCGTGCAGATCGCGATGCGATCGAGTGTGTCGAGGACGTCGAGCTTGGTGACCGCGACGTCCGTCAATCCGTTCACGCGCGTCGCATAGTGCACGACCACCGCGTCGAACCAACCGCATCGCCGCGCACGACCCGTCGTCGCGCCGAACTCGTTGCCGAGCGAGCGCACGCGCTCCGCCATCTGCGCGTCCATCTCCGTTGGCAGCGGACCGGTCCCCACGCGCGTCGTATATGCTTTCACCACGCCGAGCACGGCGTCGATGGATGTCGGGGCGATGCCCGCCCCCGTCGCAGCACCGCCGGACGTCGTGCTGCTCGACGTCACGAACGGGTACGTTCCATGATCGACGTCGAGCAGTGAACCCTGCGCACCCTCGAGCAGCACGGCCGCGCCGCTCTTCTGCGCGCGATGGATCATGAGGCCAACATCCTCGGCGAGCGCGAGCAGACGTTCGTGCAAGCTGTCGAGCAGCTCGAGCGTCGCCGATGCATTCGCGCGCTTGCTGCTGCCGAAGGCCGCGAGCTGCGCATTCGCGCGCTCCACCGCGCGCTCCACGAGCTCCGCGAGTCGCTTCGGGCTGCGCAGATCGAGCACGCGGATGCCGCGCCGCGCGATCTTGTCCTCGTAGGTCGGGCCAATGCCGCGCCCCGTCGTGCCCAGGGACTGCGTGTGCGAGCTCTCGCTGTCGAGCAGCTTGTGGTAGGGCAGCACGAGATGCGCGCGATCGCTCACGTAAAGGCGCCCTTCGACGTCGATGCCGTCCTTGACCAGCCCGTCGATCTCGGTAAACAGGGTCTCGGGATCGAGCACGACCCCGTTGCCGATCGCGCAGCGCACGCCTTCGTGGAGAATGCCGCTGGGGATCTGGTGCAGGATGAACGAGTGCTTGCCGAGGTCGACGGTGTGCCCCGCGTTCGCTCCGCCCTGATAGCGCACGACCCAGTCGGCCCGCTCGGCGAGGACGTCAACGAGCTTGCCCTTGCCCTCGTCGCCCCACTGCGCGCCAACGACGACGATCGTGCGATTGTCCTGACTGAACATGACGGTGAGGTGGAAGGCGAGGGCAAAAAAATACGCCCCGACGGCAGCCGGGGCGTTGTCTGAATCTACGGGGCCGAGAATGAGAGTCAACTTGGGTGCAAGCTCGTCGATTCAGAGTAGTTCGCGAGTCATCCAGCTCCATCGCCCATCGCCCGTCCTTCAAACGATCAACGCAAACACGATCCACACCGCCATCGCCAATCCGATCGCCACTTTCATCGCCGCCGCCGTCACCCGCCCCAGGAACGCTCCCCACGCCACTCGAGTCGCCGCCCCATGTCCCGACCCTCCGCTGTACTCGAACACGAACGCCCCGATGAACGCGCCCACGAATGCGCCGATGATCGATCCGACCACCGGCACCGGCACTCCCATGAATGCACCGATCATCCCACCGATCACCGCGCCCCAGCCAGCGCGTCGCGATCCACCGTACCTCTTCGTGAAGCGCGCCGTGAGTATCCACTCCAGTCCTTCGGCAACGATCATCAACAATCCCATGACGATGACCGTCGCGAGACCGATCGCGCCGTGCGGCACGAGCAGGTAATAGCACAACGCGGCACAGAAGATCACGAGCGTGCCCGGCATCCCGAACGGGATCATGATCAACCCGAGCACGATCGCGGCGATCAGCAGCAGTGCCTGCATTCAGCTCAACTCCAATGCGGTGGCGGCCAGCACACGAGCGGCGCCGGAGATCCCGGAGCCGCTCATCCACGCGAGCGAGTCGCGCGACGTGTGAATCCTCCGAAGCGTACGCGCCGAGCCGCGGCTGAGTGTCAGCGTCTCCCAGCCGGCATCCGCGAGCGCGACGCTGTCGGTCAATACCCCTGGAAGCAAGCGAAGTACCCGCACTGGTTCGCCAGCCTGCGCGGCCGCGCGCATCACACCGTCGACGAGCCGTTGCGGCTTCCCGCGGGTGTACATCACGGTCAACTGGCCGTCGTCGTCGATGCTGTCGCAGTTGAGGGCGACGCCCGCCGCCCGCCCGCGAGCCCACGCGCGCGCGCCGGCAAGCGCGAGCTCCTCGGCGTCGGTGATCAGCACACCGACGCGCGCCTCCGGCGGCAACAGCTCGGCGGCGTGCAGCACCGCGGCCGCGCCGCTCGCGTTGTCGAGCGTTCCGTGATTGCGGTCGCTGACCACTGAGAGGAGGAGGGGGATCGCTGCCACGAGCGTCACGATCAGCGAGACCGACGCGACACGATCCGAGAAATGCACCGGCGCGAAGCAGACGGCCAACATGACAACCGTGCCCACACTCGTTGCGACCACGCTCAGCACGCGCTGAATCATCGACACCGGCTGCCACTTGGAGTCGAGGTGCGCGACCAGCCACACGCTCGGATCGAGCGGACCGCGTGTCGCTTCCAGATTCACACCGCGCCGGCGCATCAACGCGAAGTCGAGCACCCCGCGCCGCCCGAGCCACGCGAGGAGCGCGAGCCCGATCACGAGCACGGCGACGCTCGCCAGGCCGAGGGCCGGTACGCGACGCCCCGCGAAGAACCCGATCGCGCACGACACGAGGAGAAGCCCAGCGGCCGGCGCCGCCCACGCGCCAGCGAAACTAGAGTATTCGAATGAGTCTTCCAGAACGCCGAAGCCGAGCCGCACCAGTACTGCCGCGCAGTAGGCTCGCGCCTCGGCAGCCGACGCACCGCCCGTCGGCCGCCCGCGCGCACCGAGCTGCGCCAGGTGCGGCGAGGCCGCGTTCACCCGGCCGTCCTAGAACGTCGCGAGCTCCGCGGTTCGGAGCAGCTCCCGCACCTCCGACTGTTGCGCGCTCGCGAGCGGCATCAACGGCGATCGAACCGGTCCGCCGTAGAGGCCCACGGCATCCATGGCCGCTTTCACGCCGGGGACGCCGAAGTCGCCGACGATTCGTCCGCCGGGTGGCGTCAAACGCTCGTGCAGCGCGACCGCCGTCGAGACGTCGCCGCGCTGCATCGCCTCGTACACGTCCCGCGAGAGGGCGGGCGCGAAGAGCGACATCGCGAGAATCCCACCGCGCGCGCCGGCCGCCAACGCCTTCTGCCAGAACGGGCCGTTGCCCGTGAGCACGGAGAACGTGTCTGACTGCGCGGGCAGGAAGCCGGAGAACAGATCGGCGTTGCCGGAGCTGTCTTTGATGCCGATCACGTTCTCGTGCTGCGCCAACTCCGCCACGAGCTCCGCCGGAAGCGCGAAATGCATGTACTTCGGAATGTTGTACAGCAGCACCGGCACCGAACTCTCGTCCGCGATCCGGCGATAGTGCGCACGTAGCGCATCGATCGTCATCGCCGAGCTGTAGTAGTGCGGCGCGACGACGAGCACGGCGTCCGCGCCGCGTTTGGCCGCATCGCGCGTGAGGCGCAGACACATGCGCGTCGACTCGGCGCCCGTGCCGACGATGAGCATCTTGTCATCGGGAACGACCGAGCGCGCGGCGTCCACGAAGATGCCGCGCTCCTCGAAATCGAGCAGCGCGGCTTCGCCGGTCGACCCGGTCACGACGATGCCGTCGAGGCCCGCCGCGAGATGTGCCTGAATGTTCGACGCGAACGCAGCCGCGTCGACGTCACCCGTCGTCTGCGAGAACGTGCTGACGACGGGCGCAAAGATACCTGCGAGTTGTTTCATCGATGAACCCGGAAGTCCTACTGGCTCAGGAAATCGAGCCCTCCGACTTGCATGCCCTCCATCTGCGCGCCGGCGGGCTGTGGCTGCAATTCCTCTTCCGGTGGAATGTCCTCGATTTTCACTTCCTGCGAAAGGCGGGAGAACATCTTCATCTTGAGCTCGAAGTCCGACGGGTTGCTCGCCGCGGCCTTAGCCGTCTCGAACGTCACCTCGCCGCTCGTCACCAGATCCGCCAGACACTGGTCGAACGTCTGCATGCCGTACTGCTCGCGCCCCTCGGCGATGAAATCCTTGACCTCGCCAATGCGCGTCCCTTCCAGAATGAGATCCTTGATCGACGGCGTATTGATCATGATCTCCGCTGCCACCGCGCGTCCCTTCCCCGTCCGCTTGGGCAGCAGACGCTGCGAGATGACCGCCGTGAGCGATTCCGCCAGACGCACGCGCACGACGTCCTGCTCTTCCGGCGGGAACATCGCCATCATGCGCATGATCGTGCTCTGCGCGTCCGGCGTGTGCAGCGTCGACATCAACAGGTGGCCCGTCTCGGCCGCCTTGAGCGCCGTATCGATCGTCTCCGCGTCGCGCAGCTCGCCGATCATGATCACGTCAGGATCCTGACGCAGCGCCGCACGCAACCCCATCTTGAAGTCGTCGGTGTCCGAGCCGATCTCGCGTTGCGTGATCGAGCAGTTGATGTCGGTGTGGAGGAACTCGATCGGGTTCTCGAGCGTGAGGATGTGCCCCGACTCACGCTTGTTGATGTAGTTGATCAGCGCCGCCATCGTGCTCGACTTGCCCGAGCCCGTCACGCCCGTCACCAGCACCATGCCGCGCTCCGCCTCGGCGACCTTGGCGAGCACTGGCGGCAGGCCCAGCTTCTCGAAGGTGGGAATCTCCCACGGGATCACGCGCATGATGATCGAGAACGAGCCGCGCTGGCGCATGATGTTCACGCGAAAGCGCCCGATGCCCGCGGCGGCCCACGAGCAGTCGTAGTCCAGGATCTTGTCGATCCGGGTCTTGTCGTCCTCGTTGCTCATGAGATGCAGCGCGATCGCCTTCGTTTGCTCCGGCGTCAGCGTCTGACGCGTGAGCGGAACGAGGTCGCCGTGAATGCGCGCGCGGAAGACGTCTCCCGCCTTGATGTGCAGGTCGGACGCGCCGCGATCGACCGCGGCCTTGATGATCTTTTCCATTGTGCAGCCCGGTGTGCCTTAGTAGCCAGCGTTCTTGTCTACGAGGTTTCTCAAGCCTCTGCCGGCTAAGTATCGGCCCCAGTTGTCAAAAAAAAGATCTAGTTGGCGCGGCCAGAACCTTCCGGGCGAAACCGGGGAGATGTGCGGGGTGAGCAGGATCTGCCGCATTCCCCACAGCGGGCTGCTCGACGGCAGCGGCTCCGTCGAGAAGACGTCGAGCACCGCGCCCCGGAGCCTCCCACTCCGAAGACGTTCGACCAGGGCTGACTCCTCCAGAAGGGCGCCGCGAGCGACGTTCACGACGATCGCCGTCGACGGCAGGAGGTCGAGACGCTCGGCGTTGAGAAGCCCGTTCGTCTCCGCTGTCAGCGGGGCCGCGAGCACGACGACGTCATGGCCGGGCAGCTCGGCCTCGATGGCCTCGAGCGGGACCACTTTCTCGAAGCCGGGCGGCGCGCCCAGGCCCACTCGTCGCCGAACGCCGGTGCAGCGCGCGCCGAGCGCCGCTAACCGCTCGGCGGTCGCGCCGCCCAAGCCCCCGACACCGACGATGAGGGCACGCACCGAATCCATCTCACGAAGATCGGAATCGATTCGCACGAAGGGCGCCTTGTTCCACTCCGCGCGCTGCTGCTGTTCCATCGCGTAGTCGAGACCGCGGAGGAAGTGCAGCACGCCGGCGACGACGTACTCCGCGATCGGGATCGCGTGAATGCCCGCCGAATTCGTGAGCATCACATCGCTTGCGACCAAGTCCGGATGCAGCGCGCTTCCCACGCCGGCGGCCGCCGAGTGTACCCATTTCAGTTGCTTCGCTTCCGCGAAGAGTAGTCGAGGAATCCCGAACCCGAAGTAGATCTCGGCGTCGCGAATCGCCTGCATCACCTCTTCGCTCGGGCGCGGCGGCCCGTCGCCGTCGGAGCTCGTGGGCGAACGCACGATGTGCACTCGCCACCCTTCCGGCGCTTCGTCGAGCAGCCGTTGCTCGCCTTCGTGCGTCAGCGCCCAATTCTTCGATGTCGCCGCGAGATCGACGACCAGCAATCGTTCCATCAGTCTATGGTGAGGCTCACCACATCAGGAGAGGCGCGCAGTTTCTCGGCGAGCACATCGAACTGCGAGGACGCGCCGATCAACTCGAGCTCGAACGTCCGATCAGTGTCGTGTTCGAACGTGCGTTTGTCGACGAGATGAATGCCCGACTCGCGAAGAACGCTGTCGAACGTATCGAATCCGACTCCGGGTTTCACGCGAAGGGTTGCATGCACGCGACGGCGTTTGACGAGCATCCGGCGCTCGACCGGCCGGAGCCCCACCAGCACGAGCATGATGAGCGCGGTCGAGCCGAGCGCGTCGACGTACGCCCCGGCGCCGATGGCTGCTCCCACCGCGGCGACGACCCAGATCGTCGCGGCGGTCGTAAGTCCCACGATCGCGCCCTGGCTGTGCATGATCGCACCGGCGCCGAGAAAGCCGATGCCCGACACGATCTGCGCGGTGATGCGCGTCGTGTCCCCGAACGGATGGCCGTCGGGACTGATGCCGATCTTCGCGATGTCGACCGAGAGCTGCGTGAAGAGTGCGGCCCCCACACAGATCAGAATATTTGTACGAAGCCCAGCCGGTTTTCCCGCGAGCTCTCGCTCCAGACCGATCGCGCCGCCAAGCAGCGTCGCGAGCAACAGCTTGCCGAGGACGCTCAGCCGCAGCGCCTCGGCGATGGCTGTGAGCGAGGGAGCGAGCGTTACCGCCGCGTGCGCGCTGGAGACGATGATCTACTCCCGTCCGCCGCGCGCACACGCGGCGCGCTCGCCACGCGCCGCGCTACCGCGAGTCGAGATCGCGCACGTCGCCGGGCAGCGTGTCCGGCGACGAGTCGCCGTAGCTGATGCTCCGCGCCTGTTCTTCGAGCTGCGCGATCGATGCGTCGTCGGGCTCAGTAGGGGTTGCAAAGTTGCGGAAGACCGTGCCGCCGCACTTCTCACAGGTGACGGCGTCCGGAACCGCCTGGTCGTAGAACTTCTCGTTTCCACACGTGATGCAGACAAGCGTCACGAGACCGGTGGGGCCTCTGTCATTCGCCATGATTCGCTCGAGTCGGGTTGATGAGCGAACGTTGCAAGAGGCATGCGGAACGCACCGTCGTCGGCGCCGGACACAAGTATATCGCGTTCCGCGCTGGACGACAAAGCAGCGAGCGGCGTCGACTCGATGATCTGATGCAACGGCTCTCTGACTGCTGGATTTTGAATGAGAACGAAACCGATCTGCATCCCGATCAGCCCGCCGGCAAGGAGCGCTGAAGCGAGATAGCGTCGCGCCGGCGTCGCGCGCGACAACATTTGCCGATATCGCCACGCGGCGATGAGGATCACCAGCGACTCGACGACGACGTCCGCCACGGGATGATTGTAGAGGAGGAGCCCGACGTTGGGGCCACCCGGCCATGTGGGCTTGAGGCCGGTCACGAGGTCCGCAAACCAGTGCGAGACGTACAAGAGCGCGATGGCAAGCGCGTCACGAGGATTTCGGCTTCCGAGCCAGTAGACCACCGCGGTCACCACGGAGCCGATCGCGATCGAGAGCAGGCCGTGCGATTCCATTCGCGCGCTGACGGGCCTGAACTGCAGGAACCACTCGATCCAATCCGGCGCGAACGCGACGGGAACGAGTACAGCCATCGGAATGCGCGGCCGCATGGTCTTCACGAGCACCGCGATCGCGGCGTGTCCGGCGTACATTCAGCGCTCGCGCCCCCGTCCGAACACTCGGTCGATCAGCACGAGCCAGAGCCACGCGATCACGAGCGCGACCCCGACCGCGGCGTGCTTCACGCGGTCCTACCGATCGGTTCGATCAATAGGGCCGCGCGGGCTTGCTGCGCTTCTGCGCGCACTCCTCGCACAGCGTCGCGCTCGCGCTGAGTCGCGCGCCGCAACTGCCGCAGAGACTGAATACTCGCACGCCGTTCGCGGTGACCTCGCGGTGAATCGATGCGTTGAGGTGCGCGAAGTTGACGAGCGCGGACGGAACAACAGAGCGCGGTCTGCGGCGGTGTGACTGCCAGGCGTGTACTCGCGCGATGAGACGTCGGAAGAACTGCATCGATAGCTGGGAACGGGCCGCGCGACTGCTCTGTCCTCGCCGGCACCGCGCGGCCAGCCAGCCGGCGACGAGACTGAAAGCGAGAAATGCACGGCTCATGCCGAATGCCGGTCGCCTCGCTCGCCACGGTCAGAAGCCCATCCGGTCGCGCACGGCGTCGATGGTTTCACGCGCGAGCGCGCGGCACCGCGCGGCTCCGCTCGCGAGCGCATCGTCGAGAATCGAGGGACGCGACGCAAGCTCGGCGGCCCGCGCGCGGATGGGGATTAGCTCTTGGTCCATCGACTCGTGCAGCACCTTCTTGCAATCGATGCAGCCCCAGCCCGCCGAGCGGCATTGCGTCGCGACGTGCTCCACCGTGCTCGGCGAACTGAATGCTTTGTGTAAGTGATAGATGTTACAAACTTCTGGTGTCCCGGGATCCGTTTTGCGAATTCGCTTGGGATCGGTCACCGCCGGACGCAGCTTCGCCCAGATCGATTCCGACGACTCGAGAAGCCCGACGGTGTTGCCCATCGACTTCGACATCTTCGCCTGACCGTCGAGTCCCATCACACGCGGCGTCGTCGTCAGCACCGGTTGAGGTTCCGGGAAGAACGCCTCGCGCTCGTCAGTGCCCTCTTCGGTCGTTCGGCCCGTCGGACGGCCAAACTGCGCGTTCCACCGCCGCGCGAGCACACGCGACAGCTCCAGGTGCTGCACCTGATCCTCGCCGACCGGAACCTTGTCCGCGCGATAGAGGAGAATGTCGGCAGCCTGGAGCACCGGATAGTTGAGGATGCCCGCGAGCACGCTGTCCTGGCGCTGCGATTTCTCCTTGAATTGCGTTTGCCGCTCCAGCTCCCCGAGCGGCGTCATGGTGTTGAGAAACCACGCCAGCTCGGTATGTTCCGGAACCTGCGACTGCACGTACAGCGTCGCGGCGTTGGGATCGATCCCCGCGGCGAGCAGCGTCGTCGCAACATCTCGACGCCGCTGGCGCAGCTCCGCGGGATCGTACACAACGGTGATGGCATGGTAGTCGACGACGCAGACGATCGTGTCGTACTCGTGCTGCAGCCGCACCCAATTCTTGACTGCGCCGAGGTAGTTGCCGATGTGCAACTCGCCCGACGGCTGAATCCCCGTGAAGATCCGTGACATCCGGGCAACATAATACGAATCGCGCGCTGCTGGCGACCTGCGTCGCCGCCGCTGCTCGCGCCGCCGACATCATTCGTCAGCGATCGAGTGAGCGACGCACGCTCACGTGGGAGAACAAGGGCCCCGCCGACTTCGTGAGCGCTGTCGATCGCGCCGCCGAACAAGCCATCGGCGAAACGATCGCCGCGCGCCATGCGGACGCCACGGTGCTCGGCGAAGAGTTCTCGCCCAACGCCGACACGCAGCGCGGCCTCGTGTTCGTCGTCGATCCGCTCGACGGCACGACGAACTTCCTGCACGGCTTTCCATGGTATGCAGTGTCGATCGGCGCGATGATCGACGGCGAGCTCGCCGCCGGCGTGATCCTCAACGTGCCGAACGGCGAGCTGTTCACCGCGACGGCCGGAGGCGGCGCGCGGTTGAACGGTCAGCCCATCTCCGTCTCGCCGATTACCGATCCCACCCATGCCCTCATCGGCACGGGCATGCCGTTCCGCAGCCGCGACGGCGTCGATGAGTATTTGCCAATGATCGCGAACGTCATGGGCGACACCGCGGGCATTCGACGGCCAGGCTCCGCGGCGCTCGATCTCGCCGACGTCGCAAGCGGTCGATTCGAGGCGTTCTGGGAGCTGAAGCTCGCGCCGTGGGACATCGCGGCCGGACTGCTGCTCGTGCGCGAGGCCGGTGGGATCGTGACGGATCTCTCGGGCGAGCCATGCCAGGTGAAGCATACGAGTTTGCTCGCGGGCAGCCCGACGATGCATGCGTGGCTGTTCGAGCGCGTTGGGCGTCGGACACGCTGAGGTCTCGTCATCCCGAGCGCAACGAAGGATCTAATCTCTGGTTCCCGTGCGATGTGCCTGAGTATGGTTCTCCGCTGCAGAAGGCTCCGACAGATTGAACACGGAAACGCACCGAAATGCACCGATGGACGCGGATACGGCGTTTGTCGTTGACGACACCAAGTGATGTGGAATGAACAGCCGCTCGGGATGCTGGTAGAGCGTCCCAAGCGGCTGTTCACAAAACAATCAACCTCACCCAAGCCGCCGCTTTCCAGCCACATGCAGTCCCGTCAAGAGCCCGTTCCACCCCGTTTGTGGCCGTGGACCACAGCAGTTGCAGTCTGGTTTTCAGGACGCGCGCCGCTCGCAGCGGATGACTCGAACTAGATTTCAGCAACTTTACTACGCCCAACAAAGATGAAACTCGTCGAGTGCGTTCCAAATTTCTCCGAAGGCCGCCGCCCCGAAGTCGTCGCCGCCATCCGTGACGCGATCGCCGCCGTCGAAGGCGTCGCGATTCTCGACGTCTCGTCCGACCAATCGCACAACCGCACCGTCATCACGCTCGTCGCGCCCGTCGAGAAAGCCGTCGACGCCGCATTCGCCGGCATTCGCATCGCGCGCGAGAAGATCGATCTCAATCATCACACCGGCGAGCATCCGCGCATGGGTGCCACCGACGTCGTGCCGTTCATCCCACTCGAAGGCACCACGATGGAAGACTGCATCGTCCTCGCGCGCACGCTCGGCGAACGTGTCGGACGCGAGCTCCAGATTCCGGTCTTCCTCTATGAGCGCGCAGCATCCACACCGGCGCGCGAGAACCTGGCGGATGTTCGCCGCGGCGAGTTCGAAGGCATTCGCGATGAGATGAACGCAGGCGCCACCGCGCGCAAACCCGACTTCGGACCGGACAAGATTCATCCGACGGCCGGCGCGACCGCGATCGGCGCGCGCCCGTTCCTCGTCGCGTATAACGTCTACCTCGGCCCCGCCTCGAACCTGCACGTCGCGAAGAATGTCGCGAAGGCGGTGCGCGGCTCGTCCGGCGGATTGCGCTACGTGAAGGGACTCGGCCTCGAGGTCGACGGGCAGGCCCAGGTGTCGATGAATCTCGTCGACACGGAAAAGACGCCGCTCTATCGCGCCTACGATCTGGTCAAGATGGAAGCCGAAGCGCAGGGCGTGTCACCGACCTGGAGCGAGATCGTCGGGCTCGTTCCCGAGCGCGCACTGTTCGAGACGGCGGCGCGGCACATTCAACTTCGTGACTTCAAGCCCGAGATGGTGCTCGAGCACAAGGTTCGCGCGGCCGTACAGGGCGGCGAGAGCCTGACGGGCTTCGTCGCGTCCGTTGCCTCCCCATCCCCCACGCCGGGCGGCGGCAGCGTCGCTGCGCACGCCGGCGCGCTGGCGGCCGCACTCGCGCAGATGGTCGCGGGGCTGACGGCCGGCAGAAAGAAGTACGCTGCGGTCGACGCCGAGATGCGAGAGCTCGGCCTGCAGGCTGCGGCGCTCGTGAATCAGCTCACGACGCTCGCGGCGAATGACGCGGAAGCCTATGCCGCCGTCTCCGCCGCGTACAAGATGCCGAGCGAGCCCGCCGCCGCGGCGAACGCACGCAGTGCCGCGATCACCGACGCGCTCCTCGGCGCCGCGGAGGTGCCGCTCGAGACAGCCCGCGCCTGCGCACGCGTGGCGGAGTTGGCGGCGACCTGTGCCAACAAAGGAAACGCGAACGCGGTCTCCGATGCCGGGGTCGCGGCGCTGCTCGCCGATGCCGCATGCCGCGGTGCTGTTTATAATGTTCGAATCAACGTTTCCTCGCTCGAGGACCGGTCGCGCGGCGCGGGGCTCGTGGCGGAGGCGAATCAACTCCTCGCGCAGACACGGAAGCTCGTCGACCAGGCGACGGCGGCCGTGGATCGCGCGATCGGCTGAAGACTCGTTTCGTGATCCCCTCGCTGTCGTCCCTACCGCGCGGTTGTCATCATCAGCGAAACGAAGGATCTATCGTACGTGTGTGGGGTGGCTCGTGGCTGCGGGTTGGTGAAAGCTCCAACAGTTTGACCACGGAAAGGCACCGAAACACACCGAGCGACACGGATACGACGTTTGTCGTCTGCAGTAACGCGTGGGATTGAATGAACAACCGCTTCTATGAGGCCGGTTTTGTCAACTCCTTCGTCTGTAACAGGGCGTGCTTAGTCGGACGTCGGCAACGGTGTGTGC
>Ga0070680_100001363_pt1 | contig 17681 bp, 15 predicted proteins | sample KBSC73BmetaG_FD_64672 | JGI IMG/M metagenome (GOLD analysis project Ga0070680, IMG submission 64672) | Corn rhizosphere microbial communities from Kellogg Biological Station, Michigan, USA - KBS C7-3B metaG | ecosystem: Host-associated > Plants > Roots > Rhizosphere | place: USA: Michigan...
TTGATCATTCGGCGTCAGTCGTGCCCGCCGATGTAGAGCCGCACCATCTTCTCCCAATACGGCCAGTCGTGAGCCCACCCGTTCCAGATTCGCAGCGCGTTGCCGACTCCCGTGCTCCAGAGCACGGTGGACATCTCCCGGTTGTTGTCGACAGCGGGATCATGCTCTCCCACCGCGAGGATGATGTCCTGCTTCTGGAACGCCGCGATCCGGGCGGGATCGCGCTCGTGACGCATGAAGTCGATCGGATTGCATGCGTAGACATTGGCGTCGGAGTAGCCGCCGGTCATGCGCTTGATGTCGTAGGTGCCGGAGAGTCCGATGATCCGCTGCACGAGCTGCGGGTTGCGCAGGCCGAAACAGAGCGCGTGGTAGGCGCCAAAGCTCGCGCCGGTCGTGATCAGAAACGGCGTGGAGTTCTTGGACAGACTGAACGGGACGACTTCGTCCTTCAGATAGCGGTCATACTGGAGGTGGCGCCAGGCGCGGTGCCCGGGGTGAACATGGTCGGGCGCGTACCAGCTTTCTTCGTGGACGTGATGGAGGCAGAACAGCTGGATCCAACCGCGCTCGATGTGCTCGCCGAGCACGCTATCCCGATGCATCCAACGGTCCGTCCACTCCATCAGCGTTCCCAGCGTCGTGGGAAACACGAACACGCGGGCACCGGCGTGCCCGAGGATCTGCAACTCCATGTGACGTCCGAGCGCGGGGCTGTGCCAGCCGTGGCGCTCCTGGTTCATCGCGATCCGCCGTTCCGGAGCAGGAACGGCAGCGCTTTGCGGAATCGTCTCCCCCAGGCCGATTCATGGTGGCGGCCCGCCGCGTCTTCCACCCAGCGCAGCTCGCGGTACGGTTCGAAGCCTTTGGCGAGGAGGACGTTGTGGAGGTGGCGGGCGAGCACCACATGAGGGTCGCCCTCCTGCAGCCCGACGTCGAGATAGATGCGTCCCGCCACCCGCGGTGCCTTTTCAACCAAGTCGAGAATTGCGGCGTTGGCGAACCACAGCGCGGGGCTGAGCGCTGCAGCGAAACCGAATACGGATGGATCCCGGAAGTAGGCGTACAAGCTGATCAGCCCGCCCAGGGACGAGCCGGCAATGCCGGTATGAGCCCGATCGGGCAGCGTGCGGAATCGTGCGTCCACCAGCGGCTTCACCGTGTGGATCAGGTAATCGAGATAGCGGTCGCCGCTGCCGCCGCCGATCTTCGGATCCATGAACGGCGTGTACTCATCGATCCGCGCCGCCCCCATGTTCGGGATCCCCACGACGATCGCATCGAGTCCGCGGCGACTCGCCCAGGCGAGCGCCTTCTTCAAGCCCCAGTCTCCCGCAAAGCTTGTCGCGGCATCGAACAGGTTCTGACCGTCGTGCATGTAGATCACGGGATACCGGGTATCGCCGCGCTCATACGATGCGGGTGTGTACACGAGGAGGTCGCGGCGATTGCCCAACTGCGGGCTCTCGACGGCGTGGATCGTCTGAACTTTGCCCCGGTGCCGGCGGGCTCGGGTCCGGACCCTCCAGCGGAGGTAAAACCGTGGGAATCGTCGCATTGGCAGCCCCAAATGTATGCGTGACTCTACGGGTTCCAAAGAGTGTCGTGCGGGGTTACCGTACTCTCCCCATGCCCGTCGTCTTGTTCGCCGCGCCCATCCTCTCCGAGAATGCGGCGCGCATGATCGCCGCGATCGCGGGGCTCCCGGATGTGCGCACCGGTGTGATCAGCCAGGCGCCCCTCGAGGATCTTCCTCCCCCGGTCCGCTCGCAGGTCTCCCATTGGCGCGTCGTCGATGTGCTCGACACTGCCCAGCTGAAGGAGGCGGTCCGACAGCTGGAGCACAGACTCGGTCCGGTCGACCGGTTGGTCGCGGCCTACGAGCAGCTCCAGGTGCCGCTGGCCGAGGTCCGCGAGCAGCAGGGGATCGCCGGCCTGCCGGCGGATGCGGCCCGTAATTTTCGCGACAAGGCGCGCATGAAGTCGCTGCTGCGCGACGCGGGGTTGCCGTGCGCGCGCCATCGCCTGGCCACCTCCGTCGAGGAGGCGGTCGGATTCGCGCGCGAGCTGGGATTCCCGCTCGTCGTGAAGCCACCGGCCGGGGCCGGTGCGCTTGCGACGACCAAAGTCGACGACGTGAACGCGCTCCGGGGCACGGTCGAATCAGCGTCGCCGAGCTCCGATCGGCCGGTGCTGCTGGAGGAGTACATGACCGGCCACGAGCACTCGTTCGAGACGGTCTCGATCGGGGGACGCGCGGTGTGGCACTCGCTGACGCACTACTATCCCTCGCCGCTCGAGGTGCTGCGCAATCCGTGGATCCAGTGGTGTCTGATGCTGCCGCGCGAGGTCGAGGAGCCGCAGTACGACGACATCCGCAGCGCGGCATTCCGCGCCCTGCAGGTATTGGGCATGGGAACGGGTCTCACGCACATGGAGTGGTTTCGGCGTCCCGACGGCACTATCGCGATCTCGGAGGTCGCGGCGCGGCCGCCGGGAGCCCAGATCATGACGGTGATCTCGCGCGCGCACGATTTCGACGCCGTGGCGGCATGGGCGCGCCTCATGGTGTTCGACGAGTTCGAGGCGCCGCCACGGCGCTACGCGGTGGGCGCCGCCTACCTGCGGGGACAGGGAAACGGACGGGTGCGGGCCATTCACGGGCTGGACCAGGTGGAGCGGGAGCTCGGATCGTTGGTCGTCGATTTCAAACTCCCCACGCCGGGACAGGTCCCGACGGGCAGTTATGAAGGAGAGGGGTTCATCATCGTGCGTCATGCCGAGACCGCCGTCGTGCAGCAGGCGCTGCAGCGGCTCGTCTCGCTCGTGCGCGTGGAGCTTTCATGAACGTGCTCATGATTTCACCCGGCTATCCGACCGAGATCAACTATTTCACCCGCGGGCTCGCGGTGCAGGGCGCGAAAGTCTACGGGATCGGCGACCAGCCCGAGCACGACCTGCCGCCGCTGGTTCGACAGCATCTTGCGGGGTACCTCCAGGTGTCGTCGCTGCTCGACGAGGCTGGAGTCGTGAAGCAGGTGGCGGCCTGGAAAGCGGCGCAACCCATCGAGCAGGTAGAATGTTTGTGGGAGCCCGGCGTGATCCTGGCCGCGCGCCTGCGCGAGAAGCTCGGCGTGCCCGGGCAGGATGTCGCGCAGGCCACGCTGTTCCGCGACAAGGATGCGATGAAGCAGGCCGTCATCAAAGCCGGAATCCGCACGCCCAAGCACCGGCGCGCGAAGACCGCCATCGAGTGTCAGCGCGCGGCCGAGGAGATCGGTTTTCCCATCATCGTGAAGCCCATCGCCGGTGCCGGATCGGCGGATACGTTCCGGGTCAATTCCCGGCTCGAGCTCGACGCGGTCCTCGCGCGATTGGGACAGGCGCGGGACGTCAACGTCGAAGAGTTCATCGACGCGGTGGAATACACGTTCGACACGATCTGCATCAAAGGAAAGATCGTGTACTGGAACATCTGCGTGTACCGGCCGCGCCCGCTGACGGCGCGGCAGGAGGAATGGATCAGCCCCCAAACCGTCGCGCTGCGCGACGTGGACGCCGAGCATCTGGCCGGCGGGCGCAAGATGGGGAAGGCGGTGTTGAAGGCGCTCGGTTTCCAGACCGGCTTTACGCACATGGAATGGTATCGCAAGGAAAACGGGGAAACGATCTTCGGCGAAATCGCGGCGCGGCCCCCCGGCGCGCGGACGGTCGATTGCATGAATTACGCGTCCGACATCGATCTCTTCACCGGCTGGGCCGAGGCGGTGGTGCACGGCAAGTTCAGCCCGAAGCTCGAGCGCAAGTACAACGCCGCGATCATTTTCAAGCGCGCGCGCGGCACGGGCCACATTCGTCACATCGAAGGCCTCGAGCGGCTCCAGGCGCGTTTCGGACAGCACATCGCGGCGGTCGAGCTGCTGCCGATCGGCGCGCCCCGGCGCAACTGGATTCTGACGCTCGTCTCGGACGGGTTCCTCGTCGTGCGGCATCCGGACTTACAGGCGACGCTGGACATCGCGGACGCGGTCGGAACCGATCTGCACCTGTACGCCGGTTGACTACGATCCCAAGGGGAGCATGCGCATGACCGCCAAGGTAGGACTGATCGTCGGACGCGAGTGGTCGTTTCCGCCCAAGTTCATCGAGGAAGTGAACCGCCGCGACGAGGGCGTCGTCGCCGATTTCATCAAGCTGGGACCGACGATGATGGACGCCGTGTCCGAGTACGCGGTGCTGGTCGACCGGATCTCGCACGAAGTTCCGTTTTACCGGTCCTACCTGAAGCACGCGGTCCTGCAGGGCGTCATCGTCATCAACAACCCGTTCATGTGGACGGCGGACGACAAGTTTTTCGGCGCGGCGCTCGCCACCAAGCTCGGCATTGCGAGTCCCAAGACCGTGCTGCTGCCGAACAAGGAGTACATCGCCGCGATCAGTCATCAGGAGAGTCTGCGCAATCTGGCGTATCCCCTCGACTGGGACGCCGTGGTGCGCGATGTGGGCCTCCCCTGCATCCTGAAGGATGCGCACGGCGGGGGGTGGAAGGGGGTCTACATCTGCCGCACGCGCGAAGAGCTGCTCCAGCATTACAACGAATCGGGGCTGCTGACGATGGTGGTGCAGGAGTTCATCCAGTGGGATCAGTTCGTGCGCTGCATCTGCATCGGACAGAGCGAGATCCTGCCGATCCACTACGATCCCAAGGCGCGCAAATACATCGTCGATCCCGACTACCTGACACCGGGCCTGCGGGATCGGATCGTCGCCGACTCGCGCACGCTGGTCAGCGCGCTGGGGTACGACATGAACTCGATCGAGTGGGCGGTCAAGGACGGCGTGCCGTACGCGATCGATTTCATGAATCCGGCCCCGGACTTCGACATCAACTCGCTCACGCCGGAGTATTTCGACTGGGCCCTGCAGCATATGGCGGATCTCGTCATCCAGCTCGCGAAACGCCGCGCGCGGCCGGCGACGCGCCGGTTCCACTGGGAGAGCATGTTCAAGGGACGTGCCCGCGGTCGCGCGCGCCCGGCATGACGTCGGTGCTCACGCGAGCGATCGAAGCGTATCACGCGCTGCTGTCGGACGAGCTGGCGCAGGAATCCCACGCGGCGCTCGAGGCGGAGCTCTCGCGTCGGGGACTGTTCTTCGGCGCGCGCGCTCTCTGTACTGTGCTGCGGCCGCGGTTTCTGACGCCCGCCCAGTACCGGCTGTTGCGCGATCGCTGCGCGATCCTGCTGCGGGCGTTCGATCGCGTCTACCAGGCGGCGCGCGAAAACCGGGCGCTCCGCATGCAGTTCGGCCTCGCGGAGTGGGAGGAGTCGTTGCTGGAGCGGGACCCCGGCTTCCCGGAGCCGAGTCCGGTCTCGCGCATCGACGCGTTCTATCTGCCGGACGACGGGGTGTTTCATCTGACCGAGTACAATGCCGAGACGCCGGCCGGGGCCGCGTACGGCGATGCGCTGGCCGAGGCGTTTCTCGCGCTGCCGGTGCTGCGACAGTTCTCGCGCGAGTTCGAGGTCCGGCCGCTGTTCTCCCGGCACAACGTGTTGCACGCGCTGCAGGGGGCGTACCAGCAATGGAGGACCAGTCGCGGCGGCGCCGCGCCCGCGACACCGCGCATCGCCATTCTCGATTGGCGGGAGGTGCCGACGTACAACGAGTTTCTCCTGTGGGTCGAGTATCTTCGTGCCCGCGGCATCGAGGCTCGGATCGTCGACCCGCGCGAAACGCAATTCGAGCAGGGGCGCCTCGTCGCCGCCGGCGGGCCGATCGACCTCATCTACAAGCGCGTGCTGATCAGCGAGCTCGTGGAGCGCGGTGGGGCCGATCACCCGGTGATCCAGGCTGTCCAAAGCGGGGCGGTGTGCATGGTGAATCCGTTTCGCTGCAAGCTGCTGCACAAGAAAGCGAGTCTCGCCGTGCTGAGTGACGAGTGTAACGAGCGACTGTTCCCGGACGACGAGCGCGAAGCGATCGCCGCCCACATTCCGTGGACCCGCGTGGTGTCGGAGCGCACGACTCGCCATGCGGGCAAGACCGTGGACCTCGTACCGTTCGTGCTGGAGCAACGCCAGCGACTCGTCCTGAAGCCCAACGATGAGTACGGCGGAAAGGGCATCGTGCTCGGCTGGGAGGTCGACGCCGCGGCGTGGGAGCGCGCCGTGCGCACCGCGCTGGCCGAGCCGTTCGTCGTGCAGGAGCGCGTGCCGATTCCGAGTGAGGCCTATCCGAGCGTCGTCGACGGTCGCGTGGTCTTTGCCGAGCGGATTCTGGACACCGCGCCGTTCGCCTACCAGGGGGCGTATGTGGACGGGTGCATGTCGCGGCTGTCGACGGCGGCCCTGGTCAACGTCACCGCGGGCGGCGGATCGCAAACGCCCACGTTCCTGGTGGAGGCGCGATGAAAGGCCCATCCCTCACGCTGGGCATCGAGGAAGAGTACCAGATCGTCGATCCGGTGACGCGCGAGCTGAAGTCGTACATCACCGAGCTGCTGGCGGGCGATCAGCTCGTCCTGATGCAGGTCAAGCCCGAGCTGCATCAGTCGATCGTCGAAGTGGGAACGAAGGTGTGCAACACGCCGGCGGAAGCCCGGGCAGAGCTGATCCGCCTGCGCCGCGAGATTCTGGCGCTGACGTCGCGGAACGGGCTGCGCATCGCCGCCGCCGGCACACATCCATTTTCGTCGTGGATGGACCAGGAGATCACGCCGCTCGAGCGCTACATGGGGGTGCGCGAAGCGATGGGGGATCTGGCCCAGCGGCTGCTGATCTTCGGCACGCACGTGCACATCGGCATCGAGGATCGCGAATTCCTGATCGACGCCCTCAACGTGTCGCGCTACTTCCTTCCCCATTTGATGTGCCTGACGACCAGCTCGCCGTTCTGGATCGGCCGCAAGACGGGACTCAAATCCTACCGCAGCGCGGTGTGGCGGGGCTTCCCGCGCACCGGCCTCCCGCGGCCGCTGCGCGGCTGGAGCGATTACACCGAGCTGCTGGAGCTGCTGACCAGCACCGGGTGCATCCCCAACGCCTCGAAGATCTGGTGGGACGTCCGCCCGAACTGGAATTATCCGACCCTCGAGTTCCGGGTGTGCGATGTGTGCACCCGCGTGGACGAGGCCGTGTGCATCGCGGCGATCCTGCAGGCGATCATCGCGAAAATCTGGCGGCTGCGCCGGGACAACCTGACGTTCCGGGTGTATCCGTCGGATCTGATCGAGGAGAACAAGTGGCGCGCCGTCCGGTACGGCCTGGACGGGCAGCTCGTGGACTTTGGAAAGGGCGTGGAGCTTCCGGCGCGCGATCTCATCCGCGAGCTCCTGGGGTGGTTCATCGACGACGTGCTCGATGAGCTGGGCAGCCGTAAAGAGGTCGAGTATGCGTTTCGCATTCTCGACGAAGGATCGAGCGCGGACCGTCAGCTCGCGACGTACGCGCGCACTGGAGACCTCAAGGCCGTCGTCGATCAGCTGATCGCCGAGACGGCGGAAGGGCTGTAATGCCGGTCATAGGCATCACGACACAGACGCTGGAAGCGGTTCCCGACCAGCTGCCGCGCTGCTGGGTCATGAGTCAGCGCTACGTGCAGGTGCTCACCGTCTCCGGCGCGATTCCGTGGGTCGTCCCGTTGCTCGAAGGGAATGAAGCGACGCTGCGCCGCATCTACGAGCGGCTCGATGGCCTGTTTCTTCCGGGCGGCGTCGACATCGATCCGGCGACCTATGGCGAGTCTTCCAGTCCGCTGTGCGGGCGCATCGACCCGGCACGGGACTGGACGGAGCTGCTGCTGGCGCGCTGGGCGCTCGCCGATCGCAAGCCCGTGCTGGCGGTGTGTCGCGGCGCCCAGCTGCTCAACGTGGCGGTGGGCGGCTCGTTGTATCAGGACGTCGGCGCGCAGCACCCCGACGCCATCAAGCACGACCATTTTCCGCTCAACGGCCGGCGCCGTGACGAGCTGGCGCACGAGGTGCGCATCACCGCCGGTTCGCGGCTCCACGACTTGCTCGGGGCCGACACCCTGGCGGTGAACAGCATGCACCACCAGGGCATCGCGCGGCTCGCCTCTGGACTGCGAGCCGTTGCCACATCGCCCGACGGATTGATTGAAGGCGTCGAGGGGGCGGAGGAGGGGGATGGGGAGGGGGACCAGTTCCTGCTTGGCGTCCAATGGCATCCTGAAGACCTGGTCGACGTCGATCCGCGGATGCGGCGCCTGTTCGACGCGTTCATCGCCGCGGCGAACGGAGGCGAGCGGCCCCGGTAGTTCCCAAAAGGCCAACTGCGCCGTTTCGCGATTCGCGGCACTCTTGGCCCATGACCACTGTCGAGCTCAAGCCGAGCGCGGCCCGCGCGTTCTTCAAGCCGTCGGTCAACTGGCTGCTGGTGTTCATCCCGATCGCCTATCTGCTTGAAAAGTCGCACGCCGCGCCGCCGATCGTTTTTTTCTCCGCCGCGCTCGCCATCATCCCCGCCGCCAAGCTCATCGTGCATGCGACCGAACAGATCGCCACCCGCACCGGCGATGCCGTGGGCGGCCTGCTCAACGCGACCTTCGGGAATGCGCCCGAGCTGATCATCGCCACCGTGGCGCTGCGGGCGGGATTGATGGACCTCGTGCGCGCATCGATCATCGGCGCGATCCTGGCCAACCTGCTGCTCGCGCTCGGCGTCTCGATGCTGCTCGGCGGCCTGCGCTACCACGACCAGCGCTATAACGCCGACGCGTCCCGCATGTACAGCTCGATGATGCTGCTCGCGGTGATCACGCTCATGATCCCGGGCGCGCTCGAAGGATCCTTCTCCGACGCGCAATACACGCCGCAGGTGCAGAGCCTGAACACGGCGCTGGCGATCGTGCTCCTCGTCGCCTACGGGCTCTATCTCCTGTTCATGCTGAAAACGCACCCGCAGCTCTTCAAGAGCGCCGGAGGCAAGGAGGCCGAGCACCACGAAGGTCCGGTCTGGAGCGTCGGACGCGCCATCGGAAGTCTCGTCGGCGCGTCGGTCGTGGCGGCGTGGATGAGTGAAATCCTCGTCGGGGCCGCGGAAGGCACAGGCAAAAGCCTCGGGATGTCACAGGCGTTCATCGGGCTCGTGCTGGTCGCCGTGGTCGGCGGGGCCGCGGAGAGCCTCTCGGCGATCGCGGCCGGACGGAAAAACAAGATGGACCTGAGCATTGGGATCGCGCTCGGCAGCTCGATCCAGATCGCCCTGTTCGTCGCGCCGCTGCTCGTGCTGCTGAGCTGGGTGATTGCGCCACAGCCGTTGACCCTCGCCTTTCACCGCGCCGAGCTCGGGGCGCTGCTGTTCACGGTCCTGATCGGAACGGTGGTCGCGAGCGACGGACGCACCAACTGGTTCAAGGGCGTCCAGCTGGTCGTGGTCTATCTCGCGATCGCGCTCCTGTCCTACTTCATCCCCGAGGTGTCGAAGTGATGGAACGCGCCGCCGAGCGCGGCGGCGGCGTTCGGGTGCTCGAACCGGGCGAGCGCATCGCCGAGGTGCTGTTTGGGTTGATCATGGTGCTGAGCTTCACCGGCTCACTCAGCGTGGCCGAAGCCGGGCGCGAGGATGTGCGCACGATGCTGATCGGCGCACTCGGGTGCAACATCGCCTGGGGCATCATCGACGGCATCCTCTATCTCATGGATTGCCTGAGCGAACGGGGACGCGACCTTCGCGCGTTGCGGGCCGCGCGCACCGCCGCAGTGCCTGCGGAAGCGCATCGCGTCATTGCCGAGGCGCTTCCACCCATGGTGGCGGCCGCGCTGGGCCCCGCAGAGTTCGAGACGGTGCGCCAGAAGCTGCTGCGAGTGCCTGAGCCGCCGTTGCGCCCCTGGTTGTCCAAGGCCGATTGGCTGGGCGGACTCGGGGTGTTCCTGTGGGTCTTCGTCACCACGTTCCCGGTCGCGATCCCTTTCATCTTCATGCACGACGTCGCGCGGGCCATGCGCGTGTCGAACGGCATCGCGGTCGCGCTGCTCGTGATCGCCGGCTACGCGTTTGGACGCATCACCAATTATCACCCCTGGCTGACTGGCCTCGCGATGGTCGTACTCGGCGGCGCGTTGGTCGCCGCGACCATCGCGCTGGGAGGCTGACGTAAAGGAGCTCGGATGAGCATCAGTGCGGATCTCGACCTGATCACCGGCGCCGGCACAAACCGGCAAAGAGCAGTGCTGCGGCTTGTCGTCGCGGGCGCGTGCTTCGTCATCATCGTGGGCGGCCTCAAGATCGCGGCGCCGATCGTGAGCGTCGTGCTGCTCGGGCTGCTCGTTGCGCAGACGCTGAGCAATGTTCCGATGTGGTTGATGAAAAAGGGGCTGAAGCCGGGCCTGAGTGTGCTGCTATCGATTCTGTTGGTGCTCGTCGGCGGCCTGCTGCTCGTGGTCATGTTCAGTGTCTCGACCGCGCGGCTGGCGGACAATTTGCCGGCGTACCAGACGCGACTGTCGGCGCTGCGCGATAACGTGATGGTGTTTCTGGGGGGCCGGGGGATCGACGTGTCCCAAATCGCGGCGTTTCAGCCGCTCGATCCCAACCGTCTCCTGGCCGCCGCGCGGGTGTTCCTGGGAGGCCTCGCGTCCGCCCTGGGGACGTCGGTCCTGATCATCCTGATCGCCGCGGTCGTGCTGTTCGAGATCACCGAGGTCCGGGTGCGGCGCCAGCGGGGCGAGCAGCCGGCGACGCTGGCCGCGCGCTTCGATGAATACACCGGCGAGTCCCGCCAGTACATCGCGCTCACCGGTCTCGCCGGCCTGATTCAGGCGGTGTTCAATCTCGTGATTCTGTACGTGGCGGGCGTCGATGCGCCCATCACCTGGGCGGTGCTCTTCTTCTTCCTGAACTTCATTCCCGGTGTGGGCTTCTTCATCGCGGTCGTTCCGCCCGCGCTGCTCGCGCTGCTCGAAAGCGGCTGGCAAAGCGCGCTGATCGTTGTTGGGGGATGGTGGTTCGTCAATTTGATCGGTGACAACGTGATCAAGCCCCGGTTCTTCGTGAAGGGGCTCGACATCTCATTTACCAACATCGTGTTCTCGGTGGTGTTCTGGAGCTTTGTGCTGGGTCCCGCGGGCGCGATTCTCGCGTTGCCGATCGCGCTGTCGTTGCGACGCGTCGCCGCGTCACTCCCGGGTGGTGCGAGCGCGCCCGCCTAGACCAGAATCCCGAACAGGAGCTTCGCGACTTCCCCGATCGGCATCATGGTGAGCGCCAGCGGGGCAATTGGCGCGAGGGTCGCTCCGAGCAGCTGCACCACGGCCTGTCGCGTGATCGGAGTGGCCCGCATGGTGTGCACGACCGTGTACACGTTCCCCAGGTCTGCCAGCGACTGAATGTCCGCCGATCCCAGCAGCGGTTCATCTCGAGGCGCGCCGCCGCGCACCCATTTGGTGTCGAACTCCCGGGCATAGCGTTGCGCCAGCGGTCCATACTCACGCTCGGCCTGGCGTTTCGCCTGCGCGAGCTGGACGGAAAACAAGAGGAACGGGCCAAGAAAGAGCAACAGCATCCAGACCGCGACGGCGATGATGACGAATTTGAAATCGAGCAGCGTTGCCCCTTGCATGAAGATGCGCGCGGCGATCCAGGCGGACACGAACGCGCCGTGCGCCAGCGCGAGCGTCGAAAACGCCGCGGTCGCACTGGAGAGAAATCCCAGTCCGCCGATCCGGTCCGGGTGCGTGGGGACGAGGCGCAACTGGATGCGCGAAACCTGCCACAAGAACCGGGTCCAGATGAACAGCCGGTAATACCACCTGAGTAACAGGAACTGCGTGAGCGGGAGCGTGAAGTAGACGTACCAGAACCCTGCCGGGGAGAGCGTCTTCTCCCCGCCATCCGGAGTGGCGTACCAGGTCGCCACATCCAGCGATGTGTTACGCCACAGGACCGCCAGCCCCAACGCATAGACCACGCCGACCATCGTCACTTCGGCCACCACGGAATTGCGCAGGCGCGTCGCCGAGGCGACCGCCGCCTCGAAGCGTGGCCGCGCATCGTCCGGAATGAGATCGCGCTGCAGGAACTGGTCGACCACCGACCGCAGCCGCTGATGCACGACGAGCTCGGCACCGACGAGCAAGGGCACGAACAGGAGGATGCGTGCCTGCGCCTCGATGTCGTACAGGAAGGGGACGGCGACGCTCGACCCGAGCGCCAGCCCCCGCGCGACGGAGAGCACCAGCAGCGGCAGCCAGCACAGCGCGATCATCACGAGCAGCCGCTGGCCAACCAGCTCGAGCCCCGCGCCGCTGAGATGCGCTTTGCGGAACAGCTGGAACAGCGGGCCGCCGAGCACGACGGAGAAGTCGCGCGAATCCGCGGCGATCGCCCTAGCGCCCATGACGGCCTCCCGCGCGGGCGCGGAGGCAGACCGCGAGCAGTCCCGCGCTCACCTCGCGCATCACCTTGCGCATTTCGGGATATGGCGGATGAAACGGCGTGGACGCGTGACTCCGGCCCCATTCCACGGTGAGCGGAATGATTCTCCCCTTTTTGGGATCGACGAAGTGCCGGCTGTAGGAATAGTCGTCCGTCGCGCCCGCGGTCGGATACAGGCCGACGCTGGGCTTCACCTGGTACTTGCGTCCCCGCACCAGCTTGATCGCGGCCGCCATGCGGCGCGCGACGTCCAGCGCCGCCCGCTTGTCGCGCGGCGGGAAGTACTCGCGATACACATCGTCGAACAGCCGGCCGCGCTTTCCATCGTATGCGCGGTTCCGAAAGGTCATTTGGGGATTACTCGACTGGGTGTCATCGCTGCCCCAACTGTGCAGGATCGATTCACCATAGCTGTGTAGGTCGACCAGGTAGCGGATGTTCGGGAAGCGATCGAGCAGCCAGATCACGTTTTTGGTTTCAGGCTCGGACGCTGCGCGCGGGCCGATGTAGCACTCGTAATCTCCCGGACTGGTCGAGCCGGTCTCGACTCCCGGCGCGAAGTAGCGCGGGAAGCGCCAGAGAAAAGGAAAATTCCGGTTGATGTCTACGCCGACCGAGCGCGGGCGGCCGCGGGGCCCCGGCCGGCGGTTCTTCCGCCACATCGCCGAACGCTCCATGCTGAACTTGCGGCCGTCGGGGTTCACCTGCGGCAGCACCACGATGTCCGTCGTCTCCACGAGCCGGCGTACTTGCGCCGCGGTGATCTCGCGACGCCCCAGCTTGAAGCCGTGTCCGTCCCGATAGGCGCGCAGCAGGCGCACGGCGAAGTAGATGAGAATGTCGGGACCGCCCCATTCGCGGCCATGCACGCCGCCGAGGAAACACACGGCCGGACGGGACTTGCCGTTGCCGGCGCCGATGCGGAAGGCATGGACGCGACGTTTTTCCCAGGTGCGGTGGGGGAGGGGGATGCGCTCGAAGTAACCGCCATGGTTCTGCTCGCCCAGCACCATGGCCTTCTCTACTTCCTCGGTAGTGAGGTATCCGCCGCCCCACACGACATCGCCGTAGCGTCCCTCCCGGACCCGGCGCGCGACGGCGTTGCGGCCCTGCTGTTGACGCGAGCGGTCGGGGGCATCGACCTTCTCGAGTCGAGTGACGCCGTAGCCCTTCCGCTTCAGCCACTCGATCTTGTCGCCGTGGACATAGCCATCCACCACCGCGCCGCGCTTGTCCTCGCGAAACCCCGTGACGACGATGCGCAGCTTGGGGCCGAGCGCGGCGAGATGGCGGCGATCCCGCCCGGTGATTTCTACGTGATAGATCGCCGTGCGCTCAGCCTTTCTTCAGGCACTGCACGTAGTAGACCCCGTCCCGATTCTCGACGCCGTGCGTGTCGTGACCGAAGCCCGGGAAGCGCGCGTCCCAGGCCGCCAGCGCCTTGAGATAGCCCAGATAGGGTCCATCGGCCGCACCGGTCGCCTCGCCCGGCATCAGCATCGGAATTCCCGGCGGGTAGGGGACGACGCTGGTCGCGAGCACGCGATTGGCCAGTTTGTCGAGGGGGACGTGCTCGATCTCGTCCTTCACCAGGTACTGGTACGCGGCGTTGGGCGACAGCTCCATCTTGGGCAGCGTCGAGAACGCTTCGGACAGCCAGTGCGTTTGCTTGCTGTCCTTGAGCTGAGCGAACATCTGGTCCGCGATATCGCGCAGCCCGATCCCGCCGTAGGCCGCGGGATACGCGCTCGCGAGGTCCGGCATCACCTCGGTAAGCGGCGTATTCCGGTCGTAGTCGCGCTTGAAGTCGAGCAGCCCGTTGAGCAGCGTGCCCCATTTGCCTTTCGTGATCCCGATCGAGAACAGCAACAGGATCGTGAAGTCGGTAGTCTTCTCGACCTCCACACCGCGGCGGTGCAGGTAGGCGGTCACGAGCGTCGCGGGAATGCCTTTCTTGTCGAGGCCGCTCTCGGTCATGCCGGGGGTCAGGATCGACACTTTGATCGGGTCCAGCATGCAGTAGTCGTCTTCGATATTCCCGAAGCCGTGCCAGGCATCCCCGGGATGCAGCACCCAGGCGTCGGGCTCGGTCGCGAGGAATTCCGGCGCGGCGTCCGCAAACGCCACCGCCTTGCCGTTCTTGCCCTGCTTCACCTTGTCCGCATTCCAGGTGTTGAAGAACCAGTCCTTCTTGGCGGCGAACTCGCGGTTTACGCGGCCCATCGTCTGCCGGAACGCCACCGCCTCCTGAATCGACTCGGCCGTGATGGCGATGCCGCCGGCCCCGTCCATCATGGCCGCCGTGACGTCGTTCGACACGATGATCGGGTAGAACGGCGACGTGGACGCGTGCAGCATGTACGACTCGTTGAAGCGCGCGTGCGGGATCGGGCGGCGCCCGTCGCGGATATGCAGGAATGACGCCTGCGACAGCGCGGCCAGCAGTTTGTGCGTGGAATGGGTCGCGAAAATGGTGGGGCCCTTGGTGTAGTCCTTGGGATCCCCGTACATCGCGTGCCGGTCCTTGTACAGCGGATTGAACCGCGCGTATGCGTACCACGCTTCATCGAAATGAATGCGATCGACGCTCGGATCGAGCAGCTCGGTCACGCGGCGCGCGTTGTAGCACAGCCCGTCGTAGGTGGAGTTGGTGACGATCGAGTGGACCGGCCGGGGGTCGATGCCTTTCGCGACGAGCGGGTTCGCTTTGATCGCCGCCTTGATCGCCTCCGGCTTCAGACGCTCCGGGAGAATCGGACCGATGATGCCGTAGCGGTTGCGCACGGGCACGAGATAGGTGGGGATCGCGCCGGTCATCACCAGGCTGTGCTCGATCGACTTGTGGCAGTTGCGGTCGCACAGGGCGATCTGGTCGCGCGCTACCGCGGCCATGAAGATGACCCGGTTGGACATCGACGTGCCGTTCGTCACCGAGTAGGTCCGGTGCGCCCCGAACACGCGCGCGGCGTACTTCTCGTGCGCGCCCATCGGGCCCGTGTGATCGAGCAGGGAGCCGAGCGCGCCGACACTGATCGAGAGATCGGAGCGCAGCAGGTTCTCGCCGAAGTAATCGAAGAACATGCGCCCCACGGGGGACTTGAGGAACGCGGTGCCGCCGGTGTGGCCCGGCGTGTGCCAGGAGTACTCGTATTCCTGGCTGAATTTCATGACGGCCGCCGCGAGCGGCGGCATCATCACCTCGATGTAGCGGCGCATGGCGGCGACCACCCGCCCGCCCACGAATGCCGCCGTATCCTCGAGCGTCCAGACGTACTCGTCCACCATCTCCATCACGTCGACCGGGATCGACGCCGCCTCGCCGCGTTCCGCCATGAGGAAAATCGGAATCTTGTCGTTGCGCGCGCGCACGAATGCGAGCAGCTCGCGTGCCCGCTCGTGTTCGCGCTTGCCGTTCGATCCCAGCGACCAATCCACCAGCAACGCGTGAATCGCCGAGTCGGAGACGACGACGGACATGCCGTCTTCGGCCGACGGCGCCTCCACCACATCGATGGCCCGTCCCTGGAGCTCCTCCACCAGGGTCCTGGCCGCGTGCCCCTCGGCGGTGGGGGTGGGCAGCTCATCGTCCACCATGAGCGCCCGGAGCTGGATGCGCTTGATGCGTCGTTCGATCATGTCACCAATTCCTCCCGGCGTTACTCGGGCCGGGTGTTCCAGCGGTAGAAGGTCACGACGTCGGCGGTCGGCTCGCCGAACGATTGCACGTACAACGCCCGGAACTCCGTCGTGGGATACAGCCGGCTGAGCGTGTGATCCACGAGCCCGCGGAACGTTTCGTCGCCGCGGGGCAGGGGCAGGGCGAACGCTTCATAGGTGAACAAGCGGTCGAGTACTTCGAGCTTCGATCCGGACGCGTTGTGCGCCACGGCGTCGAGCAGCACCGCGCGGTCGGCGAACAGCACGCTGGCGCGTCGCTCCAGCACCGCGGCGATGCCGGCGTCGTAGCTCGTCACCGGCGCCGTTTTCGACGAAAGCTTGAACTCGGTCAGCTTGCCCCCCAGCCACGTCTCGGCCGTCGAGCCCTTGATGACCGCAAAGGTCTGGGTCTGAAGCAGCTGGCCCGCCGACGCGCGCCACGTCGGGTTGGACGGGGGCTTCTGGTTCAGGATTTCAGTCAAGCGTTCCGGCGCGTCCTTGCGCAGCAGCGCGCCGATGCCTCCGGGGAACACCGGCAGTGAGAAGGCGACGTCCGCTCGGCGGGCCCAGGTATCGCTGTCCGCGCCACAGAACGCTTCGATCTTGCCCGTGCCGACGGCGGTGAAGCGATCGGCGCTGCTCACGGCGACCCACTCGACGGTCAACGTTGGCAGCCCCAGCTCCGCCTTCACGGCGTCGGCGACTTTTTTGCACAACTCGACCGAAAATCCCGCGGCATTGCCGGACTGGTCGCGGTAGGAAAACGGGCGCGCGTCGGGTTGATAGCCGAACCGAATCCGGCCGCTCTGCTTGATCCGGGTCAGCGTGGGCGATGCGGCGGCCCCGCTCTTCTGGGCGGTCGCCGGCGCGGCGGGTGCGGCGATGGCGAGGCAGACGATGGCGCAGGCCGTGCTTGTCATGAGGCGTTGCATGTCCTGTCTCCTTTCAAGCCCGGACCGACGAGCTGGGCGATGGTTCGGGAACACCGCGCGGACCCGTACGCCGTTCGGTGAAGCGGTAGGCGATGAAGCCCCACAGCAGATAGGTGACGCATGCCACGAGCATACCGCCCATGACGGCCTCGAATCCCGACGCGTACAGCGCGTACGTGCTGTAGATGATCGCGATCGTCGCGATGATGGAGTTGCGTCGATACACGTTCGGCGGGGCGTTGCCCATCTTCATCATCACGCCAAGGGCTGACAGCGCGATGATGTACGGAATCACGTTGGTGACCACCGCAAGGCTCACCAGCTTGCCGAACTGCTTGCTGAGATTGGGCGAGATGGTAGAGAGTGCCAACACCGTCTGGACCACGCCCAGCACGAGCATGCCCACGATCGGCGCCCCAGCGGCATTGATCTTCGAAAACAGTTTCGGGAACATGCGCTCGTCGGCGGCGGCCTTGCCGGTGGACGCGATCGTGAACTGCCAGCCGAGCAGCGAGCCCAGGCACGCCAGCACCGCGAGCACCATGACGATGCGGCCGACGGTGGGATTGAACATGTGGGCGTAGGCGGCGCCGAACGGACCGGTGGACTGGGCGAGCTCGGCGTTGGGGACGATGCCCTGAATCACCGCGGTCGAGAGGATGTAAATGACGCCGGCGCCCAACGTGCCGAACAGGCA
>Ga0070680_100001367_pt1 | contig 17658 bp, 18 predicted proteins | sample KBSC73BmetaG_FD_64672 | JGI IMG/M metagenome (GOLD analysis project Ga0070680, IMG submission 64672) | Corn rhizosphere microbial communities from Kellogg Biological Station, Michigan, USA - KBS C7-3B metaG | ecosystem: Host-associated > Plants > Roots > Rhizosphere | place: USA: Michigan...
TTGCGCCCGACCGTGTCGAAGAGCGGCCCGAGCACGAGCGGGCCGAGGAAGTTGCCGGCGGCGAACGGCAGGATGTAGAGCCCGATCGCCTGCGCGGGCACCGCGAAGAAGCGGCCGAGGACCAGCGCGTAGGTGAAGAAGATCGCGTTGTAGAAGAACGCCTGCGAGGTCATCAGCACGAGCGCGTACAGCGAGCGCTCGGGATACGTTCGAAAGAGCGTGCGCGCGACGTCGAAGAGGCCGATCCGGCGCTCGACGAGCGCGATCCGCGCCGCGCCGGGTGCGTGTGCCGCGCCGCACATCGTCTCGATCGTCTGCATCACGCGCTCTGCTTCGGCGACACGCCCGTGCGTCATCAGCCAGCGCGGGCTCTCGGGCAGGAAACGGCGCAGCCAGAGGATGCCCAGGCCGAGGCCGGCACCGATGCCGAACGCGAGGCGCCAGCCGAGATCGGGAGCGAAGCGTCCGGGCTCGAGCAACACGACCGTGCCGCCGGCGCCGAGCGCCGCGCCGATCCAGAAGCTGCCGTTGACGACCAGGTCGGTGCGGCCGCGATAGCGCGCCGGGATCAGCTCCTGGATCGCCGAGTTGATCGCCGCGTACTCGCCGCCGATGCCGGCGCCGGTGAGCATGCGAAAGAGCGCGAACGTCCAGAAGTCGGCGGAGAACGCGGTCGCCGCGGTCGCGAGCAGGTAGACGCCGAGCGTGACGTTGAAGAGCCGCCGCCGTCCGTGGCGATCGGCGAGCCAGCCGAACAGCAGCGCCCCGCTCACCGCGCCGGCGACGTAGAGGCTCGCCGAGAGGCCGATCTCGGCGTCGCTCAGCGCGAGCGCGGGGCTCGCCTTCAGCGCGCCCGAGAGCGAGCCGGCGAGCGTGACCTCGAGCCCGTCGAGGATCCAGGTGATGCCGAGCGCCGCGATGACGAGCGTGTGGAAACGTCCCCATCGCAGGCGATCGAGTCGCGCGGGGATGTCGGTCTCGGTGGGCATTGCTCCTCCGGATTGAGCACGGCAGCGGACCGGGGCATCATGCGCGACCCGAGACGAGAGAGCCGCGATGGACATTCATGGACTGGAACCCGCCCTGCGGTTCGTGCTGCGCTGGGAAGGCGGCTTCGTCGATCACCCGGACGATCCCGGCGGCCGCACGAACAAGGGCGTCACGCAGAAGGTGTACGACGGCTGGCGCGCACGCCAGGGGCTGCCGCGGCAGGACGTCAAGGAGATCGGCGACGCCGAGGTGCACGCGATCTACGCGAGCGACTACTGGCTGCCGCCGCGCTGCGACCTGCTCGCCGCGCCGCTCGACATCGTCCAGTTCGACACCGCCGTCAACATGGGCGTCGGCCGCGCCGTGCGCTTCCTGCAGGCGAGCCTCGGCTGCGGCGTCGACGGCGGCTTCGGCCCTGCCACCGAGCGCGCCGTCGCCGGCTGCGACAGCGCTGCCGTGATCGCCGCGTACTGCCAGCGGCGCGAGGACTTCTATCGCGGGCTCGCGCAGAAGAACCCGAAGCTGGCCGTGTTCCTGAAGGGCTGGATGAACCGTCTCAACGCGCTGCGCGCCGAGGTCGGCGTGCCGGGGTTCGCGGCGACGAGAGCCGCGCCCGACTTCGGCGACGCGGCCTACATCGCGCGCGTTCCCGACATCGGCGAAGACCCGTCGGCCGACGACTGAGCAGCGCCGGTCGATGAGCACGCAATCTCCGGCGCCGGCCTCGCCGCCAGCGGGGCAGGAGCACCTGCTGCGGCTGCTGTTCGAGCAGGCGCCCGGCTTCATCGCCGTGCTGCAGGGGCCGCGGCATGTCTTCACCCTCGCCAACCCGGCGTACTACCGGCTGGTCGGCCGCCGCGACCTGATCGGCCGCTCGGCGGCCGAGGCGGTGCCGGAAGCCGTCGGCGCCGGCTTCATCGCGCTGCTCGACGAGGTCTATCGCACCGGGAGACCGTTCACGGGGAGGCGGCTGTCACTGCAGTTGCAGCGATCCGAAGGGCTCGAGCCGGAGCTGCGTTTCTTCAACCTCGTGTACCAGCCGCTGGTCGACGCCAATGGAAGCGTCGCCGGCATCTTCTGCGAAGGCCACGACGTCACCGAGGAGGTGCGCGCCGAGGAGAGCCTGCGCCTCGAGTCCGAGCAGCGCAGCGCGCAGGCGAGGCTCTTCGACTCGGCGCTCTCGGCGATCGACGACTTCGCCTACACGTTCGATCGCGCCGGCCGCTTCACGTACGCGAACAAGCCGCTCACCGATCTGCTCGGGCTGCGGCCCGAGGAGATCGTCGGCAAGCGCTTCCCGGAGCTGCCTTATCCGCCGGAGCTCGGCGCACGGCTGCAGTCCGAGCTCGACGAAGTCGTCGCCACGCGGCGCCAGGTCAAGGGAGAGACCTACTACAAGAGCCCGACCGGGAAGGACGGCTGGTACGAGTACATCTTCAACCCGATCCTGGCCGTCGACGGCAGCGTCGCCTCGATCGCCGGCTCGACGCGCGACGTCACCATTCGCCAGGAACAGGAGCGGCGGCTCAAGTCGCTGCACGAATCGGAGCGCCTCGCCCGCCAGGACGCCGAGCGCGCGGGCAGGCTGAAGGACGAGTTCCTGGCGACGCTCTCGCACGAGCTGCGCACGCCCCTGCAGGCGATCCAGGGCTGGGCCGACCTGTTGCGCAGCGGTCGCCTGCCCGCCGACCAGACGCAGAAGGTCGGCGAGCGGATCGCCCGCAATGCACGCACGCAGGGCCAGCTGATCGCCGACCTGCTCGACATGAACCGGATCGTCTCGGGAAAGGCCCGGCTGGCGATCGAGCGCGTGCCGATCGCCAGGCCGATCGCCGCCGCGGTCGAGGCCGTGCGGATCGACGCCGCACGCAAGGGCGTTGCCATCGATGTTCCCGCTTCGACCTCTTCGCTGATGCTCGACTGCGATCCCGATCGCGTGCAGCAGATCGTCTGGAACCTGCTCGCCAACGCGATCAAGTTCACGCCCGCCGGCGGCTCGATCTCGGTCGGCGTCGAGCATGGCAAGAGCGACGTCACGGTGCGCGTCGCCGACAGCGGCGCGGGAATCGCGCCCGAGTTCGTGCCGCGCCTCTTCGAACGCTTCTCGCAGGCCGACAGCTCGTCGACACGCAAGTTCGGCGGCCTCGGCCTGGGCCTTTCGATCTGCAAGAGCCTGGTCGAGATGCACGGCGGCGAGATCTCGGCCGAGAGCGCAGGCGAAGGCAAGGGCGCGACCTTCTCGGTCACGCTGCCGCTTGCGCAGGCGGGCTCGAACGAGCAGCGCGTCTCGACCTGGGGCGAGCTGGAAGACGGCGACCTGCCGGCGCAGGACACGGTGCCGTCGCTGTCCGGGTCGCGGATCCTGGTCGTCGACGACGACGACGAAGGCCGGCAGATGCTCGTCGCCGCGTTGCAGCAGTACGGCGCGCTCGTCCTCTCGGCGAGCAACGCCGACGACGCCTTCGATCAGGCGCAGGCGTGCTGGCCCGATCTCCTGATCTGCGACATCGGCATGCCGGTCGTCGACGGCCACCAGCTTCTCTGGCGGGTGCGCAAGCACAGCGACGTGCCGGCGATCGCGTTGACCGCGCTCGCGCAGCCGAGCGATCGCCAGCGCGCGCTCGAGAGCGGGTTCGCGGCGCACGTCGCCAAGCCCGCGCCGCCGGCGCTCGTCATCCGCACGTGCGCGCAGGTGCTCTCGGCGCGCGGACGCGCGATCGATGCCGTCGCCGGCAGCGGCGCCGCGATCAATCCGGGAACTGCGTCGTGAGATGGCCGCCCGGCAGCGGCAACGCGGCCGGACCCGCCGGCGAGGCGTCCGCCGCGCGCGCGGACCCGCTCCCATCGGCGGTCGACAGCGCCTCGCGCCGATGGCGCGGCGTCTCGAGCCCTGCGCCTTCGAGCGCGCGCACGGCGACGACGGGCGCCATCGCGACGACGTCGCCGAAGATGGTGGCGAAGGCGACGTCGGCGGCGTCGCGTCCGGTGCCGAAGCGCATGAAGCCCATCGGAATGCCGGTGCCGGAGGCGTCGAACAGGTACCAGCGCTGGCCGAGATAGACCTCGACGTAGGCGTGGAAGTCGGGCGGGCCGAGGGCGGGGCTGGCGCCGTAGTCGGTGCCGGTGGCGATGCGCGCCGGCATGCTGAGCGCGCGGCAGAGCGCGATCATCAGGTGCGTGAAGTCGCGGCAGACGCCGACGCGCTCGATCAGCGTGTCGACCGCCGACGTGCTCGCGTTGCTCGTGTTGGACGCGAACGTGACTTGCTTCTGCACCCAGTGCTGGATCGCCAGCACGCGGCTGTAGCCCTGCCAGAGCGGCCCGAATTCGTCGTTGGCGAGCTTGAGCAGCCGGTCCGACTGGCAGTAGCGGCTCGGGTAGATGTAGGGCACGACGTCGAGCGGCAGCAGCCGGACGGGGACCTCGGCCAGCGTGTCGGGCTCGGCGACGTGGTGATCGATGTCGACCGTCGCCGTGTAGCGCACCTCGAGCGGCCCGGGCGCGGCGTGCAGTCGCATCAGGCGCGTCGCCGTCGCGGCATCGGCCTGGATCTCGGGGACGAGCGGCTGGCTGAGCGCGAGGCGCTCGTCGCGGACGCGTTGCTGCGGCGTCTGCGCGGCGTGGATGTTGAAGACGAAGTCCGCTCCGCGCGGATCGCGGATCTCGTACGAGAGCGTCAGCGCGAGCTCGAGACGGACCATTTGCCATTGTCGCCGACGCTCGTTGTGCATCGTGTCCGACAGACGCCGCGATCGCGCATGGGAGACTCCCGATCGCGGTCAACCACGCCGGCCGCGGGCCGTTCACTTCCAATGCCTCCCATCCTGCGCGCCCACCCCCATCCCGTCGCCCTGGCGGCGAGAGAATCGCTGCGCGCCTGCTTCGGCATCGGCTGCGCCCACCACCACCGCTGCGCGCGTTACGAGGCGGTGGTCGATTCCGAGGCGAGCGGCGAGACCTTCGGCACGTGCCTGAGCGCCGGCCGCTACCCGCTCTTCATCGACGTCGTCGCTGCCGACTGACGGCGCCCCCTCGCGTGCGGGAGTACGGCACGCGGCGAGCAGGCACGCGCGCCGCGCGCGCTGCAGAATGGGCGCGATGAGAGTTCCCCACTGCAGGCTCGTCTGGGCATCGATCGTCTGCGCCGCGCTCGCCGCGTGCGCGAGCAGCCCGGAGCCGGCTGCCGACACGGTCGTCAGGACGCACGTTCCGCGCGCCTACGAGAAGACGATCACGAACTACTTCGCGTTCCGGATGCGCGGGCCGCAGAAGAACATGAAGTTCAGCTTCGGCGAGCCGGAGCCGGGCAACTGCGCGATCGACGGCTATCTCAACTCGATCCGCGGCTGGGTCGTGCCCGTGATGCACGAGACCTTCAGCGGCGAGCCGAGCGGGCGCGAGACGATCCGCGTCAACGCCAAGCAGTACTGGTTCTGGTTCCTGGGCGACACGATCGCCGGGATCACGCCGCGCAAGGACCTGTGCCCCGGCGTCGCGAGCGCGTTCGACCTGGCGCCGACGGGCGCTGCCACCACGGGCAGGCCGGATGCTGCGCTCGTCGTGCCCGTCGCCGCCGAGGCGCCCGCAGTCGAACGCGCCGAGCCGCCGAAGCCCGCGCCGGCGACGCGTGCGCCGAGCCGCGCCAAGGCGCCGAAGAAGAAGCGCGGCACCTCGCAGCGCGCGAAGAAGCCCGCCGCCGCGGCTTCCGAAGCGACGCGCTGAGGAGACGTGGCGGACGCGATCGGCTGAAGGCGATGCGCTGCGAAGACATCGGCGCGCACGCCGGCTTCCGGCGCCTCTCGGAGATCGCGGGCATCGCGGTCGACCTGCGCTACGCGAGCGAGCGCAACTTCGTCGGCCGCGACCTGTACGGCGCGCTCGATTGCGCGTGGCTGCACGGCGCCGCCGCGGCCGGCCTCGATCGCGCCGCGACGTGGCTTTCCCAGGCGTCGCCCGCGCACCGGCTGCTCGTGCTCGACGCGCTGCGCCCCCATCGCGTGCAGATCCAGCTCTGGGACCACCTCGAGGGCACGGGCTTGCGACAGTATGTCGCCGACCCGGCGCGCGGCTCGATCCATTCCTTCGGCATGGCGCTCGACGCGACGCTCGTCGATGCCGATGGCCGCGAGCTCGACATGGGCAGCGGCTTCGACGAGATGAGCGAGCTCTCGCACCCGCAGCACGAGACGCGTCACCTGGCGAGCGGCGCGCTCACGTCGACGCAGCATCGCGCGCGCGAGCTGCTGCGCGGCGCGCTCGCGGCCGGCGGCTTCCGCGGCATCGCCAACGAATGGTGGCACTTCGAGATGCTCGACCGCGAGCAGCTGCGCGCGCGCTTCGTGCGCGTCGAGTGAGCCTTTCTGCGCGGCGCTTCGTGCCTGGTTGACCGCATGTCGTGGCTGCGCCGGCTCTGGTTCGCGAAGCGCGATCTGCCGCCGGACGCTCTCCGCAACGAAGGACTCGAGCTGGCGATGGACTGGGGCGAGCAGTGGCTCTCGCCGATCCAGGAGCGGCTGCGGCAACGCCATCCTGCGCTCGCCGCGCTCGAGCTCGACGCGATCGATGCCGAGTGCCAGGCAGCGATGCGCCTCGGCCACGAGACGGTGCACGCGTTCGTGCGCGACGGCGTCGAGGCGCTCTCGGCCGAGCGGCTGGCGCCGGTGCTGCGCGCCAGCCACTCCTGGATCAGCGACGAGAACGTCGAGCGCCTGTTCCGGCAGAGCCTCTACTACGCCACCAAGGCCGGCGGGCCCGCGCGGACGCGCTGAGCGCAGAGCAGCGCGCGCTTGACCCCACTCGCGCGCGGGGTTCGCTGGCACCGGCACGCGTTCGGGCAAATGATCCGGGCGCGCGCGGCGGTCGTCGCGCGCGAGGACGAGAGGCACCTGCGCGGCGCTGGTCGTCGGCAGGTGATTCCGCTCGCGTCTCGAGGAGCAGAAGGAGAACTCACCATGTTCAAGCAGAAGACCAAGCTTCGCCGCGGCGCCCTCGCCGTGGCGGTCGCCGGCGCCTGGCTCGCGACGGCGCCGGCCGCGCACGCAGGGCCGGTGGACTGGACCGACTGGACGGCCGTGTCGCTTCCCGGCGGCACCGCCAGCGGCGTGATCACGCCGTCGTCGGGGCCGGCCATCAACGTCAGCTTGACCGGGCCGAACGCGGGCGGCAGCACCACCGAGACATTCCCGTTCGGGCCGGCAGCGACCTATATCGGCGGCATCGTCTCGAACGCGCCGTGCAGCGGCTCGCCGCTCTGCAGCGGCGACCTCATCAACCTGCCGGGAACGCCACCCGGGACCAACACGCTCACGTTCTCCAGCGCAGTCCTCAATCCGGTGTTCGCGGTCTGGAGCCTCGGCGACCTGACGACGACGGCGACGCTGACGCTGCCGACAGGCACGACGCCGATCATCGAGAGCACGGGACCGAACGCCGTCGGCTTCGGCTCGCTGACCGCGAGCGGCAACGTCGTCAGCGGCCAGGAAGGCAACGGCACGTTCCTCCTGCCCGGCACCTTCAGCTCGATCACCTTCACGCTCGCGAGCCCGAGCGCCAGCGAGCTCGCGGGGATCACGGTCGGGCAGGCCGGGCCGCTCACGGCGCCGGTGCCGGAGCCGGCGACGTACGCCCTGTTCGCCGCCGGACTCGCCGCACTCGGCGCAGTCGCGCGCCGCCGGGCACGGCGCTGATCGGCCGCTGAAGTCGCTCGCCGGCGTCGTCGCGCGCCGCCGCGACGGTCGTGCGCCGCCGCGACGGTCGTGCGCGCGCGTCCTCATGCGTGCGGGCGCTCCGCTTGCCAAGGAGCTTGCCAAGGAAGGCGGCGCGCGCGCGCGGATTGCGCGCGCCCGCGACCAACGCAACTTCGACCGCAACCCCGATGAGCGCCCGCGCGATCTGGAAAGGCCGCCTCGTCCTCGGCAAGCACGAGGTGGCGGTGAAGATGTACTCCGCGGTCGAGGACCAGGCGGTGCACTTCCACCTCTTGCACGAGAAGGACCTGACCCCCGTCGAGCAGCGCATCGTGCGCAAGGACAACGGCCGCGAGGTGCCGAAGGAAGCGCAGCGCAAGGCCATGCCGCTCGACGACCAGCGCGCGGTGATCCTCGAGCCCGACGAGCTCGATCGGCTCGAGCCCGAGTCCGACCGTGCCATCCACCTGCTGCGCTTCGTGCCGCGCGACGCGCTCGGCGACCAGTGGTTCGACCGGCCGTACTACCTCGGACCGGACGACGACAGCGACGCCTACTTCGCGCTCGCCGAGGCGCTCGCCGACAAGGAGCGGCTCGGCATCGCGCGCTGGGTGATGCGCGACAAGCGCTACGTCGGCGCGCTTTCGGCGGCCGACGGCTACCTGCGCATGACGACGCTCAGGCGCGCCGACCAGGTCGTCGCCGTGCCGGCGGTGCGGCCCGACAAGGCGCGCACGCCGTCGGCCGCGGAAGTGAAGCTCGCCGAGCAGCTGGTCGAATCGATCACCGGCGCGTTCGAGCCGGAGCAGTGGCACAACGAGTACCGCGCGCGGCTGCACAAGCTGATCGACGCCAAGGCCAAGGGCACCAAGCTGCGCCTCGTCGCCGCCAAGCCGAAGGAAGCGACCGGCGATCTCGCCGGGAGCCTGCGCGCGAGCCTCGCCGCGGCCCGGGGGAAGCGCGTTGCCTGACGACGACCGCGAGCCGTCGGCGGCGGTGCGGCCGTTCTGGTCGGGGACGATCACGTTCGGCCTGGTCAGCATTCCGGTCGACCTCTACGCGGCGGTGACGCCGCGCAGGAAGTCGATGAAGTTGGTCGACCAGGAAGGGCATCCGCTCGGCCGCCGCTACTGGTGCCCGAAGGACGAGAAGGTGCTCGACAACGACGAGCTGGTGCGCGGCTACGAGACCGAGTCGGGCAAGATGGTCGTCGTCACCGACGAGGAGTTCGAATCGGCCGCGCCGGAGAAGTCGCGCGACATCGACCTGAAGAGCTTCGTCGCGCTCGACGAGATCTCGCCGTTCTTCTTCGAGCGCCCGTACTTCCTCGCGCCCGACGAGCGCGCCGGCAAGGCGTACGCGCTGCTCGCGCAGACGATGGCCAGGAGCGGCAAGGCGGGCATCGGCAGCTTCGTCATGCGCGGCCACGAGTACCTGGTCGCGATCGTCTCGGAGAACGGCATGCTGCGCGCCCAGGTGCTGCGCTACGCCGACGAGCTGCGCACGCCCGAGTCGATCGGCCTGCCCGAGCCCGCCAAGGCGCCGGCCGCCACGGTGCGCGCGCTCGCCAAGGAGATCGACGCGCTCGCCGAGCCGGCGCTCGATCTCGCCGAGATGGCCGACGTCGACGCCGAGACGCTGCACCGCTTCGCCGAGCAGAAGGCGAAGTCGGGGCAGGGCGTGATCGCGATGGAAGAGCTCGAGGACGAGGACGGCGAGGGCGCGCGCAGCGGCGAGGTGATCGACCTGATGCAGGTGCTGCGCGAGTCGCTCGGCGCGAGCGTCGCGGCGGCCGAGAAGGGCACGAAGGCGAAGGGCGAAGGCGCGAGGAGCAGCGCACCGAAGCGCACGGCCGCGAAGAGCAGCGCCGCAACGCCTGCGGCGAAGAAGCCAGCGGCGACCAGGACCGCACGGAAGAAGGCGCACGCCAGGGCCGCGACCTAGCTCCCGCCGAGCCTGACGACCGAGTGGAGCGCCGGCAAGCGCACCGGCAAGCGCACCGGCAAGGTCTTCTCGACTTCGACATGAACGTTCGCGGCGAGTCGATCATCGCGACGTACTGCACCGACCCGTTTGCGTAGCATGCGCCGATGCCGCCGGCGAACGACTCCTCCCGACTGATCGACGACCGTCCCGCTGCGGGCGTCTTTCGCGTCCACCGCGACGCGTTCCGCGATGCCGCCGTGTTCGCGCGCGAGATGGCGCTGTTCTTCGAGCGCGGCTGGGTCTTCGTCGGCCATGCGAGCCAGGTCGCGCAGCCGCACGACTTCATGACCTTGCGCGTGAGCCGGCAGCCGCTCGTCGTCATGCGCGACGGCGACGGCAAGCTGCACTGCGTCCACAACTCGTGCCGGCACAAGGGCGCGATGGTGTGCCACAACCTGCGCGGCAACCGGCCGCTGCACGTCTGCCAGTACCACGGCTGGAGCTACGGCAGCGACGGCCGCAACGTCATGGTCAAGGGCAAGGCCGACGGGTGCTATGCGCAAGCGTTCGACGAGCAGAGCCACGACCTGCAGCCGGTGGCGCGCTTCGACGAGTACCGCGGGTTCCTGTTCGCGAGCCTGTCGCCGGACGTGGCACCGCTCGCCGAATACCTCGGCGACGTGCGAACGCTGCTCGACCTGGCGATCGACCAGTCGTCCGGTGGTCTCGAGCTCGTGCCGGGCGTGGTGCGCTACACGTATCGCGGCAACTGGAAGCTGCAGCTCGAGAACTCGCTCGACGCCTACCACTTCACCTCGACGCACCCGTCGTACCTGCGCCTGCTCGATCGCCGCTCGAAGATGCCGGCGCGCGCCGACCTGCCGAAGGCGATCTGGCAGGGCGAGCGCAAGGACAGGGAATGGATGGGCTCGTTCGGCCTGCCCGACGGCCATGCGATGGTCTGGACGACCTCGCCGGTCGAGCACCATCCGCTCTACGCCGAGCGGGAGGCGCTGGCGGCGCGGGTCGGCGCGGTGCGCGCCGGCTGGATGATGCGAACGCGCCAGCTGAACGTCTTCCCGAACCTGCAGATCGCCTCCAACGCGGCGCTGCAGATGCGCGTCGTCACGCCGCTCGCGGTCGACACGACGGCGATCACGTCGTACTGCCTGGCGCCGGTCGGCGAAAGCGACGCGCAGCGCCGCCAGCGCCTGCGCCAGTACGAGGACTTCTTCAATCCGAGCGGCCTGGCGACGCCCGACGACACCGTGACGTTCGAGGACTGCCAGCGCGGCTTCGCGAGCGGCGCGATCGAATGGCAGCAGGGTTCGGCGCGCGGCCAGTCGGCGCTGCGAACGGGCGCCGACGAGCACGCGGCCGAGCTCGGCATCGCTCCCTGGACGTCGACGTCGGGTCCGTTCGAGATGGCGGACGAGACGGTCTTCCAGTCGTTCTACCGGCACTGGGCGCGGCGGATCGGCGCGGCGGCGGCATGAGCGACGTGTCGGCGGAGCTGGCGTTCGCCGCGGCGAGGATCGTCGCCCGGGAGGCGCTGCTGCTCGACGCGCAGCGCTGGGACGACTGGCTCGCGCTCTACACCGAGGACGCGCAATTCTGGCTGCCGGCGTGGACCGACGAGCATCGTCTCGCGGCGTCGCCCGAGCGCGAGCTCTCGCTCGTCTACTGCGGCGCGCGCGCCGGGCTCGAGGATCGCGTCTGGCGCATCCGCTCGGGCTTGTCGGTGGCATCGCGCCCGCTGCCGCGCACGACCCACTGCGTCAGCAACAGCGTCGTCGACAGCGCTGCGGACCGGCCGGAGGGCGAGCTCGCCGTGACGTCGAGCTGGAGCTGCCACGTGTTCGGCCTCAAGGAGCGGACCAGCCACGTCTTCCACGGCCGCTACGAGCACCGCCTGCGTGCCGACGGCGGCGCATGGCGGATCGCCGCCAAGAAGGTGGTGCTGATGAACGACACGATTCCGACCATGCTCGACTTCTACTGCGTCTAGGCGTCGGCCGCGCGGCGTGAAGACCCCGCGCGCGCGCGTTCGCGAGGCACGGGAGAAAATCGCGTGATGGTGTCCGCGATCCTGATCGGTACGCTGCTGGCCGTCGCCGGCTCGCTCTACGCGTGGCGCCGCCACGGCCAGCAACGCGAGCGCGATCGCGAGGGCGCGTCGCCGAGCGAGCCCGGCACGCCGGCGCGCACGACGCCGCGCCACGACACGGCGCTCGACGAGCTGCGGGCGATGCGCGAAGCGTTGAAGCCGGCCGAGCACTCGCGCGTCGAGCGCCGCCGCCCGGGCGGCAGCGGCTCGCCGCAGGGACAGGAGCGGCGGCGCGGCCGGCCTGGCACGTTGCGCGCGGGCTCGGCCCGCGGCGACGCGGCCGACCAGCCCAATCCCTAGGCTTCGGCGGCCTTGCCGTTCCTGCCCGCGCCGCCGCCGAGCGCGATGTCGACCATCATCTCGCTCGCGACCGGCTCGAGGCGGCGCCGCAGCTCGTCGGACGAGAGGGCGTTCGGCACCAGCAGGTGCGCGGCGACCTTGAACGTCTTCGCTGCGGCGGCGCTCGCGCCGACGATCTCGCTGTGCATGTGCTCGATGCTGACGCCCGATTCGGCGAGGATCCGCGTCAGCTTGCTGACGATGCCGACCTGATCGTCGCCGACGAGCTCGAGCTCGACGCCGCGCAGCCCCGCCGGCGCCTGCGACGCGTCGCTGCGCGCGATCACGAGCTTCAGGCCGGTCGACTCGAGCGCCTGCAGCGCTGCGGCGAGCGCGTCGGCGTTCGCGCGCGGCACCTCGAAGTGGATCATCCCGGCGAATTCGCCGGCCAGCCGCGACAGCCGGCTCGCCGCCCAGTTGGCGCCGAAGCGCTGCGCGCGGTCGGAAAGCAGGCTGACGATGCCCGGCCGGTCGGCGCCGATCAGCGTGACGACGAGCGAGCTCGTCGTCGCCGGAGCGTCCTCGGTCAGCACGACGGCGCGCCGGATCATCGGCGCGCGCGTCGCGAAGCGTTGGTCCTGCGGCGCCGCGGGCAGCGTGCCTTCGTCGCGCGCGTGGCGGACGACGCGCGCGAGCAGCGCCAGGCCCATCGGCGCGAGCGCGCGCTCCCAGAGCTCGCGCGCCGACTCGCCGGGGAGGACGAAGCACCAGTCCTGCGCGGCGATCGCGCCCGCGTCCCAGCCGTCGGCGAGGTGGTAGACCGAGCCGCCGGCGATCGGGTCGCCCTGCAGGATCGTCCACTCGACCGCCGCGATGCCGCGGTGGCGCGGCAGCAGCGACGGGTGGTAGCCGACGCCGCCCAGGCGCGACCGGGCGAGCGCCTCGGGGCTGACGCGGGCGTGCGTGTGCGCCGCGACGATCAGGTCGGTGCCGTCGGGAATCGCATCTCCGGGAACGACCTTCGGGTTCGCGAGCACATGCACCGGCACGCCGACTGCCTCGGCAGCGACCGCGAGACGGTCGTCGGCAGCCGGCACGATGGCGCACACGAACTCGACGCCGGCCTCGCGGCGCAGCGCCTCGAACACGGAAGCGCCGAAATAGCGGGAACCCGCCAGAACGCATTTCATTCGCGAAGCTCCTCTCTTGCCCAGACGCGATTGTGTCGGTCCGGCGCGGGGTTCCCCCGCAGGGAAATCAGCGTCGCATGCAGGTAAATTCGTCAACCCAACCAAGGAGATCTCGATGACGTCAGGTGGAATTCGCGCGCTGCTGGCACTCGCCGCCGCCGCATCCCTCGCAACGCCGGCGCTCGCCGCCGACCCGATCGTGGTCGGCGTCAGCCTGACGCAGTCGCCGCCCGGATCGGTCGTCCAGGGAACGCAGGTCAAGGACGGGATGGAGATCCTGAAGGACATCGTCAACGCCAAGGGCGGCGTGCTCGGCCGGCAGATCAAGCTGCTCTACGAAGACAACCAGGGCATCCCGGAGAAGGGCCGCGCCGCGGTCGAGAAGCTGATCAGCAGCGACAAGGTGATCGCGCTCGCCGGCGGCCACCAGAGCTCGGTCTGCCTGGCCGAGATCGAGGTCGCGCACCGCATGAAGGTGCCCTACGTCAACACCAACTGCTGGTCCGACGACGTTCGCAAGCGCGGCTACCCGGAGGTGTTCAACACCTCGCCCTACAACACGCTCGTCTCCTCGTCGATGGCGTCGACGCTGGCGACGATGGGCGTCAAGCGCGTCGTCGCGTTCGCCGAGAACACCGACTACGGCATCGGCCAGGCCAAGCTGACGGGCGAGATCCTGAAGCAGAAGGCGCCGCAGATCGAATACAAGTACGAGACGCTCGATCGCACCAGCAAGGACTTCACCGCCGCGCTGCTGCCGTTGCGCGCGAATCCTCCCGACGTGATCGTGCTGTCGATGCTGCCGCCGGCCGCCTACCTGGTGATGAACCAGGTCTACGAGCAGGGCCTGGCACCGACGAAGAAGACGCTCCTCTACGACGGCGGCGGCCTCGCCGACTACCCCGACTTCTGGCAGAACGTGAAGCAGGCCGGCCAGTACCTGCTCTCGTTCGCGCTCTACCACCCGCAGATGAAGCAGACGCCGCTGGCGACGCAGATCGCCGCGGAATACAAGAAGCGCACCGGCAACGACATCAACCGCCTCGTGCTGCAGGCGGCCGATTCGCTCGAGCTCGTCATCCAGGCGGTGCAGACGGCCAAGAGCACCGAGCCCGACAAGCTGATCACGGCGATGAAGACGATGAAGTTCGACAGCATCCGCGGCATCTCGAACTTCTCGACCGAGCCGGGCTACAGCTTCCAGCAGTGGCTCGACATCCCGTACGTCAACTACGAGCTGACGGCCGAGCGGCAACCGATCGCGCAGACCGTGCTGATCCAGGCGCCGGGCCAGAAGTTCGACCCGTCGAAGATCGTCCGCCCCGCCAAGTAGAAGCCGCACGCCGGCGCTGCCCGCCGCTCGCGGCGGCGCGCCGGCGAACGCGCGCCCTCGTTCCCCAACGCGACGACCCCCGATGCTTGCGCTCGACCTGCTCGTCAACGGCCTGATCTACGGCTGCTTCTACGCGCTGATGGCGGTCGGCCTGGCGATGATCTTCGGCGTGCTGAAGATCGTGAACTTCGCGCACGGCGAGTTCTTCATGATCGGCGCGTACACGTACGTGCTCATCAGCCTGAAGCTCGGCGTGTCGCCCTGGCTGGCGCTGCCGGCCGCGGCGCTCGCCGGCGCGCTGCTCGGCTGGCTCGTCGAGCGCTTGCTGATGCGGCCGCTCTACCAGGGCTACGCGAGCTGGGGCTTCATGAAGGACGAGTACGCCGTCGTCGTCACCTTCGGCCTCTCGCTCCTGCTCATCAACCTGGTCGACAAGACGGTCGGGCCGTACTCGTTCCAGGGTCCGCCGCTGGTCGACATCGGCCGCTTCCCGCTCGGCCCGGTGATGCTGACCGGGCAGAAGGCGATCGCCGCGCTGGTCGCCGTCGCGCTCATGGTCGCGCTCGCGCTCTTCATCAAGCGCTCGGTCTGGGGGCTGCAGATCCAGGCGGTGGCGCAGAACCGGCTCGGCGCATCGCTCGCCGGCATCGACTCGACGCGCACGACGAGCCTCATCTTCGTCGTCTCGGGCGTGCTCGCCGCGCTCTCGGGAGCGCTGCTCGCGCCGCTCGTCAATCCCTCGCCCGACGTCGGCACGTTCCCGGCGATCAAGTCGTACGTGATCGTCGTCCTCGGCGGCATGGGGTCGATCTGGGGCGCGATGATCGCTGCGCTCATCCTCGGCGTGAGCGAAGCGTTCTTCTCGGTCTACGTGTCGTACGACTACCGCGACGCGTTCGGCCTGATCATCCTCATCGCCGTGCTGCTGCTCAGGCCCGAGGGCCTGCTCGGCGAGAAGGGGCGCACCGTTTGAGCGCCGGCCGCCTCTGGCCCGAGCGGCTGCGCTTCGACCTCGCGGCGACGCTCGTCCTCTGCGCAGCGCTGGCGATCGTGCCGATCTTCGTGCAGAGCCCCTACACGCTCGGCATCATCCTCGTCAGCGTCTACTTCGCGATCATCGCGCTCGCCTGGAACCTGCTCGCCGGCTACGCCGGGCAGTTCTCGCTCGCGCCGGCGGCGTTCGCGATGCTCGGCGCCTACACGACGGCGCTGCTCGACCACTACTGGCACGTGCCGCTCGTCGTCGGCATCCCGGCGGCGATCGTCAGCACGGCGCTGCTCGGCTGGGTGCTCGGCAAGCTGGTGCTGAACCTGAGCGGCCCGTACCTGGCGCTGACCACGCTCGCGTTCGCCGAGATCGCGCGCGTCGTGATCGGCAACTCGTACGAGTTCACGCGCGGCGACCAGGGCATGCACGTCGCCACCCTGACGCAAAGCCGGGTCGGCTACTACTACATCTTCCTGGTCACGCTGCTGGCGGTGATCGCGCTGCTCTACGTGCTGCTGCGCGGCCGGCTCGGCCGCTTCATGATGGCGATCCGCGACGACCCGGTCGGCGCGTCGAGCCGCGGCATCGACGTCGTGCGCACCAAGTCGATCGCCTTCTGCGTCTCGTGCGCGCTCTGCGGGCTCGCCGGCTCGCTCTACGGCACCTTCAGCCAGCTCGTCAGCCCCGAGCTCGGCCTGCTGCAGCAGACCGGCCTGGTGCTGTCGATGGTCGTCATCGGCGGCATGAGCACGCTCACCGGATCGCTGCTCGGCGCCTTGCTCGTCTACCTCAGCTCGGAGTGGCTGCGCGGCTTCGGCAACGTGCAGATCATCGTCTTCGCGCTGCTCGTGATCCTGTTCGCGCGCTATTTGCCGGGCGGCCTCTGGGGTCTCGTCGCCGGGCGGCTGCGCCCTGCGGCCAAGCGATGAGCCTGCTCTCGATCGAGAAGCTGAGCGTGCACTTCGGCGGCGTCGCCGCGGTCGACGACGTCAGCTTCGACGTGCGCGAGGGCGAGGTCTGCGGCCTGATCGGCCCGAACGGCTCGGGCAAGACGACGGTGCTGAACCTGCTCTCCGGCTACCTCGCGCCGCGCGCCGGCCGCGTGCGCATGCAGGGCGACGACATCACCGGCCTGGCGCCCGACCGGCTCGCGCGCCGCGGCGTGCTGCGCATGTTCCAGATGACGCGCGTCTTCGCACGCATGTCGGCGTTCGACAATCTCGTCACGGCGGGGCTGGCGCGCGGCGTCGGCGAAGCCGAGTCCGACCGTCGCGCCAAGGCGCTGATCGACGAGCTGACGCTCGGGCCGGTCCAGTTCCTCGACGCCGGCCAGCTCTCGGGCGGGCAGAGGAAGCTGCTCGAATTCGGCATGTGCTTCATCGAGCCGCCGATCGTGGCGATGCTCGACGAGCCGTTCGCCGCCGTGCACCCGGTGATGCGCGACGTGATGGCGAGCTTCATCCGCGCGCGGCACGCGCAGGGCGCGACCTTCCTGCTCGTCAGCCACGACATGCCGATCGTCGTCGACCTCTGCCAGCGCGCCGTGTGCATGAACGCCGGCAAGGTGATCGCCGCCGGCGACATCCACGCCGTGCTGCAGGACCACGACGTGATCGAGGCCTATCTCGGCGAGTCGCCCGACGTCGGCGCGGCGGCGAGCCTCGAGCTCGGCGACCCGGGACGCAACGCCTCGTGAGCGACGCTGCCGCACCCCTGCTGGAGCTGCGCGACGTCACGGCCGGCTACGCCGAGGACATCGACGTCCTGCGCGACATCCAGCTGAGCGTCGAGGCCGGCCGCATCACCGGGCTGATCGGCCTGAACGGTGCCGGCAAGTCGACGCTCGTGAAGACGATCTGCGGCTTCCTTCCGCCCAAGCGCGGCAGCGTGCGCCTGCGCGGCGAGGACATCTCCGGCGTCGCGCCGCACGCGCTGATCGACCTCGGCATCTGCTGCATTCCGCAGGAGTCGAGCCTGTTCCCGTACCTCTCCGTGCAGCAGAACCTGATGCTGCCGCTCCTCGGCCGGCCGCGCCGCTACGACGCCGCCAAGCGCTCGCGCCTGGACGAGGTGTACACGCTCTTTCCGATGCTGCAAGAGAAGCGCTCGCAGCCGGCGGGCAGCCTCTCCGGCGGCCAGCAGAAGCAGCTCGAGTTCGC
>Ga0070680_100001372_pt1 | contig 17619 bp, 13 predicted proteins | sample KBSC73BmetaG_FD_64672 | JGI IMG/M metagenome (GOLD analysis project Ga0070680, IMG submission 64672) | Corn rhizosphere microbial communities from Kellogg Biological Station, Michigan, USA - KBS C7-3B metaG | ecosystem: Host-associated > Plants > Roots > Rhizosphere | place: USA: Michigan...
ACCTTCCTGATGCCGATCTGCATCGGCGCGAGCTGGCGTTCGATCAAGGACCGGGTGCCGGAATACATGGCGGTCTTCCTGCTGATGGAAGCGCTGATGCTCGGCGTCTTCGCCGCGCAGGACCTGTTCCTGTTCTATGTCTTCTTCGAGGGCGGCCTCATCCCGATGTACCTGATCATCGGCGTCTGGGGCGGCGTCGAGCGGATCAAGGCGAGCTACAAGTTCTTCCTCTACACCCTGCTCGGCTCGGTGCTGATGCTGATCGCGATGCTGTACATGGTTGCGACGGCGCACACGACGTCGATCCCGGTGCTGATGGGATACAATTTCTCGACCGAGGCGCAGACTTGGCTATTCCTAGCCTTCCTCGCCAGCTTCGCGGTCAAGCTGCCGATGTGGCCGGTCCACACCTGGTTGCCGGACGCGCACGTGCAGGCCCCGACCGCCGGCTCGGTGATCCTCGCCGGCATCCTGCTGAAGCTCGGCGGCTACGGCTTCATCCGCTTCTCGCTGCCGATGTTCCCGCAAGGTTCGGCCGAGTTCATCCCTTTGATGTTCGTGCTCTCGGCGATCGCGGTCGTCTACACGAGCCTGGTCGCGCTGGTGCAGCGCGACATGAAGAAACTCATCGCTTACTCGTCGGTCGCGCACATGGCGTTCGTGACGTTCGGCCTGTTCGCGATGAATCGGCAGGGCATCGAAGGCGCGATGATCGTGATGCTGAGCCACGGCCTCGTATCGGGCGCGCTGTTCCTCGTCGTCGGCGTCATCTACGACCGGCTGCACACCCGCGAGATCGCCGTCTACGGCGGCCTGTCGAACAATATGCCGGGCTATGCTTTGCTGTTCATGCTCTTCACCATGGCAAGCGTCGGCCTGCCGGGCACCAGCGGCTTCGTCGGCGAGTTCCTGAGCCTGATCGGAACGTACCATGCGTCGAGCTGGGGAGCGATTTTCGCGACGACCGGGATCATCCTCGGCGCAGCCTACATGCTGTGGCTCTACTGGCGGATCGCGTTCGGCGCGGCGCGCACGCCGGAGGCCGCGGCGATGCTCGACCTCTCGCCGCGCGAATGGTGGCTGCTGGCACCGATCGCGCTCGCGGTCTTGTGGATGGGCGTCTATCCCGAAAGCTTCATCCGCCCGATCCGCAACGACGTCGGCCGAATTGTTGCGAGGCTCGACACCGTCGCGCCCGCTGGGGATTCGCGCCTGACGCTGCCGCCGATGCACATGCCGATCGGAGCGACGCACTGATGGGCCGCTTCGCACCGCTTCTTCCCGAGCTCATCCTATCGATCGGCGGCACGATCATGATGATCGTCGCGGCCTTCGCTCCGCGCCGCGCTTCGGGTGTCGTCAACTGGCTCTGCGTGCTTCTGCTGCTTGTCGCGACGGTGGCGCTGATCGGGCCGCCGTCGCATGCCGGGCCCGTGTTCGGCGGCCTGGTCACCGAAGACCTGTTCGCGAGCTTCGGGCGGGCGATCATGTACCCGGCTGCCGCGGTTGCGATCATCGCGGCGCATGGATGGTTCGAGCGCGGCACCGAGCATGCGTCGGAATATGGCGTGCTGATCGTGTTCGCGGCCGTCGGCATGGGAGTCATGGTCTCTGCGACGAGCTTGGTCGCGCTCTATGTCGGGCTCGAGCTCAACAGCCTCGCCGGCTACGTGCTCGCTTCTTACCGCCGCACCGACGAGCGGTCGGCGGAAGCGGGCCTCAAATATTTCGTCCTGGGAGCGCTCGCGAGCGGCATCCTGCTTTACGGAATCTCGCTGCTCTACGGCTTCACGGGGACAACCAGTTTCACCGGCGTCGCAGCGGCGTTCGGGCGGGGTGCGCCATCGCTTGGCCTGCTGTTCGGCCTCGTCTTCCTTCTCGCCGGCCTCGCGTTCAAGGCGAGCGTCGTGCCGTTCCACATGTGGACGCCCGACGTCTACGAGGGCGCGCCGACGCCCGTCACAACCTTCTTCGCGTCGGCGCCCAAGGTGGCGGCGGTGCTGCTCGCGACGCGTGTCTGCATCGTCGCGCTCGCGCCTGCCACCGATGCGTGGCGGCAGATCGTGATCTTCGCGGCCTTGGCCTCGATCTTCCTCGGCGCAGTTGCCGCCTACGGCCAGACCAACATCAAGCGCCTGCTTGCTTATTCGTCGATCAACAACGTCGGCTTCGCGCTCGTCGGCCTCGCCGCGGCGGGGCCGCGCGGAACGTCGGCCGTGCTCTTCTACATGGCGATCTATGTCGTGATGACCGTCGGCGCCTTCCTCTGCGTATTGTGGATGCGCGACGCGGACGGACAGCCGGTCGAGAGCATCGCGAGCCTCTCGGGCCTTTCGCAGCGGCAGCCGGGCTTCGCGTTCGGCATGTTCATCTTCATGTTCAGCCTGGCCGGGATTCCGCCGATGTTCGGCTTCTGGCCCAAGCTGCTGGTCTTCACCGCCGCCGTGCAGGCGGGCTATGTCGCGCTCGCCGTCGCGGCGATCCTCGGCACTGTCATCGGCGCTTATTATTACCTGAAGATCGTCAAGGTCATGTACCTCGACGAACCCGCTGCGCCCTACGCGCGCGTGCGCGCGCCGGTCCAGGGGCTGCTCGTGCTCCTTGCAGCACTGATCGTATCGCCGCTCGGCTATCTCCTCATCGGCCCGCTGAGCTCGCTCACCGACCGCGCCGCGGGATCGCTTTTCTGAGCCGCATCCGGATCGTCGAGCGCACCGGCTCGACCAACGCCGACCTGATCGCCGATCCCGACGCGGGCGAGGGCGACTGGCTGGTGACGCTCGAGCAGCTCTGGGGACGGGGAAGGCAGGGCCGGGCGTGGGTCTCGTCCGCCGGCAATTTCTATGGCAGCACGCTGGTTGACCTTCGCCGCGGTGACCCGCCCGCGCAGACGCTGTCGCTGGTCGCGGGCCTGGCGCTCATCGAGGCCGTCGACGTCGCGGTCCCCGGTGAGCCGCTGATGCTGAAATGGCCCAACGATCTGCTGCTGCTCGGGCGCAAGCTCGCCGGCATCTTGCTCGAGCGGAGCGGCGATCGGGTGGTCGTCGGCTTCGGCGTCAATCTCGCGTCCGCGCCCGATCTGCCCGGCCGCGAAAGCGCGTCCCTGTCAGGCCGGGTCACGCCCCACGCCTTCGCCCCGCTGATCGCGGCGTCGTTCGAGCGGTTGCTGAAGCTGTGGCGCGAAAGCAAGCCGGCACTTCTGGCACACGCATGGCTCGCGCGCGCGCATCCCGTCGGCACGCGGCTGACGGTCCACGCGAGCAGCGACGAGGTCATCAGCGGCCGCTTCGACGGCATTGAAGTGGATGGCGCGCTTCGTTTGACGACGGACGATGGCTCGCTCGAGATCGTCCGCGCCGGCGACGTCGAGTTGTGAACGCAGGCGAGCACCGGTAGGAGCGCGGCCATGCTGCTCGCCATCGACGCCGGCAATACCAACCTCGTGTTCGCATTGGTCGATGGGGGCGAGATCAAGGCGCGCTGGCGCATCGCCACCGACGCTCGCCGTACCGCCGACCAATATGCCGTGTGGCTTCACCAGCTACTCGAGCTCGAAGGTTTTTCGAAGGACTCTGTGAATGCGGTGATCATCGGCACCGTGGTGCCTCGGGCGCTTCACAATCTCGAAGTGCTGGCGAGCAAATATTTCCACTGTGAACCGGTCGTCGCGGGGCAGGGTGAAGCCGCATGGCCGATCCAGCTCGACGTCGACGAGCCGCAGAATGTCGGCGCCGATCGCGCGCTTAACGCCATCGCCGCGCATTCAAAGCATCACGGCGATCTCATCGTTATCGATTTCGGCACGGCGACGACGTTCGACCTCGTCGACTCGCGCGGCGCTTACAAAGGCGGGATCATCGCGCCGGGCATCAGCCTCTCGCTCGACGCGCTGGTCAGCGCTGCGGCGAAGCTTCCGCGCATCGCGATCGAAGCGCCGAAGGACAATCTGTCGGTGATCGGCCGAACCACCCAGGACCAGATGCTGATCGGCATCTACTGGGGCTATGTGGCAATGCTCGAAGGCCTGACCGCCCGGATCAAGCAGGAGCTTGGACGGCCTGCGACGGTCGTCGCCACCGGCGGCCTTGCACATCTCTTCGATAAACACACGAACGTGTTCGACGCGATTGAACCCGACCTCACGGTCCAGGGTTTGAGCTTGTTGTACGACATGGCTGCGCAGCGTTCCCGATGATCCCCGGAGAAGAGCTTCTGTTCGTCGCCCTCGGCGGCTCGGGCGAGATCGGCATGAACGTCAATCTCTACGGTTGCCGCGGCCAGTGGATCATGGTCGACCTCGGCCTCAATTTCGCCGGCCCCGATTATCCGGGGATCGAGCTGATCCTGCCGGATCTGGAATTCATCGAGAATCAGCAGGAGAAGCTCGCCGCGATCATTTTGACGCACGGCCATGAGGATCATATCGGCGCGCTTCCCTATCTCGCCGATGAGCTCAAGTCCCCGCTTTATGCGACGCCGTTCACCGCCGGCCTGATTGCGGGCAAGCTCGAGGAGGAGGGGCTGACGGGCCAGGTGAAACTGAACGTTATCGAGCGCGGTGGCACGGTCGAAGTCGGGCCGTTCCGAGTCAGCTTCGTCGCGCTGTCGCACTCGATTCCGGAAGGGAACGGGCTGCTCATCGAAACGCCGTTCGGAAACATCTTTCACACCGGCGACTGGAAGATTGACGAAACGCCGGTCATCGGGACAGCACCCGACACCGACATCCTGACCGAAATCGGGGATAAGGGCGTGCTCGCTTTGGTCTGCGATTCGACCAACGTCTTTCAGGACAAGCCGTCGGGGTCGGAAGAAAGCGTCCACGAGGGGCTCCTCGCTCAGGTGATGATGGCGAACGGCCGCGTGCTGGTGACGACCTTTGCGTCGAATGCCGCGCGGCTCCAGACGATCGGGCGCGTCGCTCGCGAAGCGGGGCGGCAGGTGTGCATCGCCGGCCGATCGCTCGAGCGGATCCTGCGCGTCGCCCAGGCGACCGGCTATCTGAAGGACTTCCCGCCGCCAATCGGGTTCGACGAAGCCATGCGCCTGCCCAGGAGCGGGGTCCTGATCATTGCGACCGGCGGGCAGGGGGAGCCGCGCGCGGCGCTCGGCCGGATCGCTTCGGGCACGCACGAGCTGAAGCTCGGTGAAGACGATACCGTGATCTTCTCGTCCCGGATCATCCCCGGCAACGAGATCGCGATCGGCCGGATCATGAACCAGCTGTCGGACCTCGGCGTCCACATCGTGACCGAGAAGCAGGCCCATGTGCACGTCTCCGGCCATCCCGGCCGCCCCGAGCTGATCCAGATGTACCAATGGGTCCGGCCTGGGATCGTCGTGCCGGTTCACGGCGAGCCCCGCCACCTCGCCGAGCACGCCCGAGTCGCGCTCGACCACGGGGTCACTCACGCGATCGTCCAGAAGAACGGCGACGTGATCCGCCTTGCGCCCGGCGAGCCGAAAAAGGTCGACGAGGTCCGCGTCGGCCGCCTCGTCCTCGACGGGGACGTCATCCTCCCCGCCGACGGCGCCACGGTGAACGAGCGCAGGAAGATCGGCTACGGCGGATTGATCACCGTGGCGCTCCCCGTCGCGAGTGACGGCCGGCTTGCCGGCAGCCCGATGATCCGCCCCTTCGGAGTCCCGGTGGAAGAGGACCGCGACGACTTTATCGCCGACGCGACCGATGCCGCGACTCGCGCCTACACCGCCGACGGCGACGAAGAGCAGGTACGCGAAGCGGTACGCCTCGCAGTTCGCCGCTGCGCGACGCTCTGGACCGGCAAGAAGCCACTCGTCGAGGTCATGCGTCTCCAGCTCGCCGAATGAAATTCACCTCGATCATTGCGATCTATTTCCTGTTCTTCGCCGCGAGCGCGTTCATGCTGCTCCCGTTCGGCGTGAAGACGACCGAAGAGGTCGGGGGAGAAAAGGTGCCGGGCCAGGCCGAAAGCGCGCCGCACCGGTTCGATCTCAAGCGGCACTTCCTCAAGGCCGCCATCGTCGCGGCGATATTCTTCGCGATCTTTTATGCGAACTGGACGTTCGGCTGGATCACCGCCGACGACCTCGACTTCTACAACCCGCCCGAAACCCAGCAGAACAGCTAGCGCCGGCGGTCGATCGCCTGGTTGAGCGCGGCGTAGAGCTTGCCCATGTCCGACGACATCAAGGTCACGGCAATCATGCCGCCGTCGCGCTCGGCCATCACGCGGCGGAGCATCGCCTCGAAGTCGTGGACGTAGCGGTTGACCGAGCGCTGGAACTCGAGGTCGCTTTCGTAATGGGCGCGGATCGCCCGGGTCTCGCTGCCGTCGATCAGGCGCACCGCACGGCTCGTGAACACGCCGCGATTGCCCTTGAGGTAGGCGCCCCAGGCCTTGTCGTCGATTTCGTCGGACAGGATCTTGCCGACGTCGATCGCCGCCGAATGCATGGAATCGATGAGCAATGAGACGCGCCGCGCGAAGGCTTCGCTGTCCTTCTCGCGCTGCTCTTTGTTCGTGTCCTCGATATGCTGCTCGAGCGCGGCGGCGCTCTGGCCGAGCGTCACCATCTGCTGGGTCAGCCGCTCCGACGCGTTGCGGGCCGATTCGACGGCTCGGGCGGCGACCGATTCGACTTCGCGCAGCCGGTCTTCGACGCTCTCGCGGATCACGCGCTCGAGCGCGGCGCGGGTTTCGGAGGACAGCTTGCCCGCGCTTGCCGGGATCACGCTCTCGATCGCTTCGCGGGCGCGCTCCGCGGCATGACCGGCGGCTTCCTTGACCTGGACCAAGGCGGAAACCAGCGCGGGGGCGGTTTGGGCGCTCAAGTCGGCGGCCTCGCGCTCGACCTGCGCGAGCATCGAGGCGAGCTCGGTCAGCTTCGACTGGGCGTCGCCGACGCCCTCGTCGACGTTCGCCAGAAGCGAAGCGAACCGCTCATGCTGCTCACCGATGATCGAATTGGTGGCCGACAAGCGCTGTTCCGCATCGCGCGCCGCATCGCGAACCGCTTCGACGTTCGGCCGGACGGCGGAAGTCGCCTCGACCAGCCGATCCGCGCCGCCCTGGGCCTCGCCGATCGCCGCGCCGAGGCTGTCGCGGATCTCGTCGGTCAAGCGGTCGATGCTTTCGTGGAGGGCCTGGGTCCGCTCCGCGATCGAGCCGATCGCCGTGTCCTGTGAAGTCGCCTGCGCGGCGAGCGTGTCGAGCTCCGTCCGAGCGCGGGTCAGCGACTGGAGGAAGCGGTTGGCCCGCTCGTCGCCGTGCGATGCGAGCTCGGCGAAACGCTCGTCGATCATTGCAAGTCCGCGGTCGATCTCGGCGATCATCCGCTGCGACGAGCGGTCCTGCTCTGCAACCCGCTCCGAAAGCGTTTCGAGGGCGCTGTTCGCGTGGTCGACATTGGCTGCGAGCGATTCCGAGGCTTCGGCGCCGGCCTTGCCGATCCCCGCCGAGGCCTGCTCGACGAGCGCCGCCACCGCGGCCGACTGAACGTCGATTCCGGTGCGGATCTCCTGGAGCGTCGTCGACGTCCGCTCGAGCAAGGCGTCGAGCGCGCCGCCGAAGCTCTCATGCGCCTCGCCGACGCGGGTCGATGCGGTCGTGCCCGCGATGTCGATCTCCGCAAGCCGCGCCGCCAGCCTGTCGGTCGCATCGGCAATCATCTGGTCCGCGTCACGCGTGCGGTCAGCAAGCTCGCCAACTTGGCGGGCGAAGGCCGCCGCCTTCTCGGCCGACTGGCTTCCGATCGAGCGCAGCTGCTCGGCAACGCCGCGGGTCATCTCTTCCGCCCGCGGCAGATCCTCAAGCAGGACGCCAATGTCGTTGCGCGCCGATTCGGCGGCGCGGTCGAGCGCTTCGCCGTGGCGCTTCAGCCGCTCGCTGCTGGTGTCGAATTGCTGGGTGATGCCGCCGAGTTTCCCGGTGGCCTCGTCGCCGAGCTGCATCAGATGCTGGGCCATCATCGTCAGCTCGGTCCGGCTGTCGGTGATCCGTTGCGAAAGTACTTCGAGCAGTGCCTCGAGCGACTGCGCTTCGCCGCGCATCGCGACGACCGAACGGGTGAAACGCTCGGCTTCCCTGCGCCGGGTGCGCCCGAAGATCAGCCAGCCAAGGCCGAGCAGCGCGAGCGGCCCTGCGGCAATGGCGAGCCATTGGGCAACCAGCGGCGATGACAAGGGCTGTCCAACCAGCGTCCGGCCCGCCGACCAGGCCGAATAGCCGACCCAAAGGGCTGCAAGCACCGTGAGCGCGATGCCGAGCACCTGGCGCCCTCCGGCGCCCGGCTCCCGAGCCGGCGATTCGGTCGGCTGAAGCCATTGCTCCTCGCCGGACTCGCTCGCGAACGCCATGTCCGCAGTCGTCAGCTCGAGGGGCTCGGCCGCATTGGTCGCCGGCGGCAAAGGTTCGGCGCGCTTGGGTGTCGGTGTCATGGTGAATGGCAGTTTACCATCTTTGAAGCGGTGAGAAAGCGATTAGAGAGGGTCGGGGCACGCTCGGGGAGGGATAAGCAGCGAATGGCGGTCGGCGCGCTCATCGGCGCCTATCAGGAAGACGACAGCGGAGGGCTGCGCGCTTTGCTCCCGCTCGCCGGGCGGACCTTGCTCGAATATCAGGTCCGCTGCGCCTCCGCGGCCGGCGCGGCACCGATCATCGTCGTCGTCCAGCACGTGCCCCAGGCGCTCCAGGACGCATTTGAGCGGCTTCGCCTCGACGGCGTCGCAGTCTTCCCGGTCAGCGACGTCGACGACGCCGTTAGTCGCTTCGAAGCCGGGTCGCTAATCCTCCTCATCGGCGACGGGATCGCCCCTTCGGCCGAGCTGGTGGCGGCCATCGCGCAGGAGCCGGAGCCGGCGGTGGCGACGGTTGCCGACGACGAAGAGCACGCGGGCTTCGAGCGCATCGACGCCGAGTCGCGCTGGGCCGGCGTGGCGATGGTCGATGCGCATCTGCTGGGATCGACCGCGGCAATGCTCGGCGACTGGGACTTGCAGTCGACCTTGCTGCGGCGGACCCTGCAGGAAGGCGCAATCCGGGTGCCGGCCGTCGGCACGGGCGGTGACCCCTTGCTTGCCGAAAAGGCAGAGGATCTGGCGGATTTCCAGCGCAAGCTGCTCATCGGCTCGCGCGGGCTCAGGCCCGACTGGGTGAGCCGCTACTTGCTGCCACCAATCGAGGAGTTCGCGACCGAGCAGCTGATGGAGACAGGCGTAAAGCCTGCGTGGCTGATGTGGGGGGCGCTCGGCCTTACGCTTGGCGGCGCCTTCTGCTTTGCGCGCGGCTGGCTCGCCGCGGGCCTGATCCTGCTCCTCGTCTCAATGCCGCTCGACCTCATCGCCAGCCGGCTCGCGAGCCTGCGCCTGAAGCCGCTTGCGGTGCGGATGCTGAGCCGGCTTGCGCTGTGGCCGGCCGCGGGCGTCGCGCTGCTTGCGCTCGGCATTTGGGAGGCGAGCCATGTCAGCGGCTGGGGCGCGTTCGTCTCCGCCGTCGCCGCTGTGGCGTTCGCCGAAGCCGCGCGGGTCGAGCGATCGGGGATGCAGGATGGGGAGTTATGGCTCCTCTCGCGGCGCAGCGCGATCACTCTTGCGATCCCGTTCGCGCTCGTCGGGGCGTGGACCAGCTATATCGTCGGCATCCTCATCTACGCGGCTCTGTCTTTCTTCATCGTTCAGCACGTGCGGCATCAACCTACGAGTTGACGCGAAGTTAACGGAAATCGGATAGTGCCGGCGAAGAATGATGCCGGAAGAGTGGCCGATCGCCGCCGCACAGGCGGAACGGGACGCGCCCGCACGCGCTGCGGGGCGCGGCCGGCTGGCTACGGTCCGGCTCGATTTCTTCCTGAATCCGGCCGAGCGCCTGACCGAGCAGGAGCGGGCCCTGATGACGGCAATGCTCCATTGCCTTGTCGGCGACATCGCGGCGGAGCTGCGCGCGTCCCTCCCTGCGGGCTGGGCCGGAGCGAACGATGACGATGCCGCGATCGTCGAAGCGCTGACAGCCGCGGGCCTCCTCGACGAACCGGACCTGATGGCACTTCTCCTCCGCCGTGCGGACGAGGAGCGGATCGGCACCGCGGCGCGCGCCCGGACCGGCCGCCGCGAGGCGCGCGTGCTCCAGGGACTCGTCAGCCATGAGAGCGGGACTGTCTCTGCCGCGGCAATGGCGCTGATCCTCGCCAGGGGGCGCCGCCGCGACCGCTTCGGACAGTGCCTGGTTGGTTTCGACGACCTTTCGCGCCAGACGGCGGATCGCCTCGTCCATGCGATCGCCGCGTCGCTCCGCGCCGACGTCGCGGCGGCCCACGGCCGCGCGGCCGCGGACAGCGAGATTTCCGGTGCCGCGGCCCGCTTCCTCGGAACGCATGAGTCGAGCCGGAGCGTGGAGGCGCTGACGGCGGCGCTGGTCGCGCTTCTGGATGCCGCTGGCGCGCTCACCGACGAGTTGTTGCTTGCCTGCGCCCAGGAAGGCGAGATCGGGTTCCTGGCCGAAGTGGTCGGCCGTCGCGCCGGGATCCGGGGAAGCACCGCCTTCGACGAGCTGCTCTCGGCGGACGCGCGTCATGTCATGGCCTTGCTGCGGATCGCGGGCTTCTCTCGCGATTTGAGCGCCGGGCTGCTCGCCAGCCTCGGTGACCTGCTGGGGATCGCCGATCCCGGCGCGGCGATCGGCGTTTTCGACCAGATGAGCCCCGACGAAGTGCAGGTCGCGGCGATCTGGCTCTCGGCATCGCCCAATTACCGCGTCGCGCTCGACGCGCTGGGAGCGCGCAATGGCTAGCGTCCCTTCCGAGCCGCGCTCCGTCCTCGGCCGTCTCGACCGCAGCGGTCGCCTAATCGCGGCCGATCCGGAGCTCGAAACGCTTCAACGCGAGGCCGGGTCTGAGCTCGGCCAGGCGCTTGCGCTCCCGCAGATCGCCGCCGTCGCCGAGCTTGCGCGCAAGCTGCGCACGCCCGTCGGGCGGCCGGCGGTCGCCGCATCCGCCGACCAGGACATCCAATTGTGGGTGAGTGCGAAGCCCGAGGGCGACGAAATCGCCTTGTCGCTCGAAGGCTGGACGGTGCGCCCGGCCGCCGCTCCGCGCCTCAGCGCGATCCTCGGCGGCGCCGCCGAATCGACCGGCTCGAGCGCCCGCAATGAATGGACTACGGACGAGGAGCTGCGGATCATCTCCTTGTCGTCGGATCTCTCCGATCTCCTCGGCGTCGACGTCGGGGATGCCTCCGGCGCGCCGCTCACCAGGATCGTTCGGCTCGAAGAGGATTCGGACGGCGAGATGCCGCTCATCAGCGCGCTCGCCGGACGCCGGTCCTTTTCCGGCCAGCGCGCCCGCAGCCGCAACGATGAGGGCTGCGTCCTGGTCCTCGGCGGCGAGGTCGTGACCGGAGCCGATGGTTCGTTCGCCGGCTTCCGCGGAACCGCCGAGACCGAGAAAGCGGCGGCCGCCGCGGTCGCGCGCCAGTCGACCGCCTATGAAGAGGCGCTCGACCAGCTTCTGCGGCTGCCGATCGACCGCATCATCGAAAGCGCCGAACAGATCGTCGCCAGGTCGGACGGGCCGCTGCGCAGCGATTATGCGAGCTACGGGAACGATATCGCCTCGGCCGCACGGCATCTGCTTTCGGTGCTTCGCTCGATGAGCGAGGATTCGGCGCACGTTCACGGATTCGTCGACCTCGCAGCGCTCGCAGCCGAAGCGGTGATCATGCTTCAATCCTCCGCGGAGGAGCGCGGCGTCAGCATCGAGCTCGACAAGCCGGAGCCGCTCCGCGCGCGCGGCGAGGAGCGGGCGGTGATCCAGATCCTCGTCAACCTGATCGTCAATGCCGTCCGCTACTCTCCGCAGGCGGGCGCCGTGCGGCTGAGCTTCGCCCGTACTGCGGGAACAGCGTCCGTCACCGTGTCGGACGAGGGGCCCGGGATCGCGCCCGGCGACGAACAGCGCATCTTCGAGCGCTTCGAGCGCGCTCACACCAAAGAGGAAGGCACCGGCCTCGGGCTTGCGATCTCGCGGCGCCTCGCCCGGTCGATGGGCGGGGACGTCACTCTGGACAGCGCGCCCGGCGAAGGCGCGCGCTTCATCCTGACCTTGCCCTCGGCTTAGCCGCGCTTGTCGACCGGCACGTAATCGCGCTGGGTCGCACCGACGTAGAGCTGGCGCGGGCGGCCGATCTTCTGGTCGGGATCGGCGATCATCTCGTTCCACTGGGCGACCCAGCCGACGGTTCGAGCGACGGCGAAGAGCGCGGTGAACATGTCGGTCGGGAAGCCGATCGCGTTCAGGATCACGCCCGAGTAGAAATCCACGTTCGGATAGAGCTTCTTCTCGATGAAATATTCGTCGTTGAGGGCAATGTGCTCGAGCTCCTTGGCGACGTCGAGCACCGGATCCGAGATGTTGAGCTCCTTGAGGACCTCGTCGGCGGTCGCCTTCATCACCTTGGCGCGCGGGTCGAAATTCTTGTAGACGCGGTGGCCGAAGCCCATCAGCCGGAACGGGTCGTTCTTGTCTTTCGCGCGGGCGATATATTCCGGAATCCGCTTGGTCGTGCCGATCTCGCGAAGCATGTTGAGCGCCGCTTCGTTGGCGCCGCCGTGCGCCGGTCCCCACAGGCAGGCGATGCCCGCCGCGATACAGGCGAACGGGTTCGCTCCGGACGAGCCCGCCAGGCGCACGGTGGAGGTCGAGGCATTCTGCTCGTGATCGGCGTGGAGGATGAATATCCGCCGCATCGCCCGCTCGATCACCGGATTGACTTCATAGGGCTCGGCCGGGACACCGAAGCACATCCGCAGGAAATTGCCGGTGAAGCTGAGGCTGTTCTGCGGGTACATGAACGGCTGGCCGAGGCTGTACTTGAACGCCATCGCCGCGATCGTCGGCATCTTGGCGATCAGGCGGTGGGAGGCGATCATCCGCTGCTCGGGATCGGTGATGTCGGTGCTGTCGTGGTAGAAGGACGAGAGCGCGCCGACGACGCCGCACATGATCGCCATCGGATGGGCGTCGCGCCTGAACCCGCGGAAGAAGCTCGCCAGCTGCTCGTGGACCATCGTGTGGCGGCTGATCGTGTAGGAGAATTGCTCGAGCTCTTTCTTCGACGGGAGCTCGCCGTGGAGCAGCAGGTAGGACAGCTCCATGAAGGTCGACTGCTCGGCTAGCTGGTCGATCGGATAACCGCGGTGGAGCAGGATGCCCTTCTCGCCGTCGATGTAGGTGATCGCGCTTTCGCAGCTCGCGGTCGAAGTGAAGCCGGGGTCGTAGGTGAACATGCCCGTCTGGCCGTAGAGCTTGCGGATATCGACCACTTCGGGACCGACCGTGCCCTCGAGCACCGGGCAGTCGAAATTGCCGCCCGGGAGGGACATCACAGCTTTCTTGTCGGTCATTCCTTCGGCTCCATCTGGTCAGCGATGCGGGCGAGGCTTTCGTCGCGGCCCAGCAACGCGAGAACATCAAAGATCCCCGGAGACGTCGTTCGCCCGGTAAGGGCGGCCCGGAGGGGCTGCGCAAGCTTGCCGAGCTTGGCGCCGCTCGCCTCGGCGACTTCGCGGATTGCTGCCTCTAACGACGGCGCATCCCAGTTCGCAAGCGCAACTAGTTTTTTATGCGCCGCGCCGAGGACAGAACGGGCGTCAGCCGTGAGCAGCGCCGCCGCACTCGCGTCCAACTGAAGCGGGCGCCTGGCGAACAGGAACGAAGCGTTGTCGGCGAGCTGGACGAGCGTGTTGGCGCGGGTCTTGAGCTCGGGCATGGCGCTGACGAGAAGGGCTTTCTGCGCGGCCGCCAGCCCCAATCTTCCGGCGACGAGCTCGGCGAGCCGCTCATCGTCCGCTTCGCGGATATAATGGCCGTTCAAATTCTCGAGCTTCTTGAAGTCGAAGCGCGACGGCGACTTGCCGACATGGTCGAGGTCGAACCATTCGATCGCCTGGCTACGGCTGATGATCTCGTCGTCGCGATGGCCCCAGCCGAGCCGAAGCAGGTAATTGTCGACGGCTTCCGGCAGATATCCGAGCTCGTCGCGATAGGAATCGACGCCGAGCGCTCCGTGGCGCTTGCTGAGCTTCGCCCCGTCCGGCCCATGGATCAGTGGGACGTGGGCGTAGACTGGTTCCGGAAAGCCCATCGCCCGGATGATCGCCAGCTGGCGGAACGCATTGTTGAGATGATCGTCGCCGCGGATCACGTGAGTGACCCCCATGTCGTGATCGTCGACCACCACGGCAAGCATGTAGGTCGGTGTTCCGTCGGATCTTAGCAGGATGAGATCGTCGATCTCGGCGTTCTGCACAGTGACCCGGCCCTGGACCCGGTCGTCGATCACCGTCTCGCCTTCACGCGGCGCCTTGAGGCGGATGACGAACGGCTTGTCGCCGTCGGGCTCGCTCACGTCCCGCCACGGACTTTCGATCCGGAACGGCCGCCGCTCCTTGGCCGCGAGCTCCCGCTGTGCGGCCAGCTCCTCCTGCGTCATGTAGCAACGGTAGGCATGGCCACGTTCGAGCATCTTGTGCGCGATTTCGGCGTGGCGGGCCCAGAATTGCGACTGGTAATATTCGTGGCCGTCCCAATCGAGGCCGAGCCAGCGCATGCCATCGAGAATGGCGTCGATCGCCTCGCGGGTCGAGCGGACCTTGTCGGTATCCTCGATCCTCAACAGGAACTTGCCGCCGTGGTGGCGGGCGAAAAGCCAGTTGAACAAAGCCGTGCGCGCGCCGCCGATGTGAAGGAAGCCGGTGGGGGAGGGCGCAAACCGAGTGACGATCGGCCGTGAATCAGGGGAGCGTGAACTCATGCTTGCGCTTCGGCGCGCTTTCCTCTTCTGTTCATGCTGCAATGCAATGGACGAGCGCCCCTAACATAGGGGAAGCGCCTCTTCCACAGCGTGCTCGGAGCTACTGGAAGGCGCGGTTTTCCGCCGCTGCCGAGGGGCTTGAGAAGCTCCTCGAGGCCGAACGCGCGCAGCTTCCGCCGTGGATCGTCGTGGGGCTCGGGAGCGGCATTGCCGCCTGGTTCGCGCTCGATGGCCCGCGGGCGTGGCAGGCGTTCCTGTGCCTCGCCGCCGCTCTGACCCTCGTCGGGATCATTCTCGGGCACGGGCGGGCTGGGAGAGCGCTCGGCTGGTTTGCGCTGGCCGCAACGCTCGGTTGCGCACTCGTCTGGACGCGCTCGAGCCTGGTCGAGCAGCCGCGCCTCGGCCGCGCCGCGGTCACCCAGCTCCGCGGCGCCGTCGAGCTGGTCGAGCATCTCGCGGCACGAGACAAGGTCCGGCTGACCATCCACCCGGCGACTCCGGGCCTTCCGTCCCACGTGCGGGTCTCGGTCGATGAGGACAAGGCGCCGGCAGGAATTGCGCCGGGTGCCGAAGTCGACATGCGCGCCCGCCTTGCGCCGCCGCCGCCGATGGCACTGCCCGGCACGTATGATTTCGCGCGCGATGCCTGGTTCTGGGGGATTGGCGCCGTCGGCAAGCCGCTGGGGCCGGTGACGGTCATTCACCCGGGAGAGGCGCGGGGCCTCGACGGGGTCCGCGAGGCGCTTCGACAGCATATCGAGAATCGCCTGCCGGCAAGTCCCGCCGGAATCGCCGTGGCGCTCGCGACCGGCGACCAGAATGCGGTCGACCAAGGCGACGCCGACGCCATGCGCCGGGCCGGCCTCACGCACCTGCTTTCGGTCAGTGGTCTCCATATCGCCGCCGTCGTCGCCTTCGCGATGTTCCTCAGCCTCAAGCTGCTCGCGCTCAGCGAACGCCTCGCGCTGCGGTTCAACCTCGTGCTCGTTTCCGCCGGCGTCGCCGCCGCCGCGGGCATCGGCTACACGTTGCTGACCGGCGCGCAGGTTCCGACGGTCCGGAGCTGTGTCGCGGCGCTGCTGATCCTCGCCGGGATCGCGCTCGGGAGGGACGCGCTCAGCATGCGCCTGATTGCCGCCGGCGCGCTGATCGTGCTCATCTTCCGGCCGGAAGCGCTCGCGGGGCCGAGCTTCCAGATGAGCTTCGCCGCGGTGACCTCGATCGTCGCGCTCCATTCGACCCGCTGGGCGCGGAGGCTGCTGCAGCGGCGCGACGAGGGGATCGTCGCCCGCACCGGGCGAGCGCTGCTCGGGATCATGGCCACTGGCCTGGTCGTCGAGATCGCCCTCGCGCCGATGGCGCTGTTCCATTTCCACCGCGCCGGCCTTTACGGCACCTTCGCCAATATCGTCGCGATCCCGCTGACGACGTTCGTGATCATGCCGACCGAAGCGGCGGCGCTCGCACTGGATGTCCTCGGTTGGGGGAGGCCGATGTGGTGGGCGTGCGGCGCGTCGATCAATGGCCTGCTGTGGCTCGCCCATAGGGTTTCGTCGACGACCGGCGCGGTCGCGCTGATGCCGTCGATGCCGACCTGGGCGTTCGGGCTGATGATGGCCGGGGGCGTCTGGATCTGCCTGTGGAACACGCGCCTTCGCCTGTTCGGGATGATTCCATTCGCCATTGGCGCAGTCGCGGCCGCGCTGGCGCCGTCGCCCGACCTGCTGATCACTGGCGACGGCATGCATCTGGCGGTCGTCGACCATGGCACGCCCTTGCTGCTGCGCGACCGTGCCGGCGATTACGTCCGCAGCCTGGTCGCTGAAGCTTCGGGATTCGACGGCGACCCGCAGGACCTCGGCTCACGCCCCTTCAGCAGCTGCTCCAACGACGCCTGCGTCGCGCTGGTACGCAAAGGGGCGGTGGAGTGGCGGCTGCTCGCAACCCGCTCGGCCTATCCGATCGACTGGGCGACGCTCGCGGCCGCCTGCGCTGATGCCGACATCGTCGTTTCCGACCGCCGCCTCCCGCGCGGCTGCACGCCGCGCTGGCTCAAGCTCGACTCGCCCGCGCTGAGGCGGACCGGCGGCCTTACAATCTATCTCGGAAGCACGCCGCGCGTGGATTCCGTCGCCGACCGCGTCGGCCGCCATCCCTGGGGTCAATTCGTCGTCAGTAGCGGCGGATAAGCCCCGCCAGCCGGCCCTGGATCTGCACTCGGCGCGGATCGTAGCGCTGCGGCTCGTACTGGCGGTTCGCGGGATCGAGCCGGACCATGTTCCCTTCGCGGCGGAAGGTCTTGAGGGTCGCTTCCTCATCGTCGATCAGCGCGACCACGATCTCGCCGTCGCGCGCCGTATCGACCTTGCGGATCAGCGCGAAATCGCCGTCGAGGATGCCTTCCTCGACCATCGAATCGCCCGCGACCTCGAGCGCATAATGCTCGCCGGGGCCGAGCAAAGCCGAAGGGACCGCGAAGGTCTCGGTGCCCTGGAGGGCCTCGATCGGCGTGCCGGCCGCGATCCTGCCGTGGAGCGGGATTTCCATCGTGTCGTTCGCCGCCGCAGGAACGGCGGGCCGGAGCGGAGTGACGGTCGCGCCGCGCGTCTCCGGCAGCTTCACGACTTCGAGCGCTCGGGCGCGGTTGGGCAGGCGGCGGATGAACCCGCGCTCTTCCAGCGCCGAGATCAGCCGATGCACGCCCGACTTGGACTTCAAATCGAGCGCCTCGCGCATCTCGTCGAAGCTGGGACTTACCCCGTCCTCTTTCAAACGGTCGTCGATGAAGAGAAGAAGTTCGCGTTGCTTGGCGGTGAGCATTGGCCTGTCCC